>Ga0208695_1000342_pt1 | contig 54371 bp, 41 predicted proteins | sample AD_UKC111_MetaG_FD_184449 | JGI IMG/M metagenome (GOLD analysis project Ga0208695, IMG submission 184449) | Active sludge microbial communities of municipal wastewater-treating anaerobic digesters from Hong Kong - AD_UKC111_MetaG (SPAdes)... | ecosystem: Engineered > Bioreactor > Anaerobic >... | reverse complement strand
ATAGTACTGTACTTGATGTTCAGTTTTCAAAGAGCAACTTGCTATTTTAGACCAGCTATTTTATGTCTACCTCACCTAGGTGGTCTTGTTGTCATGCGTTTCATTAACGTCAGGAGCCTAAAAAAAATTCTCAAAATTTTTATTATAAACTCTTGACTTTAATTAGCTGGTCTTTCTTTATCTTGTAACGGTAAATATTACTATTTATAACTTTATTTTCATACCATACAAATTCACAAATAAAAGTTAATATCTTAATCAAAAAAAATAGCGATTAATCAAAAATTATTGAGATAGATAATGAAAAGCCAATTGATTTAGAATATAATAAGGATATTTTTGTAAAACACTTTTAGTTATTTGTGATTTACACTTATACAACTAAAATTTTGTTATCTGTAATACAAAATATATAGATAGAAAAATAATAGGAGGGTTATTAAAATGTATAAGAAGAGAAATATTAATCAACTTACGGTCATTGCAATGTTTATAACAGTGTTTATAACAATGTTGTTATTACCGATAAGTGCAGGAGCCGCAGATGACGGTTCAAAAATTACTGTTCAAGGGTATATTGCTCCTGACTTGATTTCATCAAATGCGAATGTTAAATCGGGTTTTAATGTTTTTGTATCCGGTACTTCAGTAAGTAAACTAACCGATTCAAATGGATTTTTTAAATTGGAAATTCAAAAGAATGAAGGTACAATCGATCTTGAGGTTTCAAAAGCAGGGTATCTTACAAGAGTAGTGAAAAATATAGCTGCTAATACTGATTGTATCCTTTCAACTGTTGAAAATCCTGTTTTAATGTATGCTGGAGATGTCCCTAAAAATGGTGTTCAAGACGGTATGATAAACATGCTTGATACTGCATCTTTAGCAATAGCGTTTTATTCAACATCAAGCGATTCCATATATAAAGAATTTTTGGATTTTAACCTGGATGGAATTATAGACATGCTCGATGTTTTAATATTAGCAAAGAGTTTTGGTGTAACAACTGAGGATTATCCTCCGGTAACTCCTGTTACATCCCAAACAAAAGAATATACACTTGTATGGTCCGATGATTTTGATGGTGATTCATTAAACCTTGATAACTGGAATGTAGCCGACACAAATGTTGTTTACAACAATGAATTGGAGGCTTATAAGACAGCCAATGCCTATGTACAAGACGGTAACTTGATTTTAGAAGCGAAAAAGGAAAATTACCTTGGAAAGAACTATACCTCCGGTAAAGTGTTTACCAAAGGAAAGCAAGCCTGGACATATGGTCGTTTTGAAATAAAGGCAAAAATGCCCGAATCCCAGGGTATTTGGCCTGCAATATGGATGTTGCCGGAAGATGACAGCCTGTATGGCGGTTGGCCTCAAGGTGGAGAAATTGACATTCTGGAGTTATTGGGACATCAACCGAACAAGATATATGGTACGGTTCATTATGGTAATCCCCATGCTTCAGGACAGGGTGAATATACTCTTCCATCAGGAAAATTTTCTGACGACTATCACATTTATGCATTTGAATGGGATCCTGGAGAAATGAGATGGTATATTGACGGTATACTATACCATACAGAAAAAAGCTGGTATACAAGAGATGAAAACGAAGCAGACTCAATAACATATCCTGCTCCCTTCAACAGAGATTTTCATTTGATATTGAACGTTGCAGTGGGAGGAGATTGGCCTGGAAACCCTGATTCCACAACTATCTTCCCTTCAAAAATGTATGTCGATTATGTCAAAGTATATGAAAGAAAAGACGGCATTTATCCTCCTGCCGGTGAGCGTCCTGAAATAGGCAATGGAACTGCAAGGCCGCCTTTGCCGGATGGAAACTATGTATATAACGGCAGCTTTGATCAGCAGAATGATGATGTTCCCGGTATGAGAAATGAAGGCAGCGATACGGATATAATTAATACATCCTATTGGACATTCTCTCATGTGAAAGCAAACAATGGTGTTGCGGAAGTATCCAATGAAAATGGTGTAATAAAAATTGATATTTCAGAACCTGGAAATAACTCTTATTCTGTACAGATATATCAAAAGCCCATTAATCTTGAAAAATCCGAAACATACCGTGTTACTTTTGATGCTTGGGCTTCAACTGAAAGAGATATGTATGTAAAGGTTGGTTCTGAAGCTGATCGCGGTTGGGCAAACTATTCCGGAGATCAGATCATACCTCTTACAACTACACCGAAAGAACATACTTTTGATTTCAAGATGACCGGAGACACAAATCCTGCTGCACGACTTGAATTCAATGTCGGTGCAGCAGGAGAAAATATTGTATATATTGACAATGTTAGGCTAATTAAACTTCCGAGAGATCCTAATGCTCCGAGAGAACCATTGAAAAACGGCAACCTTATATACAACGGATCCTTCGATCAAGGCTCAAAGGGCATGGGTTTCTGGGAATTTAAAACAAGCAACGGTGCTGTTGCAACAGGTAGTGTTAGCGATAATATTTATGATCGTTATTTCCAGGCAGCTATAACAAATGGTGGAACGGGAGCAGATTCAATAGTCCTGTCACAAAGCGGTTTAAATATAGAAAAGTACAAAGAATACACCGTGAGCTTCTATGCAAAAGCGGATTCTGCGAGAAATATAGAAGCGGATATTTGCAGTACTGCCGATACTCCGGTAGTCTATTCAACAGAAAATACATTTAATCTTACAACATATATGACCAGATATTCCTTTAAGTTCAAAATGGAGCAGGATACTGATACCAGATCTCAATTAAGGTTTAAACTTGGTGGAGATACTGCTAAAGTATATATTGACAATGTTTTTGTAAAAGAATCCAGCCAGGGTATCCATATTGAAGCAGAAGAAGCTGATGCTAACGGTGCCGTAAAATCAGAAAAAGGTTATGTTAGTTTTAAAGATGATTCATATATTTCAAAAGATATAATTATTCCTGATACAGGAAAATATGTTATATCATATAGATTATCCACCGGTGATTCAAACGGTTGGCTCAGAATAGGAGACACAGGGCACAAGCTAGTTCTTCCCAATACAGGCGGTGATTCAAGCTGGGTAAATGTAACCGATTCAGTAAATCTAATTAAAGGTGAACAGACTATTAAGATCTATGGTGATTCTGTAAATGTTGACTGGTTTGAAATATCCAAAGACATTGTTGTTGGAGGAGATATGGCTGGTTCGGCATCAGATTGGATTTACTGGAGTACCAGCGGTGAAAATGCTGTATCTACAAAATCCGTTGTTGACGGTAAATTGAAAGTATCAATCACTTCTGCGGGAGATAATCCATGGAGTATAGGAGTAAATCAGTCAAGCATCAGTCTTGAACAAGGACGTTCATATCGTATATCCTTTGATGCTATGTCCACTATCGACAGAAAGTTAAGATTAACTGTTGAAAAGGCAGATTATTCAAAATATTTTAGTTTGGATCTGGATATAACAAATGAAATGAAAAATTATATCATTGATTTTCCAATGAGTGCAACAGATCCTAATTGTACATTGACTTTTTCAATAGGAACCATATCCGATGCACTTGATGCTCATGATATTTATTTTGACAATGTGAGAGTGACTGAAATAGGAGATCTATACTGCCGCAACCTTCAGTCCATTGAAGCACCGATTATCACTAATTGATGATGTGCTGATACATAAAATATTTTAGAATATAAAGCTGTAACCTTCAATTCTAATTTATAGATTTGAAGGTTACAGTCTTTTTTGTAATGACTATTTTATCATGAGGGAGATGCTACTGCTGTAAAACTTTTTAATTCTTCGCTTTCAGGGTTGTACAAATATCTCATTGTCTGTTCTTTGCTCACCAATTCCAGTACAAGATCATTTCCATCCCAGAACTTTGAATGAATTATGCTTATATCAGCATTTTTCAATAACGAACCTACATCCGCTTTTTTGTTATTCTTTAAATCATATACCAATACTGATGTTTTAAACTCCTCACCTTCGGAAGAAAACAGTTTTATTGCTGCATAACTTCCTGTCGGATCAATAATAAGACTTTCAACCGACACATTTTCATTACCTGCTATATCATTAACTTGGTCGATAAGTTTAAACTCCATGCTGTGCATATCATAAGAAAATACATTAACCGAAGACTTTTTGTCACCATCCTGTAAAGCTTGAATTGCAAATATTAAATTACTGCTTTCTTCATCAAATGCAAGAGAAGCAATCCTATAAACTCCTTTCGGTAAATAATTTGACGGTATATCCTTAATATTGAATAAAATCTCCTCCTTCTCTTCCCTATGCATTATTACAGATTGGGCATCTTTTGACAGTCCTACAGCAAATTCATCTTCATTTTTAATTTCATCAATAATATAGCCGCTGTTTAAGAAAGACAGGTAGAATTTTTGCTTGTGCATCTGAAAATCCGGTTGTGCCGTATAGGCCCAATATATTTCAGCTTCGACATAATCTCTTCCGTTTTCACTACCGCTTCCAATTATCTTATACCCTACAACACGCGGATTTGAAACAGTAAACATATCGGGAGGATTCTGCATGAGGCTTTTGGCATAGTCATCTTCCCTGGAAATCAAAGCTTGAATAAAGTTCACTACCGTATCTTTTTGGGTTAGTTCCTTATCTGTAAAGCTTATACGCATGAGCTTCATATTTGCCGATTTATTATTGTTTTTCAAAACATAAATGCTTTTTGAGTCACTGCTCCACTTTGGATTATAATAACTGAACAAGCCGGATTTATAAATACTCATGGGTAAGTCGGAATTATTTTCTGTAATCTGGTCTTCATCAGTATTTTCTGAATCAATGAAGTTTCTTGTTAACTGCTTCTTTGTTTCAAGATTCACATCAGCAATCCAAATATTGTCTATATTTTCTTCTATAGTAAGCTTTGGAGAAATCGCCTTTTCGTTCTTAATAGTTTTAACATAAGTAACATATTCACCATCTGGAGAAACCGACGGGAACCTACCCATATCTATTATTTTTTCTTCTCCATCTTCAATATTTTTTCGTATAATATTTCCATCTTTTTCAAATACAATTATTTGCTTTTCACCAGCATAAGATGGCGAATTTCCGTCAGCTAATTTGCTTACATCCATACTTTCTAAGTTTATACTGCAAATTGATGATTCCTTTTCCTCAAATCCGTGAGTTTCCAGCTGTTGTATAACCTTTTTTACATAAATTATATGCTTGCTGTCTGATGACCAGGACGGCTGCTCATAATAGGTAAAGTCATCACCCTTTAGCAATACACTTTTCTTTGATGTTTCAATATCAAATACATTAATGTTTCCATCGGAAAAAGCCAGCTTTTTCCCATCGGGTGAAATACTTATAGCATTAGCCTCTCCTTTATAAATCTCACGGCAGCCATCAGAGTCATAGACATAAATACCTTGCCCGAAAACAGCACTATAAACGATTCCGTTATATTCTGCAACATCTCCGTTTGCTCCGCCTATATCTACAAAAGAAACCTGATTAAGTATCTTTAACGCTGCTGCATTTACATGTCTGACAATAACATTAGGCGAAGTCCAAAATGATATAAATGCCAAGCATATTACGGCTGCTATGGTCGGCACAAGTGATAATTTCCACTTGTTTTTCTTCTTTTTGCTAAAAGATGATCTTAATTCGTGTTTTAAATCATTGTTCACTTTTATATGATCCTTTAGAGTTTGCATCTGCTCTTCAATTAAATTCTTATCCATAACCTATTCCTCCATTAATTTTTGAATGACTTGTGCAAGCTTTCTATGAATTCTCATAGCTTTTGTCTTGACTGCATTCTCTGTTTTTCCCAACAACTTCCCTATCTCGTTATATTTCATATCTGAAAAATATCTTAAGTTGACTATCTCAAGCTCTTCTTTGTTCAAAGTTTTTAAGGATTGCTTTAAATAGCAAAGCTCTTCCTTCCTTTCAAAAATATCTTCAATTAGGTAGTTATAGGTAAATTCGTCCGGTTCATTATCGTTTATTTGTGCAAAATTATTCTTTCGCCTATAAAAATCTATAACGGTATTACGTGCAATTGCCATTATCCACGGCTTTGGTTCACCCTTTAGATATTTATAATTTTCATAGGCTTTTTTGAATGTTTCGCTTACTAAGTCATCCGCTTCCCATTTATTGCCTGTCTTAAAGTAAATATACCGGTAAACATCATCAAAATATTTGTCATAAACTAGTAAAAAGCCATCTTTCATTGGATTAACCCCTTATCCTGGTTTGTTTTAGAAAACTTATTTAGAATTAATTCTTTCATCCGGCATGCCTTTTATACTTATATAGACGTATTAAAAATAAAAAAGTAACACATTTAGAATAGAAAAAGCTGTTAAGCAGCAAAAAATAACTTAACAGCTTTTTCTATGTAATATTTCATAACCATTAAAAAAAGAGGGGTTAACTAGCTTTGTTCATCCAACCTTATAAGAAGGTTAATACTCTCCTTTCTAAAAAATTTAATTGTTTCCATGATTGTACAATACTTATCTGAGAGATTTACAATAAAAGTTTCCCAAAATCTTGGCAATCTTAAAGTTAAAGGCCACATATGCTTTTTAATTATGTCCTTTTCCAGATAGTTTAAGTTGAAGTACTTGCATGCATTCTGCAATGCAATATGGGGATGTTTAAACCCATGCAATCCCTTGTAGGGTTTTTTCTTATGCCAGTCATAGAGGAAAAAATCATGAAGCAATCCTCCTCTGGCAGCAGAACGGTAATCAAGTCCTAACCTTTTGCATATCAGATAGCTGACATATGATACATAGAGACTGTGTTCCAAACAGCTTGTATCACCATGCTGTATGTAATTTTTCATCGACCTGACCATTTCATGCTCAATAAGATCAATAACACATTTTTCATATTCTACATCACAGGAATCTACTTTTAAGCTCAACTTTGATTTTATCCAGTCTATCATTGAGGATGCTCCTTATATCACGATTTATAATACCTGCATTTAAAATTAAAAGCCTGGGGAATGCAATAAAAAACCTTTTATATTGTATAATCTTTTCATAATATCGATTGACTGAAAAATTGGAGTAATTTAAAATTACCTTTCTTAAATCCAGGGCATCCATTATTGACTTGATTGTGTCTAATAAAAAGTAAAAGAGAAGAAATGATGCTAAATAGCCTTTTAAGTATGTAGGTATTGAAGAAACAATTGCCAAAACCGCTGGATGTACTATCCGTATCAATAGAAAAGTCAAAGCTCCCCAAAGGAGTGAAAATTTAAGGCATATATACCCGTGAAGGTTTAGTGCAACATTGCTATAGTCCCACCACTTGCAGTTAAAAATCCTTTCCAAAATAAATCCTGTGATATATTCCAGAACAGTGACTAATACCACAGCAAGCAATACATTGATCATTAGTGCTGTAAAAGGATTTTCAAAAGCATTTAAAACCCATTTGGAGGATTGAAGAATTAGGACAGCACCAAAACCATAAATGGGGCAGAAAAATCCGTTTAAAAATCCCCTATTCACTAACTTTCTGTCTTTAATACTGACAAATACGGTTTCCATCACCCATCCTAAGAAGGAATATATCGCAAAAAATAACAACAACTCGTTAAAATTCGCCATAAAATCATACTCCTTTCAGGCACTGCCATTAACTATCAATGCCTTGACCTGAATATTGAAGCAATCAGTCCTATAATAATAATTGCAGCTATCATTAGACCTGCTTTCAATATTGTTAAATTCAGGATATATATTTCACTGCCTGCTCTTGCACTTAAGCCGGAGCCGATAATAATACCGGCAATAATTATGCTTACGGCAAGCAAAACCATACTAAAGGACATTCTGTTTAAAGCTCTTTCAAACCGTTTTTGAATGCTGCCAATCTCTTTGATTTGCAATCTGACTGTAAAATCTTCATCCTCCATTTTGGATAAAAAGTTTAGCATTACAGATGGAAATTCCTTAAATAATTCTTTATAGCTCCACAAGCTCTTTTTTATTTCATTGCTGATTTCTTTTGCAGAAAATGATTGCTGCATCAATTTTTTTGCAATTGGCTTTGCCACAACAATGGTGTTGAGATCCGGGGCCAGCTTTTCAAGCAATCCTTGAAGCGTCCCAAGTGTCTTGGAGAGTAAAACAAACTCGCGAGGAATCTTTAAATTGTATAAAAAAGCCATATTGAATGTTTCGTAAAGCAAGTCTTGAATCTTTATCTCATTCCAGGGCATTGTCAAATATTTATCAATAATTGCATCCACATCTTTTTCAAACTTTTTCATATTGCTTCGATTTGTTGTTGATTCCATATCTATAATAGACTTGACAACCAATCTGCTATTCCTAGATGCAACTCCAATTAAAAAGTCCGACATCATTTTTTTTCGTGTTTCATTGAGGTATCCTACCATTCCCAGATCAAGAAATACTATTGTTCCATCCGGCAGAACCCGAATATTACCTGGATGAGGGTCTGCATGGAAAAAACCGTCCCTTAATATCTGATTGCATATGGATGTGGCAAGTCTCTTGGCCAACATCTTTTTGTCAATTCCTGCTAAGTCCAACTCATAATTGTCGTCTACACGAATACCTTCAATATACTCCATGGTAAGAATACACTTTGTAGTATAAATCCATTTTATATTCGGAACCCTAATACCTTCATCATGAGTAAAATTCTTCTTGAATGTTTCGGCATTCTCTCCTTCTTTGGTAAAATCCAGCTCGTTTTTAATTATATTTTCAAATTCCTGCACCATTCCACTGCAATCGTATAGTTTTCCATACTTGGTATGATTATCGATAAAACCTGCTAGGTCTTTTAAAATAGCAAGGTCCAGGTTAATGTTTTTTTCAATACCGGGACGTTGCACCTTTACCGCTACCAATTTTCCCGAATTGAGCCTTGCTCGATGCACCTGGGATATGGAAGCAGCAGCTACCGGCTTTTCCTCAAACTCTTTATAAATATTTTCCAATGTATCCTCGAACTCATTTTCAATTACTGTTCTCACTTCGGAAAAGGAAATCGGCGGCACTGAATCCTGAAGCTTTTTAAGTTCTTCCACAATATCTACAGGGAGAATATCCTGCCTTGTACTTAAAATCTGACCAATCTTGATAAAGGTAGGTCCAAGTTCTTCAAGACACATTCGCAGTCTTTCTCCTGTTGAAAGCCCTGAGCTTCTTGATTTCAAATCGGTATTTGAAATCTTTTTCCTTATCTTGAGGTAGCGAAAAATACCAAGCTGATCCATTAACAATCCAAAACCATGCTTAGTAAAAACCGTAATGATTTGCTTGTATCTACTTATGCTTTTACGCTTGTTAATAACCATACCATTCCTACCCTATACCTCAGTGTTTTATAGAAGGAATACAATCATTGCCTTGCTTTATATTTTTGGTTAATTTCCGTCTTTAACAATTCCCTGTTCTTTAAGTACCTGCAAAACTTGTTCCCTTACAATCTGGGCAATTTCATCCTTTGTAGCAATGTCTTCCTTCTTTGCTACATTTACAAGATTTAAGGCTTCTGCAACTTCATCTTTAATAATTTTTTTCAGTTCATCCTTCTGCTCATTTCCTCTTCTTATTAGCTCGCTTGCAAACTGTCGTGCGTCTTTTTTCGCAATATCACCTTTACTCACAAGTTCCTCAACCAGCTCTTCCACCTTTTCTCTCGAATACAAAAAAAGGCCCAATCCAAAATTAAATGATTTTTCTAAAAAGTTTGACATAATAAGTCCTCCCTCATTAATTTAATATCATTCCAATCATATCCAGAGAATCGAATGTTTTCTCTTCCTCAGGATCAAGCATTATTTGAATTGAAGTACCATATAATGCACCAAGAACTAGTTTAGCCACTGACTTTGAAGAGTATTCCACAAGATTTTTATTAATTGCTGCTCCGGACAAAATACTCTTCTCTATCATTTCCGACAAATCGGAAAACAGGTTTTTCAATTGCTTTCTGAAAGACGGTAGCCATAATGACTGTGCTGTAAAATCAATAAAAAGTTTCAAAAGCTCCGGTTTTTTTCTTATCAGTTCATTAAAATATTTTACTAGAGAAGCAATTTTTTCTTTAGTATTTGGGGTTGATTTTAATTTATCCTCAACTTCATGGAGATATTGCTGCATCATCTTTTTTATAACTTCGATAAATAAACCTTCTTTGCTCTTGTAATAATAGTGTAATTGACTTAATGCAACACCCGCTTCGTCTGCAATATCTCGCATGGATACATTTGCATATCCCTTTCTGGACAGGCAATGAAAGGCTGTCTGAAGTATCTTTTGGGCTTGGCTTGTTTTATCTGCTTTCTTGCCCATAATATCACCACTCAATATATTAATTCGGACGTACGTCTTAATTTAATTATACTACTTTATATTTTTTGATGTCAAATATGAAAAAGCGGGCAAAAACAAAAAAACAAACATGTACCGTATGCAGAAATATAGATAAAAATACATATTTCATAATGATAGAAAACAATATATAATGAAAGGGGGAGTCTAAATACTGGAAATATTATATTAAGGAGGTTGACTATATGAATAAAGAAATAAAGAATTCTGTGGAAATGACTGATGAAGAATTGTTGGACATGTTTGGCGGCTTTGATACCAAAGCAGCTAATGAATTTATAGTGAAACCACTATATGGCATTGACCCAGTTAAACCAATTGATATTAAGCCTTTATACGGAATTGATGTTAAACCTTTATACGGAATTGACGTTAGTCCTATTAAACCTTTGTATGGAATTCAACCTAGTCCGATAAAGAAATAAATTAAAAATATGGTTGTAGTACATAAAAAATTAATTATATCCAGTTGATTTAGACATAAAGTGTATGCAGTTGTAAATACTGTAATACACTTTACCCCAATTTAAAATATGCTATCAATTAATTTTTTACCGGAGGGGTATTATGAGTATAGATTTTAGACCTATAACAGGGGTTTGGGAAATAACAATGGGCTGCAATATGAGGTGTAAGCATTGCGGTTCATCCTGCGAAAATCCATTGGAAGGAGAACTGTCAACGGATGAGGCATTAAAGCTTTGTGACGACCTGGCTGAACTGGGATTTAAATGGCTTACACTTTCCGGAGGTGAGCCTACTACCAGAAAGGACTGGGATATTATTGCCAAAAGACTCAATGATAACGGAATTATTCCCAATATGATCACAAACGGTTGGCTTATGAATGATGAAACAGCAAAAAGAGCCAAAGAAGCAGGAATAAATACCGTTGCCATAAGCCTCGACGGATTGGAAAAGACACATGATTTTATTAGACGCGAGGGTTCATTTAAAAGAATAATGAATGCTATTGATACTCTTGTAAAAAATGATGTTAATTGCTCTGTTATCACAACCGTAAATAAAATGAATCTTGGTGAACTGGAAGAAATGCGTAAGATACTTTGCGAAAAGGGTATATACGGTTGGCAATTTCAGTTGGGACTACCCATGGGAAATATGGCAAAAAACAGTGAGCTTGTGGCACAGCCTTATCACATGGATGATGTTATTGATTTTGCTTATGAGGCCATGCTAAAAGGAGGCATTGATATACAGCTTGCCGATTGTATGGGTTATTTTAACAAAAAGGAAATAGCTGTAAGGAATAAATCCGATTCCACAGAAGGATATAACTGGAACGGCTGCGGTGCCGGAAAATATGTTATGGGAATACTCCATAACGGAGATATAGTCGGATGCACATCTATAAGGGATAAAGAATTTATCGAAGGAAATATTAAGGAAACTCCGGTATTGGAGCTATGGACCAATCCTGAAAAATTTACATGGAACAGAAATATTACAAAGGATATGCTTCTGGGTACCTGCAAAAAATGTCTGTATGGCAATCGCTGTCACGGAGGATGCGGTAACACAAGGCTCACAATGGAAGGAACAATATATTCACAAAACAGATATTGCTCGTACAATCTGGCTGTACAAAAGGCTGAGCAGCAGTTTGAACGTCTAAATGACATCAATGAGCTTATGGAAAAGGCAAATAAGTTTGCACAGCTAAAACAGCATCAGCTTGCAGAGATTGTGCTCTCAAGGGTTTTATCCATTGATCCGGAAAATGAAGAAGCACTGTCACTCTATGGCTATACTTCATTTATGCTGGAAAACTACAATGATGCTGTACAGGCCAATAAAAAGCTTCTTTCTAAAGATAGTGCAAACATATATGCCAATAAAGGATATGGACTTTCAATTGCCAAACTTGGTATGGTTGATGAAGGTATCGAATATTTGAAAAAAGCAATAAATTTGTCAAACGGAACATATCTTGATCCTTATTATGATCTGGCAGTGGTTTATTGTGAAAACGGAATGCTTAAAGAAGCTATTGAGTCTCTTGAGGAAGGTTTTAAGATTTCAGAAGAGTTTAAGAAAAATAACTATGACTTTTATTCACTTCTAAAGGAAGGACAGGCATGATAATAAAAAAGATTTTAAGCTTTACAGGCAGATATCCGGTAGTAAAACAACATGACATAACTGATTGCGGTGCCGCTTGCTTGGCTTCCATTGTAAAGTATCATGGGGGCAACATTTCAATCGCAAGATTAAGAGAATATTCGGGTACCGGTAGAGATGGTACAACCGGTTATGGAATTGTCAAGGCTTTAGAGAAACTGGGTTTTTCTGCGAAAGGACTTAAAACTGATGCTGATGAGCTCAAGAATGAAAAATTTCCTTGTATAGCCCACGTAATATCGGAGCAAGCGGGCAAAAAGCTGGAGCATTATGTTGTGGTTTACAATATAAAAAATAATATTATTACATATATGGATCCTGCTAAAGGGATTGTAAAGGATAAGCTATCCCTTTTTAAGGATATTTATACGGGAAGGATACTTTCTTTTAAGCCTGGAGAGAATCTTAATATAAAGGCTGAAAACAATAAGGCACTTTTTGAACTTATAAAATCAATTGTCAAAGTACTTAAGATTCCTCTCCTTCTTATTGTTTTAATTTCATTTGCATTTACAGGCCTTGGAATATTAAGCACATATTACATGAAATATCTTTTTGATACAGTAGTCGGTCAAGGAATGTATAATGAGCTTACTTATGTATCCCTGTTCTTTATAAGCATTCTAATTATCCAGCTCCTTCTAGGCTTGCTAAGAAGCCTTATGGTGACAAAATTGGCACTTAAGATTGATAAAGAGCTTATGTTAACATACTTTAGGCATGTTTTAAGGCTGCCTATGAGCTTTTTTATATCAAGAAAAGACGGTGAGATAATTTCAAGGTTTATGGATGCTTCTAAAATCCGCGAAGCCATTTCCAGCATTACCCTCACCCTCTCTATTGACACTGTTATTGCAATAGCCGGAGGATTCATTCTTTTTCTTGCAAACAGGTTTCTTTTTTGCATAACACTGTTAATATTGGTTCTATATGCAATAACTGTATTATGCTTTGTAAGACCCTTAAGAAATATAAACACTTTGCAGATGGAAAGTAATGCAGTCCTTACATCCCACTTGGTTGAGAGCCTTAACGGTGTAGAGACATTAAAATCATTTAATGCTTTAAAAAGGACCGATATGGTTGCAGATACTAATTTTGACGATTTAATAAAAAAGGTATATAAAGGCAGTATATTATACTCTGCCCTCACATCCATTACTTCGGCAATCAATGGTCTTGGGACAATAGTGATACTTTGGTTTGGAATAATTGAGATATCTGCAGGCAAGATGTCTACAGGAGATCTTCTTGCATTCAATGCTCTGCTTCAATACTTTCTGACACCTGTGCGGAATCTTATTGATCTTTCTTCCGAAATACAGACTGCAGTAGCAGCGTCTAACAGGCTTGGTGAGATACTTGATATTGAATGTGAAAAGTATGATGATTCAAAAAGAAATATTGTACCAGAAAGTTTATCAGGTGATTTGATTATAGATAACATAACATTTAGATACGGCTATAAAAGGCCGGTAATAGAAAACCTATCGCTTCATATTAATGCCGGTGAGAAAATAGCAATAGTTGGAAGCAGCGGTTCGGGAAAAACAACTCTTGCAAGGCTTATTATGAATTATTACCTGCCTGAAAAGGGCTCAATTACTATTGGGGGCAATAACATTAGCAACATTCCCCTTGAACTGATAAGAAAAAAAATAGCATTTATTTCACAGGATATATTTCTTTTAAGCGGTACAATAAAAGAAAACATAGCATTAGGCAATCCCGATGCAACTATGGATGAAGTGATTGAGGCTTCTAAGCAAGCGAACTGCCATGAGTTTATCGAAAAGCTGCCTTTAAAATACGAGACTCACATTGAAGAAAATGGCTCAAACCTTTCCGGCGGTCAAAAACAGCGAATTGCCATTGCGAGAGCATTCTTAATGCATCCCGATATACTCATTATGGACGAGGCTACAAGCAATCTTGATGCAAAAACCGAAGAAGCTATTTCAAATACACTCGACCTTTTTGATGGAAATGTTACAAGGATTATTATCGCACATAGATTGTCAACAATAAAAAGATGCCAAAAGATATTTGTACTTGATAGCGGAAAGATATGCGAATCGGGCTCCCATGATGAACTTATGGCAAACAAAGGGCATTATGCTTCAATGTTTGAATAAAAAACTTTCCTTATAAAACATTGATTACGTTTGTAACCATTTCTATGGCTTAACATAATATATTAATGTATAAGACTATAGAAAAATATAAGGAGATGAAAAAATGGTATTACAAGGTGAAGTGGTTGATGAAAGCAAAAAAAAAGATGAAATAAGTAAGAAAGTAATGCATTCAGACAGCATCCAGTATAACAAGCAGGAACTTGAGCAAGAGCAAAAGGTAGATGTTAATCCATTACAGTTAACAAGCCAGAATATACATATCCATATAAGTGATGATTTAAATAAATACTGCGGAACAATTTCAGGAAAGATTAATACTGAAAATAATGATAAAATTCCACGTAATACAAAAGTTTCTCTATATTTAGGGAATGAAAAACATACTTCACTACTTGAATTAAGGCCTAACAGTGATGGCGAATTTGTTATAAAAGATATCCCGCCGGGATTCTATACTTTATTGGTTGAGTCCTGGCAGCACCGCTCAAAGGCCATCAGGATTAAGATACTTCCAGGGCAGACATTTAATAAGTCCATATCTTTGGATGGGAAATAGTATTTAGAATTTAAGAGTTAAGGAATCAAAATTTGGGGTTAAAGGGCATTATAAATAAATGCCTTTATTTTTTTATGTATCTGCGGATACGGAAAAATTATATTTTTTAAAGTATAATCAAGAATATAAACATTAATGAATTGAAAGAATTAAATGAATTGAATGTTGAAGAAGGAGTGAATTACTATGGGCTTTTATGAAGAAATTGCAAAATATTATGATTATATTTTTCCGGTGTCCCATGAGACAGTTGATTTTATTATGACAACTTCGGGTAAGCCTCCTAAATATATTCTTGACGTAGCCTGCGGGACGGGTGGATATTCACTTGAGCAGGAAAAATATGGTTATATTGTAACAGCTATTGATATTGATAAAGCCATGATAGAAGAACTTAAGAAAAAAGCCGATAATTTGGGAAGCAAAGTTGAATATCTTCAAGCCGGAATGCTTGAACTAAAGGAAAAGCTGCAAAATAAATCCTTTGATGTTATATTTTGTATAGGTAATTCATTGGTTCATCTGGATAATAACAAAGAAATAGATAAATTTCTGCATGATGCAAAGTCTATTTTAGCTCATAATGGGAAGTTAATTATTCAAACCATCAATTATGATAGAATAATTTCAAAAAATATTATGTCTCTTCCAGTGATTATTAATGAATCCGTGGGGTTGAGATTTGAAAGATATTACAAGTATGAATCAAATGTTAACAAGGTGCTTTTTAAAACAATACTCAGTGTAGATGATAAGATTGCTCAAAATGAAATTCCTCTTACTCCTGTAAAACACGATGAGATTCTTCAAATGCTAAGGAGTGCAGGATTTACTAAAATCAATGTGTATGGCGGATACAACAAATCTGTATATGACAAGGAAAACTCATACTTAATGGTTATAGTTGCTGAATGAGTTCATGAAAAAACAAAGCCCTATGGATTATATCCTCATAAGGCTTCGTTTTTATATTATATATGCTATTTGAATTTTTATCATTCTTATAATAAATGATTGTTAAGTATAAATGAAGCAAACACTATGGATACCATTGAAAGAAGCTTTATCAATATATTGATTGACGGTCCTGAAGTATCCTTGAACGGGTCACCTACAGTATCTCCGACAACAGCAGCTTTGTGGTTATCGGAACCTTTTCCCCCGTGGTTTCCAGCCTCAATATACTTTTTCGCATTATCCCATGCACCACCTGAGTTTGCCATCATTATAGCAAGGACAAACCCTGAAACTGTTGCACCTGCCAGCATGCCTGCCACACCGTTTGGTCCTAAAATCAGACCTACTACTATAGGTGCAATAATTGCAACCAATGCTGGAGGAACCATTTCCTTCTGTGCTCCTTTGGTACAAATGTCTACGCATTTTGCATAATCAGCCTGAGCTTTACCTTCCATAAGTCCCTTTATTTCTTTAAACTGTCTTCTAACTTCTATAACAATATTTTTTGCAGCTCTACCAACTGCTTCCATAGTTAATGCAGCAAATAGGAACGGTAACATTCCGCCGACAAACAGACCTATGAGAACAGCAGGATTTATTAATTCAAGGTTAAAGACAAAGTCTATAGCCCCTCCACTATTTTTTACCGCTAATTTTATTTCGTCCATATATGCAGCTATAAGAGCTAATGCCGTTAACGCTGCGGAACCTATGGCGAAACCTTTTCCTGTTGCAGCTGTAGTATTTCCGAGTGAATCGAGGGCATCAGTTCTTTTTCTAACTTCGGGCTCAAGATGTGACATTTCTGCTATACCGCCTGCATTATCCGCCACCGGTCCATAAGCATCTGTTGCAAGAGTAATACCAAGGGTACTGAGCATCCCTACAGCAGCTATACCGATACCGTACAATCCCATAGCGAAAGCTTCATCTCCCTGAAATCCCATACTGGCCAGGTAGAAACTGCCAAGAACTGCAGCACCAACAATGATTACAGGAACTGCTGTTGAGAACATACCTAAAGATATACCGCCTATTATTATTGTGGCAGGTCCGGTTGTGGATGTTTCGGAAAGTTTTTTAGTAGGTTTGTAAGTATCTGATGTATAATACTCGGTAAAGAAACCTATAAGATTACCTGCTACAAGACCCGTCAATATTGCCCAATAAACACCGACATGATCTTTGCCTAAAACATTTGTTACAAGGAAATATGATACAATTGCTATAATAATACTGCTTCCGTATACACCTCTTCTTAATGCACCGAGAAGTGTCTTCTGGTCAGCCTTTTCACCGGTTCTTACGAAGAATGTACCGATAATTGATGCTATAACGCCTATGGCAGCCATAGTCATCGGTATGGTAACACCTTTTATTCCAAGACCTGCAGCAACTGCAAGTGCAGATGTGGAAACTATTGAACCGACATATGATTCATAAAGGTCCGCACCCATTCCCGCAACATCACCAACATTGTCACCGACATTATCGGCTATAACTGCAGGATTTCTTGGGTCATCTTCCGGAATTCCCGCTTCAACCTTTCCTACAAGGTCGGCACCAACGTCGGCAGCCTTAGTGAATATACCACCACCGACACGAGCAAACAATGCCATTGAGCTTGCTCCCATACCGAATGTCAGCATTGCACTTGTGATATTCTGAATTTTATCTGCTTCCGGAAGGTTTCTGTAAAACCAGTTTAAGAAATAAAACCAGATACTGATATCAAGAAGACCAAGACCTACCACTACAAGCCCCATTACCGCACCACTTGAAAATGCAACTCTAAGTCCGCTGTTGAGACTGGTTCTTGATGCATTGGCTGTTCTGGAATTTGCAGCTGTAGCAATTTTCATACCGAAGAAACCTGAAAGACCTGAGAAAAAACCTCCTGTAAGAAATGCAAATGGAACAAATGGAGTTAAATAACCTAAAAATGCCAAAATACTTAAGATTACTACCATAGCAACAAAGAATATTGCCACACCGGTATACTGCCTTTTAAGATAAGCGTTGGCACCCTGTCGGATGGCGGCAGCAATTTTAGCCATTTGCTCTGTACCTTCACTCTTTTTGACTACACTGTAAGCTAGATAACCTGCAAAAACTAAGGCTAAAACCGATCCAATTGGGGCTAGTAATAAAAGATCCATATTTACCTCCTGTTTTATATATTTATTTAGACTTATTTATAAAAAATCTACTATTCTTACCACTTTACTGTTATTTATTCTTCAGTTACTTTACCGGAAATAGTTTTAGTTTAAAAAACTAAACTTGAGATATCTATAATTTATTATATTTTATCAAGCATAGCAAACTAAAATATTTTGGCAGCTATAGACTAGCTTTTAAAGATAAAGAATAAACATAAAAATGGTTCAAACATGTATAAATATAGTCTTCAAACAAAAAAATAACAAAAACTTACGTAACAATTTTAACCGATACCAAATTAGAATTCAATAACAGAATGAAATTTTTATGATTGATTTTTTTTAACCAAATCTGACCTATGCTATTTTACAGATATATGAAAGAAAGTTATAACTATGACTATTAATCTTGTTGAAAAGATACAAGCAATATTTCCATAGAACTAATTTTATATAATCATCAAATTGTTTATATTAGGTGAGCATGGTAATAAAAGTACAATTTTAATGTATTTCATTTAATCATATGAGATTTTATTATTTATTGAATTATTATTTATCTATTATTAATTAAATAAAATATGTTTAAAAGTTTTAAAAAAAGAGAACGCTGCACATTTGCAACATCCTCTTTATGTATATTTTAACTATATTTTGTTATTATTGACTTAAATTTCGTATTGCTCTATTTACATTTCGAAAATTCATAAAGGCATTCCTGACTGTTTATAAGCTTCCTTCCCTTACCGTGACTACGGGTATAGCTTCCGTCACTTGTTAAAATTCTTGCTTTAACATTGTCTTTCAAATAGATTTCCAGAGTTTCCTTAATTCTTGAGAATATATCCTTTTCCTCAACGGGAAACATCAACTCAACTCTTCTGTCGAGGTTTCTTGTCATCCAGTCGGCACTTGCCAAATATATTTTCTCATCGCCGTCATTTAGGAAATAAAATATCCTGCTGTGTTCCAAAAACCTTCCTACTATGCTTCGAACACTGATATTCTCGCTGATTCCTTCAACACCGGGTTTCAAACAGCAAATGCCTCGCACAATAAGATCTATTTTTACACCTGCACATGAGGCTTCATAAAGCTTTCTTATTATGCCTTCATCTACAAGAGAGTTTACCTTCGCTATTATATATGCCTTTTTGCCTTCCCTGGCATTTGATATCTCATTATCAATAAGATTCACAAATTTGGCTCTTATCCCCGTTGGAGATATGTACAGCTTGTGCATGTTAGGCAGCTTTGAATAACCTGACAACATATTAAAAAGTGCTGAAGCATCGGCTCCAAAGTAGGGATTTGAAGAAAACAACCCCATATCGGTATAAAACTTTGCCGTCACATCATTATAGTTTCCTGTACCAAAATGCACATACCGCTTAACACCGTCCTCCTCCATCCTGATTATGAGAAGAACCTTGCAGTGAGTTTTCAATCCCACAAGCCCGTATATAACCTGACATCCTGCCATTTCAAGACGTTTTGCCCATTGAATATTGTTTTGCTCATCAAACCTCGCTTTGAGCTCAACCAATACTGTGACCTGCTTTCCATTTTCGGCAGCGTTTATAAGTGCTTCAACTATCGGTGAGTTGCCGCTTACCCTGTATAGTGTCTGCTTTATTGCAAGAACCTTAGGGTCTTCCGACGCTTCCCTTACCAGCCTTACAACCGGATCAAAGGAATCATAGGGGTGATGAAGCAATATATCCTTTTTGCTTATGACATCAAAAATATCATCAATATCCGTTAATTCTTCCGGTACGTTAGGTGTAAAAGAAGGATACCTTAAATTATCATAGCCTGGAATTGAGCTTAATTTCATAAGGTAAGTAAGATCAAGGGGGCCGTTTATGTAATATACAGCCTGCTCATCAATTTCGAATTCCTCCATAAGTATTTTAAGAAGCCTTGGGTCAGGCTTTTTCTTGATCTCAAGCCTTATAACAACTCCCCATTTTCTCTTTTTAATGTATTCTTCAATAGCCTGAAGCAAATCTTCAGCCTCTTCTTCATCTAAAGCCTGATCTGTGTTTCTTGTAATTCTGAATTGGGTCAGGGTGAACTTATTATACCCTGTAAAAAGCTTATCTATATATTTTTCAATTACATCTTCAAGAAATACGAAGCACTGGTTACCCTGCTCGTCTGAAGGAACTTTAATAAGCCTGTCAAGAACTGAAGGCACCTGCACCATCCCGAATATAGGCTCTTCCTCATCGTCATTTTCAAGGATTAGTGCAATATTAAGACTCTTGTTTAAAACAAGAGGAAAGGGTCGGCTTTTATCAACAACCATTGGAGTTAAAACAGGGTAGACTGTATTGAAGTAATAATCCTCAACAAATTTTTCCTGCCTCTTATCAAGCTCAGACAATTTTTTGAGAAGTATTTTTTCTTTTTTCAGTGCAGGTATAAGGGACTTATTATAGCAGTTATACTGTTCCTTAACCATTAACTGAATCTTTTCTTCAACCTTTATAAGCTGTTCTTCAGGAGTCAAGCCTGAAAAATCCCGTCCGCTAATCCCTGCAAGATATTGGTCCATAAGGGATGCTACTCTTACCATAAAAAATTCATCAAGATTGGAGCTAACTATGGATAAAAACTTCATTCGTTCCAAAACAGGGTTGTTCTTAGCGTCACAAGCCTCTTCTAGAACTCTCCCATTAAACTCGAGCCAGCTTAATTCTCTGTTTATAAAAATATTTTTAGCATTGAACTTGTTTTTATTTTTAGACTGTATTTTTCCTCTACTCTGTGTTTTTTTACTTTGTGTTTTTTCTGTCACAGCTCCGCTTTTTGTGCTGCTTACTGCTTTAATCCGAGTTTTACCTTGATTCTTAATGGGTTTATTTGTACCGCTCTTACTCTGAGACTTCATCACTTAAACACTCCTAAATCTTTTTTAGAATTAATTTTGGCCTAATTCCCATTACATCTTCAAAAAATCCCGAAACCTGCGAAAAACTCCATTGTTCAAGCATTATGTCCTCTTTTGATGTAACTTTGAATAACAACTCATGTCTGTTTACAGTTATCTCAAAATCAGTTATTTTTTGTTTGTGAGAAACATCTAATGCTTCTGCCAGTCTTAAAATTGCAGCGAGCTTAGATACTGTAAGTCTTCCTTTTTCATCAAGCTCAAAAAACTGTTTGTGATCGGGAGCGGGCAGATCTTCTTCATGGTATCTTACAATATTGGCTATAAGGTTTAGCTCTCTGTCGGAAAAACCCATTATATCCTGATACTGAATTATGTTGTACGAATGTATTTCATGACTGTTATAGTTGATATATTTCCCTATATCGTGCAGGATTGCAGAAACCCTGAAGCAAAATCTTTCCCGGCTGCCAAGGTTATGAAACCTGACAGTCTGGTCAAATATTGTAAGTGCCGTTTTTTCAATATAAGAACTATGGTTCTCGTCAATAAAGTATTTCTTACCGATATTCCACACTATACTTATTATGTCATCTATGATTTTTTTCTTTCTTGGAGTTTCATGCCATTGATCGGCAATTTCTGCAAGTATTCCGTTTCTCAGGGATAAAAATGGCGTATAAATTACATCCGATTCAGTCATATGTAGAAAGCTTCTGAAAAGTACCATGGATGGCAGTAAAATTTCGGCTTTATTCTTTGGAATATTAAATTTCTCTTGAATTTGCTCGGTTGTAAGATGATTTATTTTATCAAAAAGCTTTTCAAAGGCGTCTCTTTTTATTGTTCTTATACTGTCGGAATAATTTACCTCCGCTACATTTTCTATCTCACAAAGCTTTAATATGGTCCTTAATTCTCCGCCTATACCGATAAAATTATCGATTCGGATTCCCTTTATAAATGACTTTAGGAAGTCAACTTCACTTTTTATATATTCCTGCAAAACACCGGAAAACCGTAGAGATCTTTTCTGCAAATCGGCAAGCACTTCCCTAAGCCTTAAAGAGCCTATTTTTAAGTACTCGGTGAATTTAAGCTTGTTGTCTGAGTATACCGATACCTCAACGCCTCCGGATCTAATATCCACAATAAGTGTATCCTTTTTATTTATAAACTTGGTGTTTAAAAGATAATCCCTTAGGGCCTTATACATAAAATATCTTTCTTTTGCGTTATTGATCACTTCAATGCTCAAACCTGTCTGGAGCTTTACCTGATCCAAAAGATATTCTCGGTTTTTAGCCTCTCTGATAGCACTGGTTGCAACAACCATATAGTTTTTAATCCTGTAATCTTTCATGAGCTTGGCATAGCCTTTTAGTGTCTCGCAAAGATCATAAATTGTCTCATTTTGAATTTTTCCATATGAAAACGAATCTCTGCCAAGATGAGTACTTTTTTCAAGGTCTTCAAGAATTTCAATTTGTCCGTTGGCATCAATTTGTGCGATAGACATGCGTATAAGATTGGAGCCTACATCTAATGCTGCAACTACTTCAAATTTGCGAACCATAAATACACCCTTTTCTAAAATTCATTAAAGCTTGCTATCATTCCAATAAATTCATTCTCCGATTTGGCATATAGATTTTCTGTTGTCCAGCCGATTAACTGATAAAAGCTCTTATCAGTTTCAACAAGTGCAATCATGTATTTTAACTTTTCATCGTTATGATTTATATTGACATTTAATTGTATTGCATTATAACCGTTATTCAATGTAATATCTTTTATGCTTTCCTCTTCTAAACCTTCTTCGAGTTGGGTATTTTCACTCTTGACTGCTTCAAAATAGTCATCTAATGTGACATCTTCGCCTAATTCGCTTTTACCCTCACATATAACAAGAAAACCCTTGTTTCTATTTTTGCTTGACAATATCATGCTTGCATCCTTATTGGTAGATAAGTCTGTCTTTTCCCATTCCCCGGTAGCAACCAGTTGAAACCTGATGCTTGAATCTTCTTTTTTGGTTCCTTCAATAATTAACTTTTTGTTATTTATATTTTTGCTGTTAATCATACTTGATACAAATACAATTGAATATACCGAAGTTAAAACAATGCCCAAAATAGCCAAAAAAGTTAATATCTTAGGAGCTAACTTTTTCTTCTTTTGCGGTTCAATGGGTGTTGCATATCTATATTTATTTAATATATCCTCATCGGATTCTTTATATATTTGTTCACAGAAATTTTTATATTCAGTCTCAAAATCATCAAATGTAGTATCCTTTAAAAATGTGTATCTGCTACCGTCAAAATAATTTTTATCTGAAGAAGTTTTATCAGAAGAATCAAGCTGTTCTTCTACGTTTTCTGATTTTTCATTGGTAATACTATCTGAATCCATATTTCTTCTAAGGCTTTTAACCTTGCTCCTCCTTAATTATTATCTAAAAATGTTATCGACAAATATGCAAAAATCAATAATCACTTTTTATTGATGATGTTTTTCGCAATAGATATTATAACAAAATAAGACACAATTTACAAGAAACATAGGGCTCCCGGATTGGAACAAAACATAGAATGATGAAAACATAAATTGATAATATTCTAATAAAAATATATAATTACATTATACATAACTACATATTTCTTGTTAGTTTTACATAGTCTACTATGGCTGGAATTTGCTAGTTTGATTTTAAACTGAGTGTAGGAGGCGATTTTAGTGGATAAAGAGCTTAAACAAAAAGCCGAATTGTCGGATGAGGAACTTATGGATATGTTAGGCGGTTTTGATGTAGCCATCGAAGGAATAAATATTATTAAAGTTGATAAATTAGATGCAAAACCTGTTCTTAAATACGGCGTAAAACCACCAATTACCAAATACGGAATTATAGTCACCAAATATGGTGTTGCTCCTTTGTATAGCATTAGACCTGCTGATATAAAATAAACATTTATTTTTTATGTTAAACACAGCATTTCCAGCCATATATTTTTGTAAGATTAATAATGCATTTAAATTTATAAGTGTAATTGATATTCATATTGATTTTGGGGGGATAAAATAATGGAAAACTTGTACAACCCTATAACAGCAGTTTGGGAAATAACAATGGGATGCAATATGAGATGCAAGCATTGCGGTTCATCCTGTGAAAAACCGCTTGAAGGTGAGCTGACTACTGAAGAGGCACTTAAGCTCTGTGACGATATAAAAAATTTAGGACTTCAATGGTTAACTCTATCAGGTGGAGAACCCACAACAAGGAAGGATTGGAATATTATTGCCGAAAGGCTTAGCAGTAATGGCATTATTCCCAACATTATTACAAACGGGTGGCTTATGGATGAAGAAATTGCGGCAAAAGCTAAGGCTGCCGGTGTCAATACAATAGCCATAAGTCTCGACGGCTTGAAAAAAACACATGATTACATAAGAAAAGAAGGCTCCTTTGACAGAATAATGAATTCCATTGATATAATCATAAATGCTGGAGTTTACTGCTCTATAATAACCACAATCAATAATATTAATATCAATGAATTGGAAGAGCTTCACAGCATATTGACAAAAAAAAGAGTTTCCGGCTGGCAAATCCAACTTGGACTTCCAATGGGCAATATGGCACATAACAGCGATTTGGTATCAACTCCCGAACACATCGACAGGGTAATAGAATTTGCATATAAGGCATCAAAATCAAGCGATGTTGAAATACAACTGGCAGATTGTATAGGCTACTTCAATCATAAGGAAATTGAAGTAAGAAAAATACAATCCGGATTGGAAGATTACAGTTGGTTCGGCTGCGGTGCAGGCAAACTGAATTTCGGAATACTGCATAACGGAGATATAGTCGGATGTACATCCATAAGAAGCAAGGATTTTATTGAAGGAAACATTAGAGAAACTTCCATCGTTGATATCTGGAATAATAAAAATCTTTTTGCATGGAACAGAAATCTTACAAAGGACAAATTAAAGGGACTATGCAGTAAATGTATAAACGGCAGCACATGCCTTGGAGGCTGTGCCAATACAAGGCTCACAATGGAAGGCTCAGTCTATGGTGAGAACAGATATTGCTCATATAACTATGCGGTCAAAAAAGCAGAGGAACAATTAAATAGGGTATCCGATGCAAATACGCTGCTTGAAAAGGCGAGAAAATTTATCAATAACAAAAGCTACCAGTTGGCGGGTATTGTCCTTGAAAATCTTATCGATCAACAAAATGACAATTGTGAAGCATTGTCCCATTATGGCTTTGTATCCTTTATGCTCGGAAATTATAAAGATTCGTTGGAAGCAAACAAAAAGCTTTTGGATATAAATCCATCGGATGCATATGCTTTAAAGGGATACGGACTATCGACAGCAAGACTTGGAAATATTGATGAAGGCATATCATATCTAATTAAGTCCATTGAAAACGCAGATGAAAGCTTTCTGGATCCATATTATGATTTGGCAGTAATTTATTATGAAAAAGAAAGAATAAACGATGCCATAGATATTCTTAATAAAGGCAGAAGCATATCACAAAGCTTTAAAGAGGAAACAGAGGAGTTTTACATTATTTTGCAAAATATTCCCTCTACAGTTAACAATCAGTAAAAATATTTGGATGTATACGCAATGTATAAAAAGGCTTTGGATAAACTACCAACAGCCTTTTTATTCGATGATCATTTATTTATCACCAGCTTATTACTTCGCCCTCTAACGACCAGGTCTGAGTACCAGTAATTTTTACCTTTACAAGCTTTCCTACCAGCTCTTTGCTGCCTTTAAAATTAACAATTTTATTTGTACGTGTTCTTCCGGTATAATTCCATACGCTGTTTTTGCTTAATCCTTCAACAAGTATTTCTTCCGTAGTTCCTAAAAGCTTATCGTTTATTTCCTTGCTTATTTTGTTTTGAACCTCCAAAAGTCTTTCAAAACGTGCCTTTTTAACTTCTTCGCTCACCTGATTTTCATTTTTTGCAGCAGGTGTGCCGGTTCTTTTTGAATAAAGAAATGTATATGCAAAATCATAACGAACTTTTCTTAAAACATCCAATGTATCTTCAAAATCTTCTTCAGTTTCACCGGGATAACCCACTATTATATCGGTGGTCAATGCGATATTGGGTATTTTTTCCCTTATCTTACCGACAAGATTTAAATAATCTTCTTTTGTATATTTCCTGTTCATACTCTCCAAAATTCTTGTGCTGCCAGCCTGAATCGGAAGATGGAGATGTTCGCATAGCTTGTCCAAATCCCTCATGGCTAAAATTATATCCTCCGTAAGATCTTTAGGATGTGATGTCAAAAAACGTATTCGTTCTATACCCTCTATATTGTTTAACTCTCTAAGCAAGCTAGCAAAACTGGTGTTATCGGCAAAATCCTTTCCGTATGAGTTTACATTCTGGCCTAAAAGTGTTATTTCCTTGTAATTTTTACGACCGAGCTCTTCTACTTCATTAACTATATCTTCAATACTTCTGCTGCGTTCTCTTCCCCGTACATACGGAACAATACAGTAGGAGCAGAAATTATTGCATCCATACATGACAGTTACCCATGCTTTAATTGTGTCCTTCCTTTCAATGGGCAATCCTTCGGTTATTGAACCTGGTGACTCATCCACATCTATAACTGGAGAATTTTCGTTTATTGCATTATATAAAAGCTCCGGAAATTTATATAGATTATGCGTTCCAAATACTAAACCAACATGTCTGTATTTTTTCTTTATAGTCTCAACCACATGCCCTTGCTGCATCATACATCCGCATACCGCAATTATCTTTTCAGGATTATCAGCCTTTTGCTTTTTTAGAGCACCTAAATGTCCATAAACCTTTTCTTCTGCATTCTCTCTGACACAGCACGTATTAAAAATAATGACATCGCTTTCTTCACTGTTTTTTCCCTCACAATATCCCATTTCAGAAAGCATTCCCCAAAGTCTTTCAGAGTCGTTTTCATTCATTTGACAGCCAAAAGATTGTAAAAACACCAATCTTTTTCTTCCAGATTTCATTTCATATTCAGCATTTATCTCTTTTATTAAGTCCATGAATCTATATTGTTTAACTATCTCCTCTTCGGATACATGTGTTTGGTTTTTGGTATTTCTTTTCATTTTTTCCTCCATAATAAATATCCCAAAAATAATCTTTTTATATTTTACTTAAGTTGTATATGTCACAATCAAATTATTTGTAAGTTATACTTATGATATAATACTAGTTTTCTTTTAATATTACAACCACTAAATAAGTAATGATAATATAATTATTATTTCTACAATATTGTTTTTATATCTTTTCATAAGGCTGCAATTATTGTAGAATGATATCTATAGGTATAAAACAGGTATAAAATTATTATGGAGGTATAAACATGAACAGGATCTTAAAAACTTCCTGCATTATTGCATTATCAGCATTTATTTTAACTTCATGCAGCAGCAACAACAACGGAAATTCTCCTACACCTACTATAAATGCTAGTCAAACTGAGACTCAATTAACACCTACTCCATCACCAAGCAGTTCTCCTGATTCTTCTCCGGAATCATCTGCACAAAAAAATGCAACACGCGGAAGTGTTAATAACTTTTCCGAGTTGTTTGCAATGGAACGAATTCTTGATATTAAGAAGGCATCTGACAGTACCTTCTATAATACATCACGACTGCTTTTGTATAGTATTGCCGACCTTTTGACAAAGGCAGAAGTCCTTGACAACAACAATTCCAAAGACAGAGAAATTGCGTCAAAATTTGATATTAAGAAGTATGACTATGTTCTTCAATTTGATGGTGCAAAACCTATATTTGTTTCGGTTAAGGACAATATTGTCTTTTTTGAAGATGAAAGTAAGCTGTACAAGCTTTGGGGAGACAGCAAAAACCTATGGGAAAATTTAACTTTCGATGAAACTCAAAAAATTGCAGACATTAATGAAAAAGGCCTTGAAATTATGGAGAAAAGATTTGACAGCGATATTAACGAAGACGGCAAAACAGAAAAGGTAAGCCTTGTGTACAAAGGCGGTAAGGATTACGAATTTAGGGGCGACCTTATATTGAGGGTAGAAAACAGCGATATAACTGTCCTAAATCAAACTCAATGGCAAATAAATCCGTCACGTACAATCAGCCAACCTCCAATAATATACTTTATGCCGCAAAAAGACAGCAAGGAAAAAGTCATTATTGTTACGTTAACCTGGCTTGTAGATTCTTTAGAAACATTAGGGGATGTTTTTGCATATTCTTACAGCAACGGAAAACTCACCGATTTGGATTTGAGAGCTCCTGAAACAAATTTCAATTATTCAGGAGGAAACACTGTCAAAATAGAGTTTCCACAAACTAATTCCAGCCAAATTGTCAAATTTGATAATGTTGGATACGAAAAATCGGTAGAAAAAGGTAAAACTTTGAAAGATGTATTAAATGATAAAAATGCATTTACAAATAATCCGCTGTACTTTAAGCTTGAAGACTTTGACGGAGATGGTATTAAAGAGCTTTGCAGCATGTCTTCCCTGGTATTTGATTCTATGCGTAAGATGAGTATAGGCATTCAATATACCTATTATAAAGCTTCAAATAACAAGCTTGCACCTGTAAAAATTATTGTAGCACCACCTTATATAGATGATGACAAAGAAGTGAGGATTGAGAGGTATATAATGGATCTTATGTTTGACTATGCCCATATTACACTTGTTAATGGTGAAATAAAGGATTCATGGTATAAACCTTCCAATGCATTCAAAAAAGAAGAAATAGCTGCATGTATTAATAAAATGATAAGTGAAGGTAAACTTTACAAAAAAGGTGATTCTGTTTTCGTAAAAACGAATTAAGTAATAATACCCGTTAATCGGTTAATTTGACAACAACATATTAAAATGTCCTGCTTAAGCTTCAAAAGCAGGACATTTTGCTTTCCAGAGTGTGTTAAGGATATATATTTGATACATCAAAAGTTATTTCGCCAAAATCAATCATTGAGTTAAAAAGTGCAGCTTTATGGAATTTTTTTAAATCGGATAATTTTAAATCCTCTTCAAAAATCGCTTTGCTGCGTAAAAGCTTTTCACGTTTAACTCCTTTTAGAAGAGGATATGAAGGCGTATACCATCTGCTATTATCGAAAAATGCTATATTTGCAGCTGATGTATCTGTGATTCTGTTGTTTTTTACTATTAAAATATCATCATAATCTCCACGAAGTCCGAAAAGATTATTTATTTCATCCCTATCTTCAAACTTATAATTGTAGATTATATCTGCATTAACCAGCTTCAAACATCTCACCGTTCTTATAGCATAAGGAACAAACTCAATATTTTTTATCATTTTATCGTATATTATCCTGCATTTATATAGACCTGATTTATTATACTTATAAGATTTAAGGTAATCCATCAGATCAATGCTCGCCTTTATGTCGAAAAGTGCTTCTCTTGTATTGTTAAACCTTTCATTATGCAATTCCAAATCGTAAAATACACCATCTTTTAATTTTATTGTCTCAACTAATCTCATCATAAATACCCTAATCAACTCCTTGCCAAGTCTGCCTTTATTTTACTCAATTTATTATTTGTATACAAGTTTAACCTTTCCTCCTACGCTTTATAAATAACAGATATAATATTGGAGTTAATATTTACCAAACTCATTATCGCTTAATGCAATATTTTTAGTATCTGTAGTAAACTTATCCAAATAATCTTCTTTATTTTTATTCTTTTTAACGATATCCTGAGTTACCTTATGTGAAGATGCTTTGTTCTTATATGATCCTTTTAATTTAAACCGCGATACCTGCTCCTTTAAAATTTCAGCCAAGCTTGACAGTTCCTCACTTGCAGCAGCACTTTCTTCCGATGTTGCAGTGTTAGTTTGTACTACCTTTGATACCTGAATAATACCTTGATTAACCTGTGCTATACCGGAAGCCTGTTCATTTGATGCTATTGAAATATCCCCCACAAGGTTTGCCACTCTTGCAATATCTTCTACAATCTTATTAAGAGCTTCTGCTGTTTGGTTTGCAATTTTAGTACCGTTATCGACATTTTTTATGGACCCTTCTATCATAGCAGTTGTTTCTTTAGCAGCTTCTGCCGACCTTGCTGCAAGGTTTCTTACTTCTTCTGCAACAACTGCAAATCCTTTACCGTGCTGACCCGCTCTTGCAGCTTCTACTGCAGCATTTAATGCTAGGATATTGGTCTGAAATGCTATTTCGTCTATAACCTTAATGATTTTTGAAATATTATTTGAAGATACATTTATTTCTTCCATTGATTTTAACATTTCTTTCATCTGTCCATTACCCATTACAGCGTTGCTTTTTGCCATTTCAGCAAGAGTATTGGCCTGATTTGCATTGTCAGCATTTTGTCTTGTTTGTGATGAAATTTCTTCAAGAGAAGCAGTCAATTCTTCAATAGAACTTGCCTGTTCAGTAGCACCGTGAGATAGGGCTATGCTGGAACTGGATACCTGTTTTGCACCTGTTGCCACTTGCTCTGAAGCACTATTGATATTTGACATAATTTCATTCAAGTTGTCCGACATTTTCTTAAATGCAGATGCTAGAGTTCCTATTTCATCCTTAGTATCTTCCTCTATCTCGACATCAAGATTTCCATCGGCAATTTTCTCAGCAGCAACTACAAGCTTTCTTACAGGTCTGCTAATTATTTGTGAAATGATAAAGCCCAATACAATAGCGATAATCATAGCTATACAAATTACCGATATCATCATAATTATCGCAGAATCAGTGATTTTACCATATTCTTCAGATAATTCAAGTCCACCGGATTTCTTAAGTTCGAAAAGTTCATTTATGTATTGGATAGATGAATTCGCAGGAGCTGTTCCTTCACCGTAAAAAACTTCGATTGCTTCGTCATTCCGGTTGTTAAGTGACAGGTTTATTGCCTTATCACGTACTTCTTTATAAGTACTAAGACTTTCCAACAAATTATTATATACTTTTTTACCATCTTCAGTCTGGAGACTAACACGGAAGCTTTCAAGAGAATCTTCTATACTCTTATCCAACTCCTTTAGTCTAATAACAAAATTTTGTTTCTCTTTCATATCTTTGCTTAAAAAAATATCACGTGCAGTTGCTCTGGTTCCTTGAAAATCTATACTTGCCTGTCCGATATCACCAACAGCTACACCATAATTAACATAAAGATCAGAATAATTTTTATCAACAACATTAATGTTAATAGTACCGATTATACCGACAATGCCGGCCAATAAAGCCATAATGATAAAAGCAGTTAATAGTTTTACACGGACTTTAAGATTTAAGAACCATTTCATTGTTTTTTCCTCCTAAATGTTTAGTATGGATCATGCTATTATTTCATTAAGGGATGCTAAAGTCATTTATGCTTTAATAAGCCCTAACTTTACCATAACCTCAATAAGCTTTTCCGTGTCTATAGGCTTTGTTATAAAAGCTTCACAGCCAAATTCAAAGGACTTCTGTACCAGATGTGTTTCATGAAGTGCCGAAGTGATGATTATTTTTACACGTTTATCAGGCATTATCCCTTTAGAACTCTCATAATCCCGAATAGATTTCAGCACTTCTACCCCATCTACCTTTGGCATCACAATATCAAGACAGATAAGGTCATATGGAGAATTGTCTTTTTCTGCCAACAAGTAAGCATCTAAAGCTTCCACTCCATCAACTGTTATATCAACAGTAGCAAATTGTGAAAGAAACTTTGCCAAGAACCGTCTGCTTGCAAAATCATCCTCAGCAACTAAAATCTTCATTATTTATCCCTCTAACTTTCTTAATTATATTAAATACGTTATTATTCTTACATTTATCAGAGAAAAATAACCAATGCTTTACATTAATTTTGCGATATATATGCGATAGATAAATATAAAAGATTAATCGTATTTAATATAGTTGTGTTGGAATTAAATCTTAAAGGCATCCAATAACATTTGAAGTGCAGAAATAATTTGTTTTCTTAAAGAATAACTGTACTTGTGCATACGCCAATTTAAACAGCATTCTCTATTTAATCCCATAATAATCAATGCAAGATTCTCACTTTTTATATCGGGATTTATTTCTCTATTCTTTTGAGCCTGTTTTATTTTATTTGATATGAAATTAAAACGATTTATATAAATATTTTTTACCTTATCCGAAAAGAATGGATCAATTCTCAATAAATCAAAAGACTGTACAATTGAAGTAATAGCAGGGTAGTTTTCATAATATGCAGCAAATGTGTCAATGAAATAAACTAATGCTTCAATAGGTTTCATTTTTTTTACTTCAACAGATTGTACAATGTCGGAATCATATTTTGAGAAATAGTCTATTACAGTAAGAATCAATAAATTTTTGGTTTTGAAATGCCTAAGGATAGCGGGCTCCGAAATCCCTACTCTTTTGGCGACTTCCCTGATAGAAAGTCCCTGAAAACCCAGCTCCTCAATAACATCAACCGTAGCAAGTATAATGCTCGACTTTCTATCCAGCAATGGGTTATACATTTTTAACCACCAACGTTAATTATCATTAACTAACCATATTTTAATTATACTATAAATGTTATATTTTTGTCAAATTCGAAAAGGACCATGTATGGTTGTATATGACTGTACTACCTTTTTGCGACAATATTAGTCCCGATGAACAAAATAGATAGGCTACCATTATTAAAAGTAGCCTATCAAATATTAAATAATGTATAAACATGCCTGAATCTAAATAGTGGGATAATTACCGGTAGTCATATTAAAATGTCTTGCAAGTATTATTACATCACTCATATTAATAGCATTATCCTTATTGAAATCACATGAATCAATATACTTTGAATCTGTGGAAACAGCATTGAAGCTTTTTGCCAACGCAACTACATCCGACATATTTATTGCCCCATCCTGAACTCCATTTACTGCAATATCTCCGGCCCACATTTCCAGTGGAGAATCAATGCTTCCTATTTTAACTCCTGCATTTACACTATTTACTACTCTGGTAAGATAACCGTCTTTTGATATTATTAACTGCTCCGGTCCATAGTTTTGAGGAATATTGCTTATTGTAAATGTACCGTTTTGATCTGTAACAGCCGAAAATGAACCATACTGAACTTTAAAACCTGCCTTTAAGGATGATGAAGAATTACTCAAGTCAAAATCGGGCCTTACATATCCGGTTATAGTTTTTCCGTTTGGCGTTGGCGTCGGAGTTGGAGTTGGTGTACCGGCCGATTGACCGTATACTAATATTTCCCATATGGAATATCCCCACTGTGAGTTAATTTTCTGACTGCATTCAACTTTTATATAACGTGCACTATATGTCTTATCAAGTATTATTTCATCCATTCCACCCTTACCGTTATACTGCTGGTATGCTGTTGTCCATGTCGAACCGTCGGTGGATGTAAGTATTTTATACTGTGTGGCATATGCGTCTTCCCAATATATAACTACTTTGTTTATATCACTGACCGATCCTAAATCAATCTTAATGTATTCGGTGTCATACTTTCCGGATACTGAAGCCCATCTTGTATCTCCATTGCCGTCGACTGCATTTTCAGCGACATGGTCATTGGACTCTTTTGAAGATGCTTCAATGGGTTTGTTTAATGCCATGTTACCTGCAGGAAATGGTGTCGGTGTAGGTGGTGGTGGCACATCCTCCAGCATTGATGCAGGCCTTACAGCAATGTTTTTTATACTGTGGGGGTCTGTAATGCAGACCTCTTTTCCCCATCCATGAAGGGTTGCAAATGTACCGTCAGTTGTCATATCAAGAAAAGTCTGAGGGTTATTGCCAGGTCCCCATTCCCATGGAAGATATCCTACCTCGTTTAAATGACATTGCTCCAATATTGTCTTATATGGAATTGCTCCTTGGGGAGTTTCATCCCATTGATGTCCAAACTCTCCTACAACCAATGGAAGACCCATATCAACGGATTCCTTTATTTCATCTATTACTTTTTGATCACTGTATCCCCATGCTAAAGGCCACCACATATGTACTGAAAACAATAAATTGTGATCGGGATCATTTTCAATAAGATACGGACCGTTTGCCTGCAGTGAATCGATTCCCTGTCCATAGCTTGGAGCGTCAATCATCAGAGGAACATGTATTCCGGCATCTCTCATCCTGCTTACCGCCAGCTTGTATCCTGCTCTGAAATCAGCGTCTGAAACAGTTTGACCGCACTCATTTGCTATATTTATTATCAAATATTCCTCATGCTTTTTGAGCACTTCAACTATATCAGGTCTCACCCAATAGTCGACAATTGTCTGAAGCTTTGACCAATCACCGGTTGCGTCATGGCATTCTATAATTGGAATCATGTGATTGAGTCGACAGTTGTAAATTGCTTTGTCAAGCTTTTCGGCCGTACCGCTTATGCCCCAAACAATTCTAACGCAATTGGCACCTGTTTTGGCTATTTCCTCATATGACGGAACTCCATCAATGTCCATCCATATAATCATCTTATTTACACCATAGAGTATCGTTTTCTCTCCATTTTTGTCATAAAGGAAACGACCCTTAACTCTGAATCCCGGGTACTGCTCATCAGCAGCAAACGAGCTCGGAATGCTGTAAAATACAGCTGTAAACAAAATTGTAATAATTAGGACTAATGATACTTTTTTCATGTAATTCCTCCTTTTAAAAAATAAAATTAAATAATGGTATTATTACAAGGAGAGTACTCCCTTTTTATAATAATTCGAATAATGTATAATATTTCGAGTGGTTAACTTAACGTTTAACTAAATTATATATTAGATTCATTTTATGGTAAATATATAAAATGTTAACTTCCTGTATAATTGAAATTATAAATCTAAAAAATTTTAAAAAATGATGTAACATTCACGGCTTTAAAACGTTTATAAAGTAAAGGCAGGTGATAATTGGTGGATGCCTTGACATCACTGTACAGTGAACTTGCGGAGCCGCTAACGAGATATGCAATGACTATTATAAAAGATATATTATTAGCTGAAGATATTGTATCTGAAACATTTTTACGGGCTACAAAGCATTGCATAGCAAATAACGAACTTCCGGCCAGGGCTTGGTTTTATAAAGTGACAAGAAATATTGCACTGGATTTTATCAGAAAAAAAGCAAATATCGATTATGGTGAAGTGCCAGATACACCAGACGATTCATGGGATGTGAATCCGGAAGTTTCATTGCTTAATGCCGAGAAGAAGAATACATTGGAAAACAGTATATCCAAGCTTCCCGAGCCGTATAAATCGGTACTCATACTGAAAGAGTATGATGACCTTACATATGCGGAAATAGCAAGCATTATTGGCGTAAGCATTGACAATGTCAAAGTCCTTTTATTTAGAGGAAGGCAAAAGTTAAAAAATCTATACAGGAGGGATTATTATAATGAGGTGTAATGAAGTTCAGAATATGTTTCCTGAATATCTTGCAGGAACTCTTGATGAAAATGTTAAAATGCAAATTGATAATCATCTGAAGACCTGTGATACCTGCAGCAGAGAGTTAAAAATATTAAATGAAGACATTAAGCTTGAATTTACCGACAACGTCATAGATAAAAGAAGGATACTTAAAAAGACAAGATTTAAGTTTAACATGGCTATATTTCGTGTTGTAATTATAACACTTGGCGTTTTATCTTTAATATTTACTACTCCGTTAATTGCGTTGCAAATACGTGGAACAATGGGTTATGAAAACCAATTTAGAGCATTAATAGATATTATTCAGTTTACACAACCCAACAAAATAAATATGTGGGGAAATTCGTTAGAATCGTTTTCCTTTTCTCAAACTCTTAAAATAGGAGTACGGCCTGTTATTGGACATAGTTATGGTGAGCAGTTTGAATATGAAACAAAAATGTCTCTATTAACCGGCAAAGTTACTGTTCCTGTCCATATTGGTGCTAATTTCATCCATCCGGATCTCTTTAAAACCGCAAGCTTTGACAGTATGAAAGATAAAAAAACACAAAGCGAAATATTAAGGAAAAATTCAGACAATACAGTGGCTACAGTAGATTATTCTCTTAAGAAAACAATAAGCCTTAAAGATGTGGAAAATCTTATTGGAAATTACGATATAGAAGTTTGTTGGATGGCTATTGAGACCGGTTTTGAGAATCTACAACCTAAAAATTTATATCTGGAAAATCAGCAAGTTTATCAATGGGGTATTCCAAATAAATTATTCAAGTTTGGAAATATCGTTTCTGAAGAATTTAAAAAAGGGAATGTACAGGAATATGAAAAATCAATACTTAATGAGCTTAAGTGGTTAGATGACAATAAGAATATTTTAAAACCGGACCCCAAATTGCTGAAAATTAATGGAATTGATAACTCTGTTGGTGAAAAGGCATCTTATATATTGAAAAATGGAATTAAAGTGTATGGATTACGCATAACCGGACCGTCAAGTGAGCTTTTAAAACTAACTGAACAAATAGATCCACGTGTTATGATATTAGTCGATATGGATTTTTGGAACTGGTAAGTTACATCTAATATAGCTCAAAGAGGTGATATGAATGTCAGTATACGATACTCATATCGCCTCTTTTATTGTGTCACAATACTTATGTCTTAATCAATGCATCAAATACTTTTGAAAGCTTGAAAATATCGTCAGGATGTAGTCCTGTTGTAGGTTCATCAAGAAGATAAAGTGTATTTCCGGAATACTTGCACCCCAACTCCTTGGCAAGTTTTATACGTTGAGCTTCTCCCCCTGATAGAGTTCTTTAAACATCACCCGTTTTCTATGATGTATTATTTAAAATCATTTTTATTGAATGAGGTGCTTTCAAGGTACTTTGGCTGGGATTATCTGAAATAGGCAGTGTATTTTCTAAAAATGAAGATGAAACATGGTACATACTTTTTGAATATCAAGATGTAGGACATATTAAGGATAACGACAAGGATAAGATAGATGCTGACGATCTTTTGAAAGAAATTAAAAAAGGTACTGAAGCACAGAATAAAAAGAAAGCAAAGTCCGGCGTGCCTCCAATAAAAGTTTTGGGATGGAAAGAAAAGCCAAAATATGATCAAAGTCTTCACAGCCTTGTTTGGAGCACTCTTGCGGAATCCGAAGGAGAAAAATTTATAAATTATGAAGCAAGATTATTAAGCCGTACTGGTTATGTATCAGCTATTCTAGTATGTTCAGAGTCTGATTATGAAATTGTTAAACCAAACATGAAAACAGTCATTGATGCTTTTAGTTTTGTTGAAGGAAACAGATATTCCGACTATGACCCTTCAACAGACAAAACATCGGATTGGGATCTTGCTGCACTTATTGCAGGTGGTATATTTGCTTCTAAGACGGGAATTCTTGCTGCAATATTATTAATACTAAAAAAAGGTTTTATATTTATAATTGCAGGAATAGGAGCTATTTGGGCAAAGTTGTTTAGGATGGGTAAAAATAAAAGAAACAGAACTTCAATTGAGCCAACTTTTGAACCTCCTCAAACGCATAATTTCACATCAAGCTCAAGCCAGCTTGGAGGAACATATGGCATACGTGAAAACAACTATAACAACAACTACAATAACAATTATAATAGCAATTATAACAATGATTACAACAACAACTATAATAATGATTACAATAACAGTTATAATAACAATTACAACAGCAGCTATAACAACAATTACAAAAATAGTAACAATGATAATTACAATAATAACAATCAAAATAGCGATACCGAAGGTCCGATCAACCTAAATAAAATTAATTTGGATAAGAACGATAAAGATTAAATAAATTTAAACAATCATTACTTATACATAAATCAAGATAAATGTAATATAATGTCAATCATATCTTTTATAAGTTCTCTATCAACCTTTCTTTCAGCTCTAACACTTATCCTATGAATTATCTGTATAAGAAGTTCAACAAGATTGTCTGTTATTTCTCTGTACCTGAGCCAGAAGAAAGCTGAAAGTAGCGTATATCTGACCGTTTCTGGGTGTCGTCTTAATTCTCTTATATCTTCAGATACTGCTCTTTGCTTATATTTCTTAATTATTTTTTGCGGCATGTTACTGAACAGGTTTTCAGGTAATTTTAACTGCTGTATAGTTTTTAATTTGAGAATTTCTCTAAATACACTTTCAAGTCCAATTCGTCCAGGGTCAGAACGTAAATCACTAAAATTTATGGAGTCAGATTCCCCATTATAATCAAAGTCAGATTCTTCATATATTGTAAGTTCACTTATAAGATCATCTATTTTTGTTATTGTTTCTTCAGAAAGCTTATCAAATGTTTCTTGGAAAAATTTGTTTTCATATATATAAAGAGCAGAACGTGTTATTCGGTCAAGTCGTTCTGGTGTCGGGGGTTCAATATGTAGTTCTCTAAATCTTTTATAGGCTTCCTCCTTCAGATTTTCAATATCAGCATCATTATAAAACACTTGCTTACTTAACCATTCTGTCATTTCTTGCATATCTTCATTGGTTACTTCTCTAAATCTGAAGAAATCTCTTACTTGTGATTTGTGATTAAAATAAGTCCTGCTACCAATTTCATAATACTCAAAAAGGGAACTTTCTACATCAATTTGTTTAGCTATATATTCAACAACAGTTTTTGGTATTTCATTTTTATGATTTGGAAATCTTGCTTCATATTGAAAAAATTTAAAGATAACAGCAAATCCTAAACGTGTTTCCTTAGTCTTGTTCCCAATAAGAGATAATTCATTTGGCAAAAAAGTAAATTCCTCTATTAATTCGTCCAATTCCCAATTTCTTTTCATACATCAAACCCCTCTTTTGTCTCCTGTACTCTACGATAGAAAGTCCCTCTGTTCATATTCAATCTTTTCATAGCTTCTACAGCAGTAATTTCACCATTCCTCCACAGACCTGTTATCTTATACCAATCTTTAGGCGTGTCTAATCTTGGTCTACTGAACTTTTTACCTTTTAATCGTGCAGCAGCAATACCTTCTTTCTGACGTTGAATAGTACTTTCTCTTTCAAGTTCAGAAAGAGCTGCAAAAATAGTTAAAACAAATCTTCCCTGGGGTGTTGTTGTATTAATATTTTCCTTAAGGGAAATCAGCTCAACTTTTTTATCTTGTAGTTGCTGAACAATAGATAGTAAATCTTTTGTGCTGCGAGCCAGCCGAGATATGCTTTCAATATATAAGATATCACCTTCTCTAATATACTCAAGCATCTTTTTGAGTTCCGGCCTATAAGTAGTTTTGCCGGATATCTTTTCGATAAATATTCTATCCATTCCTATTTCAGACAGGGCTATTTCCTGCCTATCAGTATTCTGTTCTATTGAAGATACTCTTATATAGCCAATTTTAGACATAATTGCTTTAACCCTCATAGAAATTTGAGATAAATATATCATAAATAACACAAAAACACCACACTTAATTATGTGATGTCAAAAAATAATTTTTATAGACTTTTGTAATACTATTTATGTCTAACACAAAAAGTAGACTTTTTGTGTTAGACATACTTTTTATATAGGATTAATATAAACCATTCATAATACTCACTCCTTTTTCTTTTTTAACATAATCAATCGCATTTCTTATTGACAAATTTGGGTTATCTATCATGGTATCTTCAACAGAGTTTTTAAAAAGCCTGAATTCAAGCAAATCTGTACTTATATCAGAAATAACCCATTTATTATTAGATTTTTTTAAAACAAATTTATATTTAGTACTACTTGCTGATTCTATATTATCTCTTGAATGTTTGTATTGAAACTTTAAATGAATGTTTAAAGTAACTTCCGCCTTAAGGTTGTTTAATGATATACTTCTATGTTCAATATTGTAATCATACCAGCTATACCCGGAATTTGTGACTTTATAGAACTCTATCTGAGTTTCAATTAGTTTTTAAATAAATATGTGTTATCATTATCTTCTATAATATTATTAAAATCTATAAGCTTCAAACTTTTGTATGATTCTAATGAGTTGTTGAAGAACTGATTTATTACTTTTCTAACTTCTTCTTTTGAATCTATTTTAAAGGCCGAATTAATACTAAATGAAAAAGCAACTAAGATTCCTAAAGCAATAATTATTTCAAAGAAAGTTAGCAATTGCTTTTTTGTTATAATGAACATATGTAATACCACCTTTATATGTATTGGTCTAGTGGATGACATAAACAGTGCTACTTGTTCCTCTCTAGACATATTTTGAGTTTCCGTTTTAAAAAAGCCTAACAGAAACTTTTCTGTTAGGCTTTTTACTTATATCATTAATTTTGGAAACAAGCATAATCAAAAGCTATATCTCTCATATAACATTGATTATAACCATCTGTAAAAGCAAATATTAAGGATGAAAGAGATCTATTATATGCATTGTCACTATGTTGTGATACATAAACATCACTATAGCTTGAAGGAAACATTTCTCTATCGGTGACATATACGGAATGTGTATAATTTCCAGTACTTCCTGTCCTGAATTGTAGTACTTCTCCATGATATATAACTTGCGGACTTAAATTGCTGTATACACTACCATTATTATATCCTGTACCCATTGGCCCCACAGTTTTGTTTGTATCTGTTACATATGAGTAGAAGCTTTCAACTCTAATCCATTTAAGAGATCCACCACCAGTTCCACCATACCAACCGGTATTATATGTACCCGGTACCATTCTAATCTGGTTTGCTATATTATTCTTAGTTACTGTATCGTTTCCATCTATATACCCTCCATATGAAGCCCAAACACACTGGGAAACAAAATTTGTACAATCATAAGAGGATCCTGAATAATAGTTAAAAAATGTTGAATCTGGATTTTCAGCAAATCTTGCAGCATAATACAAACCATTGTTAAAATCATAATCATATATGTAGTAAGATAAAGGTGCAACAATTGAATCTGGAGATAAAGATTTTTTCTTTTTTTCCGACGTTATAGTATTATTTAAGCTTTTACTAAACTGATTCAATAATTTAGGGATATTCTTTATTTTATCATTCTTTGTTTTTATAGTAGCCTCTCTTTTTGTCATAGATGGATTATCTTTTAGCTTATGATCAACAAATTCTTTGAATTTTCTAACATCAAACAAATCTGTATCAATTTTAGTAATTATCCAGTTATCCTTTTCATTTCTTAATAAAAATTTGTATTTTACATTACTTATACTGAAGTTTATATCTTCACGAGAATTTTCATATTGAAATTTTGCTTTAAGCATAACACTTACACTTGCAATACCATCTTTTGCTGACAAATTTTTATAAGTGAGACTATAGTCATAATTTCTGTAACCAGTTCCAAATGCTTTTGCTGCTTCTATTGCTGATTCAAAATAATTTGCAAACAACAAGGTTTCATCATTTTTTTCAACAAAATCACTTGAATCTATAATGGACTTTGTTTTAAACGATTCAAAGTAATTATCAAAAAATTTAGATATGGTTACTTTGATAGTATCCTGCTGCATTATATCATCTTGATTGTTTGCAAAAGACAAACTGTATGACGTAAGAAAACAAAAAATTAACATAACGGTTATAAGATTTTTTTTTATTTTAGACACCTATCCTTCCGTTTGAATTGTACTGGTAATAATTCAAGTACTCTCAGAATTCAATCAAAATAAAAGAGTAACTTAATCCTATACATAGCTCTTACCTCCTTCCATAGTGTTTTTTTGATTAGGTGCACACAGATCAGGTTGTTGATAAAAGGTCTTTACTGAACACCTAATAGTAAATTTAATAAGTTTAAAAATCTATTGACATTCACATGAAAATTTCCTTTTTATATACAAAGAGATTCAATTGTACATATTATTAGTACTTATTAGCCTCCACTTCTTTGGTCAGCGATAATATTTTATTAAGATTAACAATATGAAAATATGAATAATTTACTCCCTTGATGTTTAAAGAATTCATAAATATTTCTCCACGTATAATATGAAATGATGTTAAATTAATAAAAATGTATGTTATCAAAATTATATAATAATTTATAAAATATGTAAATAGTTTCTATAAAAATGTTTTTTTAGAATAACTAGGAGAGGTATCCTTTACTTGATTATATAAATTATTAAAATACTTCGACAATGCTTGTTGCCATGGCAAAGTAAACAGTAACTATATGGAATGTTATAGTAACTCAAAGCGCCTTTTAATCAATTTATATTTTAAAAAAAGTAGCTTAAATTTTAGAATATTTCAAAGAAGTTAAACGATTTAAACTCGTTATGATTCCTTGGAGACTTCTACGAATTGACAAGGGCCATATAAAAACTCCGGTATATATAATTATACAAATTATAACATTTACTTTTCAGTACATGACACGGATGCTGGTAATAGCCCTCATAGGTGACATAGACGGAAACGGCACGGTTAACATGTCTGACGTGGTTCTTATGGCACTTGTATTCAATTCTGTTAAAGGAGACGGTATTTATAATGCTTCTTGTGATTTGAACAATGACGGTGTAATAAATATGGCCGATGCAGTTATTATTGCAATCAATTTCAATAGAACAGTGAATGATTAAAAAGTCAGATTAATAATTCAAAGATTAATATGCAAATGATTGTTATCAGATTATAAATAGCTACAATAGGGTTGAAAAAGCCTGCTCATTTTGATAAATTCAAAGTGTACAGGCTTTGTTATTTATGGGAGTTACGGAGGACATTTATGATAAATAATAAAAAACAATAATAGTATTTTTTGCTTTAATTATAGTGTTCTTCAATATTAAAGGAAGCACCTGCAGCTTTGATTCAGATAATGACAGTACTTTAGCAGGACTTAAAAATGAAACCGAGACTCTCGCACCATACAAAATTGTTTGGTACCATATTCCATTTGAACCCGTCATTTGACGTATATACCATTCCGTCTGTTCCTGTGCCGACAAAAATACTGCCATTCGATGCAATGTCTGAAATAACGAGTTTTTCTGAATTTGATATGCTTTCCCAGTTTTCTTTCCATACATCATTAGCCGAAGATGCAAGCATACTAGAGATGTTAAACATTAATACACTTACAAAAACCGCCAATAATATAATTGATTTAATGAGCCTCATCAAATTATGCCTCCAAATCCTTCGAAGTAAGATTAAAATTTCGGGCTATAATAACAACATCCAACATATTTATGGCTTGGTCTTTATTTAAATCCGCATCGGCTATATAATTATCGTCTCCTGCAACACTGCCGAAAGATTTTGCAACTTGTACGACATCCATCATGTTAACGACACCGTCTGAGTTTATATCTCCTCCATACAGAACCAGAGGTGCTTCTTTTGGAAATAAAACCATATCCTTTGATACGATAACATTTTTAACTTCCCTGTAAAGGTATCCTGGCTTGCTTACTTTTAATGTATATCCGGCTTCATTTGACGGAAGCAACATTTCAAAATATCCGTTATTATCCGTCATTGCAGATATTTGCTGCCCAACTGCTTCCACCTTGAACTGTCCGTTAATATCGGGAGCTTTAGAATCTATATTTGTATTTACGTATCCCGATATTTTATATCCCTGTCCGGAAGCAGGCTTAAATACCGCCTTTATGTTCATATCTTTGGTGAGTGTAACAGTTACGGTATCGGATACTTCATCCACACCTTCCCAGTGATCGAACACATATCCGTCCTTTGCAACGGCTTTTATTTTTACAGGTACGCCCTTAAAGTATGTACCCGACCAAGACTCAGGATTTGTTACTCCTAAAGTTGTATTGTTTATATCTATGGAATTTATCCTGATAAAGCCTTTTTCGATATCGGTTTCAATATTTATTGAGGCTGTTCCGTAAACGCCGTCGGTTCTAAATCTATTTATTACATGATTTTTTACATACCCGGGACGTTTATCGGCAAAATTTTTCATTAATTCTATGTCGCCATCCCAATCCTCAATAGACTGCCAACGGGTGATATGCTCAGTTATTGAAGATTCCAGATCAGCCTTCATTTTATCGATTCTCTCGTTAACCAATGCAGGATTGAAACAAGTATTCATATAATCTGCCAATCTGTTTATAAACTCTTCTCTGAATTCAGAATTTTTCAGCAATGAATTAAAAAGGAATACCGCCCACTCATTATTAGGTCCGTTAATCACCGATGAATGTGCCAGTGTATCATGCTGTAAACCGTTAGGTCCTGCCATAGCTCCGCAAAAGCTAAAGTCCAGATCCTTTATAATCCATCTCCATCTTCCGTCCTGCCCGTAAGGTGCATCAGGATTATATTTACCGTCTTCTGTTTTATACCTCCACATGCTGACATTATTTTGCGGCCAGTCTGAGTTTGAGAAGTAAATATTTGCAATCTGGTAATCTATATAATTGTCGATATCCATTTTTGTTTTTATATATTCGTAAGCTTCTTTTGTGCTAATATCATGGGTTTTCAAATAATTGGTTATGTCGCTCGTATAAATGTCGGCATCCTCTTCCGTCCCTTCATTCACCAGTATCTTACCTGTGTAATGAACCTCAAGAAGTGCTACCTTGTCCTTGTCCAGATTATAATGGGATGCGAAATAAATATTGTCATATCTCTCACGTATATTATGTATACCCCAATATTCTCCGTCTATGAATACCACTGAAGGCCTGTATGCCTGAGTATCCAATTTCATATGGGAAACAAGGCTTTGCGTCAATCCATCCCTGAACATACTTCCCATCCAATCACTTCCGGAATTTCTCAATATAAGGCGTTTAAAGCTGTCGATGCTTTCGCCTGTTACTTTATCTTTAAGCCCCGGAAATATCTCATAGCTTATTTTGTTCTTTCCGTCATATTCATTATCAGCATAAAGCCTTAAACTTTTCTGGGGGTAACCTTTTGAACCTCCGCCATGAAGCCGCATATTACAGTACTTTGAAAATCCGAGGGTTCCATCTTTCTCAAAAAACTCAACATGAACAGGTCTTTCCCATTCTTTTCCGGTACCATTGCTATTAACATAAATTCCCTTTGTCTTATCGAATAAATTTTCTTGATCGGTAACAAGTGAAATAACAGGGAGATCGTATCTTGACTTCATGTTTGGATCCACAAAAAATGACTGAGTAACTATTTTACTTTTCTTTCCGTCTGATTTTACGGCAACTGCTTTTACAACAGAACATTTAAACACTTCTCCGACAGGTGGATACCAAAAAAAGTCGCCAGTATTAATCATGGACAATACATTTGGTTCTCCTGCTCTGCTCTTGATTCTAATACCACCGGTATATTGAATTGTTCCTGATTTTCCCGGAACCGGGTCTGAACCATCGAGTGTATAATATATTGTGACATCCTTCTGATTTGAAGAAAGTTTTAGATCAAATGCATCGTTATAAAATCCAGCTTTATGGGAGAATATAGGTTCATTAACGGCTACCACTCCTTTAGCATTATCTTCATTAGGTGTAGCCTTTGAAAAAGTTAAAAACTCACTTCCTCCATCTATATTCCTTCCGTAGGACTCGTCATCAGAGAGACTTCCATAAGTCAACTCATCAATTATATTTCCGTCAGGTGCTCTTAAAACAATTTTTTCACCTGAAGAACTCAGCTTAAAATTAGCATGCAGTTGACCGTCTTTTGCAACCTTATTTTTATCGGAGGCCCACACCATCAAGTAACCTTTAGGTGGAACGATGCCTTGTGGGAAAATCCATGTCGCTCCGTTATCGGATAATGTATAACCCGTTAGATTAATAGCCTCATTTGATGCATTGTACAACTCGATCCAATCTGAATAAGATCCTCCCTTTCCACCGTTTTTCGGATCTTCAACATCTCCATCGCGAATTGTGTTAGTATTGGCTGCCATAATTTCATTAATAAAAAGGCTGCCGGCCTCAAGAGCAGAAGCTTCAAATTGCTTAATAGGCAAGCTCATTGAAGCAATAAGTGCAGCAGACAATAAAAAACATACATGACTTTTCATAACACTACCCCCTATAAAAAAATAATAATATCCGATTGATCTTATCTAAGTTATGGAAATATATTCTGTATACTTATATTGTATATTAATTGGTTTTAATGTACAACATTTAAAACTTATAAACTTTCATAGTCAGGATTAAAAATTTTATGTTAAATTAATATGCAAAGCTTTAAAAATGGCACAGAAATACAAATAATATTCAGGCAGTACAATTACTATTTTATGGGCAAGGACTATTGGTCATTAAGAAAGCTTGATATGGGCATAAACGAAAGTACCGCACATTGCAAAAGGTGTATTGATATGCCATGCATGAAGCAATGTCCCCATGGTATCAATATCCCCCATATGGTTCAAAGGATAAAAAAGCTGGTTGATATACACATCAGAAATTCAATTATATGAATGTTAAATATATTATTAAATTGGATAACCCCAAAATTATTTTAATATTTATTGACCAATGTAAATGTTTAGTATATATTTAATAAATGTAATACTTACATAATATATTTACATATCGACATAAGTTTTGAGGGGGTGATTTAGATGTATTCTTTTCTTAAATTTATTTTTGTTGCGATGATTTTAATATTAGGATTAATTATGTTTCTTTGCCCTAAAATAAGCACAAAAAAGGAATTAAGAGATTCCGAAGAGGCTGTAAGTAAAACAAAGAAAAGCGGGTTAATTCTTTCTATTGTCGGTTTTTTGGTATTAGCTTTTCTCATCTTAAAAGAGTTTATGATGTAATTATAGTATTAAAAGTATTCTGTAAGCATGTTCTGGCAGAATACTTTTAATTTTCCCATAGAAATTTAAAAAATATGGAATTTTATTTTTTATCCATAAACTACATACTCCAATTCAGTTTACTTTCATATTTAAATAACGTATTATGTTAACCATAATGCTTTAGTATTGCCTATGAACTTATATCTTATTTCCAAGGCATATATTATGTAAAGTGAGTGGGGTTATGAGTATAAGACTAAATTATATAAAAAATTACAAGCCAAGAACCCAATCTAAAAGTAAATTCTATATACCTGTCGTAAGTAAATTCTACATCAGTCATTTTTTTGCAATTATCTGGCTTGTGCTATCCATAATTGTAGCTAAAGATTGGATATTGGACTTATCCCAAATAGTATCCATGCCTCTCTCAATAGCAATAATTGGAGGAATTGCATTTATCCCAGGGTATATTAATACATTTTTAGTCGTAAGCCTGCTTTTGGACAATCAGCCAAAGCTCAAGGATGATACGCCCAAAAAGGATGTTACTATTCTTATCGCAGCAAGAAATGAGGAAAACAGAATTGAAGAAACATTAAGATATATTTCCAATCAAGACTATGAAGGCAAAATCAAAGTTATAATCATTGATAATGCTTCTAGTGACAACACTTCTTATTGTGCGGCAAAGGCAGGAGAAAAATTTAATATGGATTTGCAAATAATTAAAGAGGCGTCACCTGGAAAATTTAACGCTCTAAACACAGGACTTGGCAGTGTATCAACCGAACTTGTAATTACAGTTGATGCGGATACACTTTTACACAAATCTGCTGTAAGGTATTTGGTTGCAAGGATTGAAAGCAGTCCTTCTGAAGTGTGTGCGGTCGCAGGCTCCGTCCTTGTTCGAAACAGCAGATACAATTTATTAACCAGAATACAGGAATGGGATTACTTTTTGGGCATTGCTTCCATAAAAAGACTTCAAGGGCTATATCAGGGAACTTTAGTTGTACAGGGAGCATATAGCATTTATAAGGCTGATGTCATTAAAGAAGTTGGAGGCTGGCCTGATGCAATTGGTGAAGATATTGTTTTAACATGGAATTTTTTAAAAAACGGTTGGAAAACGTATTTTGAGCCCCTTGCTGTAGCTTTTACAGATGTGCCTACTACCTTCAAATCTCTTTCAAGACAGCGTTCAAGATGGGCACGGGGCATGATAGAAGCTTTAAAAAATATTAAGCCCTGGCAACAGCCATCGAGATATACAAAATATCTTACAGGTGTAAATTTGATTATGCCTTATATGGATATTTCCTATACTTTTTTTTGGCTTCCCGGTTTAGTTCTTGCATTTTCAGGAATCTATTGGATTGTTGGTCCAATGACTTTGTTGGTTTTACCTATGACACTAATAAGCTATACAGTTTTATTCCTCTACCAAAGAGATGTTTTTGGAAATTTAAAATTAAGGGTAAGAAAAAATTGGGCCGGTTTTATATTATTTATACTGTGCTATCAGATGTTTATGACGCCAATTTCTGTATTGGGGTATTTGCAGGAGTTATTTAAATTAAAAAGATTATGGAAATAAGTATGTTAATCGTTAACCTAAATTTAATTGAAAGTCAAAGAAAATTATAGTAAAATTGTTTATATAGAACTGTTTATAGGGATTATCAATAATATTAACTTATATAATTTTAGAAAAATATTAGATTATTATAGTATTAAATTATCTTATAGAACAGATATATGCAAAAAATATAACTGTATCTATATTTTTTATATTATATCATTTTAAAGGAGGAGTTATCATGAATAAGAAACCTGCACTAAATGTTTTCTTAGTATGGGTATTGGCAGCGTTGTTACCCATATCTTCATTTACCGGTGCATCATTTTCTGCAACAGACCAAGAAGTAAAGTATGAATTTGAGAACGGTATTAATAACGGTGTTCAGATTTATACAGACTATGTAGGCAAGACTGAAGATGGTGAAACTATTGATCTTACCGGTGCAACATGCAGCTTTATTGCACAAAAAGGTACAAGCACTTCTGTTGATGTTGATATAATCGAGGAAGGACTTTATGAATTGATTGTACGTTATGCACAGCCTTACGACAAAAACAAAAAAGTACAGTATCTCAATATAAACGGATCCAACCAAGGAGAAATAAGCTTTGGATATACTCTTACCTGGAAGGAAATTTCCGCAGGTATAGTAAAGCTTGATAAAGGTAAAAACAATATCCAATTTGAAGCCTACTGGGGATATACTTATTTTGATTATCTAATAGTTAAGCCCGCCGATGAAAGCATTAGAAATCTTAATGTTCCCAAAACATTGGTTAACCCTAATGCTACCAAAGAAGCGAAGTCACTTATGAGTTATCTCGTTGATATATATGGAAAACATATACTTTCAGGCCAGCAGGAGATTTGCGGTTCCCATAACTATGAAGCCTCCGAAACGGAATTTACATACATAAAGCAAAAAACAGGCAAAATGCCGGCAGTTAGAGGCTTTGACTTTATGAATTACAGAGGAAACGGATTAGACTGGGACGACCTCTGTGCTGAGCGTGTTATTGAGTGGTACAATAAAGATAACGGTATACCTACTGTTTGCTGGCATTGGTTCTCACCCGGAGATATAGGTAAAAAAGCAGACAACAGCTTTTACACCGAAAGCACAACCTTCAGCATTTCAAAGGCTTTAACTCCCGGAACGCCTGAAAACAAAGCACTCCTAAACGATATTGACTTTATGGCCGGAAAGCTAAAGCAGGTTCAGGATGCGGGAGTTCCGATTCTTTTCAGACCCCTTCATGAAGCGGAAGGCGGCTGGTTCTGGTGGGGTGCCGAAGGACCTGAAAATTGCGTTAAGCTATACAGGCTTCTTTATGATAAGTTTACAAATGAATATAAAATCAACAATCTCATATGGGTTTGGACATCCTATACATATAGCACTTCTCCCAAATGGTATCCGGGTGATGATGTAGTAGATATTGTAGGTTATGATAAATACAATGCCAAGGATGGAAAACCTAACGGAAGTGCCATTTCATCTACATTCTATAATCTTGTGCAACTTACAGGCGGAAAAAAACTTGTTGCAATGAGTGAAAATGATACAATCCCACGGGTTGAAAACCTGATAAATGAAAAAGCCGCGTGGCTCTATTTTTGCCCTTGGTACGGCTGGCATTTGACGGGTGAGCAAAACAACCCTGTCGAATGGCTTGTTGAAATATATAACAGTGAATATTGTATAACTTTAGATGAGCTTCCCGATCTCAAAACATATCCTATTACCGATTATACTTCATCACCTTCCGCAACAAATCCTACCCCAACACCTACAAATAAACCGACAGGATCCGTGTATGATATTTCGGGATATGTTTCAACTGACTTTAGCTCGGTTCCCGATTCTTCAGTTAAAGCAGATTTTGTTGTTCAAATAGGAGAACTCAAAACAAAGACAGACAGCCACGGATACTTTAATATACCAAATGTTCCTTCGTCAACCAGTTATTCAATTAAAATAAGCAAACCCGGTTATTTGACTTTTGAAAAGAATATTGTAATACAAAACGATATGGAGATTTCTACAAACAATGTACCCATTATTCTCTGGGCCGGTGATTTGAATAATGATGGAGCCGGAGACGGTGTAATAAATATGTCCGATATTGTACAGCTTGCCAAATCCTTCGGTTCTGTAAGTGGAGATGCCAAATTCGTTTCAAGCTGTGATCTCAACATGGATTCCTCCATTAACATGAGTGATGTAATTATAATAGCAAAACATTTTAATTATACATCAAAAGATTACCCTGACATCAAATAGTACATTCTATATAAAGATAGGCAGAGCAATTATTTTTAATTGCTCTGCCTATTTAATTATATAATTACAAATTATGAAGAATTTACATACCTATTAATTCGATTATTAATTCGGTAATGTAGTGTGAGCTATGTTGTCATCCGGTCTTAATGGAACACCTTTCCTCTCGAACAATTCTGAGAGTGTTACAAACTCAAAGCCACGGCTCTGAAGCGTTGGAATTATAATATCAAGAGCCTCAGGTGTCGGATGAGGATCAGGCTGGTTATCATGCATTAAGATTATTGTACCGTCTTTAGCTCCATTTATAACATCATTTGCCCTTTGCTGTGCAGTTGTTGATTGAACCCAGTCATTACAAGTAATACCCTGAACAAAAGTCAAATCAATAGCATCAAACATAGTCTGGCTGTATGCAAGGTTAGGTGCACGGAAGAACTTAGGTGTAACACCTGCATATTGCATGATTGCATTATTGGTCCTATTAATATAGTCTTTAATTTGAGATGCAGACATATTATTCATGCTGGAATAATCCCATGAGTGGTTACCGATTTCATGTCCGGAATTAACAACTCTTTTTACTATATTAGCCGTACTGCTGTTTATATTTTGACCTATCATCATAAATGTTGCTGGAACATTATACTTGTCCAACTTGTCAAGCACTCTTGCAGTCTTAACATTGTCAGGACCATCGTCAAATGTCAGAGCTACAAGCTTGGCATTTGGATTTGATGGCTTTGTCGGAGTCGGTGTCGGTGCTTTAGTCGGAGTCGCTGTCGGTGCTTTAGTAGCAGTAGGAGGCTGAGTTGGAGACTTATTGAAATCCTTCGCAAGCAACAGAACATCGGCCATATTTATAGAACCATCGCTGTTAATGTCATATGCATCGATGTACTTTGAAGTACCTACTGTTGCATTGAAAGAATTTGCTAAAAGAATAACATCTGCCATGTTTACAACGCCGTCTCTGTTAAGGTCGGTTGTTTTAGCACCACCTGGATTGCCGGTAGGTGAAGAAGGTACAGATGAAGATGGTGCCGAATCACCTTTAAAAGTAAACCAGTCAATATTTACAGGACCAGAAAATACCAAATAGAGATCGTTTACTCCTCTAGCATTGCTAACATTACATGACTGTTCCTCATATACATCCCAGCTGCCGGTTGGTGACATGGATAATGTCCCAATGAGGCTGCCTGAAGGACCTCCCAGCCTTAACTGGATATTGGTACTGCTTTGACCTGCAATGCGAGCATTAAATGAGTTTGCTCCATTACCAAAGTCTATGTTTTTAAATACAAGGTAGTTTCCGTTCTCAATATATCCTATACCGCTTCCTCCGTCACCAGTTCCGATTTTTTCAATAGTTGAAGAACTTAAATCATTATATTCTTCAGCTTCTATTTTTGAGAATGCACTTCTTTGTGCTGCAGATGCAGTTGGTCTGGTAGGTGTCGGATTTGTAATATTTGTTGGTTCCGGTCCTCCAAAAATAAGATCCATCTTGGTCATATTAGCTGTACCGCTGCTTTGATATCCCTCTACCACCATGGACACTTCATACATCTTACCCATCTTCATTCCCATTGATTCCCATGCTTTAAAGTGCTCAGTGACACTAATAGTTCCACTTGTTCTTTTCGATTGACAGATACTCCAATACTGCTGAAAAGTTGTATTATTTCCCTTAATGGAAGGTCCTGTTCTGGAGTTTGAATATACTTCATATTTACGACCATCAACAGTAATAGTTCCCTTCATAGGAATACCATTTCCCGGTGGCTTCCAAGTACCGTAGCTATCTATGATGTAATACTCTACAAGCGGATCTTCCGTCCAACCGTAGACACCCAAATATGAGTTACCGTTGGGCTGATAGTTACATGCATAATCAATTCTGATACCGTTATAATCCTGCCATGACTTAGTTGATCCAAGCTTCTTTCCGGTACGGAATAATATATTATTGATATTATTCCATGAACAGCTGAATGTACCACCACCGTTTAATGTCATGGTACCGTTACCGCTATCTTTCCAGTACTCATAATCGTAACCGTCAATTGTACCGGTAGCATTTGAAGTGAGGGTTATGGCTGCCTGTGCATCTACCGCAAACAAAGCTAATATTAATGAAATGGCAGTTACAAGCGAAATAATTGCCCTCGTTGTACGCTTCATTTTAAAATCCCCCTTTTTTCTAATTTTTGATACTTTTTTATTTTTCTATATTTTTTTAATATATTATGAATGTATCATATTTCATAATATATTTTTTACATATGTTGGAATAATTATTTTGCTAAATCATTTTTGATTGCATTAAACCAAGCATCTGCCATCTTGTTGTATCCGTTTAAATTTGGATGAATTCCATCTGCAAGATCATTATTGATGACAGAACTCATATCGACAAAATAAACCGGTTTTCCTGCGTTTGCTTTTTGTTGAACAATTCCCGGTATTTGAGAATTGTATGCATTCACATTATTTGCATTCCTTGGGAATGGTACAAGATTTGATACATATAGTTTTCCGCCTGAAGGCAATTTGTTGCATATCTTGTCGATTAATTGACTTAACCTTCCGGCTGCCTCTGAAGGATTCCCATACATGTCATTGGTACCGATATGCATAAGAACTATTTGAGGTTTGTATGTATCCATCCATGAATTTATGTTCGAATCAATCTGGCTTATTGTCCATCCGCTGTGTCCTTCATGGTCTTTATCTCCAAGCTCTGACGGACCATTTTTCATAGAACCTACGAAATCCACTTTATAACCATTATCAGTTATATTTTTCCAAAGCTTAATCCTATACCCTCCGGGAACATTAAAACCATCTGTTATTGAATCCCCTAAAGGCATTACTTTTACAGTAGATTTAGGACTCGGTATAGGAGTTGGAGTCGATGTCGGTGTATTACTCTTTGTAGGTGTCGGTGCTTGAGTATATGTTACAGTTTTACCAAAGTTTACAGCAATAATTATGACATCTGCCATGTTTATTACGCCATCATCATTTAAGTCATAAGATCTTATATATTTTTCATCTCCAGCTACTTTATTGAATCTAGTAGCTAAGAGAATAACATCCGCCATGTTTATTACTCCATCATTATTGAGATCTCCTTTAATTGATGGAATATTTGAATCTTGTGTCGGTGTAGGAGTATCAGCAGGATTTTCGGATGCTTGGGGAGCTCCCCATATTCTGAAGTTACCGCTGCAATGGAGCAAACCGAACATTAAAAGACATCCGTCATAATATCTGTATTTTCCACTTGGTGCAGATAACTTCCACAAATCTTCAACAAAATCATACGCCTGTTCTTTAGTTGCTGCAAGACTTGCAACTGCATTCATTGCAACAAGTCCAGGTGAATGGTCATTGTTTAATTGTCTTCCAT
>Ga0208695_1000341_pt1 | contig 54494 bp, 50 predicted proteins | sample AD_UKC111_MetaG_FD_184449 | JGI IMG/M metagenome (GOLD analysis project Ga0208695, IMG submission 184449) | Active sludge microbial communities of municipal wastewater-treating anaerobic digesters from Hong Kong - AD_UKC111_MetaG (SPAdes)... | ecosystem: Engineered > Bioreactor > Anaerobic >... | reverse complement strand
GTGATGAAGAGCGAGGCGGCGAACTGGGATATAATGGGATTTTGTTACACTTCATCCCATTATATCCCAGTTCGAAACCCACAAATTGTACGAGAAAAATGTGTCAAGTAATATTGACAATATCACTCTGCCATGAGAATGAAAGCATCATTTAACTTTAGAAAGTAAAATCATTTCTGACCAAATTATCCATAAAAAATTTACAAACAATTTAATTCTATTTGTTAATACATTAAATATGCTATTAATCTTACATTTTAGCGAAGATAAATGTAAAAGATTAATTGCTTTATATATTGAGTAAAAGAGGGATTGCTATCGGATTTATGCAGAAATTGTGCAAAATTTTCGATTGATAACCCCTTTAGGCTTGTTATTTTCATTTTACGGGTTTTAAAACAGCTTTTTTATAATATTATGAAAAAGCCTCTCGTAGTTAATGGGTCGAACAGTGACAAAAATCACTGATAAAATAGACAGATAAATTGCACAAGGAGGTGAGGGAAAATGTCTGAAGTGTTAATGGAGGAATTGTCAGAACAACAGGAAGATTCACAGAAGGACAAGTTTCTAACATTTGCTCTTGGAAAGGAGTTCTACGGAATTGAGATTAAGTATGTGACAGAAATTATTGGGATACAACCTATTACAGAAGTACCTGAATTACCAGAGTATATCCGAGGCATTGTAAATTTACGTGGAAAGATAATCCCTGTAATGGATGCAAGACTAAGATTTAAAAAGGAATTCAAAGAGTATAATGATAGAACTTGTGTAATTGTTATTGATGCTGAAAATATACTTATTGGACTCATTGTAGATAGCGTCTCGGAAGTGCTGTCCATTCCGAATGCAGATATTGTTGTTCCACCGGATTTAAGCCATAACGGAAATAAGTATATTAAAGGCATTGGCAAAGTTGGAAGCGATGTTAAGCTAATACTGGATTGTAAGAAGTTGCTTTCGGAAGAAGAAATGGATAGTTTAAACAATGTAATATAAATCAAGGAGGATAACACAGATGCATTGGTTTTATAATTTAAAAATATCGGCCAAATTAATAATCAGCTTTTTGATAGTTGCAGCAATTGCAGGAGTGGTTGGAGGCGTTGCTCTTGTTAACATCAATAATATGAGCGAAGCGGATAAATTACTGTATGAGGAAAATGTATTGGGAATTGACTATGCTGCCAACGCCGATCTACAGTACCAGAGAATGAGGTTCAATAGTGCAAAAGTTTTGTTGCTAGAAAATACAGAAGAGCAAAACGAAATCATTGGTAAAATAAATGAACATATCTCTAAGACCGAAGAATACTTAAAATTGTACGAGGATGGAATTGTTAGCGATGTTGACCGCAAGCTGTTTGATGAAGTAAAACCCAAATGGGAAGAATATAAATCTCTTATCAACAAAGAAATTGATTTTGTGAAGTCGAATCAGATGGAACAGGCAAAAGAGATAATTCTTGTTGAAGTTGCTGACGTTGAAGACTCATTGAGGGATTCATGGGAAAAATTGTTGGTATACAACTCCGATGGTGCAAAAACAAGAATGGATAGCAATGATCAAATGGCATCAACCGCTTCAACAACGATGATAGCTGTAATTGCTATAGGCATAATAGCAGCTGTCGTTCTTGGACTATTTATATCCCGAATTATCAGTAAACCAATAGTGAAAATGGTTGAAGCCGCTGACAAACTTGCACTAGGAGATGTAGATGTAAATGTTAATGTAGATACAAAGGATGAAGTTGGTAAACTGGCTGAATCCTTCAATAAAATGATAGAAAATATTAGAGAACAAGCACTTGTGGTGGAAAAGATGGCTTCGGGCGATATGACAGTACAGGTCAAAGTAAAATCTGAAAAAGACCTGCTTGGTAAAAAGCTCAGCGAAATGATAGAGATAAATAACGAAGTGCTCGGTAATATAAACTATGCCGCAGAACAGGTAGCATCCGGTGCGAAGCAAGTATCCGATTCCAGCATGCAGCTTTCACAGGGTGCTACCGAACAGGCAAGCTCAATAGAGGAATTGACGGCTTCTCTCGAAGAAGTAGCTACACAGACAAAAATAAATGCAGAAAATGCAAACCAGGCTAATGAACTGGCCGGGATTGCTAAAGACAATGCAGAGCAGGGAAATAGACAGATGGGTGATATGCTAAATGCTATGGAAGAAATCAATAACTCATCAGCAAACATTTCAAGAATTATTAAAGTAATTGATGAAATAGCTTTCCAGACCAATATTCTTGCATTGAACGCAGCAGTTGAAGCAGCAAGGGCCGGGCAGCACGGTAAGGGATTTGCTGTAGTAGCTGAAGAGGTCAGAAACCTTGCTGCAAGGTCTGCCAATGCTGCAAAAGAAACTACCGAATTGATTGAAGGAACAATAAAGAGGACTGAAAACGGAACAAAAATAGCCAAGGAAACAGCGGAAGCACTCAATAAGATAGTGGGTGATGTTTCAAAAGCTGCTTCTCTGGTAAATGATATAGCCATTTCTTCCAACGAACAAGCATCGGCTGTGGCACAGATTAATCAAGGAATCATGCAGGTATCACAGGTTGTACAAACCAATTCGGCTACATCTGAAGAGGGTGCAGCCGCAAGTGAAGAGTTATCCAGTCAGGCTCAATTCTTAAAAGAATCTGTCTCCAGGTTCAAGTTGAAAAATGTACAATCTATGACAAATAACAGGTATAAGGAGCTCAGCCCCGAAATAATGAAGATGATCAATGATATTGCAGAAAAAAAGCAGCCAATCGACTCTGACAAGCAAAAAACCGAAAGCAACGTGGATACGTCAAAACTAAACATGGATGAATCTTCAAAACAAAATATAATGTTGAGCAACGGTGAATTCGGTAAATATTAGATATGTTTAATTATACAACATTTGCGGGTCCTTAAGGGCCCGCATTTTTCTATTTATGCATAAAAAAGGGACTGATACAAAACTAATTTAGTTTTGTATCAGTCCCTTCACTGTCAATAGACTTGTATCAATTAATCCTTCGTGGAAGATAATCCGGCCATGAGAAGACTTTCCGAAGGTTTTACAAATTCAATATTAAAATATTCTTTATCCAACTTGGTTGTTTTTGTTAATCCGATTAAATAGTTTTTAATTGTATCTTCATTTTCAATTTGTTTTATACATTTGAAGTATGCTGCACAATTTCTACCATTTTCCTTCGCATGATATAATGCATAATCACTGATATTAATCATCTGTTCCATATTTAAGAGATCAGGTCTGGATAATGCCAAAGGCATTTCCAAGAAGCCAATGGAACATGTTTTATATATAGTTTCATTTTTACATACTTTTATTGGAGTACTCTTTATCTCATCAAGAACTTTCAGCGAGAATTTCTCAAGATATTCAGGTTTTGTGTTGTAAAGAATTATCAAGAATTCCTCGCCACCCCAACGCACAAGAATATCTTCGTCCCTAATAATCTTTTTCAGAGTTTGTGACAGAGTTATCAAAACATTATCTCCGGCCAAATGTCCATATGTATCATTTACTTCTTTAAAATGATCAATATCAATTAAAAATACTCCAATTACATTTCCTTCAATTGATGGATTTCTTTTTTCCAATCTCTTCTCAATCAATATTTTGTCCTGTATAAACTTCGTTATTTTGCTATATGTGAATTCAAAAGCATACCTTCGATTATACAAGCTTGTCAACGGGTCATGTAATGACAGCTCCCTGAGCATTTCATTAGCAGTATTCAATTGAGCAGTTCTTTCTCTTACTTTCTCCTCCATATTTTCATAGAGTTTTGCATTTTCAATTGAAATGGATGCCTGGGAAGATAATATTTTTAGAATTTCCAATCTTTCAGATGTAAAAACATTATCCGAAAGATTATTCTCCAGATATACTACACCCTTTAATCTATTCTGATAAATTACAGGCATACACAAAACCGACCTAATACAGTTATTTGCAATATATGGGTTATTTTGCCAATTTTTATCAGAACATGCATCATGAATAACCAGTGTTTCTCTGGTTCGAGTCACATATTGTACTATTTCCAAACACAAATCCGTGCTTTTAGTAAAAAGGAGAGAATGCATAACCTTTAAATAATTTTTATTTACATCCTGAATTGCCTCTATGTAAAATTGTCCGTCAGTTTCGTTTTTCAATAAAAGGCAGCCCCGTTGAGCACCGGCATTTTCAATTAATGTATGGATTAATATTGTTAGAAGCTTTTCTATTTTGATTTCCATTGAGATAGCTTGAGAAGATTTCAAAATTGAAGCCATATCAATAGAAATATTTGTTGTTTGAGAAACTGTCCCTTTTTTCCCTCTAGTTCCTTTCAATGTATTTTCTTCATTTACAAAATATTGAGGGTATTTTTTCTCCATAAGAACGACTTTACGGTGAGCTCCCCAATGCTTATATAAATAATAAGCTTCACGAATATATGCCTTACCTATTATTTCATCACCTTTATCAAGCCAAAACTCTCCATATCTTTCATAACATAGAGCCTTCAATTGAATAAAGTCATTGTTGTCAATGGAATTTATAGCCTTCATAAAATTATTTACTATTGTATCGATGGATTCATTCTCAATAATAGCTATTTCTGCAGATAACAAAAAGTATTTATGAGCAAAATTTTCAGGGCAATTTTCCATCCATTTATTCAATTTTTGTTTTACTTCCATCAATTTGTCTTTAATTTGTGACTTTCCTTCATCAGATGCTTTATCCCATTTATTTAGAAGTATTAAGCCTTGGAATAGATAATGATCAGGTGTCGGGAAATCTGATAGCCCTGCAAATATAACACCTTCAGCCATCATGTTCCACTTTTCGGCTTCCTTAAAATTGTCCATTATTATATTAACATATGTGTTGTACTGGAAATACCTGCACAAAAAGATTATATTATGGCATTGCTCAATTATCTCAAGCATTTTGTTATCCTGTGCTTCAAAGTCATAATTACCCCCATTTTCAGTATTCTGGAACTTTTCGATTATATAGTAAACAATCTCAGCCAAAAGTAATGGTGCAGCACCCTTAACCTGTTTAAGAAAAGCGATGATATTCTAATGCACCGTCAAAATACAGAGAACTTAAAATGCGGTTTACAAAAAATGGATTTCCTTTTGTCTTATGGAAAATAATATCGGTGAGAGGTTCAGTTTCACTAGTATTACTATGAAATGTGTCAGCGATGAGATTGTTTACTGAAGAAAATTCAAGAGGTTTAAGATATATCTCTTCAAATGTTTTACCTAAATCCTGTTGGTTATTTTTTAGCTCCTCCATAAATCCAATAAGCTGGTGTCCGGCTTGCACTTCATTATCCCTGTACGCTCCAATGAATAAAATATACTCCACATTGCCTGAAAGCAAAATATATTTTATTAAATCCAAAGTTGAAGTATCACTCCATTGAAGGTCATCCAAAAAAACTACTAATGGATGTTCTTTCTTGGCAAAAACATTTATAAACTGACAGAATGTCATCTGAAATCTGTTCTGAGCTTCCAAAGGATTCAGTTGGGCTAACTGAGGCTGGGGCCCAATAATTTGCTCCAATTCGGGGATTATATCAATAATAACTTGTCCATTGCTTCCTAATGCTTCCAATATTTTTTGTTTCCAATTATCTAGGCTATTCTGCGATTGTGAAAGCAACTGTTTTACCAATTCTCTAAAGGATTGTGTTATACCAAAATAAGGAATATTTTTCTCGAATTGATTAAATTTTCCTGATATAAAATAACCCTTTTTCTCAGTTACGGGTTTTCGAATCTCATGGATTAATGAAGACTTGCCTATGCCTGAATAGCCGCTCACCAACAGTAATTGGCTGCTACCGTTTGCAGCTTTTTCAAAACCGCTTATCAGCATTTCAATTTCATATTCACGACCATATAATTTATGTGGAATCTCAAACCTGTCGACGATATCATACTGTCCCAATTTAAATGAACTTGACGGGCTCATATTTGCATTAATATTTGCCTGGCATAATTCCAGGTCTTTTAACAATCCAAATGCCGACTGATACCTTTCTTCTGCTGTCTTGGACATCAATTTCATAACTATATTTGAAAGCATATCCGGAATCTCAGAATTTATTTCAATGGGTGGTATCGGTTTTTTAGCAATATGGTTGTAAATCAGCTCCAATTCATCTGAGCCACCAAATGGTAATTGTCCTGTAAATAATTCATAAAAAGTAACACCGAGAGAATACAAATCAGTTCTATTGTCAATTGGCCTATTTATCCTTCCTGTTTGTTCAGAAGAAATATAGTCCAATGTTCCCTTCAAAACATTTAAGTTTATGAGCTGTAAAGCTTCCTTAGTTAACTCAGTAGACAATCCAAAATCAATAATTCTTACCTCATTTGTCGTTGTGTTCCATATAAAATTTGACGGATTGACATCTTTATGAATTATGTTTTTATGATGAACTTGGACCAACGATTGTGTAATTCCTATAGCTAAAGTTAACTTATCATTTAAACTCAAATTAACATTTTGTAAACACCTGGCAATTGATTCTCCTCCAATATCCTCCATTACAATAGCTAGACTATTACTATATTTTTCCAATGAATAAGCCTTGATAACGCCACTGCTACCATCGAGCTTTTTCATAATTTCAAATTCCCTATTAAAAAGAGTTAAATCTTCATCAGTTGGGTATTCGTAATTCAATAATTTAATTACCACAGGACAATTATCCGAAACCCGAATCCCTCGAAAAATTGTTGAACCGTTGCTTTTGAAAATCTCTTCATTTATTTTGTATCCCGTCAGATAGATCATAATGTATCCTCCTAAAAAATCTATCAATGCTATTAAAAACCATACCACATATATTATTTCGACATTTATTAAAAAAAGTTTACATTTTTTCTATTTAGAAGGATACAAAATTCTCTTAGGTTTTACATATTTATATTAAATGCGATGTCTTAAATAACCTTTAACAGATTTGCCATCTCTATAGCTGTTACAGCTGCATCATAGCCTTTATTCCCTGCTTTTGTACCAGCCCTTTCAATGGCCTGTTCTATGGTATCCGTTGTAAGAACCCCAAATATCACCGGAATGCCGGTATCTAACGATACCTTTGCTATACCCTTTGATACTTCATTTGAAACATAATCAAAATGAGGAGTTGAACCTCTAATCACAGCACCAAGGCAAATTACGGCATCAAACCTTTTGGAACCAGCCATCTTTTGAGCCACCAAAGGTATCTCAAAAGCACCTGGAACCCATGAAATCTCTATATTGTCGTCTGAACCGCCATGTCTTATTATACCGTCAATACAACCGCCTAAAAGTTTACTTCCGATAAAATCGTTAAACCTACCTATTACGATACCGAACTTCAAATCCTTAGCTATCAGATTGCCTGTGTTAGTCTTTATTGCCATTATATTTTTCCTCCTTTAATACTCTCTTTAATATATTTTTAGTATCTTATAGAAATTTTTAATATATTTTAATTTGTTTCAATATATTTCAAATACTCCTTATAATCCTAGACATCGAATAAATGCCCCATTTTTTCCTTTTTTGTTTTGAGATAAAAGCTGTTAACTTCATTTCCCTCTATCTGAAGTGGTATTCTTTCTGTCACTTCAAGCCCGTAGCCTTTAAGTCCTACAATCTTTTTGGGATTATTGGTAAGAAGCTTTATCTTCTTTACACCAAGATCGCAAAGTATCTGTGCACCAATTCCATAATCCCTTAAATCAGGCGGAAAACCCAATAAAACATTAGCTTCCACAGTATCCTTACCCTGATCCTGCAACTCATATGCCCTGATTTTATTAACAAGGCCTATTCCTCTGCCTTCCTGTCTCATATACAGCAATATTCCCCTGCCTTCCTCAGCAATCTTCTTTAACGCTGCATTCAGCTGCTCACCGCAGTCGCATCTTAAGGAATGGAAGGCATCTCCTGTAAGACATTCGGAATGCACCCTTACCAAAACAGGTTCATCTGTTGTCACATCACCTTTAACAAGTGCTACATGATGCTCTTTACTTATGGAATTTTCAAAGGCTACTATTCTGAAGTCACCGTATACCGTAGGCATTTTAGCATCAGCGGCTTTTTTTATGAGTTTTTCGTTACTTCTCCTATACTCAATTAATTGGGCTACTGAAATTATTTTTAGATTGTGCTGCTTCACATATTCCATGAGTTGCGGGACTCTTGCCATTGTACCGTCATCATTCATTATTTCGCATATGAGTCCTGCAGGATACAAACCTGCCAATCTTGCCAGATCTACCGACGCTTCTGTATGCCCTGCACGCTTTAGAACTCCTCCATTTCTAGCAACAAGAGGGAAAACATGCCCCGGTCTTACAAAATCCTCTTTTCTTGCATTTGTGTTTGTAAGCTCCTTAATGGTTTTGGCCCTTTCAAACGCCGATATGCCTGTAGTGGATGAACTATGATCAACTGTAACAGTAAATGCGGTACCCATATTTTCGCTGTTTCTATCAACCATAAGATGCAAATCAAGTTCATTGGCACGTGATTCTTCTAAAGGAACGCAAATCATTCCCCTGCCGTATGTAGCCATAAAAGTTATACTCTGAGGAGTAACCTTTTCCGCTGCCATGACAAGGTCTCCCTCATTCTCCCTGTCTTCATCGTCAACAACTACCACCATATTGCCTTTTTTAATTTCCTCTATAGCTTCCTCAATTGTATTGAATTTCATAATTTATTCCTCCTTTAACAAAATCACAATGTGATTTCGTAGCATTATAAAAACCCGTTGTCTCTTAGAAAATCCAGCGACAACCTGCTCTTATTTTCTGAATCCTTACTGTTAGTATCATTATTATTAAACATGGTCAGTTTTTCAACATACTTAGCGATCTGGTCAACCTCTATATTCACAGTATCCCCGGCTTTTTTAAAGCCCAATGTGGTCACTTGACGGGTATGAGGTATTAACGATACTTTAAATATATCATTATCAACATAAGCAACTGTGAGACTTGTTCCGTCAACTGCAACCGACCCCTTTAATATAATATACTTTAGTATATCCTCATGAGCTTTTATTGAATACCATACTGCATTGTCCTCTTCCGTCCTTTGGGCTATGACACCTGTACCGTCGATATGTCCGCTGACAATGTGTCCGCCCAGCCTATCCGATAGTCTAAGGGCCCTTTCCAGATTAACTAAAGATGATACCTCCAAATCCTTAAGACTAGTTTTTCTTAATGTCTCAGGCATCACATCTGCAACAAAAAAATCATTTCCCATTTCCGTAACAGTAAGGCAAACACCATTTACAGCTATACTGTCGCCAATTTTGGTTCCTTCAATGACATTACTGCATCCAATTATAATCTTAATTGATTTGCTTCCGTAAGATATGCTTTTAACTCTTCCCAATTCTTCAACAATTCCGGTAAACATAATCCTTCACATACCCTTCTATAAGTATATCTTCATCAAATCTTTCAATAGAAACATCCTTTAGCAATATGGCATCTTTCATAAGTTGTATTCCTTTACCCTCTACAGGAGTCGGTGCATCGGCACCTCCAATTATCTTTGGCGATATAAAGCTCATTATTTTATCTACAATACCGTACTTTAATGCTGATGCATTGAGAGTCCCTCCACCTTCTAGCAGCACACTGTCTATTTCTCTCTTATAAAGCTCATCCATAAGCTTTATAAGATTTACTCCGGATATGGAATCATCATCCGACCCATCAGCCTTGATTATGGTTACCCCTTTTCCCAAAAGCAACTCTTCCTTGTCTTTGGGCAATTTTGAAGTAGTAGCTAAAATGACACCCTTATCCGATTGGACATTAATGACATTCGCTTCTAGCGGAATACGGCCGCTGCTGTCTACAATGATTCTCACCGAGTCCGAACCTTTTTGACCCTCAAGCCTTGTATTAAGTGAAGGATCATCCTTTAACACAGTGTTGATGCCCACCATTATACCTGCAACTCTATTTCTTATTAAATGAACATGCCTTCTTGATTTTTCTCCCGTAATCCATTTGGAATCCCCTGTCTCTGCAGCAATTTTGCCGTCTAATGTCATTGCAGTTTTCATTATCACAAATGGCTGCTTTTTTGTAATATATTTAATAAAAATCTCATTTAACTTCTTTGCCTCATTTTCCAGTACACCTGTTATTACATTTATACCTGCATCCCTCAAAATCTTAATTCCCCTGCCCGAAACCTTGGGATTGGGATCTTCCATTGCCACAACAACTTCGGCTATTCCCGCCTGCACAATTGCATTGGCACATGGAGGCGTCCTGCCGTAATGGGAGCATGGCTCAAGATTAACATACATGGTACCGCCGCTTATATCCCTCTTTGCATTTTTAATTGCGGCTGCTTCGGCATGAGCACATCCTAGCATCTCATGGAAGCCTTCTGCAACAATTTCTCCATCCTTAACAACTACAGCACCCACAAGAGGATTTGGATTTGTCCTTCCAATACCTCTTTTTGCAAGCTCAATAGCTCTCATCATAAATTTTTCATGTATATCCAAGTTAGTTACCATTTTTTATAGCTCACCCTATAAATAAGTTTTTGCATTGCAAAATAAAAAACCCTGAAAATAACATCTCCAGGGATTTCAAATACGCAATAATATCTTCTTCCATCCAGACTTTACTGTCGGCTCCGGACTTTGACCGGATCTGCTTTATAAAAAAGCTCGCGGGCTTGCAGCTTAACTGCCTACCGCCGGTAAGGAATTTCACCTATCCCTGAAGACCTAATTTACTTGTTAATATATCTTTTACCATACCTACTAGCTTTAGTCAAGTAATTTGCATATTTAATACCCTATTAATCTTACATTTATTCTCTCCCCTAATTCTATTTCATCTTCGTTAACAATAGAATTAAAAGCAAGTATTTTTACTCCACCTTTTTGTGCCTTTTTTAATCCTTTCGAAAAATCAATATCCATTTCATAATTAGGAGTAAAGCAATTAACCCCTTCCATTTGTACTAAGAATATTATAAAGCCTTCATATCCCATTCTTACTGCTTCTTTTAACTCCATCACATGCTTTAAGCCTCTCTGTGTAGGTGCATCGGGAAACATTGCAGTCCCATCCTTCTCAAGTGTGACTCCCTTTACTTCAATAAATATTTTCCGGTTGTTTCCTTCACAGTAGATATCAAATCTGGAACTTTTAAACGATACCTCCCTCTTTAAAGATACAACATCCCGAAACTCCTCTATCTCATAATTCCTAATTGCATCACTGACAACCGCATTGGGTATCTGTGAATCTATATTTATAAGCATATTACCCTTATATGCAGCTATTAAAGAGTACTTGGTTTTTCTATTTTCATTATCATATTCTTCTAAAATAACTTCTGTGCCCGGTTTCAATATCTCCCTGCATCTTCCTGTATTTTTTACATGGACCGTCTCTTCATTACCATTTATAATAACTTTTGCAATAAACCTGTTCGGTCTTTCTAAAAATATACCTTTTACTATCTTTCCATATTTCATTGTCCGCTCCCCATATTGGTATTTTAATATTATATACCCTTCTTACTTAAATTTCATTCAATAAAAATGTTGATTTTTCACATGTTATAATCTTGTTGAAACATGTTGTAAAATATAATAATATAGTATTATCAAGGTATTCATGAATAAATAGTTTTCTAAGAATCCTTATAAAAAACACAGGAGGAATTTTTAATGAGTAGTAAAAAGAAAGGCATCCTTATTGCAATTTTATCCATAATTGTAATATGTTGCATTGGTGCAGCAATTTATTTTACATCTTCAAATAAATTGCAGGACGATAAAAAAGAGGATACAGATGCATTTGGATATCAAGCACTTAAAATTAACGGAGAATATGTAAGTACAGATATATTTATAGAAGAAAGAAATAAGTTTTTTCAAAAATGGAGCAGAAATGCAGAAATGCTTTATAAAACCGATGAAGAAAGAAATGACCTGCTTCTTGATGAAATAATCAAAAGAGTAATCATTGAGGATTTTATAAACAATAAGGCGGATGTAAAAGTCACAAAAGAAGAGGTTGATGATTATATTAAAAAGTATATAGAACTGGCTTACGCTTCTCAGGGCGGGCTTAAAGCGTATATGCAAGGTATGGGCTTCAAATCCGAAGAAGAAGTTTTTAAAAATACAGAATTCTATTTAAAAAGATTAAAATATTTTTCAGGTATTGCAGAAAAGTATGGTGTAAGCATACCCGATTCTGAGTTTGAAGAGAAATATGAAAAACACAAACAGAACTCAAGCTTCGCTACAGGAAAGAGAATTCATATATCTTCAAAAGAACGTGGCGATGCTGAAGCCTTAAAATTAGCAAATGAAGTTTATAACAGGGCTAAAAACGGTGAAGATTTTGCAACTCTTGCAAAAGAAATGTCGGAGGACGAAGAATCAAAAAATTCAGGCGGAGTTATGAAAGATATATCGGGAGGCATTTACAGTAAGGAATTTGATGAGGCAGTTTTCAATTCATCACCGGGCACTCTCATACCGCCTGTAAAAAATATGTCCGGATATGATATAGTGTATCTTGAAAAGATCACAACATCATATCACCCTAAGGAAGAGTACAAAAATATTCTTCTAATGCAGACTTTTGGCGAGTCGGAAAAGCTTAAAACATGGCTTGATGAAGTAAAAAAATCATATCAAATAGAAATAACCGATCCTGCTTTCAAAGCATACAGGTTGTTTACAAGCAATGACTTAAAAGGTGCAGCCGAAAACTATGAAGCTGCCTTCAAAAAATACGAATACGAAACATTCCTTCAAAAAGCTTCGGAATGCTATAAAAAGTTAGGTAACTGGGACAAGGTTCTAGAACTAAATGATGAAGGAATTGATATTAATCCGGATAATGTGCAGTACTATATCAGCAAAGCAGAAGCACTTCACAATAAACAACAAACCGATAAAGCAAAAGATTTTATGAAAAAGGCAGAAAAAAAGGCTGCCGACAATGTATATTTCAAACAGCTTGTGGCTCAAATGTATAAGGATCTCGGTTATAAAGAAGACGCTGACAGGATTGAGAAAGAAATATCCTCTAAGTAAGAAGAAGCAATGATATGTATTTGAGAAACATATAAAGGATTCAGAATTAATACGAAATATTCTGAATCCTTTTAAATTTTATTTTTGGCTATTTACATAATTTTTTAAAATGTTCAATTCTCTCTTAAAAGTCTCATCAAACCTACCTTCTATGAATTTTACCGCTTCAGAATCATTCAATTGCTCGTAGTTGAAACCGTAATAATTTTGGATCTCTGTTTGCCACAGTCCGTCAAATTTCAGCTCTAATGGAGTAAAATATACATGAGGAAGCTTTTTCCTTAACTCAGTATACAACCTTTCAGAATATTGACCTCCTAAATAATCGCTTTTTTGGTCATATGCTTCCTTGAAATATTTTTTCTCATTTTCAACTATCATTTTTATAAATTCAAAGGCTGCCTCTTTATTTTTGCTGGTTTTCGGTATTCCAAGAACATGAAATCCATCAAAAGCATTTGCTCCAAAAGGAAGCTTGGTTACCCTCCATAATCCCTTTAATTCAGGGGCCCATTCCAATAACCTCTTCTCTCCCCAGCTTCCCAGATAAACCATACATATTTTGCCGTTCCTTATAGCTTCCTGACCTGAAGGTTCCCATATATTTATGCTGGGATATAGCTCATATTCCTTCATAATCTTAGATGCATACAGTACCATTTCTGCTTCGGGGCCTTTCCTTAAATAATTAAATTTGTTGTCATAAAATCCTCTATTCCTGTAATAAATATCCGAAGGCTCAGTAATCCATTGTGCAATCCAATGATCATACTTCTTAAGCTCTTTTGCCATATTAAGCCAGTTATTAGGATCTTCAATATACTTTCCCAATTCCTCCGGCTCACTTGGAAAACCATATTTTTCAAGAATGTCTTTTCTATAATATGTCACACTTGGATATTGTGTCAAAGGAATAGCATTAAGTTTTTTGCCATCAGGTGATAAAGCGAAACTCAACTGTGTTTCGGTAAATTGATCAAATATTTCACCGGCATTGTAGGGAGGACTTAATAAATCATCAAACACATCCATATAGTGGATTTTCCCTACACTTCTATATTCTGCCTTTAACATTACCACATCAGGTGCTTTTCCCTCTGCAACCTGATTTAATAAATCATTTGTTATATCTATTGTTTGATCTATAAACTCCAGCTCAATATTGGGAAACTTTTTTTTCATTTCAGGCTCAAAATTGAACCATGTAGGATCATATCCCCAGATGGACAGTTTATTAGAATCGGCTGACTTAGATTTGTCATTACCGGCTTCAACATTCATATTACCGCTCTCTCCAGTTTTAGAAACCATACTTTCTTCATGCGTGCATGAAAGTAGAAACAATATGCATAAACACAAAACAGTTATTCTTAAAAAAGCTTTGTTCATTGATTATGTCTCCTTTAATATCCATATTAAATACGACTAATCTCTTACATTTATCTATCACTAAATGTAAGAATCAATAACGTATTTAATGTAAATGCATTAGATTCTACACCAATTCAAGCCATTTATGTGTTTGTGTAAGAAATTGGAGAAAACTGTCCTCAGGTAAAGGCTTCCCAAAGTAATATCCTTGAAACTCATCACATTTCATAGCTCTTAAAGCATTAATATTACCTAATGTCTCAACACCCTCAGCCACAACTATCAGACCGATATTATGTGCCAGTTTGATTATCGCTTCCACCACTGCAACATTATTCCTGTCTTCAGGAATGTTATTTATAAAGGCCTTGTCTATTTTTAAGCATGTGACAGGAAGATCTTTTAATGCAGACAGTGATGAATAGCCTTTTCCAAAATCATCAATAGATACATTTACACCAATATCTCTTATTTTAAGAAGCTGCCCTATAATTCTCTCAGGGTCCTTCATAATCATACTCTCAGTTATTTCCAACTCCAGGCAATCAGAATTTAGCCCTGTCTCTTGAAGTACACTATTTACCAGCTCAGGCATTTCTACCTGCTGAAATTGAAGTATTGAGCAATTTACAGACACACGGTTTATAGAATATCCCTTATCTTTCCACTCCTTTAATTGGGAACATGCTTTTCTCAAAACCCATTCCCCAATAGGTACTATTAGACCTGATTCTTCTGCAAGGCTAATAAACTGATCAGGCATAATCATTCCATCTTCAGGATGTTTCCATCGTATTAATGCCTCAGCACCTGTAACTTCACCTGTCTTTGCACATACTTTAGGCTGATAGTAGAGCATGAACTCATTGTTCTCAAGTGCTTTATGCATTCCGTGCTCTAGCTTCATTTTGTTCGGTATGTTAAACTTATTAATATCCGAATAAAACTTGAATATATTGCCTCCACATTCCTTTGAGGCATACATTGCCAGGTCAGCATTCTTAACAAGATCAACCATATTTTTACCGTCATCGGGAAAGACACTTATTCCAATACTGGCACCTATATATACTTCTTGACCTTCAAGCTCAATAGGTTTTTTGACCTCACTAATTAAAAACTCAGCAATTTGCTTAATCTCAATGTCATTCATATCGTTCAATACTACAACAAATTCATCTCCGCCTATTCTTGCTATAAATCTTTTATTTCTAGGATATCTTTTTAGAATTCCATTTAATCTTTCACTTAAAGTTTTTATAAGCAAATCACCTGCAAAATGCCCCAATGTATCGTTAACCTGCTTAAAACGATCCAAATCAATAAGCAATACAGCCACAGACGATAATTCTCCATTTTTCTCACTTAACAATTTATCCAACAGGCTTTTCAAATAATCTGTAAAATTAAATCTGTTGGGTAAACCGCTAAGAACATCGTAATAAGCAAGTTCATGGAGTTTCTGTTCAGACTCCAAAAGAAGAGTTGTTTTTTGCTCAAGCTTGTCATACATAGACTTATATTCTGAAATCAATTTCCTTAAATCATTAGACATAGCTATAAAGTTGACAGTTAATTCATTAAGCTCAAAAACATTACTACCCGGCCACAAAACTCCTTGATGGTTCCTCAGTTTTTCGGGAAGTCCTGTGCTAACCTGCAGCAGCTTGGATAAAAATCTTAATATAACTCTGTTTATAACAAATATTAAAACTCCAACAAGAAATGTGAACAAGAAAAGTATCCTTGCCTGCATCATATAGTTATTAAATATCTCGTTTCTGAAAAACTCTATAGGAAGACTTACCTTGACGATAACAGCATCAAACAAATATGTTTCATGCACAAAAGAAGCATGGCTCCATCTGCTTTCTCCGAAGCTAAGCTTTGTTTTGTCAGGCATCCATAAATAAAACTCATTATTGTTATCATAAACCAAACGATTTAACTTTTGTCCCGTTATGTACTTATTGTTAACATACTGCTGAACCTTATCGCTATTTAATGTTTCAGATTCAATACTTTCAACGTTTATTCTAAAATTGGTATTTTTTGTATCGGCCTGAGCAATTTCCGCCAGATAACCAAGCTGCAATACTGATTTGAGTTTTAAATCTCTAATATTCTCTTTAGTCCAATTCTCGGTTTGATCCATGATATATTGTGCTACTGCCTGGCTTTTTTCCTTTCCGTTATTCTCAATGTTTCTCTCAAAGTTCCAACTGCTAACGGCAAGATATATCATAAACGGCCCAATAATTGCAGCTATTGAAAGATGCACCATAAATGCTATCAAAGTAGGAGGCCTTCGTAAATTACCATCTATAACAAGATATCTTTCATGTGGGACATATGTATAAAATACATCTGCCAGCATTGTATTGAAAATTCCAACTATGAGATAGATAAAAAACGAAGATATAATTTCTATTTTTATTTCTCCATGAGAAGTATAAATAGAATGTCCGACAATAGCCAAACCTACCAGAAGCCAGTAAGCAGCATCAAGAAGAATAATATTCTTCTTCTTGAACTCAAATACAATACCTACAGCCATTACTTCCAAAAACACCAGAACAGGTTCTGTAATCTGCTCAACAAATAAAATGTCTACCCCATTGACCAATACCGCTGATATCAAAGCCCATTTGAGACCAAACAGCTTTAATATAATAAAAATGAAAACACTACTTAGAGTTAGCTTGATATCAAATATCAGATTAATTCCTATTATTTTACCTAGAAATGAAAGCAAAGTTAATAAGGAGATTGCAATATATTTCTTCTGAATATTTGATAATTTATATAGAAATCCCAAGATATCAACCTTCTTTTTCAAATTAGTTTGAACCAAGCCAATCAGGGAATATATTATAGAATTAAATAAATATTTTCATATTTTTACAGACAAGAATACCATAAAATATATATTCGACACAAAACAACATTATTCCTTCTTTTACTCTTTAACCATGGATAAAATCTGTTTGGGCAGAAATCTTCTTATTCTATTGGGAATTAACTCAAGATCTGATTTATTAAGGCCGTTTATATAGGCAAGAACTGCAAAATAAACTAAACCTCCAACAATTATTGAAAGAGACAATAAAATCGCATTAATTATATATGATTCATTGAGGAAAGATAATGCAAAACTCAAACTAAAGTAAAATACAAATACAATAATCCCCATAATTATAGAGGAAAACGCCGGCTTAAGTATAGTAGACGCTTTAACTCCTGCATTAAGCGTTCTTTTCATCAATATTGCATTTAATATTATTGGAATAAGGAATCCAACCATAGAACCTATTATGGCACCTAAAATATTGATTTCGGGAATGGCAATAAGAAAGTAATTAGTTGCAATTTTCCCAATAATACCCAGTATCATATGAAAAGTGGTTGCATATAATTTACCTGCTCCCTGTAGTATTGATGTCTGGATTTGTACTGTTGCCATTAAAATAAGAATAAATGAACCGTATTTCATGAGATGCTCACCCTGCCCATAATGCAGAAGCCTGAAAATAGGAAGGCTTAATACAGAGAATCCGACGGCAGAAGGCAATGCTATAAGAAAGCTTGCCCTAAAAGCAAAATTTATTTTTTGCTCTATCTCAGCACTATTCCTGCGTGCTACAGCAGCGGAAACCGCCGGAAGCAAAGCGGTAGCAAGTGCTACTGTAATTGCTATGGGGGCATTTAAAAGCTGCTGGTACTTTAAAAGGTAGCCGTACATGGCCGATGCCTCAGTTTCGGCAAATCCGGAATAAAGAAGCCTGCTTTTTGTATTCCAAACATCAACAAGATTACCTGCGTATTGCATACCAACACACAATGTTATAGGAAGGCTGTAATTAACAACTTTATTTAACAACTGCTTATATTTAAACTTCTTCACTCTAACATTAATATCTATTTCAGGCATTTTATACCTATCTACTTTCTTTTGGTAAACGATTAAAAACATGGCAGCACTAAGTGCACCTAAAAGAGTACCTATAGTACCTCCTGCACAAGCCCACTCAAGTCCGAACCTTAACAAAAGTGCCGCCAATACTACAGTAAATACGGCATTTACTACTTGCTCAATTATTTGGGACACCGCTGTCGGAGTCATATTTCCTTTTCCCTGAAAATATCCTCTGTAGGCAGATGACACAGCAGTAATCAGTATGGACGGTGCAAGCCACATTATTGAAAGTGTAGATCTCTCAAAATTCATAATATCGGCTATAAAATGTGCAAACACAATTGTCAGGACAGATAAAACCAAGCCTATAACCAACATCAAAAATCTGGCAATCTTAAAGCTTCTTATGGCATCTTTATGATTATCAAGTGCTATAAGCTCCGAGACAAGTTTTGAAATGGCTACAGGCGTTCCTGAATTGGCCAGAACATATATAAATACATAGACAGAATATGCCGCACCATATATACCATAGCCGTCATCCCCTATTATTGCTACTAGAAACGGTATATATAATAACGAAAGTACTTTAGTAATTATTCCTGCTGCCGAAAGTATTGCAAAACCCTTTGCAAAAGACTGCTGCTTCATTCTATCCCCTTTTGTATATATAAATATTATCTATAATATGTAAAACACTCTAAATTTACTAAATAGAATTAAAGTGCTTTACACAGCTTCGTTTTCAAGGTTGGCCCCGGTAAACTGGCTGTTATAAAGGTCTGCATAGAAGCCTCCCTTTGCTAAAAGTTCCTTGTGGTTACCCATTTCAATTATGGATCCCTTATTCATAACAAGTATTAATTCGGCATCACGGATTGTTGAAAGCCTGTGAGCTATAACAAAGCTTGTTCTGCCTTTCATGAGGTTTGCCATTGCTTTTTGAATCAATACTTCTGTTCTGGTATCCACATTGCTTGTGGCCTCATCGAGAATCAGAATCGCAGGATCTGCGAGTATGGCTCGTGCTATGGTAAGAAGCTGTTTTTGCCCCTGAGAAATGTTGGTACCCTCTTCATTAAGGACTGTATTATAGCCATCAGGCAGTGTTCTAATAAAGTGATCGGCATGTGCCGCTTTTGCAGCACGCACTATTTCATCCATTGTGGCATTTTCTTTTCCATATGCTATGTTATCCTTTATCGTTCCGTTAAAAAGCCATGTGTCCTGCAGAACCATGCCAAACATTTTACGAAGTTCACTGCGTTTTATATTAACTATATTGGTACCGTCAATACTTATTTCTCCTGCATTTATTTCATAGAACCGCATAAGAAGGTTAACAAGAGTTGTTTTCCCGGCTCCCGTAGGTCCAACAATTGCAATTGTACTACCCTGCTTCACATCAAGGTTCATGTTATCAATAAGAGGTACATCTTCCTTATAACGGAAAGCAACATTCTTAAAACTAACTTCACCTTTTGGATTATCTATTACAACTGCATCAGAACTGTCAGCGATTTCTTCCTCTTCATCAAGTATTTCAAATACACGCTCTGCACATGCTATGGTAGATTGTATGATATTTGCAATATTGGATGTTTGAACCATAGGCATTGTAAATTGTCTTGAGTATTGTATAAATGCCAGAATATCACCCAATCCTAGTATGCTTCTTGTAATCCATATACCGCCTACAATGCTTATACCCACATAACCTATATTGCCTACAAAGTTCATAAGAGGGAACATTATACCCGATACAAACTGTGCCTTCCAGCCTGCATTATACAATCTAGCATTTACTTCCTCAAACTTTTCTATCGAATCCTTTTCACGACCAAATGCTTTTACTATCTTATGTCCGGTATACATTTCTTCTACATGTCCGCTGAGCTCTCCAAGCTCTTTCTGTTGTGCAGCAAAGTATTTCTGTGACTTCTTTGCAATCATTGCCGTAACAACTATATAAAGTGGGAGAGTCGCTAATACAATCAAAGTCAGCACACCGCTGATTGTAAACATCATTATAATGAACCCTATAATTGTAATTACAGATGTAATAATTTGGGTCAAGCTTTGCTGCAATGTTGCCGATATGGTATCAATGTCATTTGTTACACGACTTAATATGTCACCATGAGGATGCATATCAAAATATTTTAAAGGCAGTCTGTTAAGCTTATTGTCCACTTCTCTTCTTAAATCACGAACAGTTTTCTGTGCAACACCGGACATCACAAGCCCCATTATTACACTGAATAATGAACTTATCACATAAACTCCTATTAATATCAACGCAATCATACCAATATAACGAAAGTCATATTCACCGTTAGTTTCCCTTACAGCTCTGATTGCCGAGTTAATCTGGTCATCGGTAAACTTCAAATTATCTTCTGCATTTTCTTTTGAACCGTTGTCAATGGAATCCTTGAACATAAAATAATATATAGCCGGTGCCTCTTTGCCCAAATTGATTATTTTCTCAATTGTATCAGCCTTCTCATCTCCATTCTCAAGTGTATCCAATTTCGGCAGCATCATAAATTCCTGTATTGCCGAAATTGATTTTTCATCAAGCTGTACATCGGGCTGTGTGTTAGGTTGTGTATTAGGTTGTGTATCTGTCTGTACTTTAAGCTGAGATTGTGCCATCATCTTTTCAATGTTCTTAAGTCCATCTTTTTGTCCATTTCCGATTTGAGTAAGCATCATTCTGGCCATATAACCATCCTGCAGCTTATTGGTTGCCTTAGCGGTTATTTTGGGAGCAGCAATGGAAAATGTAGTGCTCGCAATGGCAAAAATCAATACAATAATTAAATTAATTCTATGCGGTTTCAAATATGATACAAGTCTTTTGAATGACCCTTTAAAATCTTTAGCCTTCTCCACAGGCATTCCAAAGCCTGGGCCCATACGCCCCGGTCTTCTCTGTTTAGGTCTGTTGTCCATTTGTCTACTCATGCTATTTCCTCCTCTGAAAGCTGTGAGGATACAATTTCACGGTATACTTCACATGTTTCAAGCAATTCTTTGTGTGTCCCCATTCCTGCAATTTCTCCTTCATTCATTACAATAATCCTGTCTGCATCCATAACAGTACCTACTCTCTGTGCAACAATAATAACTGTCGATTCGGCTATTTCATTTTTCAATGCCGCTCTAAGCTTTGCATCGGTTTTGAAATCGAGAGCAGAAAAGCTATCATCAAAAACATATATTTCAGGCTTTCTTACAAGTGCACGAGCTATTGAAAGTCGCTGCTTCTGTCCGCCCGATACATTTGTACCTCCTTGAGCTATTTCATAATTATAACCACCGTCCATACCATTTATAAACTCAGCAGCCTGTGCTATCTCGGCAGCACGCCTTACTTCGTCATCTGTAGCACCATCATTACCGAATTTTATATTGTCTGTTACGGTTCCGGAAAACAGCACAGCTTTTTGCGGTACAAAGCCTATCTTTTCACGAAGATTCTCTTGTGACATGTCTCTTACGTCTACTCCATCTATCAAAATGCTTCCGCTGTCAACATCATAAAACCTCGGAATAAGATTTATCAACGTAGATTTACCGGCACCGGTACTTCCTATAATGGCAGTAACCTCACCGGGCTTTGCCGAAAAAGATATATTTTTTAATGCCGGCTCTTCTGCACCATGATAACTGAATGTCACATCCTTAAACTCTATATAGCCTTTACCCGAATAATTGTCTTTTATTTCTTTAGGATTAACAATTTCAGGAACAGTATCGAGTACTTCATTTATTCTTACCGCTGCTGCCTGGGCACGAGGTACCATGATATACATCATAGCAAGCATGAGCATTGAAAACATGATTTGCATCGCATACTGGGTAAATGCCGACAATTGCCCTAAATCCATATTGTCTTCGCTAATACGTATACCACCAAACCACAAAATAGCCAAAGAAGTAAAATTCATTATCAGCATTATTGCAGGCATCATAAATGCCATAATCCTATTGACTTTTATGTAGTTTTCCGTAAGATCAACATTAGCATCATCAAAGCGTTTCGACTCGCGTTCAACTGTATTGAATGCACGTATTACTCTTATACCTGTAAGCTTTTCTCGTAAAATAAGATTGATTTTGTCAATCTTTACCTGAACCAATCTGAAAAGCGGTATCATTTTTGAAGCTATCAATCCTATAACAATTCCGAGCAGAGGAATTGCCACTGCAAGTACGAGAGTTAAAGGTTTATCCCTTCTTAATGCAAGAATAATCCCTCCTATTGCCATCATAGGTGCTGCAATCATCATTCGCATTATCATTATTGTAACCATTTGAATCTGGTTAATATCATTTGTAGTTCTTGTTATAAGAGTTGCTGTACCTATTTTATCAAACTCATGTAACGAGAAGCTTTCCACTCTTCTAAAAACTTTACTTCTCAATATGGTGCCTAAACCCACTGCTACCTTTGAAGACAACAGGCTGGCAATAATGGCACAAATAACTCCGGCTCCTGCAACTAACAGCATAAATCCCCCAGTCTGTAAAATCTTATCGGTATCACCCTGCATAACACCTTTATTGATAATATCCGACATCAATGTAGGAAGATAGAGATCTCCTAATGTTTGCAAAAACACAAATATGAATACCCCAATTACCATAGCGGTATATGGCTTTAGAAATCTGTATAGTCTAATCACTTCGGCTCAACTCCTTTAAGAATATAGAAATATTTATTTTATATTGGGTTAATCTTTTATCATTTTCATTAAAATAATTTCCATTTCATCAATCAATTCACAAAGTCTTTTTATCTCTTCATCACTTAACAAATCAAATTTCTTAACTATAACTTCCTTTATTTTGATTTTATGCTCTTCAAGTACATTCTTTCCTTTTTCAGTTATTTTTAAAATAATCAATCTCCTGTCTTTAGGGTCATATATTCTCTCAATAAGATTTTCTTGTATAAGTTTATCTGCCATAACCGTAAGATTAGGCTTCGATATCATAATTTTCTTGCTGTAATAGCTCATTGTATTGCAATCATGATTATTTATAAGGTGTAAAAGCCCAAATTCCTGCTTTGAAATAGAAAAAGCAGGAATATCTCTCATAAGTTTCTTGTAAATATAAGGAAACAGCACAAGAAACTTGTCAACCAGCTTTTCTCTTTCCATGACTTCTCCTCCAATAAATTAACTTTACCGAACACCTACTTAACATAATATATCCTTAAAAACAACATCCGATTCATAGTTATAATTTATAATAGTTATGATTAATAACAATTATAAATTATAATACTTATTAATCATAATATCAACTGATACATTTTAAAATTTATTTTAGGATTTCAAATAAAGAAAAAATAATGAATTGTTTTAAAGATTAATAGTATTTAACATGCTCATATTGATTTAATGGATATAAAAGATAAGAAAAATAAACATAAAATATCAATTTATGATTTTTTCCTATCGACTAACAAATTTTTGCCATATATGATACAACCGATTGCAATAACGTACGTTATCCAAACAATATTAACCTTGTAAGGCACATCTTTACCGGCAATATCCGAAATGCCTGCAACGAAATCAGACACCAGGAACACAAAACCTCCTATTGCGGAAAATATATACCTTCTGTCAATATAATATAACGATAACCCTGATGCCGCCATTGCAGACAGCCAAAAGCCATAAATCAGAGCAATAAAAATAAGTAACTCTTTATTTTTTGAAGGCTCAAAAAACACCCACCAGGCTATTACTACTATAATGCTGTAAATTATCATTCCTGCTATAAAAAATCTATTGATGAAAGGCTTTTTGAGCTCTTTTGCTGTCTTAACAAAACACAAAATCGTAGCTGCCTGTGCCACAAAATATATACCCATACCAATCATAAATCCCAAAGGTAATAGATCTGCCAGCACCAGGTTTCCAACTAAATAAATCCCTGCAACAAATATGACAATCTTTGCATATATACTTTTATCACGCATCCATTGAATTATGGCCATAACAAGAAAAGATACGCTTACAATTATAGAAACACTCGTAGGAACGGTCTTCCCACCAGTATAAACTATTCCCCCAATAAGAAATAAAAATTGAAGTAAAAATACTATTCTATACAATGTCGTCCTCCATTTTTATCTTTTTACTGACTAAAATTTTTAACATTATACCATAAAAATTCCAAAGTCTCAATAAAAAATAGATAACCTGCTTTTTTAATACAGAGCAGACTATCTATCTTATAAATTTTATCAATACTGTTTAAGATATACTATTGCTTATCCATTCTTTCAGGTGCACTGATGCTCAGGATGGAAAGAACATTACGGATAACAATCCTTGTACTGTCTATGAGCACCAACCTTGCTTTCATTATGTTTTCTTCTTCGCCCCTAATGTGACATGCATGATAAAATGCATTCAAGCAGCTTGCAACATCATATACATAGTGGGTTAATCTGCTTGGCTCCAATGTGTTAGCTGCTATTCTTATTTCTTCAGGGAACTGTGCCAATGCTTTGATAAGAGCCAGCTCTTCCTTCGTGTTTAAAAGGGTAAGGTCTACCGAATCTACATCCGGCAATTCCACACCATCCTGCTCTTTGGCTTTGCTTATTATGCTGCAAATCCTTGCATGAGCATATTGAACATAGAACACAGGATTCTTATCCGACTTTTCAACAGCAAGACTCATATCAAAATCCAAATGGCTTCCGGAGGCTTTCATGTTAAAGAAGAATCGTGCGGCATCCTTACCGTAAAGCATAGCCTCCTCATCACTTCTAACTCCGTCTTTACCCAGCTCTTCAATGAGATCATTGAGCGATACCGCTCTGCCCGTCCTTTTAGACATCCTGTAGGCTTCCCCATTTTTAAACAACCTTACAAGCTGGAACAGAACCACATCCAGCCTGTTCGGATCAATTCCCATTGCCGATACCGCAGCCTTCATTCTGGCAACATGCCCATGATGGTCGGCACCTAACAGGTTTATAACTCTATCGAATTTACGCTTTAAGAACTTATTTCTATGGTATGCAATATCCGATGCAAAGTAGGTAGGCAACCCGTTATTCCTGACTATTACCTCATCCTTATCAATTCCGAACTCTGTAGCCTTAAACCAAACTGCACCATCTTTTTCAACTGCATAACCTTTTTCCTTTATAAAATCCAATGTCTCCTTAAGCTCACCGCTGTCATAAAGAGACTGCTCGGAAAACCAAACATCAAACTCTATCCCATAATTCTTAAGTGCTGTACGTATTCTTTCCAGATTGATGGGTAGAGCATATTCAACAAGAATCCTCTGTCTTTCTTTCTGCTCGACATTTAAAAGCTTGTCCCCGTTTATTGCTATATACTCCTTCATGTGGTCGATAATATCCTCACCCTGGTATCCATCCTCGGGGAATTCTACCGCTTCTTCTCCAAGCAGCAATTGAAGATATCTTGCCTCAAGAGACTTTCCGAACTTCTCAATCTGGTTTCCGGCATCATTAACATAAAATTCCTTTGTAACATCATAGCCTGCTGCCTTAAGGACATTAGCGATACAATCGCCTAAAGCACCGCCTCTCGCATTACCCATATGAAGAGGACCAGTAGGGTTTGCACTGACAAACTCTACCATAACCTTTTGTCCATTACCGATATTTATGTTACCGTAATCTTCTCTCTCAGCTTGAATAACCTTTATTGTATCGTGCAGCCATTTAACATCTAAATAAAAATTAATAAACCCCGGTCCTGCACATTCAACCTTCTTGATATATGTATTTTCCAATTCCATATTTTGAATGATAATCTCGGCTGTCTGCCTGGGTGCCTTTTTTACCTGTTTTGTAATCTGCATAGCTATATTTGAAGAAAACTCGCCATGCTCTTCCTCTCTAGGTGTTTCAATTATAATTTCAGGCACTTCAACCTGTGGCAATTCACCCTTCTCACAAGCCTTAGCAAGTGATTTTGATATAACCTGTTTAATTTCCTCCGTTAAATTCTGAATAACATTTGTCATTAATACGTCCTACCTCTCTAATAAACATATGAAAATCATTTTCTCCAGATTTATTATTATCTATTTCAAGCTGATAATCAACCTTTATTTCTCCGCCTTCGTCATTAACATTTACTTCCACTTCATTTGCATATACTCCTACAGTAAATGTTCCATAAGTTGTGTCATAATATGAGAGATGTTTCTGCCCCTGCTCAAATATAAACTGAGAGTTCACAGCACCAAATCTCATAAGTGTAACAACTCCGTCGGATATTTTCAAGGTTGTTGTGGTACCTTCCATTCCGGTAACTTCGCTTTCTTTATAGGTAATGAAGTAAGCGTTGCCTTTCTTGTAGTATTTCCCTTCGGTAACAAGCTCAAGTATGTTTGTTTCCTGATTATTTGAAGTTTGTGTTCCTTTAACAGAAATTATTACATACTTTTTCATAGAGCACACCTCCAGCAAAGTCAGCCTTATAGGCTGCTGTGTTTTACTACTTCATCTCCCATTTCTAATTTTACTTGTTTGACCACTTAAACATATACTAAGATTTACCCACTATATCATTAATTTACCATTATATTCAAGCGGTCTTATATATATGAAAAGCGAATATTTATGTAAGGCTAAAAACGTGAGTTTTTAGCCTTAGCACCAGCATCAATACTTTTCAATGTCAATCTTTTCCGCTGAGTGTATATCGCTTTCCAGTATTGCACTTCCAAGGCTTTCAAACTTTTCAACACTATCGCTGGTATAATACCTGTAAACCGGTTTAACATTTTCATCCCTCATTATGTCCATCTCACCAAGTATTTTACGGACTACTTTGGTAACTTCCAGGGCTGAACTAACAAGTTTTACATCCGGTCCCATTACTTTTGATATTGTATTGTAAAGCAACGGATAATGAGTACACCCCATAACCAATGTATCAATTCCTTCTTTTTTCAGCGGTTCCAGGTATTCCTCCGCTATTCTAAACGCAATATCGTTTTCCCACCACCCTTCTTCAACCAGCGGTACAAATAAAGGACATGCCTTCTGCACTATTTCTATGGAACTGTCAAGTCTGTTGATGGCTCTCTCATACACGCCGCTGGTAACTGTTGCAACTGTACCTATTACTCCTATTTTTTTATTTTTTGTTTCATTGACTGCTGTTATTGCACCCGGTTCGGTAACCTCTATAACCGGTATATCAAAACTGTCTTTAACAAGCTTCAAACTGCATGCACTTGCTGTATTGCAAGCTATTACTATCATTTTTATATCCTGATTCAACAAAAACCTTATATCCTGAAAAGTATATTTCACAATGGTATCTGTTGATTTTGTCCCGTAAGGTGCTCTTCCGTTATCTCCAAAATATACGACACTTTCAGTCGGTATAAGTTTTTTTATTTCTTTTAATACTGTAAGACCACCTAGCCCTGAATCAAAGACACCAATCGGTCTGTTGTCCATTTGTTAGTCCCCCAATTATCACATTTTATCAAAATTTATTTGCTTTTTCTTCAAATCTTTCTATTGCAAGATCTATTAGCTTTTCAATAAGTTCAGAATATGGTATTCCCGATGCTTCCCAAAGCTTGGGATACATGCTTATACTGGTAAATCCAGGCAAAGTATTTATTTCATTGATATAAACTTTTCCGGTTTCTTTGTGAACAAAGAAATCAACCCTTGACAATCCTGCACAATCTAAAGATTTAAAAGCCCGCACCGCATAGTCTCTTATCTCATTAATTGTAGCTATTGGTAAGTCTGCAGGAATTATTATTTTTGAATTATTGTCTATATATTTTGCCTTATAGTCATAAAATTCATTACATGGAATAACTTCTCCAACCGTTGATGCAATAGGATCATCATTGCCTAAAACAGCACATTCCACTTCCCTGCCATCGATAAATTCCTCAACAAGCAGCCTTCTATCATAATTAGCGGCCTCAAACAGTGTATCAATCAATTCCTGCCTGTTGTGTGCCTTTCCAACTCCTACAGAAGACCCTGAATTTGAAGGTTTCACAAAACAGGGATATTTCAAAGTACTTTCAACCTGAGAAACCACATCATCAAGATTGGTTTTTAAAGATTTTCTGTTAAATACAAGGTACTTTCCCTGGGGTATTCCTTCTTTTTCAAAAACCAATTTGGAATATGCCTTATCCATTCCAACAGCCGATGCCAGAACCCCCGGACCTACATAAGGTATTCCTGCAAGTTCAAATAACCCCTGTATAGTACCGTCTTCACCATTAGCACCGTGAAGAACGGGAAAAACCACATCTATGCCTTTATTTTCAACGGTATTAACTCCTGCTGCGTCGAAAATGCTCCTTGCTGAAGCAGATTCTGCCAATACATTTTGTGCTCTGCCGGCTATTTGATTTTGCTCTGCAATCTTTTCCCATTCACCGCTGCCAAGCTTTTCTACAGGCCCGTTATAATTAAGCCATTTACCTTCTTTAGTTATTCCAATCATTACAACATCGAATTTGTCCCTGTTTATGTTTTTGATTACAGATTCTGCTGACACCCTTGATACTTCATGCTCTGTGGACTGTCCTCCAAAAATTACCGCAACTCTGATTTTTTTATTCATATCTATTCCCCTTTAATTCGCAAAGCATTGAAATTTCAATGCTTTGGCAATATACAAAAGCCTAATAAAATATATATTTCTAATTTTACTATTTAAGTACCGCAACTTCAAGTTTTTTAGGGAAATAAAATAATTACAGAATTGCACAAAATATCACAGTCTTTTACAAATAAAAACAAAGTCCATTTAAAATCATTATTTAATTATTTAGAAATATTATGATGAAACGAAATTTGAGAAAGGCTAAGATAAAATAATCTTAATATATAAATATTTTATCATTTATTAAATAGTATGTACAGTCCTATTTATTATGCATCTATTTTATAGATTGCCTGTAATGGAATATTAACAAATCAACCATTCTTCCGTAGCTTTCGGTACCGTCTTTTTGTCTGTTTACCTTTAAATATGCATCGTTGGCAGCATCTGAAACCTTATTGACTATGCCCTCATAGCTGCTCCAGTATATATTTCTGGCCTTTAAATCCCTGTTAAGCCCATCGCCGAACTTTTCCCTTAATGCATTGAACTTCTCCCTGTCTCTTTTATATAAAGCATTCATAGCATAATTCAGTGCAGAAACAGTTCCGGAATACTTAAACTCAACATCAGGATTTTCCTGGCTTGCCAGATAACCGACAAAATTTGCTTCGTCTTCTCTTGCGAATCCACGCTGATGAGCCATCTCATGGCAAATAACAAAAGGAATTGAAGAATCCGGCATATCCATGTTAATGTTTGCCTCACCTGTAAAAGGACAGTACATTCCACCTAATCCTTGCATTGACATGAATTTAGAAAACAACATGCCCTTTGGCTTTCCATAACGGCCTTTCAACTCAGGATATGTCTGTGCTAAAATTTCATACCCAATATATGCATTATCTAGAGCATTTTTCTTGCCCTTTTCCAAAATCATAACCCCATCATCATTTTCTTTAACCTTCAACCTTAGTTCATTGGCTTTAGTTATAAGATTATCGCAAACATCCACAAGTTCATTTATATTAACACTTGTAGTATCATATGAAGCTATTTTTGAAAAAGGGTACCTATTGTAATTTAATGCCCAGCCTGCTATGAAAACTATATATATAACCGATATAATCACAAACGCCTTTTTGAAAAACATAGCTGCGACTTGTTTTCTTTTTCCTTTTTTCGTTATCAGTCTATAAATAAGCATTACAATATTATACAAAATATATAATACCAGCCCTATTTCCAAAAACTCCATGATGGAAAAGGGAATTATTCCCGTAACAGTACTTAAAATCTCAATAAATTTTTTTCCTACAAGATTTGAATAGTATTTTTCAATCAAATCGGGGGTGTATGCCGTGCCATAAAACAACACTGCACCTAATGGAATAAGCATTATCAGTATTATTTTTTTCCATAAACCTTCCCTTTTAATTTTCAAATACATACTATCCCTCTATCTTTTTAAAAAGTTTTACACCTATTGTAGAAACAAAATAATACAGCAAAGCGTTGAATGTGCCGAAAATCAAAATTGTTGCTATAAACGTCTGTATAATATCAAGTCCCATAATAAAAACAAATGCTATAAATGCTCCTGAAAATATTATACAGGACAACATATTAAAAAGAATATTAAAGTTCTGTTTCACTGCCTTTTGCTCATTATCCCAATCGAGCTTGGGATTTAGCAAATCAAAAACTATTCCTGTAAATGAGCTGAATAAAATTCCCAACAAGCTCGCTATAAAAATTAGTGCTGCTGTATAAACATTAAGCTCTATCAAATAGAAAACAAAACATAATGTTATACCTACGCCAAAAACACCAACTGCCACTGCGGACATTACCTTTACAAGAATTTGTTTATTATAGCCTAAAGGTATATACTTATTGAAGTACATATTTTGCCCTTCTCGAGATATTGCAGTGGATGCAACATTGTTGCTTGATGCCAAAAACGCAGAGAATGCGAATCCTATGGCCAAAATCAAGCCATTATCTCCGTTTTGCCTTATAATACTGCCTAACTGCTTAAAGTTCATGCCGCCGTTTGAATTTGCCATACTGGATATTAATATTATTAGAGGCCATATGAAATTTCCAAGTATGCAATTGATAAAGAATGGTGGAGTCCTTAAAATAATTCTTATTTCTTTTAAAAAGTAAGTAAAAGCAACAGCCCTTTTTTCTGTAACCCGCTTAAGTTCCTGATTACTCATCGCTCTTCTTTTGGAGCCGGTTTCAGATATTCCCATAACTCCTTTAAAATACAACTTCTGACTTAAATATAAAAATACTGCCATTATTATTGCAGTTAATCCCAGGAATAAAAGCATGTTGAGAATACCAACAGCATCCACGCTCCTTACAAGGGACATGGCGGCGTATTTGGCACTTGGAAAAAAAGATGTGACAGTACTGATCTTTGACTCCAACTGCTCCAAAACCGATTCAATTTTATCCTGATTAATGTTTGAACTGAAAAACCTTGTTGATACAAACTGAATCCCAATAGCCATGACTATGCCTAATATACTTGCAAAATATCTGAATCTGTCTTTATTTTTTATAATTCCCGTGAATCTCATTATAGGCATTATTATTAGAGATGAAACAACAAGAGGTATGACAGGAAGAATCAAAAATATAATAGCGGAGTATAAATAATACAAAATACCTCCTCCGCTTTTTATTCCGTATACCAGTAAAACCGGTGCTAAAACAACAATTTCAGTTAAATATTCATAAATGGTTACAACAATAAATTTTGCACCTATTATTTCAAATGGTCTTAACGGTAATGGCAGGAGACTTTCTATGTCTTTTGTAAAATAAAATGTATTTATAATATAAAAAATCCCGAAAAAGAACACCACAAAGCTTGTAATTGCAAGAACTATTGCGGGTATGATATTCTCAATATTCATTCCTTTTAAAACATCATGTGCAACAGATGTAAAAGCACCTATTTGTACAATCATAGGCAAAAAAGCTACCGCCAGAATACTCCAGAGAATCCATTTCTTTCTATTCTGTGATACATCTCCGCTGCCCTTTAAAAGCACCCTTGCAAGTAAAAAAGTATTAGTTCTCATTTCCGGTCAACTCCAAAAACATTTTTTCCAAAGATTCTTCACCTTTGAAATGTATCTTCATCTCTTCAAGAGTCCCACAAAACAGTATTTTACCCTTATTTATCACGGCAACACGATCACACAATTTTTCAGCTACCTCAAGTACATGGGTGGAGAAAAACACCGTATTGCCTTTGCTTGCATGCTCCCGCATCATTTCCTTGAGTACAAATGAAGACTTTGGATCAAGTCCTGTCATCGGTTCATCCAATATCCATACAGACGGATTATGAATTAATACACCCATTATAACAATCTTTTGCCTCATACCGTGGGAATAGCTTTGAATGGAATCTGAAAGGGCATTTACCATTTCAAACCTTTCGCTTAGCTCTTCAATACGCGTTTTCCTGTCGGAGGCACTTACATTATATATATCTCCCATAAAATTTAGATACTCAATTCCCTTCAACCGCAAAAATATATTGGGATCATCGGGAACAAAACCAAACTGCCTTTTAGCCTCAAGGGGATTTTTATCTACATCAATACCGTTTATTTTAATGGTTCCGCTGTCACAACCTATTATTCCCGTTAACATTTTTATAGTTGTAGTTTTTCCTGCTCCATTCGGTCCAAGAAATCCAAATATTTCACCTTTTTGGACCAGAAGGTTCAAGTTGTCAACCGCTTTTAATTTTCCGTTATATGTTTTATTTACATTAATTAGTTCAATCATTTCTAAACAGTCCTTCCGGTTAAACTTAAAGATTTTATTTACTTATTGGACTTTGTAACCTTTAATCTTGCCATAGCCCTTGCTAATGCAGCCCTTGATCTAATATATTCAATTTGGGATAATTTCCTTTGAAGTCTTTCCTGTGCTCTCTCTTTTGCCGCTTCTGCCCTGTTTATATCTATTTCATCAGGCCATTCCGCAGTATCGCAGAGTATAATGGTCTTTTCCTTTGTAATTTCCATAAACCCTTCGCTTAAGAATGCCTCAATCTGTTTTCCGTTCTGTTCTATTTTTATAGGACCTATGTCCACAGCAACAACCATGGGGGCATGATCCTTCAATATTCCCATATAACCTTCAGGTGTTTTTAATATTACCATTTCCACCTCACCGGAAAAAAACTTTCTATTGGGTGTTGCTATTTCAAGAAAAAATGTGGATGCCATAATCACACCCCCTACATATTCTTAGCTTCTTCGTACACTTCATCAATGGTTCCCTTCATATAGAAACATGACTCGGGAATATCATCCATTTTACCTTCAATAATTTCCTTAAATCCTCTTATTGTTTCCTTAACAGGAACATACTTTCCTTTGTAGCCTGTAAATGTTTCAGCAACAAAGAAAGGCTGAGACAAAAATCTCTTTATTTTTCTTGCTCTGTATACAATGAGTTTGTCTTCTTCCGAAAGCTCATCCATACCGAGAATCGCTATAATATCCTGAAGTTCTTTGAGCCTTTGAAGTATTTCCTGAACCTTTAGTGCTACGGAATAATGTTCTTCCCCTATTATTCTCGGATCAAGAATTCTCGATGTGGAATCGAGAGGGTCAACAGCAGGATATATTCCTTCTTCAACTATTTGTCTTGATAAAACAGTAGTTGCATCAAGATGAGCAAATGTAGTTGCAGGAGCCGGGTCGGTAAGGTCGTCGGCCGGTACATAAACAGCCTGAATAGACGTTATTGACCCCTTCTTTGTGGATGTAATTCTTTCCTGCAGCTCACCTACGTCTGTTGCAAGAGTAGGCTGATATCCAACGGCTGACGGAACTCTACCAAGCAAAGCTGAAACCTCGGAACCCGCTTGGATAAACCTGAATATATTGTCAATAAACAACAAAACATCCTGACCTAACTCATCTCTAAAGTATTCCGCCATTGTAAGACCTGTAAGGCCGACTCTCATTCTTGCTCCCGGTGGTTCATTCATCTGGCCGAAAACCATGGCAGTTTTCTGCAAAACACCCGATTCTTTCATTTCTACCCAGAGGTCGTTTCCTTCTCTGGTTCTTTCTCCAACACCGGTAAATACCGAGTATCCGCCATGCTCATTGGCAACATTGGTTATTAGTTCCTGGATTAGAACTGTTTTTCCTACCCCTGCACCTCCAAAGAGTCCTATCTTACCACCCTTTGCGTATGGTGCCAACAAGTCGATTACCTTGATTCCAGTTTCAAGAATCTCAGTTGAAGGCTTGAGGCTTTCAAGACTTGGTGCCGGTCTGTGAATAGGATACTTCATGCTGGTTTTCACATCTCCGGCTTCATCAACAGTTTCACCAAGCACGTTAAACACTCTACCCAAAACTTCCTTGCCCACAGGAACCTCAATAGGTGCTCCTGTGTCTATAGCTTCCAATCCTCTTACCAGTCCGTCGGTTGATGACATGGCAACACATCTTACAGTATCGTTTCCAAGATGCTGCATAACCTCAACAACAACAGTTGAACCATCCTTTATATCTATTTTTAAAGCATTGTATATTTTAGGCAGCTTGCCGCTTTCAAACCTGACGTCTACGACAGGACCGATTATCTGTATTATTTTTCCCACATTTAGAGCCATAATTCTCTCACTCCGTTCAAAAGTATATATTATTGTAATCCTTCAATCATTGTAAGGCTGAAGCTCCACCCACTATCTCCGAAATTTCCTGTGTAATGGCAGCTTGCCTTGCTCTATTATAGTTGAGGCTTAAAATCTTAAGCATTTCATCTGCATTGGCAGTTGCATTATCCATTGCCGACATTCTTGCATTTTGCTCGCTTGTAAAAGCTTCAACCAATGCACCGTAAATAATCCCTTTAACATACTTCGGAATAAGCACGTCAAAAACAACCTCGGGAGAAGGTTCATAAGCAAGACTTTCGTCTATTTTAATCTCTTTGGCATTTACATCTTCCATAAGGTCTTCCAAAGTTAAAGGCAATATTTGCATAATCACAGGTTCAAGGGCTATGGAAGATATCATCTTTGTATATAAAACAAACACCTCATCTACTTCCCCACATACAAACAACTCCAGTATTTTTTCGGCGATATCTCTGGCTCTGTAAATTGTAGGGTTTTGTACCGGATAGTCAAATTCCACATCCACATTGTATTTTTTCCTCATAAAATACCCTCTTCCCATATTGCCTGCAACTAAAAGAAGGGAATCAGGATACTTCTTCAACTTCTCTTCTGCAATTTTAATAATATTGTGGTTATATCCTCCCGCAAGTCCTTTATCTCCTGTAAAAATTACATAACATTTTTTCTTTCCTTCTTTCTCTTTTCTAAGATCGAAGTATTTACTGTTTAACTCGCCGCTATGCATCAGTATATGGCCAATTGTAGACTTTACCTTATCAAAGAACGGCTTTGTCTGATCAAGCTGCTGTCTTGCTTTCTTTAATTTGGCTGCTGAAATCAGCTTCATTGCCTTTGTTATTTGCTTGGTTTCCTTTATACTTTTCATTCTTGATTTAATTTCCCGCATACTTGCCACAGCAGCATCACCTACCTCTTGAATTCCTTCTTGAACTCATCTATAGCATTTTTAAGTACTTCTTCAATTTCAGCCTTCAATTCACCAGTCTCTGCAATGGACCTAGCAACCTGGGGATACTTCTCATCCATAAATTTAACAAGCTCTGTATTAAACCTTCTGACTTGCTTTACATCAATGTCCATCAAATATCTATTTGATGCCACATAAAGTATAATAACCTGATGCTCAACCGGTATCGGTGAATACTGGGGTTGTTTTAATGTTTCCATCAGCCTTTCACCCTGCATGAGCTTTTCTCTCGTAGCTTTATCAAGGTCGGACCCGAATTGGGCAAAAACAGCCAATTCTCTGTACTGTGCAAGGTTGATTCTCAAAGGTCCTGCAACCTTCTTCATAGCTTTTATCTGAGCAGCTCCTCCAACCCTAGATACCGAAATACCAACGTTTAAGGCCGGCCTCTGTCCTGCATAGAATAGCTCCGACTCAAGGAATATCTGGCCGTCTGTGATAGATATGACATTGGTCGGAATATAAGCAGAAACGTCTCCTGCCTGTGTTTCTATTATAGGAAGTGCAGTAATTGAACCTCCTCCTAATTCATCGCTGAGTCTTGCAGCTCTTTCAAGAAGCCTAGAGTGCAAATAGAATACATCTCCGGGATAAGCTTCTCTTCCGGGCGGTCTTCTAAGAAGAAGTGACATTGCCCTGTATGCAACTGCATGCTTTGAAAGGTCATCGTATATTATGAGAACATCCTTATGATCATTGTACATAAACTCTTCTGCCATGGCACATCCGGCATAAGGTGCTATATACTGAACTGTAGCCATATCGCTGGCAGTAGATGATACAATAATGCTATACTCCATAGCACCGAACTCTTCAAGAGTATTGATAATACCCGCTATGGTTGAAGCCTTCTGTCCGATCGCTACATATACACAAATAACATCCTTACCCTTTTGGTTAATTATGGTATCTATAGCAATAGCAGTCTTTCCGGTCTGCCTGTCACCTATAATAAGCTCTCTCTGACCTCTTCCAATAGGAATCATTGCGTCAATAGCCATATAACCTGTCTGAAGCGGGGTACTAACCGATTTCCTGTGTACAACACCCGGTGCCATATATTCCAAAGGTCTAAATTTTGTAGTCTTTATTTCACCTTTTCCATCTAACGGAACACCCAATGGATTAACAACCCTTCCAATGAGTTCTTTACCAACGGGTACCTGAACCGTTGCTCCCGTACGTTTTACGCTTGTTCCTTCCTTTATACCTTCCGCGTCTCCTAAAAGAACACACCCCACATTATCCTCCTCAAGGTTAAGGGCCATTCCTTTCACGCCATTTTCAAACTCGAGAAGCTCACCGTACATACAGCTTTCCAATCCATATATTCTGGCTATTCCGTCTCCTGATTGCAGAACATATCCAACATCATCAGTTTTTGTTTTAACCCCATAATTTTCTATTTGTTGTTTTATTATCGAAGTAATCTCTTCCGGTCTTAAATTCATCATTTTCACCTCGTTAAAAATATATCACAAGAAGCTTCATTCCTTGGTATTACATATTCAGGATTATTTGTTATTATCCGACCGTTATTAATTTAACAGTTCCTTAAAGCTTTCAAGCCTGCCTTTAACCGAGCCGTCAATCACCTTATCTCCTATTTTTAACATTATTCCTCCAATCAAGCTTTTATCTATCTCAATATTTGCTCTGACTCTTGCCGCATTGTATATTTTGCGATACTTTTCCTTAATCTTTGTTATATGTGATTCGTCCAGCTCAGTAGCAGATATAATAGTCATATTAAGTGTATTCTGTTTGATATCTGCCAGTTTTATAAACTCATCGTTTATTCCCGACAAGTGTTTTATCCTGTCGTTATCTATAAGCAACAGCAAGAATTTCAAAACTTCCGGCCGTACATGTTTTGAAAAAAGGCTATTTATTACTCCCTTTTTTGCATCAATTTTAACTTTTGGATTATTTAAAAGCAGCCTAAGCTCCTGTTGGCTCTTATATATGTCCTTTACTTCCGTCAATTGTTGCCTGATTTCATCTATTGCATTGGCTGTTTGGGCAATTTCAACTAATGCCTCTGCATATCTTTTATCAACTAAGGGCATTATGCTGCACCTGCCTCATCAATAAATTTTTCTGCCAATCTCCTGTTACTTTCATTATCCATATTTGCTTCAACAACTTTTGAAGCAACAGTCAGTGCCAGACTTGCAACCTGACTTTTTACTTCTTTAAGCATCTGAGCCCTTTCAATTTCAATTTCTTCCCTGCCCTTTGCAAGAATTGCCTCCGCATCTTTTCTTGCATTATTCAATATTTCTTCATATTCCTTATTTGCTTTAGCTATTGCATCATTAATGATCTTATCCGCTTCATCTTTAGCTGATTTTAACTGCTCTTCATATTGAAGCTTTAGTTGGCTTGCTTCATTCTTGCTTTTTTCAGCATTATCCAGAGAATTTTTAATCATATTTGTTCTATTTTCCATAAACTGCGTCACAGGCTTAAACAAAAACTTACGCAAGAAAAAATATAAAATCATAAAATTAATAAATACAAAAATGAATCTAAACTTTTCAAAATAAATTAACATATTCTGATTCATCCTTTCATAATGAGCTAAACATAACAATCTATAGAATCATTTCTTTACCGGTAAATAATTGGAAAATTTACGCTTATTCCTTAACATCCCGATAAAGATACTATTGTCGAAAGAGGTGTAATCAATTTTGTGTGGGAGGTTTCCCTCCCACACAATTTAAGGAATACTTAATATCCCTAACTGAAAATCAATACATACTAAATTTTTGTAAAAAGCAATATGGCAATCAAAAGTCCATATATTGCTGTTGCTTCTGTCAAAGCCAATCCGGTAAGAGCTAATGTCGTGATTTTACCGGCTGCCTCAGGCTGCCTTGAAATAGCTTCCGTAGCTTTAGACGTAGCATACGCTATACCTATACCTGCCCCCAAACCAGTCAATACTGCAAGACTTGCAGCAAATGCAATTACACCTGTTCCTTCCATAGTTTCACCTCCTTACTCAATGGCTTCTCCAACATATAGTAAAGTTAAAAACACAAATATATACGCTTGAAGACCGCCATCAAACAAATCAAAATATATGCTTAAAAAGCTGGGTACTACAATGGGTACAGCAAAATAAATCAATTCCATAATAGTAAAAGCAGCAAGAATATTACCGAATAAACGAAGGGTCAACGACATAGGTCTTATAAAATACTCCAGTATTTTAAACGGCAAGAGTACCGGAATAGGCTCTAAAAAACTCTTAAGCCAACCTTTGACTCCTTTATACTTTATAGCAGCAAACAATACCAAAAATATGGACATAACAGCCAAAGCTGCTGCTACATTAAAATCCTTTGTAGGTGGAGCTATTTCCGGAAAATGCTCGAGAAAACTTAGCCCGGTCAACTCTGCAATCCCTTTACCGCTTGGAATAATATTGAATATAGATATAATATTTGAAAACACCAAGAAAAGAAGAAGTGTGCCGAAGTAAGGTGCAAATGGCTTCCAGTAGTGTCCCAGGCTGCCTTTTGTGAGATTGTTCACGAACTCTACAATAACCTCTGCCACATTTTGTTTTCCGGTAGGAACCAAACGCAAATTTCTTGTGAATATAATAGAAAGGACGATTAAAACAGCCATTACTATCCACATTATTATAATAGAATCGGAAATTGGGATATGGAAACCAAAAACGTTAATATCATAACCTTTAAACTGCATTTTATGCATTAATTCTTCGCCACTCATCATATGAATCACCTTCTCAATAATTTGATATGGAACAGTAATTATATAATATTCTCTTTTATGTATTTTTTATTATACTCTCTATATATAATAAAACCTACAAAACCTACTTTATAAAATCATTCTTTTTTATACCCGCTCCTCCAATCAGACTCAGCATAAATAATGTAACAGGTATCAAAAGGACTCCCTCCGCAGCACCTATAAACAACGACATATTGATTGATGCGGACGTAAAAAGCAATGCTGCTGTTAAACCAAATAACATATAAAATGCAATCAAGGACTTAACTACCGCCGCTTCGTTGCTAGGCGATAATAAGACCTTAGATAATAATACAGCCCACATGCCAAATTTAATTATTCCAAAACCGCTGCCTGCCAACAGACCTAATATAACAAGAACACTGTTATTCAAAAATATAATATCTGTCACTGCTATCAAAGCGAACAGAACAGCAGCTCTTTTTAATATATATTTCTCATATTTCGACTTGAACAAGTTCTCATCCTTATAATACAAAAATAAATTAATTTTACATTTGTCCGTTCCGACAAGTGTAAAATTAACATTATTATGTTGATTAAAATTTAATAAAGTTTGCATATAAGATTTATTTCCTCTTATAGGCAAACAACAACTTTCGTTAATAATATCACAATTAATAATTGAAATCAACTACATTAAATACGTTTTTTAATTAACCTGTTACTATAAATTCGACGGGCTTAGAATGGATATACCCGAACTCATATAGCAAAGCTTTGGCAATTCTCTCTGAAGCCATACCGTCCCCGTATGGATTAACAGCTTTTGCCATTCTATTATATTCATTTTTATCTTCTAAAAGCTCGAAAGCCAATTTTGCAACAACATCTTCATCAGTACCGGCTATCTTTACTGTTCCGGCTTTAACAGCCTCAGGACGCTCAGTTTCATTTCTAAGTACCAAAACGGGTTTTCCCAAAGACGGTGCCTCCTCCTGCAGTCCCCCCGAATCCGTCAACACCATATATGACAAATTCATGAGGTTATGCATATCGGAGACTCCAATAGGCGATATGAGATGAACATTGGAACGACAGCCCAATATTGATTTTGCAGTTTCCTGGACAACCGGGTTCAAATGAACCGGATAGACAATTTCAACATCATTATATTTCTCTGAAATAACCTTAAGTGCCCTGCAGATGTTGGCCAACGGCTCACCGAGATTTTCTCTTCTATGTGCTGTAACTGTCAAAATCCGCTTGTTTTTAAAGTCAACCCTTGCCAAATCCTTATTTTCAAATATGTAATCCTTCTTAACAGTAGTTTTTAATGCATCTATTACCGTATTACCCGTTACATATATCTTTTTCTCGCTTACCCCTTCATTTAAGAGATTTGTTTTATTAACTTCCGTAGGAGAGAAATGGTACTCTGCCAATGCACCTGTCAATTTTCTGTTTATTTCTTCCGGATAAGGTGAATATTTGTCAAAAGTCCTTAAGCCGGCTTCAACATGTCCTACGGAAATCTTATTATAAAAAGCTGCAAGACTCGCAACAAATGTGGTTGTTGTATCGCCATGCACTAAAACAATATCGGGTATAACTTTTTCAAAAACATCACATAATCCGTCTAAAGCTCTCATTGTTATATCCTTCAATGTTTGTCTGTCCTGCATTATATTCAAGTCAAAATCAGGATTTATATCAAACATCTCCAGAACCTGGTCCAACATCTGTCTGTGCTGTGCTGTAACACATACTATGGAATCAAAATCGTCATACTTTTCCAATTCTTTCACCAATGGTGCCATTTTTATAGCTTCAGGCCTTGTACCAAAAACAGTTACAACCTTTAATTTCTTCATTTCAAACTCCTCTGTCATTTATGACAATGCTTTCAACCATTTGTTTTAATAATTTGTTATGTATTTATGTACTACATATCCTATAGTGTTTTATCGGTGCTTACTTTGTTTTCAGTCGTTTCTATGTTCCCATTTTCTTCATTGGATTCCATATCCATATCTGTCATAAATCTGGCTCCGCCTATAATGAAAATTGATAAAGCTGCCACCAGTATTATAGCACTAATAACACCTCTTCCGGCCAACACAATAGCACATAATCCAAGTGCACCGCTGGCGGTATATATCGCAACAACAGATTGTCTTTGATTGAGACCCATATCCATAAGCTTGTGATGGATATGGCCCCTGTCTGCAGACATGATAGATCTGCCTCCAAGCAGCCTTCTTACAATGGATGTTATGGTATCGAATAAAGGAAGTCCTAAAACTAAAAGTGGAATTGCAATTGCAATTGCCGTATATGATTTTATCGTCCCCTGTATAGAAATTACACCCAAAGTAAATCCAAGAAAATATGCCCCCGTATCACCCATAAATATCTTTGCGGGATTAAAATTAAAAGGCAGAAAACCTAATGTAGAACCCGCCAAAATAGCTGTTATAATTGCCACATCCCATCTTGCTGTAATTATGGATACAAAAAACAGGGATAATGATGCGATTGATGAAACACCCACAGCCAAGCCGTCCAGTCCGTCAATGAGGTTTATAGCATTTGTAATGCCTATTATCCAAAATATAGTAAGAGGATAAGATATGTATGGACTTAGACCGTATCCATATAAGAGATTTATCTTTGTCCCCGATATAACCACAACTATTGCAGCCACCAATTGAAAGAAAAACTTAATCTTTGGCCCTAACTGCTTAATATCGTCTATGACACCGACCGTAACTATTATGATTATTCCGCCTATCAAACCCATCATTTGATAGCTTAATTCAAAAGCTTCTCCGTTGGTTATTGCATCATTTATTATATTAAACAGCAATGTAACAAAAAATCCTGCAACAATAGCAAGCCCTCCCAATCTAGGAATAGGCTTTTTATGAATCCTTCTTGCATCATTCGGTATATCGACTGCTCCAAACTTTATCGCAGCTTTTCTTGCAATCGGAGTTGCACACAGGGATACAATAAATGACAATATAAAGGATACAATATATTCATATGTCAAACCCATGAATAACACCTTCTTTTGTAAAATATAAAATTAGGACCAATCATTGCAATCTGACTACCCTAACGCCAGCTTCTTTTAACATCTCCATAGACAGCTCATCGGGATATTCACCTCTGAAAACTATTTTCTTTATACCTGCATTAATAGCCATTTTTGCACATAAAACACAAGGTTGAATTGTTACATACAAAGTACCTCCACAGACACTAACTCCTGAGTTAGCTGCCTGTACAATTGCATTTTGTTCAGCATGAATTGCCCTGCATAGCTCGTGCCTCTGTCCTGACGGAATGTTAAGCTGTTCCCTCAGGCAACCGATATCCGTGCAATGTTTGCAGCCTGTAGGTGCTCCATTATAACCTGTCGCAAGTATCCTTTTGTCCTTTACAATTAATGCACCAACCTGTCTCCTTATGCATGTCGATCTGCTCTTAATAAGATCGACTATATCCATAAAATACTCGTCCCATGATGGCCTCATACCGACCTCCACAAATCACAATTAAATTTAAAATCACTATATAATATTACTTTTATTGAATGATTGAACCATTCAATTTATCTTTTACCAAATGCTTTGTCTATTAACATCTATAATTATACTACAATACCTTATATATCGGTAAAACAACAAGTATTCCGACATGTTATTTTGTTCCAAATAATCTGTCTCCTGCATCTCCCAAACCGGGAACAATATACCCGTGATCATTCAGTTCTTCATCTATTGCAGCACAATATATCTCCACATCGGGATGATCCTTGTTAATTCTTTCAATACCGGGTTTTGCAGCAATCAAACACATTAATTTTATGTTGTTGACATTTCTTTCTTTTATATACGAGATTGCCCTAGAAGCAGATCCGCCTGTGGCAATCATAGGATCCAATATTACAATATCCCTCTCTTCAACATCGCAGGGCATTTTGCAGTAATATTCAACAGGCTCTAAAGTATCAGGATTTCTGTATAAGCCTATATGCCCTACCTTTGCCATCGGAAGCAACTGAAGCATTCCGTCTACCATTCCCAAACCAGCCCTTAAAACCGGCACAATACCCAATTTCTTTCCAGAAATAACCTTTGTGCGTGCAATCCCGACAGGAGTCTCAATTTCAACTTCCTTTAAAGGCATGTTTCTTGTAACCTCATAACCCATCAACATGGAAACTTCCTGTACAAGCTCTCTGAATTCCTTAGTATCAGTGTTTACATCTCTCAATAAAGAAATTTTGTGCTGAATTAACGGATGATCAAGAAGATGAATATTTTTCATTTGTTAATATCCTTTCCATAAAGAAATTTAAATTTTATTGCTTATTAAATTATTATTTTATTAAATTAATAATTAAATTAATTATTTATTAAATTCTATTATATTGCTCTTCAATTTGTGCAATTTTATCAATTCTTTGTTGATGCCTTCCCCCGGCAAATTCAGTACCTAACCAAGTTTCCACTATATCAAGTGCCACACCGACACCTATCACTCTTTCGCCTAATGCAAGAATATTGGCATCATTATGCTCTCTTGCCATTCTGGCCATATATGTATCGGTACAAAGAGCTGCTCTTATGCCTTTTACCTTATTGGTTGCAATGGATATGCCTATGCCTGTACCGCATATAACTATTCCTTTATCGCATTCTCCTTTAACTACAGCCTCAGCAACCGCCCGCCCATAATCAGCGTAATCCACCGAGTCAGCACTGCGAGTTCCAAAATCCTTCACTTCATAACCTTTTTCTTTAAGAAACTTTATTATTTCATTTTTTAAATTAAAGCCTCCGTGATCACTGCCTATACCAATCAATTTTTTCACCCTTTTTCATTTTATATTATTGATTACTTTATGTCAAAATAAATATCAAAATGCAAGTATTTTATGCCTTATAAAAAATCATATTACGAAAATCATACATTATTAAAGTAATTCGGAAGAATATCCATCAACTTCCTAAGTTCAGAAGCTATTTCTTCCGCACACTTTTCATAAATATCAGCAGAGCCACCAAAAGGATCCCTGACATCTAAGCTTCCACCATCATTTCCGTCTGTTTTTGAGTTCCGAATTACAAATTCCTTTAGAGTATAAGTCTTGCCTTTTGCTTTGGGGAAACTGCCAATCAATGCTTCTCTATGCCCTACCGTCATGGTTAAAATCAAATCCGCTTTATCAATCAGAGCATCATTTATTAATTGTGATCTATGACCGCTTATATCAATCCCGTACTTTTCCTTCAAAACATTAATTGAATTGGCACTGGCAGTATCACCATCATATGCGTTCACACCTGCCGATTCCACAGTAAACTTATCTTTTAGCTCTTTATTTTTTAAAAGCTCATCCTTAAATATTCCTTCTGCCATACTGCTTCTGCAAGTGTTACCAGTGCATACAAACAAAATATGTTTCATTTAATCACCCACTTTAATAATATTGTACCCTGCCGCTTTCTTCATCCTGTTCATAACTGCAAGTCCAACTCCTGCATTCTCCACTGCTTCTGCAAGAATGACTTTAACGCCTTTATTGTCAAGATACCGTAGCCCTTTAAAGAGATTGGAGGCTATTATATCCGGTTTTTCCCTGTCACCTAACGACATGACGACTCCTCTTGTGTATTTTTCTTTCGTTTGCTCAGTAGCAAGAATTCCCACCGATATACCTTTTTCTTCATAATCTGTTACCAGCTCTTTAATCTTCTCTACACAAGCCTCAACATTTCCCTCTATTATTATTACATCAGCATCCGGTGAATAATGAGTGTATTTCATTCCAGGTGCTTTAGGCTTTAAGTCAGCCTGACGGTCTAAAAGAATCGACCTGTCAATATTTACTTTTCCAATAACTTCTTCCAACTGCTCTTTAGTTATTCCGCCCGGTCTTAAAATCATCGGAGGGGAAACAGTTAAATCTAAAACAGTTGATTCAAGACCTATTTGTGAACTGCCCCCGTCAATTATCAATTCAACCTTCCCCATAAGATCCTCGATTACATGCTTTGCCTCGGTAGGACTGGGTTTTCCGGAAATATTTGCACTTGGAGCCGCAACAGGGACTTTGGATTCCTCAATGATTTTAAGAGCAATGGGATGTGACGGCATTCTAACGGCTACAGTTGATAAACCCGCCGTAATAATTTCGGGAACACGGCTTGATTTTTCCATAATCAATGTTAAGGGCCCCGGCCAAAACATTTCCATAAGCTTTAATGCCAGCTCAGGTATATTATTAACGAGGTCTTTAACCATGTCAATATTGCTAACATGTACAATCAAAGGATTATCGGACGGCCTTCCCTTTGCCGCAAAAATTCCACTTACCGCCTTTTCATTAAGTGCATTTGCCCCTAATCCATAAACCGTTTCAGTGGGAAATGCAACAAGTCCTCCCGATCTTAATATATCTGCTGCAATACTGATGCTCTCAATATCAATATTGTTTTTGTCTATTGTCTTTATAATTGTTTTCAATTTACGGCTCCTTATAAACTTATCTATAGTTAAATACGTTATTACTCTTAATCCTACATTTATCAGAACAAAATAACCAACGCTTTTACGAAATTCTATGCAGTTACAATTATACCGCATATAAGTCCAAGCATATTGCCTATGACCGGCAGCCTGCCCCTATATAAACTTTTGGATTGAGGAATCAGCTCTCCTAAAACAATATAAATCATGCATCCTCCCGCAAACCCCAGGCATGCTCCTATCATTTTCTCGGATATACCTCCTAAAAAAGCACCGACTAAGGCTCCAATGCCCATAGGAACTCCAGTCAGCAATGTATAAAAGAATGCTTTAAAACTGCCAAAGCCTCCTAACCTCATGGGAAGTGCCATTGCTATACCTTCAGGAACATCATGAATGAGTATAACAAGTGTAATAGTCAATCCAAGCTCTATTGAAGCTCCAAATCCCGACCCCACAGCAATTCCTTCAGGAAGATTATGCAGTGCCAATCCTATTGCTGTTAGCATACCCGTCTTTAGCAAACTTGAATTTTTATATTTTCTTCTAATATAATCTGTCTTATTTAAGAATTCTTCCACTGCAATTATTGTCAATATTCCCGCAACAACACCTACAAACGTTAGGTATATTCCACCAAATTCAAATGCTTCAGGCAAAAGCTCAAAACATACAACTGCGGTCATGAGCCCGGAAGAAAACTCAATTATAAACCCCAGACTCCGATTGGATATATCCTTAATAAAAAAAGCCATTAAACCTCCGGCACCTGTTCCTGCAATACCCGAGATAAGGCCCAATAATGAAACTTTTAACAAATCCATAAGCTCACTCCAAAATCAATAACCATTATTTACAGATATAAATCGACTATTTCTCAATCAGTCATTTCTCAGCCAATCTAATCTGCATATTAATTCTTATTCATCAAGTGAGCTTAAAATAATTAAAAATACAATTAATACTAATTATTCCTGATTAATCCTCATCATCCATAGCACCACTACCCAGCCTTTCGGACTGGTCCGTAGTAATAAGAGCATCTATAATTTCATCAATATCTCCATCTAAAATGCTATCAAGCTTGTACAATGTTAACCCTATTCTATGATCCGTGACTCTGCCCTGAGGATAATTGTATGTTCTTATCCTTTCACTCCTGTCACCTGTTCCAACCTGACTTTTTCTTGTCTGGGCAACCTCTTGGTTCTTTTGTTCCTCTGCAATCTCAAACAGCTTGGATCTCAAGACCTTCATTGCCTTATCCTTATTCTTATGTTGTGAACGCTCATCCTGACAGGTAACAACCAAACCGGTAGGAATATGGGTTATTCTAATAGCCGATTCAGTTTTGTTAATATGCTGTCCACCGGCACCTCCGGCTCTAAAAGTATCAATTTGGAGATCGGCAGGATTTATATCAATTTCAACATCATCAACTTCCGGTAGCACAGCTACTGTAATTGTAGATGTATGTATCCTTCCGCTGGCTTCTGTTGTGGGTACCCTCTGAACCCTATGAACTCCGCTTTCGAATTTCAGTCTGCTGTAAGCACCTTTCGCTTCAATGGAAAACACAACTTCCTTAAATCCCCCAAGCTCTGTGGGATTTGAGTCAAGAATCTCCACCTTCCATCTTTTTCTTTCCGCATACCTTGTATACATTCTGAAAAGCACCTGAGCGAATAAAGCAGCCTCTTCCCCTCCTGCTCCTCCTCTTATTTCCACAATAACGCTTCTGTCATCATTGGGGTCCTTTGGAATCAGGAGAATTTTAAGCTCCTTTTTTATAACTTCCAGCTTTTCCTCGGCTTCCTTGTATTCAGCTTGGACCATCTCTCTGAAGTCGGCATCAATTTTGTCCTGAAGCAGCTCTTTAGCATCCTGCAAATCCTGACTTACTTTTTTGTACTCTCTATATTTCTCAACAATTTCTAATAAATCGGAATGTTCCTTCATGTACTTTTTATATTCCTCCTGATTTCCTATAACAGAAGGATCACTGAGCTTATGATTTATTTCTTCAAATCTGTCCTCAGCCGCTTGAAGTTTATCAAACATTTTGCACCTCAATAATCAAAAATTTCAATCCACGGTGAATTATTATAACATAATTTTAAAACATTATCCACAGATTTGTAATATGTTTTTTGTGTTGATTTAAAGATAAACATATTAAAGGCAAGGCCACATCCTCTCGAATATGTACCTTGCCTTTTAAAAAAATACTTAAATGTATTTTTTCATATTTATTTAACAATTTCAATATAGCCATTGGCGGTTTCGGCAGTTATGTATACCTTATGGGAAGCATCGGTAAAGTTCACACTCTCTGCCTCAACAGTAGCTCCTCCAAGGCCTTGTTTTCCCAAATTGTTGTATATTATTTGAGGTATCAAAAGATTGATTCCGCCGTTGGATGTTTGTGCTTTGACCTTGTAGGCGTTATTGTTCATATCGTTCATATTTATTTTGATCCATGCATTTGATGTTTTGAAGTACAAGTCGATTTCCTTAATATCGTCGGGATGCTTGATGTTTTCAGCCAAAAGTCTTCCATTGGTGGATACAGCTCTAATTTTTTCAGCTTTTATGTGCTTTATGTCGAGAGTAGCATTGGTAGTATCAATTTCAATTTCCTTCGCTATGAGATAACTTGCATGAATCCTGGCGTTCTTGGTACTCAGCTTGATGTTGTTGCTGTTTACTCCAATTATTTCGATATGTGCATTTTTGGTATTACATTGGAAATCTTCTGAAATGGTATCCTCAACATATATCTTTCCGTTAGTTGTAGTAAATTTTATATTTTTAAACTTAATTGCAGGAATATATATTTCATGTGTCACACTGACATTTATTGCTTTGTTTATCTTGATGGAGAATTTGCTCTCATCCTGAGACAATGTAAGAATCTCATCTGCATTATTTTGAGGACTTCTTACTTTGGATTTTACAACTATCTTGTTGTCATCATGCTTTTTTACAACAATGTTACCGTTGGCACCCTCAATGTCAATATCCATTCCTTCTGCTGCAAGCCATTCGAAAGACCTATCTTCAACTTTATAGCTACCGAACACATTAAAAGCATTTGTATCAATAAAGCTTCCAACAAAGTCTACCATTTTATCAATTACGCCATAAGTCGTGACGGCCAGGTTTTTTCCAAGCTTCTCAGCTTTATCAACAAAATCTTCAACAACCTTATCAAATTCATTGGACTTATGGACCTTAATATTTTTCTTAAGGTCTTTTTTCCATTCCTGCATCTTTTCTTTAACTTTTTCAACCTCAAATTGAAAATTAATCTGTTTATTCTGTCTGGTCGTACCTTCCTCACGAGTATTATCATATGGTGATCCCTCTAAAGCTTCTAAAAGCTTAGCTGCTTCCTCACTGGATATTTTTCCTTCTTCTAGCATTTTTAGTATAAGCAATTTCTCTTCATTATTTGGCATAGTTTTAATCCCTCCCGATTAAGGTGTCTTTGATACAGTTAAACCACTTTAATCTTTATTATTCTTTCAGCAGATTTATCGCTTCCTCGGCGGAAATTTCTCCTTTATTCAACTTGTCGAGTATTTCCTTCTTTCTATTAGAGGAAGAAGGCTCTTGTTCCTGATGATGTCCTAATGCATTAGCTATATCCTCAAGACGGTTTTTGACTGTGGGATATGATACCCCCAATTCTTTTTCCACTTCTTTTATGTTTCCCCTACATTTTATAAAAACATCAATAAATGATTTTTGCTCAGCGGTCAACCTGCAAAATTTGCACAGATGAAAGCTTCCTTCTATATTGGTACCACATTCTTCGCAGCCAATTCTCTTTACTATGGTATTATTTCCACATACTGGGCATTTACCAAGTACTTCCCTCGCCATATAATCACCTCTTAATTTTTTTAACAACCCTGATGAAATTTTACAAAAATATTAATTATATAATTAATATATTATCATTCCAACAAATTGTCAATAGAAATATTAATATTATTAATATACGACTTAAAATTATTAATACTATGCAAATATTACCTTAAATGAAATCAATATTTTTTATTTGATTACCTTCAAAATCTTTGATTGTAACAGAATTTTCAGAAATGATTCCATATGAATTGGGGTTTCCTTCCTTAGGCATTGAAACAGAACCGGGATTAACAACATAAATGCCGTTTATACAATCTGCTTTCGGAATATGTGTATGACCATATATAAACACATCACCTTTTAATAGCTTTGGTAAGTTACTTTCATTATAAATATGTCCATGTGTTAAAAAAATCCTTCTTGTTCCGTATAATATTGTGGAATATGTTGACATTATGGGATAATCAAGCACCATTTCATCAACTTCACTATCGCAATTTCCCCTCACAGCAATAATTTTATCGGAATATCCGTTTAGAAGCTCGGCTACCCCTTTAGGGTTATAATCCACAGGCAAGGGATTTCTAGCACCATGATACAGCTCATCACCAAGTACGGCAATAAATTGGGCATTTTCCTTTTCAAATGCCTCCATAGCCTTTTTAGCATAAAACAATGATCCGTGAATATCTGAAATTAGTAAAATCTTCATAATCGTCTCCTTATAATGTTGTTTTATAATAATGTTATTTCTATGATAATGTTATTTTTATAATAATGTTGTTTCTTTTTATTTTTATTATGTCAGTTAACACGCTGCTTATGCCTCTAATACCATTTTGACAGCAAAATACCCAAATACTCTTTTACTGTCAGATTTATTTGAGACAATGCATCCGCATTAGGCACCAGGTCAATTAAACTAAAGCGGGATTTAATATTTGTCTGATAATCGGTGGGATACGGTATTACATCTATTTTTTGCTTCTCAAATTGTTTGACAGATCTGTGCATATGAAATGCAGAAGTTACAAGGATGGGACTTTTAAATCCGTTCCTATCCAATATATCTTTAGTCATACTTGCATTCTGGGTAGTATTCAAACTTTCGCTTTCCGATATTATTTTATCTTCAGGAACACCAAGTCCTATAAGAATGTTCTTTCCCACAACAGCATCAGAGGAATCAACTCCTCTAATATTGCCTCCGGAAATAATAATAGGCACACCCAATTTATAGTATAATTGTGCACATGTCAAAAGACGGTTTGCCGCATAACCCGATAGATGTCCGGGGCCGTTCACACCCGGAGTATCGCCGGTAGCTCCGCCTCCAAGCATAATAATCACATCACCCTTTAATTCAACCGGCGGAGTATACTTTCTCTCAAGAGTACGAATCATCATATTGCTCACAAGAGGTATGGACATAATGTATATTGCTGCCGTAATACCCAAAAGAAGCTTCCATATTTTGTTTTTCTTTTTAAGTGCATACAATGATACTAAAAGAAGTGCTATTATAAAAATACCCGGTGGAAGTGCAAAAGTATAGTATAGAAATTTAACAAAATTAATCAATAATGACCCTCCCTCACCTTTACAATAAATAATGATACAACTTTTATCTTTTATTATACTACTGAAAGCCGTATAAATCATTGTTTATCAATTTAGTTTTCATGCCACATAATGGTATTTAACTGTTGTGATTTTGTATAAGGAAAAGAGAAATCATTTTTGATATATTTAAGAAAGCACTTAAGATGTATTCAAGCATATTAATATATTTTAATTGAATCAATATAATCTTTCGCTTCTTTTAATCCGACACCCGTAATTTCTCTGTATCTTTTAATTGCTTCAATTTTTTTGCCTTCTGCAACAAGATTTCTTATAACACTGTCTACAGGTGGCTCAGGCACTCCAATTTGTTTTGCAATTTTCTCCAAAATAGTGTTTGTACGTTTAATTTCGTTTCTCAACTGGTTAATAGAACTACTGAACGAAATTAATATCAACACCAATAACGGTATAATCCACCAAATAGTTATATCATTCATAATTTCACCCTTCCTTCGTCTGACTTTATTTATTGAATCAGACATGAATTTTAATGTTTAATATAGAATACCAATATGTAAAAATACTGTCAATTAAACACATAAACCAAACTACCAAAATTCAATCGTTAGGTGCATATTTCTGCAACAATCCTCATACTCAAAATATTAAATAAATTGTGTTATCCTTTAACATCTCTAAGAATTGTGTATTATCTATTAATTTATCTTGTTCTTCAATTGAATTATCTTGCTTTTTTCTCGTGAATTTTATTCTTCTCACCTGTCTATAACTATACACAAAAGAACGGATATTTTTTTCATCTACATACCCAAATCTGGTCCATTCATAAATTAAAAAATCATTCGTTTTGAAAGTTATGGAAGTATTATCTCTGTCTTTAAAGCACCCATCTTTAAAAAGCATTTCTTTAGCCCTAGAAATAAATTCATATGCATCCCTGTCACTGCTAAATATGGTAATATTATTAATATTTTTATTGTAATAGTAAGAAAGGACATAACTTAAAACTGAAACAGATATCTCTCCTGCATTTTTCCTTTGAATCCTGCCATTTGAAAGTTTCTTTTGATCTAATCCATCTTTATAAAATGCATCAAGCCATTCTTCATAAGGGTCTAATTCCTCTACAGGTCTAATCATCAAGTAAACTTTTATCAATAATGAGTTTACTCCCATTCAATTTTTGGGTTTCAATACTGCCCCTCATCAAATCTATAAACGCAATATTCTGTGGACCAATTTGTGCAATCTTCTCAATATGTTTCATCCATAACCTTTTTTCATTTTCTCTTATTTCATCAATTATTTTTCTTAGTTCAGAGAACTCAATTTTTCTTGATTGTCCTCTATAGCGATAATATATTTCACCTGATTTTAAATCTCCATTATTTTTCTTACATATTATTGGTTTGTTATATGCTTCAAGAACAGAAATATAGCCAAAGTACTTACCATCAACCTCAGTAATACCTATATCCCATTCAATCTCAGGAGAAAAGTGTTCAATTAAGTATCCAGTAACTTTTTCCTGCTTTATATTATCAAATTTCTCTTTACGAATACCTATAGGAATACGAGGATTATCCTTAACTCCAAAAATTATTATTCCACCTCTGTTATTAGCAAAAGCCGCCATAGTCTTTGCATATTCGTCCATATTTCCAAGATTAAAACTTTCTTTAAACTCAAGCAATGAACTTTCACGGCTTTTTATATACCCATCGTCTCCCACAGTTCTAATAATTCTGCTAACATAGTAATCAGGGCTTACAACTGCCATTTTACTACCCCCTAATAAGCAAACATTACATGCTTCACTACTCCACTCCAAGTGCTTTAAATACAGCATCCTCCGGACTCTGGTAAAATGAAATCTGAAACTTTGCAAACAGTTCAGGCGGAACAGTCGGAATATCCACCGCAGATGCCATTGGAAGAAGCACCCTCTTTGCACCTGAATCAAAACATACCTGCAGCACATTTGCCAGTTCCTCAACCTTTATTATTGTGCCTCCTATGCTAAGTGAACCCAGAACAACCAACTGGCTCTGCGGAGGCTTACCCAATGCCCCAGAACATAATGCTACAAAGGCTGCCAGTGCAAGTTCAGAAGTCATCCCTACTCCATGTATATCTTGTACATGCATCAAATAATCCTTTGTGGTAACACTTATACTTCCGCTTATATTTTTGCTGTTTGCCCTGAAGTACCTGAAGGCTGTCTCTATACTTTCTTTTGCCTCTCTATCGGAACCAAGGCCTGTCCTTTCAAATTTACCGGTACCTGATATAACCTAGGTTTCAATCTTATAAGCCCCTATCATACCTGATTTCCCTCTTGCAATGGTATAAAGATGGCCTGGTTTACCCATGCCTTCAGGTATTATTTTTCCTCCGCCCTGCTCAGGAACTGAGACAAATTCCTCGCTCATGGTTTCATTATCTATGTAGGAGAAATGAACATCATAAAACTCCATACCGCCGATTTTCTTCAACTGCTCCTTAACACGTCTTCTTCCCACCAGTGCATAACGGAGTATTTCTTCAATATCATCCCTTGTAAACTCACCGTTAGGGTATATGAGTTTTACAAGCCCCGAAACTGTTTTTCTTACTGCAATAACATCTCTTTGATTTAAGTTGTTACCCAGTTTAAAAAACTTATCCAATGCATCAGAGAAGGACCGTTTTCTCATTTCCCTCATAAACTCTGATACATAGTCTGTAATAAAACCATACTCATCTGTAAAAAACTCCGTTCGCATTTTGGGTATCTCCCACCCAGGTATGTAATAATGCATCCTGTCAAAAAATGCTGTATCGTTGGCCATTGCCTCAGGAAACGGCTCAAAGAGGTGGGATGTTTTCAGAAGTACATCTACACTTTGGTTAATATTCCCCACAAATACCATTGAAGCAGAAGCATTCTTTTCTTCCTTCCCTCTGGCAAAAGAACCCGAAGCCATGTAATCCTTCATTATCTGAATTCCATCTTTATCTTTAAATGTAATCCCGGCAACCTCATCGAAGGCCACACAGT
>Ga0208695_1000338_pt1 | contig 55229 bp, 54 predicted proteins | sample AD_UKC111_MetaG_FD_184449 | JGI IMG/M metagenome (GOLD analysis project Ga0208695, IMG submission 184449) | Active sludge microbial communities of municipal wastewater-treating anaerobic digesters from Hong Kong - AD_UKC111_MetaG (SPAdes)... | ecosystem: Engineered > Bioreactor > Anaerobic >... | reverse complement strand
TCGCCCATGGCGGTTCGCTCTTGGTGGCTGCCTACTTCGCTGATTATAGCCAGGCCGCTGTGAATGCCAATGCGCATTTTTAGCTTTGAGGATTGTAGAGCAGAACGAATAGCCAGGGCTGCTTCAACGGCTCGCTGCGCATCATCTTCGCGGCTGATTGTAGCGCCCCAGATTGCCATCACGGCATCACCGATGTGTTTATCAATCCAACCGCCGTGTTCTATCAGAATTGGATCAAGCGTTTGCCATAAGTTGTTAATTTGGTCAGTTACTTCTTCCGCGTCGTGCATCTCTGAAAATTGGGTGAAGCCGCAGAAATCGGCAAAGAGAATGGTAACTTGTTTGCGTTGTTCGGTTGGGTCTGCTGAGTATTGGGCGCGCACGGTTTGTATAGCAAGGTCAACAACTTCATCGCCCAGGGTGGCGCGCTGAGCTTCTAAGGCTGCAATGGCTTTTTTCAACGTTTGTTCATCCATGGCTTTAGTTTAGCATAAAAGGCAAGCTATGTTATAATTTTAGGAATTGTTTTGGCTTTGGAGGAAGTCATGAAGATGAACATTGAAGAGCAAGTAGCTTACTTAATGCAGGGCACTGAATATGGTGATGCGACGATTCAGCAGACGATGACCGACGAATTGCGTCAACGTCTCATTGAGGCTGAAAAAGAAGGGCGTCCGTTGCGCGTGTATTGTGGCTATGATCCGCGTAAACCTGATTTACATTTGGGGCATACGGTGACGATGCGCAAGCTGCGTCAGTTTCAGGAATTGGGGCACGAGGTGATTTTTGTGGTCGGCACATATACGTCGTTGATTGGCGATCCATCTGACAAAGATGTGTTGCGACCGCGGCTCTCGCCAGAAGAGGTGGAAGAAAATGCGCGCACCTATGCGGAGCAAGCATTTCGAATTTTGGATCGTGAAAAGACGCAAGTGCGTTATAACGCTGAGTGGCTGGCGGGGTTGAGCTTTGCGCAGTTGATTCAGTTGGCATCAAATTTCACCGTGCAACAATTTTTGACGCGCGAGAATTTCAAGCTGCGTTGGGAACGAGCTGAGGCTATTTACCTGCATGAATTGTTCTATTCGTTAATGCAAGGGTATGATGCATATTATTTGAATGTGGATGTGCAGGTCGGCGGGACGGATCAATTTTTCAATATCGTTACAGCCTCACGTAAGTTGATGAGCTTTTTGGGCCGTAAACCGAATGTGGCAGTGATTCTCTCAATTTTGCCGGGCACAGATGGCGTGGTGAAAATGAGCAAATCGCTTGGCAATCATATTCCAATTAGCACAGATGCGGTGGATATGTATGGCAAGGTGATGAGCATTCCGGATATGGCGATGGGGCAGTATGCTCGGCTTGTGACGCGCTGGACACCGGATCTGGTGGCGGCGTTTGAGGCGGGCCTTAAGTCGGGTGAAATGCACCCACGCGATGCCAAGATGCGACTGGCACATGAAATTGTGGCTAGTTTTTATGGCGAGGAAGATGCAGATCAGGCACAGGAGGCGTTTGTGCGCCTGTTCCAGCAGCGTCAGGTGCCTGAGGAGATGCCCGAGTTTCGGCTTCAACCTGGCCAAACCGTGTTGGATTTGCTGATAACCGCTGGTTTGGTTGCGAGTAAGAGCGAGGGACGGCGGCTGATTGCACAACGCGGTGTGCGGTTGGATGGTGAGGTGTTGGAAGATGCGACTTTTGTTCTGACGCGTGGCGGCGTGTTGCAGGTTGGTAAACGTCACTTTTTGCGATTGGTGAGCTAGGGCTGCATACTGAGCAGACTTTGCCAGAATTGATGGCCTAGTTGGGCTGCCTGAAGAGGGCGAGCATCTTCAAGGACAATGACAAGAGTCAGGGGGGTGCCTTGCCAGCTAGGCTGTACACCCGATAAATACCAGGCGATGGGTTGTTGCTCATCGCCTAATGCATTTGCGCTGATTTCCCAGATAGGTAATCCGTTGGCAGCGAGTAGTGGCAGGGTGCGCACAATGCCGTTGGCTGGTAAGCTGGGCTGGGGTTGTTGATTGCTGAATACAATCCACCCTTGCGTTGGTGTATTGACAGCTAATCCAAGCCGGGGAGCGGGGCGGTTGCCTTGTTGATTGAGGGCAGAAGCTGCAAGCGCCATCTGGAGCGGCGTAATGCGCAAACCATCTTGTCCTAACGCAGATAGGGTGGGAAGGGCGTTTTTGTCAGGTTGGGTTGGTGGGCTGCTTGGCAAGGGTAGGGCGGGCATTTGGCTGAAGCCAATTTGTTCATAGAGGGAGCGAAAGTCCTGGCTTGTTTTTCCTTCGCTGAGGCGTAGGGCAGCTGTGGGGCAGCCAAAGCGCAAAATTTCGTTCCATGTCGCAGAGGTGTCTAGCGGTTGACTACATTCGAATAGTTGCCCTTGGAGGCTGTAAGAGAGGGCCAGGGGGCGGTTGGGCAGGTCGGCGCGCGAGAGTTGATCGGCTAGCAAAAAGGGGATCAGTGCTTGACCCGGTGGGTAAAGACCTTGCACGGCGCGATTCAGCAAGGGGGCGCGTTGGTCATTGAGCCAGGTTGGCCACTGTTGTTCAATTTGATTGGGATCAAAGGATGGTGAAGAAGCCATGGCCAGGATCTCACCGGTGTTGGCGTTTAGCAACACCAAGGCGCCGGTTTGACCTTCGAGTAGTTGGGTGGCTTGTTGCTGTAAATTGAGCTCAAGGCTGAGACGAACATCCAGACCGGGCGGTGGTTGACTAAAAAGAAGACTGTAATACCAAACCAGTGACGTGGGGGTGCCTTGCAGGCCGCGCAGATATCCATCGAAGCCAAATTCTGCGCCAGATTGACCATAAGTGGCGTTATGATAGCCAATGACAGGTGCCACTGCTGATGTAGTAACGCGGCGAAGGTAGTTGCCTGGTTGACCTTCTGTATAGGCTAATACTTGATTGTTTCGGTCGAGCAGTTGACCGCGCAATACGTAGCGGTCGGCGATGATTCGTCGGGGGTTGTCTGGGCGGGTGGCAAGAGCTGGAGAACGTATAATGCTCCACCAGCCTTGTAATAGTGTCAGGGCAAACAAACCAGTCAATAATAGAGCTGCGGTCGTCCAATAAGGCTCGGGATGGCGCAATGGGCTGGGCTGGTCTTGGGTGTCGTTGCTAATGCGCAGCAGAATTAGCAGGGAGAGAAAAGAGATTAAGAGGGATGAACCGCCGTAAGAGACAAAGGGAAGCGTGACCCCTGTCAGGGGAAGTAAGCGGAGGTTGCCACCAATGATTAAAATGCTTTGCGAGATTAAGTAGGTGGTGATGCCGCCTGCTAGAAGACGCTGGTAAGCGTTGGCGGCGCGAATGGCAGTTTTTAGACCGCGTAGTGTGAGAATGCTCAGGAGCAAAAGCAGACCGACCCCACCAAGCAAACCGCTTTCTTCGCCAATGGCAGCAAAGATAAAGTCTGAATGGGCAATCGGCACAACACTGGGGCTGCCCAAGCCGGGGCCGCTGCCAAGAAAACCACCAGAGGCAAACGCAAGCAGTGATTGAACAATTTGGTACGATCGTCCGCTTGCATCCAACCAGGGATTGAGCCAGGCCTCCACGCGCACACGAATGACATCAAAGAGTTGATAGCCGATGAGGCCGGCAACGCTAAGCAACCCCGCGCTGATAAGCAAAACGCGGCGTTTGCCGGTGGCGAGATACACAATCAGGGTGAAGAGAATAATCAGCAGCGAAGCTGTGCCAAGGTCGCGCTGGACAGCTAACAGAGTGATGGATGAGCCAACCAGCAAGAAGGCTGGGGTGAGAATTTGTAATAGTCCAATGGTGGTTGCCTGTCGTTCAGAAAGGTAGGCAGCCAGGTAAACGACCATGAGAAGTTTGAGCGCTTCAGCAGGTTGAAAATAGATGCCACAGCAGCCAAGCCAAAGCCGTGGGCCGAATCCGCCGGGATAGGCACCAAATATCAATGTGAGTGCGATCAGTAGGAGAATGCCACTCAGCGAGAGATATTTATAATGGCGCAATTCCTGGATTAGGTTGGGAATTTTGAGGCCGAACCAGAAAAGGGCCTGACAGACGATGAGCCACAGCGTTTGCCGGATGCCGAAATCGGGAGTCAGGCGCCAGATTGTGAGCAGCCCCCACCCGCTGAGCAGAGCCATGATGGGTAATAAATATGGGTCGCGATCGGGGGTGTATTTGCGCGTTTGACGGTGAAGGAGCGCAAACCCAACGATCCAGACGAGGACAGCAGGCCAGTGCGTCCAGCGATAGGCGATATTCCACGAGTGCAAACGCGCGGCGGGGGCAAGGGTGAGGCTGATGGCATAGATTAAAATAAATCCTGCCGTCCAGGACATCAAGCGTGCCTGAATGTGATCTTTGGATTCGGTGGAAGTGGGGAAGAGCAGGTTCACGCGGGGAGGTATTTGCCGATCAGCCAGGCCATTTCGCTGCGCTTTTGGGCAGAAATATGATTGGGGTTGGTGATGATGGCTTCGGCTAGAGCATGATGGCAGGAGCAATCTTCTTCTTCTGGCAAGGCTTCAATCAGGCGCTGAATGGCTGTTTGGGCAAGCTCGGTGTTTTGCATTAGGGTGCGAATGACGATTTCGACGCTGACGGGTTGTTCGCTGATGTGCCACACGTCATAATCGGTGACGTGTGCCATCGTGGCGTAGCATAGCTCGGCTTCGCGGGCCAGAAAGGCTTCGGGGCAGGCGGTCATGCCGATGATGGAAATACCCCAGGAGCGATAGAGATCGGATTCGCCGCGTGTGGAGAAGCGCGGACCTTCGATTGTGATCAGGCTGCCGCCTTTGTGGACAATTCCACCGGCTTGCCGAACTGCTTCGTGGACTTGTGAGGCAAGCCGTCCGCAGAAGGGGTTGGCAACGCCAACATGGGCGACCAGGCCGTCGCCAAAGAAAGTGCGGGCGCGGTTGCGGGTGAAATCTACCAGTTGATCGGGAATGACGATGTGGCCGGGGGCGTAATCTTCGCGCAATGAGCCACAGGCGCTGATGCTGACAATGCGCTGTACGCCAAGGATTTTGAGAGCGTAGATATTGGCGCGATAGTTGACTTCGCTGGGGGAGATGAAATGACCGATGCCGTGCCGGGCAAGGAAAGCAACGCGTTTGCCGGAGAGTGTGCCAACCAGAATGGGGGAACTGGGTTGACCGTACGGGGTGGTGATTGTGTGGGTGGTGATATCTTGTAGGGCGGCGAAGTTATACAGGCCAGAGCCGCCAATGATACCAAGCGTGGGCATAGAGTGATTCATGAGACAGTTCCTTCCTTTTTTTTCAGGGATTGATGCCAATGCTTAACACAACTTGTCCGCAACGCAACTCATCGCCATTGACAAGGACGGTGGCTGCTTCAATACGTTGATCGTTGAGATAAGTTCCGTTGGTAGTGTGCAGGTCTTCGACCCACCATTGATTATGATGAAAGCTAATGCGGGCATGTCGGGCGGAGACTGTTTCGTTGTTGAGCGCAAAGTGACTGTTGGGGTCTCGGCCTAAAATGATTTCTGGTAGAGCCAATTCCTTTTCTTGGGCGGGGGCGCCTTCCAGAATGGCGAGATGCAGGGTGGGGGTGTGTTGAGGGTGAATGAGCTGGGTGTGGGCGCGCAGTTCGTGCCAAATGGTCAGCATTGCCCAGATGAGAAAACCATATAAGCAAACCGCCAGAAGGATGCGCAAGACAAGGATCAAGATGCCGCTCATTGGGTAACCTTTCTCAATCAGCAGATGTATGTTCTTCGTTGTAGACGAGCAGGTACCCGGCAAGAGAGATGACGTCGCCGGGGCGCAGGGTGTGTTGTGTGACGCGTTGGCCATTGATGGCTGTGCCGCCGCTAGAGTTCAGGTCAAACAAGACGTATTGGCCGCGCACAACGCGTAGCTGAACGTGGGCGCGTGAGACGCGTGGGTCTTCGATGACAATGTGATTGTCTGGACGACGGCCAATGTTGATGACGGGCTGTGTAAGAAAAATAATTTTTTGATCAGGAGTCAGCAGGCAAGCACCTGATGGGGTTTGGGTTGATGATGATGTGGCAAGTGTTGGCATGACGGCGGTTTGGCCGCTGAGGTCGTTTTCAATCACCTGGACGCGCATTTGGCCAGGGGGGAGTTGTGGATCGGATAGAACATGCAACGTAGGGGGGGATAGGAAGGAGATGCCGGCAGAATGAACGCCTTGTTGTAGCGCATTTGCCAGAGATTGAAGGGTGTGGTCATCTATTTGCCAGGCAGCAGTGCTTTCGGGAGGAATGTAAATGGTGAATTGGCTGGGGGCTATTGTTTTGCCATCAGGTGTGGTTGAGAGGTTGTTTTGCACGGCGCGGGCAAGTTGATGGGTTAGATCCATCGAGGGGTCCATCCAGGGTAGATGAATGGCACTGTTTTCAATCCAACGTTGCAAACGGGTTTCGATTTCGTCCAGACGTGACTTCATACTTGCTATTATAAAGCGTTTTTTGCAAGGTTAGGATGCGTTTGTGCTGAACTTTTGTCAAGCAATGAGGGCGGATCGGTTGTGGAGGTGGCAGGTTAGGGTTAGTCCTCGTCCGTTTCGCTGGGACGGCTGATTTCTGCCAGGCGGGCGTGGGTTAGCTCGATGATGGCTTTGACAGGTAAGCGCAGGTTGAGGCCGCGTTGGCCCCCTGAGATGTGGATCTCTTGTTCGGTCTGGGCAGCAGAATCCAGGATGACTTGAAAGCCTTTGTTCAGTAGGGCGAGTGGGGAGATGCCACCTGCTTGCAAGCCGGTCAGCTGTTCAGCCTCGCGCTGAGTGGGCAGGTGCACTTTTTTCTCTCCCAGGTAGGCGGCTAGAGCTTTGAGGTCTACCTGATGATCGCCAGGAATGACAGCGAGTAGCGGTTTGCCAGGTTTTTCGCGTAAAATGACGATGGTTTTGTAGATGATGTGTGGGGATACACCCAAGAGTCGGGCTGTTTGACGCGCACCGAGCTTTTCAACTGGCAGGTCAAAGGCCGTGTAAGCAATTTTGCGAGAATCGAGTAAGCGTGTGACGTTGTTGGAGGTCATTTGCAGATATAGATCGGGTTGCTGAAAATCCAGGCGCGTTGACGACCCAGGTAAGGCAGATAGCATTCAACGCGATAGGCGCCTGGTTGGTTAATGATTAAGGTGTGTGTTTCACCTTCTGACCAGGATTGGATGCGTTGGCCATTGCAAAGGAGATGGCATTGACAGGGTTGGGGGAGGAAAATTTGCAGGGTGACGCCGCTGTTGAGGGCGATTTTGTCACCTGGAATGGCAATGGGCCCCTGACCCTGGGCAGTGAATTTGAAGCCGTTTGTGGGTGCGATTAGGTCATAGCCAATGAACAGGTGCCCTTTGCGCAGTGCATTGAGGATTGCCTCGCGATCGGCGGGAAGGTCACCGCTGAGTGGCTCGGGCAGGTAAAGGTGATTGTTAATCGCGCGGAAGTGGAACTGGTAGGGGTAGAGCGTGCGACGGAATGGGCCCATGCGAGCGTTTAGGGCATGGGCATCACTGCCGGCGATGGCAACAATGTGTTTGTTCTCTGCAAGCAATTCATCCCATTTTTGAATGGCCTGTGGGTTGGGTCCAACCGCGACGAAGTTGGGGAAGAGGGAATAGAATAGTGCGTGAAACGGAGAGCGAATGCGGCTTTTCAATTCGCTCATTGCGTTCCAGATTTCAAGCCCGTTATATCCATTTACTTCCCAATCGGCCCACGAAATGTCTGGTTCGTGAAAGGCTGGTAGGGCATCTTCGTAGGGGTGTGCAATGAAAGATAGGCCATCGGCTTGTTGCACCTGACGGATGAGATTTTGGGGATCGGATGCAAAGGGGGCTAATTCGCGTCTGACGCCAAAGATGAGCAGGTGACTTTTTTGTGGCCAACGTTGAACATCGTGAACTTCTTCGCCGGTGAGGAGCAGAACGCGCTTTTTGCCTTGCTTGTAATAGCCCTCAACACCGGTGACAAGTAGATTGTGATCCGTGATGAATACGGCATCTAGCCCAGCTTGCAGAGCAGCACGGGCAATTTCGGCATGGGTGGAACGTCCATCAGAGTAGCAGGAGTGGATATGGAGATTTAGAGTGATTTCTTGCATAGTCATTGACGATTTGTGGGGTAGGACGGTATAATTTGGGCGCTTGAAATCTATAGGAGGAACGTGTGACTACTTTTTTTGACATTGCCTTGATTATAACCTCACTTTCTTTGATTGCCAGTGTGATCTTGCAAAGTAAGGGTGTTGGACTTGGTGGTTTGACAGGGGCGCAGTCCGATGTGACGTTTTCGGCGCGGCGCGGTGTAGAACGAACGTTGTTCTTTGTGACCATTGGCCTGTCCATTCTTTTTTTCATTCTCACGCTGGTAACGGTGGTTGTCGGCCAAAAATAGGCTTGACCATCTGGTTGAACAACCAATTGTAATTTTGTTTGCTGGAAGGGCGATCCGCTCGTCAAAGAGGGGAGTTCGCTCTTTTGGCTTTTTGAGCTTTGGAGTTGGAGAGGAATTGGTGTAGGGTACGCGATGAAAAAGTTACGATGGCAACTGCTGATCATTTTCTTGACGGGGATTGTGGTGGGTGTTCTATTGCTCAGTGAGCAGCCGATTGATTTGCCAACGGTTGAACTAAAGCCTACCGAAAAAGGAAGTTATACCGAGGCGTTGATTGGCTCGGTGCAACGCTTGAATCCGGTGTTGGATTTTTATAACCCGGTAGATCGTGATGTCAATCGTTTGTTGTACAGCCGATTGTTGCAATTTGATGCGCGCGGTAATCCGATCCCCGATTTGGCAGAATCGTGGGGGATTTCGGAAGATGGCACGGTGTATAACTTTTTGCTGCGCGAGGATGCGAAATGGCATGATGGTCAGCCGGTGACCGCGGATGATATTCTCTTCACTGTGGAGATGTTGCGGCAGGGAGAAGGCGTGGTGCCAGAAGATTTGCGCACTTTTTGGCAGGCGGTGGAGGTGACAGGTCAGGGACGGGATGTGCAATTCTTGTTGCCTGAGCCGTTTGCTCCATTTTTGGATTACTTGACCTTTGGGGTGTTGCCGCATCATTTATTGGGTGAGAAACAGTTCGATGAGCTGCGAGATGATGCGTTCAATTTGCAACCGGTTGGAAGCGGACCCTATCGTCTGCAGCGTTGGATTGTGGAGGGGGAGCAGATTCAAGGGGTTGTCCTCGAGGCAAGTACCAATTATTATGGGGCTCAGCCTGAGATTGAGACAATTGTATTTCGTTATTATCCGGATTCCGCCAGCGCATTACAGGCATATCGTGAAGGGTTGGTGCAAGGCATCAGTGAAATCACGTTGGATGTGTTGCCGGATGCAATGCGCGAGCCTGACCTTTCTCTCTATACGGGGCGCAGGCCTGAGATTAGCCTGGTGCTTTTTAATTTGAAAGACCCGAAAGCTGGTTTCTTGCAAAAGGTGGAGATGCGCCGGGCTTTGTATATGGCCATTAATCGTCAGGCTTTGATCAATGATGTGTTGGATGGGCAGGCCTTGCTGGCAAATGGTGTGGTTTTCCCTGGTACATGGGCCTATTATGATGGCGTGCCTGAAGTGAATTATGACCCGGAAAAAGCACTGAGTTTGATCAAGCAGGCTGGGTATGTGCTGGCTCAGGAAGGTGATACGGTGCGAAGAAAAGGGGATGAGGAGCTGTCTTTGACGATGATCTATCCTGATACGCCCATTCACCGTGCTCTTGCTGAACGAATTGCGGATGATTGGCGGCGTTTGGGCGTGGGAGTGACCTTGGAGGCTTTGCCTTACGATCAGCTGGTGTCCGATCGCCTTGCTCCGCGCGCTTATCAGGTGGCCTTGGTGGATTTAAACCTGGCACGTTCTCCAGACCCGGACCCTTATCCGTTTTGGGATCAGGTGCAGGCACAAACCGGGCAAAATTATTCGCAGTGGGATAATCGGACCGCAAGCGAATATCTGGAACAGGCGCGGGTGACTGTCAATCGTAGCGAACGCGAGCGATTGTATCGCAATTTTCAGATTGTTTTTGCGGATGAGTTGCCAGCGTTGCCACTGTTTTACCCGGTGTATACGTATGGTGTGAGTAACAAGGTCTACAACGTGCGCATGGGGCCGTTGTTTGATAACAGTGACCGTTTGGCGACAATTTTGCAATGGAGCCTGGTCAAACCTCAGGTTCAGAAAACTCCGTAATGTCTGCGAATGTGAGCCATACTCGGGATTGGGCAGTTTTACGTTCGGCGGCACAAGAGATGCAGGCCTATTTGCTTTCAGATCAGTGGGCCTGGCCGGTGCGGGGAGATGTGCGCTTGACACCCGGAACGTGGCTTTTGAGTTGTCGGCGTTTGCAGGTGTTGACGGATGCATTGGCTGCGGAGCGGGACGAACTGATTGCCATGGCACAGCGGGAACGCACGCGCTGGGCGGCTGCCTGGCGTAAAAAAGTGGCAGAAGATGCTGAAAAGCGTTTGCGCTTGTGGCGCAGCTATGTTTTGGAGATGGTGACTGAGGTGCGCCCTTCACAGGCAGAATATGCAGCACAGGTGCAACAACGGGTGATGTTGGCGTTGTTGGATGAGGAGGATGGGCTCGATTTGCGCTTGCAGCATCTTTGTGTAGAGCTGGATGACTTGTTGCACGGGCGCGGTCGTGCGGGAGACTTTGTCTGGCCGGCGGTGTATGCTGTTCAATTTGATCGGCAGCAGTTTTGGTATTTGTATTATTCTGTCAAGGTGGATGAATGATGCTCTATGAGCAAATTTATGATGTTGTGCGGCAGATCCCGCCTGGGCGTGTGGCTTCGTATGGACAGGTAGCTCGGCTGGTGGGTGGCTGCACTGCTCGGATGGTTGGGTATGCCTTGGCGGCGCTGAAGCGGAGCAAAGAAAGCGAATCTGTGCCCTGGCAGCGGGTTATCAATCGGCATGGGAAGATCAGTCCACACGGTGATGGATTTGGCAGCCTGATGCAGCGAGAGCGATTGGAAGCTGAAGGTGTTGTTTTTGGCGAAGATGGGCGTGTGGATTGGCAAACTTTTGGTTGGCTGGAGGAGAAATGAGCAAGTTCTATACGAGACGTGGTGATGATGGTACGACCGGCGTGTTGGGTGAGGGTCGGGTGATGAAGTATGATTTGCGGATGGAGGTGTTAGGTTCGGTGGATGAGGCAACTGCCGCACTGGGCATGGGGCGTGCTTTGGCGCAGACAGCAGAAGCGCGTAGTTTGTTGCTGCAAATTCAGCGCGATTTGTATATGTTGATGGCTGAAGCTGCGGCAACGCCGGAGAATGTGGAGCGATTCCATGTGGTGGATGCGGAAAAGGTGACCTGGCTGGAAGAACAAACCGATGCGTTGGCGGCACAGGTGAATTTGCCAAAGGAGTTCATTGTGCCGGGCGATACGCCGGCTGGCGCAGCGTTGGATATGGCTCGAGCGATGACACGGCGGGCTGAGCGTCGCATGGCGGAATGGCAGGCGCGAGGTGGCACACAAAACCCAGATTTGTTGCGCTATCTCAACCGTTTATCCTCTTTGTTGTTTGTGTTGGAAATTGCCGAAAACCAGGCCGCTGGGGTTGGCTCATCAACGCTTGCGAAAGGGTGAGGCGGTGGGGACGCTGTTGAATGTGGCGACGGTGCTGATTGGGGGAGCGGTGGGGTTGCTGCTGGGGGCGCGTTTGCCAGAACGGGTGCGGCAAACAGTGGTGGCGGGTTTGGGGTTGTTTACGCTGGCTTATGGCTTGCAAATGTTCTTGAAGACGCAAAATGCACTGGTGGTGTTGGGCAGTTTGCTGATTGGCGCTTTGTTGGGCGAGTGGTGGCGAATTGAAGACCGGTTGGCAGGTTTGGGTCGTTGGCTTGAGCAGCGTTTCTCATCACAGAAAGGTGCTCAGAACCGATTTGTGCGTGGTTTTTTGACCGCTTCGTTGGTGTTTTGTGTTGGGCCGATGACGATTTTGGGCGCAGTTCAAGATGGATTGACAGGCGATTTTTCAACACTGGCAGTCAAGGCTGTGTTGGATGGGTTTGCTGCGCTGGCATTTGCTTCCAGTTTGGGGGTGGGTGTGTTGTTTTCTGTTTTGGTGATTATCGTTTACCAGGGCGCATTGACGCTTTTGGCGGCGCAGGTACAGGCCTGGGTGTCGCCAGCGATGATGACCGAAATGAGCGCTGTGGGCGGGGTCATTTTGTTGGCAATTGCAATTAGCAGTTTGTTGGAGCTCAAAGCAATCCGAGCGGCAAACTTTTTGCCAGCATTGGTGATTGCGCCCCTGTTAGCGGCTTGGGTGCTTTAATCGGTGGTGCTGGCGCGCGCCAGATCAAGTGTTTCGACGGCGTGGCGGAGATGTGGAATGACGATGCTGCCACCAACGATGAGAGCGACGTTGAAAGCCTCGTATAGCTCTTCGTCGCTCCAACCGGCGGCGATGCACTGTAAGATGTGATAATCAATGCAATCGTTGCAACGTAGCACCATGGAGGCGGTCAGACCAAGCAGCTCTTTGGTTTTGGCGTCCAGAGCACCGTCGTTATAGGCGTTGGAATCAAGGTTGAAAAAACGTTTGATGCCAAGGTGTTGGATGCTGAGAATGCGCTCATTCATGCGCGATCGGTAGGTTTGAAATTCTTCCAGTCGGTTGGTCATGAGTTTACCTTTCGAGTGTAGACAGGGAAGGATACGCCGGTTAAAACAAATCCGGCGCGTTGATAAAGCCGCAGAGATTGTTGATTGGTGCTTTGTGTATTGACCCCCACTTTGAAGATGCCGGCGCGCTGAAAGTGGGTCAACATGTCGTGAACAAGGGCCATTCCGACGCCTTGGCCTTGTTGTGCTGGGGCAACGGCTAGCCGCCCCAAGTGAGCACTGAAGGTGTTTTGGGTGGTAATTTGATAACCGATCGTTTGGCCATCTTTTTCGGCGACGGTTGCGTATTCGGATTGCAAATAGGCTTGCTCAATGCTGGCAAAGGCGTTGATCCAGAGGGGTTCAAATGTTTCGGCATCGAGTTTGGCAATGGTGGGTAAGTCTTGGAACAGCATGGGCCGTATGTACAAACCTGGTGGAGGTGTGAGATGTGGCAGGTCGGCGTTGTTTTCCCATTCAAGCAGGACAATGTGTTGGTGGAGAGAAAAACTGTTTTCAAGCAGCAGTTCGGAGAGCCAGGGGGAGAGAGAAACCGCAGCGATTTGTTGCACTTTGGGGCGGGTTGATAGAATCTCGAAGATGTGGGGGAAGAGGGCGTTCCAGGCTGCTTGGGCATCGAAGGCGCAAAAGACGCGTATCCAGGCTACTGAAGCGGGGCTGGGGGTGCAATCCAATGCTGCTAGCAGGGTTGAACCGCGCTCTAAGACCCAAAAAGTAGGCTGTGTAATATGGTCAAGAGGACCAATCCAGTCCAGGTGTTGGTGGCGGCACGGGGCGGTTTGCAGCAAATGCGCGACGGACCCGTAATCAGCCAGGGTGGCAGGGCGAGGGTGCAAAGTGTTGGAGAACAAATCAGCGCGGCGTGCTGAGCTTGCCAACCAGACGTAAGAGCCAGAGCAGGAAACGATCTTTGAGGTCAAGCCTGGTTTGGGCGTTGAGGGCGTCTACCATGGTTGACATGGCTTCTGTGCGGCGTTTGTGTCGGAATTGCATGTTGGAGATGCGTTTTAGTACCAGGGCTTGCAGGTCGCGTTCGCCAAGTTGCTGAAACAAAGCGGCAGATTGTTGGTAGAGGGCTAAAGCCTCGTCGTATTTCTTGAGCTCATCCAGTGCACTGGCCTGGTTGCCGAGCGCCATTGCTTGACGGTGTTGGTCGTTGGCCTGGGCAAAAATTTCGGCTGTGCCAAGGACGGCCTCCAGAGCCGCCTGGGCGTTGCCAGCTTTGAGGAGCGCTACGCTGCGGTTGTTGGCCATCTCTGCGGCGTTGAGTGGGTCATTGGCTGCTGTGTAGGCTTGTTGGGCAGCGGCAAAGGCAGCTGCAGCCTGGGTAAATTCTTCGGCTTCGTAGGCAGATTTTGCCTGTGCAATCATTTCTTGGGGTGTGGTTGGTTCGGTCATGGTTAGTAGGTGATCTCCAGTAATCCTTCAGCAACAGCTCTCAGCTTTTCAACGGAAAGTTCGCTTAGGCGCATGGCCAAATCGAGGTATGGACGGTTGACAGGTTTGCAGATGAAATTTTGTATATCTTGCGGCAGGTCGAGGAATTTTTGAACGGATTGTTGTTGGGCGCGCCAACTGCCAATCGGGCCGCGACGATCAAAAAATTCTTCTACGCGCATATCAAGGGCGGCAGCAAGCAGTTCCAAATCAGGTAAGGGAATGGGGACTTCGCCGGCTTCATAGCTGCGCAATTGTGTTTCGGGAATACCGCTTTTTTCGCTTAGCTCACGTTGAGAGATGTTTTGACGATTGCGGGCCAGGCGCAGCGATGTGCCGATGATGCGTTGACGAATTTGGTTGAGGCGACCGGCTTGTTGGATGGAGCCGCCAATGGGGGTTTCGTTGAGAGATTGATGACTCCAGAAGTGTTCAAGGGGGATGTCAAGGAAGAATGCCAGGGCTTCAATTTCAGGTAAGGAGGGGGCTTCAATACCTTTTTCATATTCGCTGAGTTTCTGAGCGGCAATGCCCATTGCCTGGGCGCATTCTTCCAGGGTTTTGCGTGATGCAATTCTGGCGTCATACATTAGCAGGCCAAGTTTTTTGGTTCGTATTTTGGTGAGCTTTTTTTGTGTATTCATTCACCTCGTCCTGAATGAGTGGTGTCTTTTTTATTATAGCATTACTCTGCAAAAGTCAAGTGACCTGCTGAGGTTAGCGGCGACGGCCAACCATATCGCCGATGTTGGCGCCGAATACTTCGGGGCCGAGTTTGAGGCCGGCTGCTTCCAGACGCGGGGAGAAGAGTGGCCGGATGCCGGTTGGTTTGAGGTCGCCAATTACTTTTCCTTCGGGGGTGGTGCCGGTCTGTTCAAAGCGGAAGATGTCGGTCATGACAACGGTATCGCCTTCCATGCCAGCAATTTCGGTGATGGAGGTGACTTTGCGGCTGCCATCTTTGAGGCGGCTTTGTTGGATGATGAGGTCAATTGCGGAGGCAATTTGTTCGCGAATGACGCGCAAAGGCAGTTCCATGCCAGCCATCATGCACATTGTCTCCAGGCGTGAGACGCTGTCGCGTGGGGTGTTGGCGTGTAACGTGGTCAGGGAGCCGTCGTGACCGGTGTTCATGGCCTGGAGCATATCGAGTGCTTCACCGCCGCGCACTTCACCCACGATGATGCGGTCGGGGCGCATTCGCAGACAGTTGCGCACCATATCGCGAATGGTGACTGCGTTGCGTCCTTCCGAATTAGCAGGCTTGGACTCAAGACGGACGACGTGCTCTTGCTGGAGTTTTAGTTCTGCGGCATCTTCGACGGTGACGATGCGTTCATCTTCGGGGATGAAGCTGGAGAGGACGTTGAGCAGGGTGGTTTTACCAGAGCCTGTTCCGCCGGAAATGACAATGTTGAGACGTGCAATCACACAGGCACGGATGAAATCGGCCATGTTTTTGGTCAAGGATCCAAATTGGATCAGTTGATCAACTGAGAGCTTGCCTTTTTGGAATTTGCGGATGGTGATGGTGGGCCCATCAATGGCAACGGGTGGGATGATGGCATTGACGCGAGAGCCATCGGGTAGACGGGCATCTACCATGGGGCTGTCGGCATCGATGCGCCGTCCAAGGGGAAGGATGATTTTTTCGATAATGCGCAATACCTGGAGGTCGTTTTCAAAGGTGATGTTGGTTTTGGTGAGCTTGCCCTTGCGTTCAATATAGACACGCTTGGGGCCGTTGACCATGACTTCGCTAATATCTGGGTCATCTAGCAGGGGTTGGAGTGGGCCGAACCCGAGCATGTCATCTACGATGTCGTGAAACAGTTGGTCGCGCAGGGTGGTGGGAAGATTGATGCGCAAGTTCTGGTACTCGCGTTGCATGATTTGGGTGATGGCCTGGCGACGTTCTTGCATGGGCGGGGCAAGCGTTTCTAGCTCGCGCGAGATAAGGTTGATCAGGTGCTCTTTGAGCCGTGCTAAATCGGCGGCTCGTACCGCTTGTGATGCTTGGGGATTGTTCATAGGCTTTCCTCCGAGCGAATTTCTTCATCTGGTACAACCCAAATGATTTGACTGCGATGGATTAGGATGAGATTGGTGCGCATGACGAGTTTGCCGCTGCTGTCATAGGCTTCGGCTTCAGTGATGGCGAGGAAGGGCTCTTCCATATTGTCAAGGGCGCTTTTAACACGTTCATCAGGGCGGATGTGAATATTGCCGTGAACCCGATGGAGGGTGGTTTGAAGGGTGACCTGGATAGGATTCTTGGACACGACGGGAGTGAAGATTTTGCCTTTCTCGTCAAAGTGTGTAAGCATATGGGCGTTTCCTTTCTATGATTCTTTTTCAATGGGTGGCATTAGGTAGCCAAGCCCGGAACGGGTGACGATGTGTTGAGGGCTGTGGGGGTTGTCCTCTAGTTTCTGACGCAAGCGCGCAATACTGACCCACAAAATTTCCTTGTCCTCGCGATAGTGTTCGCCCCAAATGGCGGCAAGCAATTCTTCTGGTGTGAGTACCTTGCCAAGGTTGTGGGCAAATTGGATGAGCAGACGGTATTCGGTGGCGGAGAGATAGATTGGTTTGTCTTCTTTCCACACTTCGGCGCGAGCAAAATCAATGCGCAGGTTGCCATGGGTGAAATAGCGTTGTTGAGGGGCGCGCTCTTGCGGGGAAAAACGCCGCAAGACGGCGCGAACGCGGGCGATGAGCTCGGTGGCTGAAAAAGGTTTGGCGATGTAATCATCGGCGCCCAGGTTGAGGCCATGTACACGGTCTTGCTCTTCGGTTTTGCCAGTCAGCATGATGATGGGAACGTTGGAAAATTGCCGGATGCGTTCGCAGGCAGTGAAGCCATCGAGGCGGGGCATCATCACGTCTAGAATGACCAGGTCGGGTTGATTGTTGGCAACAAATTCTACGGCGCTTTCTCCATCGCTGCAGGTGCTGACAATGTATCCTTCGGCTTCCAGGTTTACACGCAGCAGGTGCTGATATTGGATTTCGTCATCCACGACAAGAATATGGGGGGTCATCTTGCCTCCACGGATAAGGCGGGATCAGCAGGGGGGGAGGGGAGTTGGATGTGGACCTTGGTTCCCTCTCCAGGTTGAGAGGTGATGAAAATATCGCCCTGATGTGCAAGGATGATTTGCCGACAGATGAAGAGACCAAGCCCTGACCCGTCGGCGCGGACGGCTTGCTCTGGGCCGCGAAAGAATCGTTCAAATACCATTGGTAGATATTCGGCGGAAATTCCTGGGCCGTGGTCTTCAAAACAAAGTTCAATTTGATTAGCAGTGCGCTCGGCAGAGATGATGACAGGCGAATTGGGAGCGTATTTAAGAGAGTTGATGACGATATTATCAAACACTTGCGAAAGGCGGCGCGGGTCGCCTTGTATCAGGGGCAGGGGTTGTTCAATATGTAGTTCGATCTGTAATTCAGGGTGGTGGGTTTGAAAGCGTAGGGTGAGATCGTGAAGGAGGGCCTCAATGCGTACTGGCTGCCAATCCATTTGTACCCGACCGGATTCCCATTGGGCAGAGTCGAGCAGGTTCTGGAGTAGTTTTTCCATGCGGTCTGTTTCCTGGTCAATGATGCGCAGGAATTGTTGTTGTGTGGGTAGATCCCATTGAGCATCGGGGCGTAGCAGAGTGGTGGTGTAGCCCTTGATGAAGCCGAGTGGGCTGCGGATTTCGTGTGAGAGTGTGGCGATGAAATCTCCCTGGGCACGCAAGGTGCGACGAAGCGACTCGACGGTGGAAAGTTCGTGCTCTTTGTTTTGGTAATTGATCAGCATGGAAAGGTTGCCGGCGAGGTATTCGCCGAATTGAATTGCTTCATTGGTGAAAGCGGGCCCGCCAAAACGGATGAAGACAATCGTGCCAATGATTTCTTGGTGGATTTGTAGAGGTGTTGCAAGTAGATAGGGGCGTTTAAGCCGTTCTTCGCTGGTTTCGTCTGGCTCTTGTAGGATGGTGCAACGTGATTGTAAAACCTGGCTGGAGATGGTTTCGCCCCAAGCTACTTCAGCTTGAGCAGAATGGCCCCGTCCGGTGGCTTTGGCATAGGTCACTTCCAGCACATTGAGTCGGGGGTCAAGCAGGTAGACAACAAGGTTATCAAAGATGAAAGCAGGACGAATCCGTTGGATAATTTTGTCAAGGGCGGATTTCCAGTCTGTGGCTTGAGTGAGGATTTGTCCAATGGCGTAGATGTCAGAAAGTTCAATCGGGGGAAGTGACTTGCTCATAGATTTGCCTTGTTTAAATTATACGTCATCTAAAGCTATTCCTCAATTGCTTTGAGGTGGAAGAAGAAGCGACTTCCCTGATTGGGTTGAGAAACAAGGGATAATGTGCTTTGGTGGGCTTTAATGATGGATTGGGCCAGGGCAAGGCCTAGCCCTGTGCCGCCTTGTTTGCGGGTTGAGGAACCATCCAATTGGCGGAATGGTTCAAAGACAAGCGGTTGTTGTTCGGGGGGGATGCCAATTCCTGTATCTGAGATGGAAACTTCGACTTTATTGCCCTGGTCAATCAGTTCCAGGGTGATTTGGCCGCCCGGTTCGGTGAATTTGATGGCGTTATCTAACAGGTGTAAGATAACCCAAGAGATGCGTTCTTCGTCTGCAAGGACATTGGGCAGTTTTTCGGGTGCGTTGAAATGTAAGGCGAGGTTTTTTTCGTTGGCTTTTGGGAATGAGCGGTCAATTGCAAGCTGACAGAGAATGCGTAGGTTGAGTGCATGGGGAAAGATTTGAATCTCGCCGCGCTCGGATAGTGAAAAAAGGATCAGGTCATCAATCAGGCGACCAAGGCGATCGGCGGAGCGAAGCATGACGCCCAGGCCGCGTGCTTGGTCAGGGGAGATTGGGCCAAGGTCGCCGGCGAGAAGCAATTCGAGGTAGCCGCGAATGTGGGTGAGCGGTGTGCGCAGTTCGTGGGAGATGTTGGCGACGAAATTGCTTTTGAGCTGATTCATCTCTTCAAGCTTTTGCATGGCAGCCTGGAGTTCCGCTGTACGTTCCTGAACGCGTAGTTCGAGAGAGCGATTGCTTTCCTCAAGAGCGGAGCGAAGACGCAAAATTTGCTCTGTGACGGCGCGATCCAGGGTGGCGCGGTCAATGAAACCCATTTCGACCAACATTTGACCAAGCAATTGATGGCGTCCTTGTTTGCGCAAGATGGCTTGTTGTTCCAGGGCCTGTTTAAGGTTGGCCTCAGATAGCAATCCACTCTCAACGAGGTAGTCGCCAAGACGGGTGACCAGAATTTCGGGCGCAAGTGGGATTTCGTCGCTCATTTGTTTTCCTGTAGTGGTTAGGCTTGCCAGACCCATTGACCATCAAAGAGGACGGCGGAAGGCTGAAGGTTGAGCAGTTGTTGAGGTGTGGCGGTGAAGGGGTTGATGGGCAAGACAATCAAGTCGGCGAGGAAGCCGGGGGAAAGACGGCCAAGCCGGTCTTGCAGTCCGGCAGCATAGGCTGGGCCGGTGGTAAAAGCTGCCAGAGCGGCGTGGAGAGAAATACATTGGTCTGTGCGCCAGCCGGGCTGTGTGGGGTCAGCATTGGCTGTGCGGCGCGTGATAGCGGCATAAAGCCCCAAGAATGGATTGGGGGATTCAACGGGAGCATCAGAGCCAAAAGCAAGGAGTGTTCCCTGGTTGAGAAGAGTTTGCCATGCGTAGGAGTAGGCAGCACGTTCGCCCCAATGGCGGTCAGCGATCAGGCTATCCGAGGGGGCGTGAATAGGCTGCATGGAGGCGATGATGCCAAGTTGAGCCAGTCGGGGGAGGTCGTCGGGGTGGAGGACTTGGACATGTTCGATGCGGTGACGTAGGTGAGGGAGGGTGCAATTCGTTTCATACTGGCGTAATTGCGCATAGCCATTGAGTACTTCGTGATTGGCACGGTCGCCGATGGCGTGAATGGCAAGGGCAAAGCCACCTTGGGCGGCTTTTTGCCCGATTTCAAAGACCTCTTCGCTGTCAAGGAAGGCAATGCCGCTATCATTGCTGTTTTCATAAGGTTGAAGCATGGCTGCTGTTTGTGGGCCAAGCGCACCATCCGCAAAGAGTTTGATATTGCCGATGCGCAGGGTATCATTGCCAAAGCCGGATCGTAAACCCAGTGCCAGGGCGTGGGGCAAATCTTCAACGGGGAGACTCTTTAGGACGCGCAAGCGCAATTCGTCAGCTTGTTGCATTTCTTGAAGGGCGGCAAAACACACCGAGCGATCAAAGTCGTGACAGCCGGTGAGGCCCATTTGCCAGAGACGGGGTTGTGCTGCTCGAATGGCTTGACGTACGGTTTCTACGTCGGCGGATGGCAAAGCAGGTTGGATGAGTTCCATGGCACTTTCGTAAAGAATGCCATCCGGTTCGCCATTGGGCAGGCGGCCAATTCTGCCACCTTGCGGGTCGGGGGTGTTGGCGGTGATTCCAGCAGCTAGCAGGGCAGCGCGATTGGCCCATGCGGCATGGAGTGATTTTGCGGTTAAGTAAACTGGGTGGTTGGGAGCAATTGCGTCAAGGTCAGCGGCGTTGCCAAAGCCTTCAGGCCATAGGTTTTGATTCCAGCCGTGGCCAAAGACCCACTGTCCGGGAGGTGTGTTTTGGGCACGTTGTTGCACGCGCCGCAAGCATTCTGCGCGGGTGGGGGTTTCGCAGTCTATCAGTTGAAGGCTGAGGGCATAATGTTGTAGGTGCAGATGAGCATCTGTCAGGCCGGGCCAAATCGTTTGTCCGCCCATGTCTTGCACTTGGGTGCGGCTGTTGGTTAGGGATAAGATGTCTGCTGACTTGCCAATGGCAACGATGCGACCGGCGTGGATGGCTATGGCCTCGACCAGAGGCTGTTGAGGGTCTTGTGTATAGATGCGGGCGTTGTGAAGGATGAGCATGGGGGTCATTCCTTGAGTAGGTGTTGCAAGAGCGCATCAAGTTCTTCTTGTGAATAGTAGCGAATGGTGATGGCGCCGCCGTTTTTACCGTGCTTGAGGGTGACGCGCGTGCCTAGAGCTGTTTCCAGGCGCTGCTCCAGGGCGCGTAGTTCGGGAGGGGCAGGGGGGCGTGGCGCTGAAACCGGGCGTTCGCCTTTCATGCGCCGGATGAGTTCTTCGGTTTGGCGCACGTTGAGCTCGTGTTTGAGGATGGTTTCAAGGGCGGATTCTTGGGCTTGTGGGCTTGACAGCCCTTTGAGGGCGCGCGCGTGTCCTTCACTAATCTGTCCTTCGGACAGTGCGCGACGTACAGAGGGGGCAAGTTTGAGCAGGCCAAGCGTATTGGTGATAGCTTCTCGGCTTTTGCCCACGCGTTGGGCAATTTCTTCGTGCGAAAGGCCAAATTCTTCGACTAGATGGGCGTAGGCTTCGGCAGTTTCAAGGGGGGATAGGTTGGCGCGCTGGATATTTTCAATCAGGGCTAGTTCCAGGCGTTCCTGGTCGCTGGCATTGCGCACAATGACCGGGACAGTTTGTAATCCAACCAATTGTGCGGCGCGCCAGCGTCGTTCGCCAGCAATGAGGGTGTACTGGTCGTTGACGGGGTCATAAGAAACGATAAGCGGTTGTAAGATGCCGTGTAATTGAATGGATTCAGCAAGGTTGTTTAGCTCAGATGGGGCCATGTCGGTGCGTGGTTGGCGCGGGTTCGGGCTGATTTTGTCAATTGGGATGTAGCTGGCGTTGCTTTCGGTGCTAAATCCGCTGGGAATGAGGGCATCTAGACCTTTGCCGAGGCCGGTTTTACGCGTCATGGGGTTTTCCTTCAGCTTTCAAATCGGGAATATGGATGCCATCTTGTTCAAGGATTTCGCGTGCCAGGCCAGCAAAAGCGCGAGCGGCCGGGCTTTCGGGGGCGTAGAGCGAAATGGGCAGGCCGCGCGAGGGGGCTTCAGCTAGCCGAATGCTGCGTGGAATGAGGTTTTGAAAAACCCGGTTGGGGAAGTGCTTGCGGACTTCATTGACGACATCTACAGACAGATTGGTGCGGCTATCATACATGGTGAGGATGACGCCGCGCACTTTGAGGTCGGGCAGCAAGGATGCCTGAACGCGGTTGATGGTTTGGGTCAATTGGCTGAGACCTTCAAGCGCCAGGTATTCGCATTGGACGGGGATAATGACGCCGTTGCTGCCCGCAATCAGGCCGTTGACGGTCAGCAAGCTGAGCGAGGGCGGGCAATCAATGAGGATGTAATCATATCGTTCGGCGATGGGAGTCAGTGCGTTTTTAAGGCGCTGTTCGCGTTGAGGCAGGTCAATCAGTTCGATTTCGGCACCAGCCAGAGCGGGTGAGGAGGGCAGAATGGAAAGTTTGAAGCGTGGATTATGCAGAATATGGGCGTTGATGCCGGTTGCACCGATGAGTACTTCGTAGGTGCCATTTTTGACGGTGCGTTTATCAATGCCTAGGGACGAGGTGGCATTGGCTTGTGGGTCGAGATCTACCAGCAAGACGCGTTGGCCATAATATCCCAAATAGGCGCATAAGTTGACGGCACAAGTCGTCTTACCAACGCCACCTTTTTGATTGACAAGGGTGTAAATACGAGTCATGGGGTTAGCTTCCTGGAATGATTTCGACTAGGTCATCCTGAACTTCGGATGGGGTGGGAACGCCATGGATGGCTGGGCGGGTGACCGAACGGGCGGCAATGAGGGTGGCAAATCGGGCTGCTTCCCAGGGGTTTTGGGTGGTATAGAGCCGAACAAAGAAACTGGCAGCAAAAATATCTCCGGCGCCTGTGGAGTCTAATTCTTGTACTGTGGGGGGGCGAAAATAACGAATGTCACCGTTCCAATAGAGTCGTGCGCCGGCAGCTCCTTCGGTGACAACCAGTATGCGGACTGCACTGGCAATTTCTTCGATGTGTTTTTCGCTGTGGTTGACATCTTCGATACTGAGGATGGCGGCACTGGAGCGTTCAAGGACAAAGCTCGCTTCAGGCCATTCGCTGAAGTGGACGTTGCCTTGTTCATCCCAGCTGCGCATCCAGCCCTGGGGTGTGAGACCGAGGAGCTTTGTTGCAAAGCGTCTTACCAGGGTGGGGTCTACTTCTTGGGCGATGGGGGCAAGGTGAACAATGGGAGCGCTGCGCCAGGCGGGGGGAATGTGTTCAAAACCGAGGTGTTCTGCACGGTGGTGAATGCGTTGTTGACGGCCGTGTGGGGTTTGAATGTTCTCAAAGGTAGTGCTTTGGGACGCAGTGTGGTTGACAATGGGGATGCCTTCAAGGGGGCTTATTTGTGCATCGGGGGCATAGGAGGTGACAATGCCCACACGCAGCCCACAGGCTCGAGCGGTGAGGGCGGCATAGGCCGCTGTGCCGCCTAGTTGGATCCCTGAGGGGGTGATATCTTGGCTGATGTGACCAATGATCAGGTAATCTATGGGTTCAACGGGTAGGAGTGCTCCCATCATGCGTTTAGACCCTCTTGGTTGGTGGGGTGCGCCTCGACCGGAAGGGTTTCTAAGGCGTCATCTAGGGTGATGTTGTCACGGCGCATACCTGGTACCGGTGTGGCGCAATAGGGGCACAGATTCCAGGAGAGTTCCATCAGTTTGCCGCATTGGTGGCAGCGTTTGCGCAGGCGAGTGTGACAGGATGGGCAAGCGATCCATTCCGGCGAGATGCGTCGGCCACAACCCGGGCAGAGTGGTGTTTCTTCAATTGTTTGTAAGATGGCTTCTTCTTCTAGTGTTTGTTGGTATTCTTCTTCAATTGTGCGTTGTGGGCGCAAGATCAGATAGACGAGAACGCCGGGAAGAAAGAGGACGGCCACAACCAGGGCCGCCAGGACGCGCGCTAATGGGTCGCGGCTGCGCCGTCGAATATCTCGATACGTCCAAAAGATGAGGCTTAACCATAAGGCGGCAAGGAATGCGGCACCGAAGGCGGCACCAAACGTGGCAAGAGTTTTGCTTAACAGGGCAGCATCGGGCATGATTGTTCTCCAATGATGAAATTATAGCATGGATGCAGAAGGATTGTTGAGGATTGCAGAAGCTGTTTTGTGCTTGACAGGAGGTGCGGGTGTGGCGATAATACAAGAAACATTGGGCGGCAAGGAGGTGTGCTGCGATGGTGCGGGAAGCTGGAACAACGTATCGAATTATGGATTTGGAGGAAGGGGAACGTCCGCGCGAGCGTATGGCACATGTGGGGCCAGGCGCGTTAAGTCATGCGGAATTGTTAGCGATTTTGCTGCGTACTGGTTTGCAGGGGGAAAATGCGGTGCAGTTGGCGCAGCGGTTATTACAGGAGTGTGGTGGTTTGCGCGGGCTGGCACAGCGCTCATTGACAGAGCTGGCTGGGTTGCGTGGGCTTGGGTTGGCTAAAGCAGCTCAAATTAAGGCGGGCTTTGAGCTTGGCAGACGGATGGCGTCTTTTTCTCCTGATGAGCGGGTAACCATTCATGGCCCGCAAGATGCTGCTGCCTTGGTGCAGTATGAGATGTCGGCGTTGGTGCAGGAACAGCTGTGGGTGTTGTTGTTGGATACTCGGAATCGGGTGTTGGCGATTGAAAAGCTGTATGTAGGCTCACTTAATTCTTCAACGGTGCGGGTGGCTGAGGTATTTAAACCTGCCATTCAGCGCAATGCGGCTTCTTTGTTGGTGGTTCATAATCACCCGAGTGGTGATCCAACGCCTAGCGCAGAAGATGTGGCATTAACACGGGCCTTAGCACAGGCTGGAAAATTGCTTGATATTGAGGTTTTGGATCACCTGGTGATTGGAGTTGGACGCTATGTGTCGCTGAAAGAACGCGGTTTGGGTTTTGCTTAAATTTGTTGACAAAAAAAGACCGGCGTAGTAGAATAAGGCCTGTCTGGCGAGGTAGCTCAGTGGTAGAGCAGGGGACTCATAAGCCCTTGGTCGTGAGTTCAACCCTCACCCTCGCCACTCTTTTATGCGATCCTCGTGAAGAGGAGAGAAGTCCCCGCCGAACCTGCCGTAAGGCAGGTTTTTTTATCGTTTCTTGTTGGGGTGAGGGTTGTGGTGAAGTGGCATTGGTAAAATTTCAGGAAGTTTCTCCTGGGGAGATGGGTTTGAATACGCCAAGAACAATGCCGATGATTTTTTCGTTTCCGTCTGGTTGGGAATTGAAAAGAATGGGTTGGTAAATTGGTTTGTTGCTTTCAGAGAGCAACTCTGCGCTTTTGCCATCAGAATGCAAGGAAAATCGTTTGATGACCAGCCCCAGGCCGCGACCTTGAATTACTTGGGCAATGACGATGTCGCCCGGTGTGGCCTGTTCCTGAAGTTGGATGAGGACGTAATCGCCATCGTTGATGCCGGTTTGGTTCATGCTGTCGCCGCGAATGCGCATAATGAGATATTTTTGATTGCGGTGCAAGCGGATGGCACGTTTGAAGGTTCGCCTCCCTTTGCGATTGGGCAATCCAACGAGCTTCCACCGGTTGTTTTTGAATTTCCATTCACTGAAGTCTGTGTTGGGGAGGCGTAACCTTTGGTTGGGAATCTGAGATTCGATGATTTCGGTGGGTGGGCCAGCTGCTGGACGCAGGTCTTCGTAAACACCAATAATTGCAGCGGATTTGTTTTGAATTAAAAGCGCATCTGAGGGTTGGACGGGGTCTGGGATGGGCGTGGCAGCTGGCGCGGGCGCATTGATGGCTTGCGTGGGCTTGGCAGGGCGTTTGTACAAGGCTGTGATTTTGGCTTGCTGTTTGTGGACGATGGCACGGTAGTTTTGGGGGTCAAGTGTGTAGCTGCTGATCGCGAGATGTTTGAATAAGTTTTGACTGTTTTGCCAGCATTGGATGGTGCGCGAGATATCTGCGTCGCGTTCTGCATAGAAGCAGCCGCGTAGCCACCAGGTAAGGGCAAGGTAATGATGTGTGCTTGGGGTGTGATAGCCTGTTTCTAGAATTTCAATGGCAGAGGCAAATTCGTTTTCTACCTGCCATTCGGCATCGCCTTGTTTGTCACGCAAGAGTAATAAGGCAAGCAAAAGGTGCCCAAGGGCTGCATCAAGGGGATATTGTTCGGGCGGACAAGCATTCAAAATTTGGCGTAAGCGCTCAATCCACAATGCGCTTTCAACGGGCTTGCGACCGCTTAGCTGTTTAAAGAGCAGCTGATAAGGTTCGCGAGAGATGTCGCTGAGCTGCTGACAACAGTTTGGTAGCTGCAATTCTCGAAATGCACTTTCAATAGAATCCATAAGCGACCCTATGAAGCGTTTGGGACATATGATTATCATACAATAAAAACCAGACTCGCACAAGCAAAAGAAAGGGTTTTGTGGTATTGACAAAAATATTAACTGGTTGTATATTTTACGAGAAAATTATTAACTTGTGGAGTATTTTGTAAATGCCAGTGCGACATGCTTTGCTTGCCTTGCTTGCGCAACAACCCCGTTATGGATATGAGCTTCACGCGGCGTTTGAGGCATTGGTTGGCGGGCAACAAAACTGGGATTTGAAACCTGCACAGGTGTACACGACCTTGTTACGTCTGACAGAGGCGGGGTTGGTGCGTTTGTCTGAGAGTGGTGAGGGGGCAGAAACGGATAAGCGCTTGTTTGAAATTACACCTGAGGGGCAGAAGGAGTTGCAGAACTGGTTGCATTCGGAGACGGCTTTAGAACCGCAGCGCGATGCATTTTATTTGAAATTGATGTTGGCGTTGTCAATCGGCGAGGAAGTGCGCCCGATTGTGCGGGTGCAGCGCACGGCCCTGTATCGGCGATTGCATCAGTTGACGACACAACGACAGGAAGCTGATCCACGGCGCGAGCTGGCAAAGATTTTGTTGATGGATAAGGCAGTGATGCATTTAGAAGCAGATTTACGTTGGCTGGATATGATTGAGGCACGGTTGGATGAGGTGTGTCAGCAGCCATTACCACAACCAGAACTGCGCCGGCGCGGGCGTCCTGCGCGTGGCAGTTGAAATTTTTTCAAAAGGAGTTTATGATGACAACCATTGTTCGTGTGCAAGGCTTAAGTCGGATTTATGGTGAAGGGGATACGGCCGTCACGGCGTTGGACCGAGTGAACCTTGAAGTTGGCGGCGGAGAGTTTTTGGCGGTGATGGGGCCAAGTGGCTGTGGTAAATCCACGTTGTTGCATTTGATTGGCGGATTGGATCATCCAAGCGCTGGAGAAATTGAGATTGAGGGTAAGAAGTTATCTCAGTTGGATGATGCCCATTTAACTGAGCTGCGCCGGCGACGGATGGGGTTTGTATTCCAGTTCTTTAACTTATTACCTGTGTTGACAGCAGTAGAAAATGCGGCGTTGCCTTTGTTGTTGGATGGTGTGAAACCCAGGCAAGCCAATGAAAAAGCTGCGCAGTGGCTGGAACAGCTTGGTTTGATAGAGCGCAGCGGGCATTATCCGCATCAGCTTTCTGGCGGGCAGCAGCAACGCGTGGCGATTGCGCGGGCGATGGTAACTGAGCCGGCTTTGTTACTGGCGGATGAGCCGACCGGGAATTTGGATTCGCGGGCCTCGGATGAAATTGCTGGGTTGTTGCGCAAGGCGGCAAGTGATTGGGGACGAACCGTTATTATGGTGACGCATGATCCGCGGATTGCGGCGTTTGCTGACCGAATTGTGTTCTTGAAAGATGGTCGAGTGGTGGATGAGGCGCGACTGAGCGCAAATGGGCATGAGGAAGCACAGATGGTGAAGGATCGAATGGAGGCGCTATGAGCATCGCGTGGCGTTTGGCGTGGCGATATTTGCAAGGACGCAAGCTGCGTTCCTTTTTGACGACCCTGGCGGTGGCGTTAGGGGTTATGCTGATTTTTGGTTTGAATGGTTTGTTGCCAGGGATGTTGCAAGCGTTGCGGATGACGACAATGGCAGCTGCTGGTCAGGTGGATTTAACGATCACCAATCAGGCGAAGGGGCCGTTTGAGATTGCGGCTGTGGATGTGGTGCGCGATGTGCCGGGGGTGGCGGCTGCATCGGGTGTGTTGCAGCAAAATGTAGTGTTGCCAGCAGGGTTGAACCCTGGTTTTCCCACGGATCCATTGAAAACAGTGAGCTCAGTGCTTTTGGTGGGGATTATGCCGGACGAAGCGCGGACGGTGCATATCTATCCGCTGGTGGAAGGCAACTTCTTGCAACCTGGACGGTCCGGCGAGGTGTTGATCAGCAGTCGCATGGCAGAGAAAACGGGCTTACGCCTTGGGGATACACTGTATCTCCCTTCAACGCAAGGTAAGGCTGGGTTTGTGGTTGTGGGCATTCTTTCATTGCCACCTTCTGCAGGCGCTGAGGAGGTGTTTGTGCTGTTGGAAGATGCACAACAGGTGCTCAATCAAGCTGGGCAGATCAATTTGATTGAGGTGATTTTTGACGCCGCTGCAAAACCCGAGGCGGTTCAGGCCGACATTTTGGCACGCTTGGGGGAAGAGCGCTTCCGTTCTGGTGGTCTGGAATTGGGAAGTGAATTGCTGGCAGCGTTGGATATGGGCAAGGTGGCGTTTTCACTGTTTGGTCTGATGGCGCTGGCAATGGGGGGATTCATTATCTTCAACACCTTCCGTACGTTGGTGGCAGAGCGGCGGCGCGATTTGGGCATGTTGCGCGCTGTTGGGGCAACACGGCAAACGGTGGTTGGTACGATTGTGCTGGAGAGTTTGCTGCAGGGGGGCGTTGGCACATTGACTGGCTTGTTACTCGGCTTTTTATTGGCCAATGTCATGATGGCTATGGTGCGGCCCGTGGCACAAATGTATTTGCATTTGGATATTGGCTGGCCGATTTTTACGTTATCCAATTGGCTGAGCGCGATCCTGGCTGGTATGGGGGTGACGCTGTTGGCTGGATTGGTGCCAGCTCTTTCAACGGCACGTTTGTTGCCTCTGGAAGCGATTCGACCTGTGTTACCGGCAGTCGAGACAATGCGTTCGGCGCGTCGTTCGGTGGTTGGTGCTGTGCTGATTGTGCTGGCTGCACTTGGTCTGGTTTCTGGGCAGATGCAATTGGCTTCTGTGGGCGTGTTGTTCTTCTTAGTGGGCTTGATTCTGGTGGCGCCGGTGTTGGTGCAGCCATTGGGGCGCACGTTGGGGCGAGCGCTGTCGTTATTCTTTGCTCAAGAAGGACGACTTGCAGAAGGAAATTTGGCCCGACAGCCGGGGCGGGCAACAGTGACTGCTTCGGCATTGATGATTGCGATGGCAATTGTGGTAGCGCTTGCCGGTGTGGTTGCGAGTGTGACGATTGGCTTTCGGAATTACATTGAGCGGAGTCTATCGGCAGATTATTTGATCATGCCGTCATCATTGTTGCTGAGTGGCGGCAATTTGGGCGCCGGACCTGAGCTTGCGCAAGAGTTGCGGACTCTGCCGGGCATTGAAATGGTTTCAACATTGCGACTTGCTTCTGGGCGAGTGAACAATGCAGATGTTCAGGTGGTCGGGATAGACCCAATGACATATGGTCAGGTATCTGGCTTGGAGTTTAGCAAAGGTAGCAGCGCCGAGGCGTTTGGAGCGTTGGCAGAGGGCCGGACGGCTATTTTGAACGGTATTTACGCTGCGCAATCCGGCGCGCGGGTTGGGGATGATTTGCATATTCTGACAGCAGAAGGTGAACAAACCTATCGCGTCGTGGGGATTGGGTCTGATTATTTGAATGCTAAGCTAGCGACAATCTATATTTCGCAGCAGAATCTGGCGAGCGATTTTCATCAGACCTCGGATGTGTTGTTGATGGCCAATCGTCGGGCAGATGCGGATGCAGCACGTTTACAGGGTGAAGTTGCTGTGCTGGTGGAAAACTATCCGGCTTTTACGTTGATTGATGCAGATAGCTTTTTGGAGAATCAGATGATGGCAATGAACGCGGCAATGAGCATGATGTATGTGTTGATGGCCGCGTTGGCTTTGCCGGGTCTGATTGCGATGATGAATACGTTGGCCATCAATGTCATTGAGCGGACGCGCGAGCTGGGTATGTTGCGGGCAGTTGGCAGCACACGTCGTCAGGTGCGGCGGATGATTTTGGCAGAAAGTTTGCTGCTGGCTTTGTTTGGCACCTTGTTTGGCATTTCGGCCGGTATATGGCTTGGCTATGTGATGGTTGGCGCGATGAACAGTGGCGGTTTTTCAATGCCGTATGTTTTTCCGCTGGGCGGTGTTGTGGCCGCAGCACTGATTGGGGTTGTGTTTGGTGTGTTGGCGGCTGGTGAGCCGGCACGTCAGGCAGCTAATTTGGATGTGATTGCTGCTTTACAATACGATTAAAGGCGATTTTTGAGCAGCAGACCGCCAAATAGCAAAACGCTAGCTAAGACAAACCAATAGATGCCAGGGGTGGAAGATTGTTGGGTGGCTTTGAAATCACTCAGGGTGATTGCGGTTGGGGAAAAACGCCATTCATAATCTTCCACCTCGCCATTGATGACTTTGCCACTTGGTAAAGGGTTTTCTGGGTAGCCGGCGTAGAGGCGAAAGCGCGCGTAAAGAGTGTTGCCGGTTGTGTAGGTTTGTGGGATGATGAGGCTCAAGGAGCTATCTCCTTGAGGCAGGTTGCCAAAACGGATCATTTCATCTGCGTCATTCAGGTCGCCGTCGCCGTTCCAATCAAACCAGCCAATCAGGTGACCACCGGTTCCCTGTACGGTTACATTAAGGTGAACGGTATTGCCTGGTTGCCAGGTTTCGCCATTTTGGCGCTGAATGCCGTCTTCGTCGTTTTTGTCCTTTTCGTTGTCGTTACTGCCGGGGCTGTTGGCGGTATTGTTTTCAGTGTCAATCTCGTTGCCAAGGTATAGGTTGCCAAGCAAGTGTCGGGCGCCATCTTGAGCTAGGGTGGTGGGATAAGAGGCAGGCAGGTCGCCGTAGTCGTATTGTAGAATGCGAGTCTCATCAGATGCTGTATTGTTGCTGGCATTGTTGTCACGGCTGTTGCTGATTGAGGCGTTGGCAGTGACAGTGGATGGAATTGTTTCATTGGGAATAACGGCGATTTCAACGGCGGGCAAGTTCTCGCCTGCGGCTGTGGTGCGCGTGATTGTGCAGGTGATTTGCTGACCATTGGTGCTGCAAGACCATCCAGTAGCTTTGATGGTCTGAATGCTCATTCCGTTGGGGATGTTCAAAGTGAGGGTGGTTTGTTGGTTGTTGGTGCGCGTGCCGCGATTGGTGACAATGGCCTGATAGACGCCTGTGCTACCGATTTCAAAGTCACCAGTGTGGGTTAGCATAACGGCCATATCTCGATCAACGGCAGGGATGATGGTAAGGTTTGTGGAGATGGTCTCGCTGGGGTAGAAAGTCCACAGATCGAGACCCTTGTTGTTGCCAAAACCGTTGGTGGTGTTGTCGCCGTAGGCGCGCTGATTGGTGCTGGAATCAAAGCCTGTGTCAGGGTTGCTGCGATTGGTTGCGGGTGGGGCGTTGCCCGGTAGGGTAACGTTGACGGTGCCGACAATGCTGCCATTGGAGGTGCGGTAGCCGCGATCATCATAAAAAGCAGTTGTGCAGCCGAGGGGGCAAATGCCATTGGGTGGATTCAGCATTTCAATGTGTGGTCCACCTGAAATGCTATTTTCGACATCAAGCATAGGAAAGTGATATTCACCAGCGTGAAGGCTGACGCGATAGGCGAAATTCCCGTTTGGAAAGGCCAATCCAGCGTTGTCGAGACCATCCCAGGTAATGGATTGTTGGCCAGCCAGGCTGACACTGCGCAGGACACGGTTGTTGGGGTTGGTGGGGTCAAAGTTGTTACCGTCGCGGCTGATGATGATTTCGGTGATACCACCCACATTGCCGTGGTAGGTGAATGTGCCACCCAAATTAGCATAGGTGCTGCCGCTGCCAGCTGCGCCAATGAAGGCTATATTTTGCAGGGTGGGGATTTGTGGAATGGGCAAAATCGTGTTGGGCAGGTCGGGCGCGGGCGGTGAGAAAAAGATGAGCGCATTGGGTGGAGCCAGGGTTACGCCGCCTTGGGGGGTGGTCAGATTCGAATCGGTGGCAACTAAGTCGTGATAGAGTGGGCTACCGTTGGGATTCAGATAGCCGACATCGTTGGCATAGATGATGTAACCATATGGATCAAGGCCATCGAGATCCACTTTGTACTGGAAGCCATCTTTGGTGATGACATAAAGTGAAGAATAAAGGCGATTGTTGATGCCGGTGCCATTCATGATTTGGGTAAGGTATTGGGTGAATGTCCGCCCGGGATATTCAATAAAGCCAGGTTCATTACTATTGCGAACGGTTACATCCCAAATGGAAACCCCTGTATTTTGGGTGATGCTGACGTTGGGGGTGTCAATTGTGCCAGCATCGCCGTTGCGGTCGGTGGCGGGTTGCGGGCCGTCGGGGCCCCAAAAAGCAACCCAATGGATGCCGGTGGTGGTAACAGAATAGACACATGGGTCATAACCGCCCGGATTGGGAAGAGGCCCGGCGAGTTCAAGGTCGCGACTGTTGATTAAACCTTTACCCGGTTGTGCTGTGGCGCAGCGCAGGGTGGGGGCTGGCAAATCGTTGAAGAGTTTTTGTGAAGTAGCAAAATCGTTGATCAGGCCGGGTTGCCAAATGGCAATATCGCCCTGACCAAGACCGATTGCACTAGAGCCAAGGTTGATTACTTCGCCAGCGCGTGCATAGACCTGGAAAAAAGTGCGACGACGCAGGAGATTGCTGTAGGTGGTGGTGCGCCATTCTGTGAGTGGGCGGTTAATGCCGCCGTTTGCAACGGTTTCACGACTGCCTTCAGCAGAAGTGGGATTGGCGTTGAGGAGAATGAGACTGAGAAGTAGGGTGGCGAAGAGGGCGAAATTTAGTGCTTTCCAAGAAAACTTGATAAAGAGGCCTTTTTTCATGAAATTTACTTTTATTACAAAATTTGGATAGTTTATATCTTAAGTGTTGCTGTTTGTCAATACAAACAGTTTTTTGTATAGGTTTTTTTAATGAAAAAACGGCTACAACAAGGTAGCCGTTTGAGTAAGTTGGTTTTCAAAGAATTTAAGCTTCAACGATGGTGATACTGTTCAAGCGAGCACCGGGATGGGTGGGGCGCATGGGGTCGCGTTCGGGAATGGCAAGAACAACATCCATGCCTTCAATGACTTCGCCAAACACGCTGTGTTTGTTATCAAGCCAGGGAGTGGCACGATGGGTGATGAAAAATTGTGAGCCGTTTGTGCCGGGGCCGGCATTGGCCATGGAGAGGATGCCGGGTTTGTTATGTTTGAGGGTGGGGTGAAATTCATCGGCAAAGCGATAACCGGGGCCACCGCTGCCGGTGCCGGTTGGGTCTCCGCCTTGTGCCATGAAATCGGCAATTACCCGGTGGAAGATTGTGCCGTCGTAGAATCCCTGGCGGGAGAGGAAAACAAAATTATTGACCGTTTTTGGGGCGCGATCGGCAAACAGGCGGATGACAATATCCCCATGGTCGGTGTGGAGCGTGGCCGTGTAGGTTTTCTTGGGGTCAATTTGCATTTCAGGTGGTTTGGACCATTGCTGAGCAGGCATAGGAAACTCCTTTGAAGAATTGGGTTAAAGGGATTGTAACATGGAATGGCGTTTAGCGATGGGTGCGCTGCCGGTAGGTTTTGAGCGCCACACGCAGAAAGTTGAGTACGTGGCGAAGGGGTTGAATGTGGCTGCCCTGATCGCCGTAAATGGTGCGGATTGGAACCCAGGCAAGTGGCCAGTTGTTTTGCACACAGCGTGCAATCATTTCGACTTCGAATTCGAAGCCGCTTTCGTGACTGTCTAGTAGGGTTAGCATGAGGCGTTGGCTAATCAGGCGATAGCCCGATTGATTGTCGCGAATGGGGCAGCCCAAAGCCCATGAGAAGATCCATTGGCCGAGGGTATTGGCGAGGCGCCGCGAGAAGGGCATTTGGCGGAAGTCGCGTGCGCCAATCAGTAAATCGGTGGGGGAAGATTGCCATGCGGCGAGAAAGGCTGGGATTTCGGTTGGGTCGTGCTGTCCATCCGCATCCAGGGTGAGAACGGCAGAATAGCCGGCGTTTATGGCGTAGTGAAAACCGGCGCGTAAGGCAGCGCCTTTGCCCTGATTGGGGTGTTGATGGATGACGATTGCTCCGGCACTTTCGGCGATTGCGGCAGTTTCGTCTTGTGAGCCATCGTCTATGACCAACATTGGCAAGTGAGGGTGGACGCCTAGCAATACGGATTGGATTCGGGTGGCTTCGTTGTAAGCGGGGATGAGCGCTAAAATCTTGGGGGGAGTGGGTGGGTGAGTCATAGAAAAGAATTATAACTGCTAAAGATGAGAATTTTCTCATTTTTTTCTAATCTAAAATTAATTTTTTTATCATTTTAAATTAATCTATTGGGTGGATAATGAAACCACGATATTCTTTTTGGAAGGAGGCTGATTCAATGGCAAGTGTAACGTATGATCATGTATTCAAGCGTTTTGGGGATTTCATTGCAGTGAATGATCTCAACATTCACATCGAAGATAAGGAATTCCTGGTGCTGGTTGGGCCGTCGGGGTGTGGTAAGACGACAGCATTGCGCTGCCTGGCGGGCCTGGAAGAAATTTCAGATGGGCGGGTGTTGATTGGGGACACGGTGGTAAACGATGTGCCGCCGAAGGATCGCGATATTGCGATGGTGTTCCAGTCTTACGCTTTGTATCCACACATGACCGTGTTTGATAACATGGCGTTTGGCCTCAAACTGCGCAAGGTGCCACGCGAGGAAATTAAGCGCCGTGTGGAAGAAGCGGCGCAAATTTTGGGCATTGAGAAGCTGCTTAAGCGCAAACCGCGCGAGCTCTCCGGTGGTCAGCGGCAGCGCGTGGCGGTTGGGCGTGCAATTGTGCGCGAGCCCAAGGTCTTCTTGTTTGATGAGCCGTTGTCAAACCTGGATGCCAAATTGCGCGTGCAAACCCGTGCGGAAATCAGCAAGCTGCATCAGCGTTTGCAGACGACGTTTATTTATGTCACGCACGATCAGGTGGAAGCGATGACGATGGCGTCGCGCATTGCGGTGATGAACAAGGGTGTTTTGCAACAGTTGGATACACCGCAACACCTGTATGATTCTCCTGCCAATCAGTTTGTGGCTGGGTTCATTGGTTCGCCTTCAATGAACTTCTTCTCGGCTCGTTTGCGCAAGGACGGGAACAAGCTGTTTGTGGATGCTGGTGCGTTCAGTGTGCAAATTCCGGAAGATCGAGTTGGCCCATATATGCCATTTGTTGACAAGCAGGTTGTGTTTGGCATTCGCCCTGAGGATATTTACAACCCGCAGTTCCTACCCCCGGGCATTCACGCCGCACAGATTGAAGCGCGCGTTGAAGTGACCGAGTTGATGGGGAACGAAATCTTCTTGTACCTGGTTGCGGGAGATCACAACTTTGTGGCTCGCGTTGACCCGCGCACGCGCTTTGCTATTGGGGATAAGGTGGCGCTGACCTTCAACATGGATAAGTTCCACATCTTCGACTCTGCGAGCAACCCCGAGAATCCGCCTGCGATTCGCTAGTTTGGGGTTGCTGGTCAAAAGGTCTGTTCATACAGCGCAAGCCCGGTCTTGCGCTGTATGATTGATAGGATGGAATGGTTGAAGGGTTTGTGACAATGCGATAGAATAAGGCAATCTATTCTTTTTGGAGGAGTTCCGATGTATAAGGTTGTTTTGTTGCGGCATGGTGAAAGCGCCTGGAATCAGGAGAATCGTTTTACGGGCTGGACCGATGTGGATATTACTGAAAAAGGAATCCGTGAGGCGCATCAGGCGGGGCAGTTGTTGCGCGAGGGGGGGTATACCTTTGATGTGGCTTACACGTCTGTTCTAAAGCGGGCAATTCGTACGTTATGGATTGTGCTGGATGAAATGGATTTGATGTGGATTCCGGTGTATCGCAATTGGCGACTGAATGAGCGGCATTACGGCGCATTACAGGGGCTGAATAAGGCTGAAACAGCGGAAAAGTATGGTGAAGCGCAAGTTAAGTTGTGGCGGCGTAGTTATGATGTCCGTCCGCCGGCATTGACCAAGGATGATGAACGATATCCGGGCAAGGATCGTCGTTATGCAGATTTGACGGAAGAGGAATTGCCGCTGACAGAGTGTTTGAAAGACACAGTGGCGCGGTTTGTGCCCTATTGGTTGGAGACGATTGTGCCAGCAATTCGATCTGGCAAAAGGGTGTTGATTACGGCGCATGGCAACAGCTTGCGTTCGCTGGTCAAGTACTTGGATAATATTCCGGATGAAGAGATTGTTGAACTGAATATCCCCACAGGTGTGCCATTGGTATACGAATTGGATGACGAGATGAAACCGATCCGGCATTATTATTTGGGGGATGAGGAAGCTGTGCGCAAAGCGCAAGAAGCGGTTGCAAATCAGGCCAAGAAGAAGTAAGGCGAGCCTTTGCGTTGTGTGTCAGGTTGTATTCTGGCAGCTGCACGCCGCAGCTGCCAGAATTTTTTAGCGAGCCCAACGATGCAGTAATGCTCGCCCACCCAGGATGCAGATCAAGCCGCCTATGGCGCTGATGACGCCAACCAGGATGAAAGCATCTTGCCAGAGTCGCAAGGGAAAGAGGCGAATGAGGCTGTCTGAATATTCAAACAGCCAGCTATTGCCTGTGAAGAAAAGTTGATGGAAAAGGGTGAAGAGTTCGCGAAAACTGATGACAACCGCAAGGAGGATGGCAGCAATTAGCCCCAGGGTTGCCCAGCCGCCGGAGACGAGACCTTGAATATAGGATTCCAGGGCATGTGTGCGCCAGGCAAGCAGGCCCAGAGCAACCAGAACGGCTAAGACAATCCACCATGCTGTGACCATGCCTAGGAAGACAATCTGTACATCTAGCATGTGGCTCAGCTCGCGTTCGTTGTAGAGCGGTTGGCCGGTTGGCAGGCGCTGATCGGCCAGGAAAGAAAGTGGTTCGCCATGGGTGATATATTGGATGGAAATGGTTCCCCATTGCAATCGTTCCGCAGTGGTAAAACCATAAGGGTCCGGGGGAAAGTTGGGGGCACGGTATTCAATTTGCAAATAAAATGGATTGAAGAGGATGCGGATTGCGCTCATCAATAAAAAGAAAGGCAGGATTGCAGCAATCAGGAACGAAAGGGCTTTTTTCATTGTAAGGTCTCCTCTAAACTGCCGCTGAGAAAGAAATCAATGACCATGCTATTGGTGAGCCATTCAACAGAGGCTTTGTCATCGGTGAAAAGTGTGCCTTGGGTTGGGGTGGGCTGCAGATTGGCAAGGGTTACAGCCAGGGTGTCGGTGAGTAATGGATGGCAGGGCGGATTGAGCGCCAATAGCGCGGCTTGATTTTGGGCCAGGTTTTCTGGCCGAGTGGGCTGACGAGTTGCAAAAATCATGGTGTTGAAGGAGTTTGGAATGTCGGTGACATAGACCGATGGAAAAACGGTTTGAATGGTGAAGGCCAAGGCATCAATCATGCGGCGGTCATTCGGGGTGCGGCCAACATTGATGACCATCACACCATCATCGCTGAGGTGGTCGTAGATGATTTGGAAGAATTCTTGTGTGGTTAGGTGCCAGGGAATATAGGGCGGGCGGTAGGCATCTACACTGATGATTTGATAGCGATAGGGGCTGTTGCGCAGGCCGACGCGTCCGTCTTCAACAAAAACATGCAGGTTGGGTTGCTTCATATCGAAGAATTGTTCGCCAACGGCGACAATTTTGGGATCGATTTCAAAGCCATCAATTTGTACATCTGGCCCATAAATGAGGGTGGCCTGACGTGCAGCGGTTCCCGCAGCCATGCCAACGATGGCGATGCGTTCAACTTTGTTAATGTCGTAGGGTGCCGGGTTGAAGAAAGGCGCAACAGAGACTTGTTCCCAGGGGCCCTTATAGTCAACGACGGTTGGATGATAAACGGAATGAACACCCTGACCTTCATTGAGGCGTAGCAGGCGATATTGCTCAATCTCCTGTACCATAATGTAATTGTAGGCTGATTCACCTTCGTAGATCATGCCGGTGGTGTTTTTGTCACTGCCGCGTGTGCCAAGGATGCCGAGCACGATGAGCAGGATGGGCATCCAGGCGAGGGGGAGGACCGCTCGCAGACCGGCAACACGCCCTAGACCGATGAGAGCAACGATGAGCAACAGCAAGCCAAAGGCGACAAAGGTGCGGTATGTGCCAATGAGCGGGATGGTTAACAAAACAGGCAGGAAAGTTCCAACAAATGAACCCAGTGTAGAAATGGCATAAATGCGTCCGGCAATACTGCCGGCCTGACGGGTATCTAGCAGGGAGAGACGAATGGCGAACGGTGAGGCGGTGCCAAGTAAGGTGATGGGAATGCTGAAGAGAATTAACACGGCGATGAAAGCGCCAATCATGCCGCCGAGCTGTATTTGATCGAATGCTTGAGCGGCAATGCGTAGAACAGGGCGGGAGGCGAGGGGAACAAGACCAATGAGCAGGCCGCTCCAGGAAAGGATTTTGAAAAAGGTTTCATAGCGCGGGGAACGATCGGCCCAGCGCCCCCCTAGAAAGTAGCCGACGGTTAGGTAAATCAGGATTAGGCCAATGATGCTGGCCCAGATCAGGTTGCTTGCGCCGAAATAATTACCAAGTAGGCGCGAGGCAGCCATTTCGATTGCCAGGCTAGTGAGGCCGGAAACAAAGACGGTGAGATAGAGGAATTTTCGCATGGCTCCATTATACATGAGAAGCGGAAGTTGTTGTCAGGGCGGTGAGGTTGTGGAGGATAAGAACTTTGCCAGGTGACTGTGCGCGCGGGTATAATAGCTATCAAAAAACGGAGGTGTTCGATGCGGTTATGGACAGTGAATGAGATGCGGGCAGTGGAACAGGAAGCCAATCAGCGGGGCGTTTCGTATGATCAAATGATTGAGCAGGCCGGTGCCGGCGTTGCGTTTTGGGTAGATGGGGTGTATGGTCGCGAAGACGAGGTTTGTTATGCGGTTGGGTTGGTTGGCAGTGGACACAATGGTTCGGATACACTGGCAGCCCTGATTGAGTTAGCAAGTTTGGGGTGGGTTGCAAAAGCTTATTTGCTTAAGGACTTGCCTGTGGATGATGTTTGGCGGCAGCGTGCAGCCGAAGCGCAGATTGAAATGGTGGCTATGGAGGCAGACAAGGGATTCGATGCGCTTGAAGAGTGGCTGGAGGATGCAGATGTGTTGCTGGATGGCTTGGCCGGAACTGGCTTTAAGCCGCCGATTAAGCCCGATTTGGCCAAACTTCTGGAGAATGTTTTGCATTTTACCGATGGTTTGCCGATTGTCGCGGTAGACTGTCCATCGGGAATGGATTGCGAAACGGGAACAGTAGCCGATGAGACATTGCATGCGGATTTGACGGTTTGCATTCACGCCGTCAAAACTGGACAGTTGCGGTTGCCTGCTTTTCGATATTTGGGGCAATTGGTGCAGGTGGAATTGAAACTGCCAGAAGACTTGTCGAGCTATCCCAACGTGGTGCGTGAAGTGGCTTCATACCAAGATGCGACCTGGCTGTTGCCTGATCGGCCAGAGGATGCGCATAAAGGCATGTTTGGTAAGGCGCTGATTGTGGCGGGTTCGATCAATTACACGGGGGCGGCACAACTTGCCGCATTGGCGGCCTGTCGGGTGGGAACGGGGCTTGTGCGCCTGGCCGTGCCGGGTGCATTGCACACAGCCTTGGCGGGGAGTTTGCCTGAGGTGACCTGGCTGGTTTTGCCGCAGGAAATGGGCGTCATTGCTGCAGGTGCAGAGGATGTTTTGTTTAAGAATCTCGAAGATGTGGACGCGTTATTGTTGGGGCCTGGTTGGGGAAGAGAAGATACAACCGGCGAATTTTTGCGGCAGCTGTTGAGTGGCGGTGATCATATTCAGCGGCGGACAATTGGTTTTGTGTTGAGTGATGATGAGGCTCTTGATCAGGAGAAAAAAGTGACGTTGCCGCCGCTGGTGTTGGATGCAGATGGTTTGCGCTTGCTGGCAAAATTGCCGGATTGGCCAAGGTTGTTGCCGCAAGGAACCGTCTTGACGCCACATCCGGGTGAGATGGCCGCGTTGACGGGCTGGACTGTGGAGAAAGTGCAGGAAGATCGCATGGAAACCGCGCGTCATTTTGCAATGTTGTGGAATCAGGTGGTTGTGTTGAAGGGGGCGTTTACTGTGATTGCTGCACCGGATGGGCGGGTGATGGTTATTCCGGTTGCGACTGCTGCACTGGCTCACGCTGGAACAGGTGATGTGTTGGCAGGTATGGTGGTTGGGCTGCGAGCGCAAGGTCTGGATGCTTATGATTCAGCTGTTGCTGCGGCGTATTTCCATGCACAGGCTGGGTGGGTGGCTGAACAACGGATTGGCGGCACTGCCCCGGTGTTGGCCAGGGATGTGCTGGAGGCATTGGTGACTGTGATGGCTTGAGAAGGAAGTGAATCAAAACACCCCTCGTAAAAACGGGGGTGTTTTTTTGTGTGTGCGGTTGAGCTGGTTTTACTCAGCGTCAGGCTCAGCCGGCGCTTCTTCAAGAGCAACCTGGCGGCGATTGGCGATTTCTGCGGCGCGTTGCTTGGCTTCGTTGAGCAGTTTTTCGGCTTGTTTCACCGCTTCGTTAGCAGCGGCTTCCGCTTTGCTATAAGCTTCAGTGAACGATTCGTTGGTTTTGTCGCGCAGTTCAATGGCACGCTCTTTGATGATGCCGCGCGTTTCTTCGCCCGATTGTGGGGCGAGGAGTAGGGCAGCAACTGCACCGGTTAGGCCGCCAACGACAAACCCAATGAAAAAGGCGCCAAATTCATCTTTACTGGACATGGAAAACCTCCTGTTAGAAATAGAAAAGGATAGGACCGATCATCCTCGCCTAGGACTTGCCTGGGCGAATGAGATCAAAGAAACGACGCAATCCGGCGAGATATTCGTTGAGTTTGATGATGGGCTCAACCAGATTGTTGCTGATGAAGGTAGTTGTGCCGCGCAGGTTGTTGACAGTTTCATTGGTGGTGCGCAGAATAGGCTTGATTTCGTTTTGGAGCAGGTTGATTAGAATGGCAAGTTGAATGATGAGGATGACCAGGGCGATCATGACCAGAATGGAAATAAGCCCCATGAAAATGATGAAGATGTCGCGCACCAACCCAGCCGTGGCTGGACCCGCGTTGACGAGCAAGACAACGGAGGCAATCAGTGCCGCGAGGATCAAAACACCAACAATCGCGGCAAGAATGGCGTTGAGCCGCTGTTTGCGTTCCTCGGTGGCCTGTTCAGCAGCGGTGGGAACAGAAATATCTTCTGACCGAAGCTTGGGCTCCGGCAGTGAAGGTTGAGGCGGTGGGACGTTTACAGATTCTGTCATGATTGATCCTGATTATACTACAAAGATAAGTGTTACCTGTCAGAAAAATTATACAACAAAAAATACAAGTCGGGTTGTATTTATCAAGGTGTTTTGATCCAGTTTGTGGATGTTGGTGATAGCTGATTTTTTGCAAGATTGGTGGCTTTGTGTTAGACTTAACATTTATGATGCGGTTTTGTAAATTTTTGTTGGCTTTGATCGTTGGTTTGTTGCTTGTGACCGTGCCGGTTCTGGCGCAAACAGAAGGGCTGCCGGAGGTGCTTTCTCCGACAGATGGTTCGGTTTTGCAGGGGGTTGTAACTGTGCAGGGCAAGGCTGCTTTGGAAGGGTTTTCGGCGCTTGAGGTGTCTTTTGCTTATGCAGATGATCCAACCGAGACCTGGTTTTTGTTGTATGAGGGGGTACAGCCGGTTACAGAGGGAGAGCTGGCAGTTTGGGATACGACGACATTACCGGACGGTGAATATCGCTTGCGAGTGCGGGTCGTTTTGCGTGATGGTCAGGTTCGGGATGCTGTGGTGCAGGGTTTGCGGGTGAGAAATTATTCGCCTGTAGAAGTAGATACGCCATTCCCATCGGGTAGCGCGCCGACGTTGATGGCAACAGCTACTGCTCAACCTTCGCCTACGGCGTTGCGTTGGACGCCGACGCCATTCCCTCCCAATCCATTGCAGATTTCGATGGCGGAATGGACGTTTTGGCTCTTGCAAGGAGCTTTGTTTACGGTGGTCGTTTTTGTCGTTTTGGGTGTGTATTTGCTGTTGCGCAGATGGAGACGTTGAGGCAGATTTTTTATGGAACAGGCAATGTATTTGATTGTTGGTCTGGGCAATCCGGGGCGTGAATATCGTGCGACACGGCACAATGCGGGTTTTATGGTGGTGGATGCTCTGGCGCAGGCATGGCAAATCCGTATGGCGCGCGTGCAGGCAAAAGCAATCATTGGTAGTGGGGTGTTTTCTGGTCAGAAGGTTGTACTTGCCAAGCCGCAGACATATATGAATCTTTCGGGTGAATCGGTTATGGCGTTAATGCGTTTTTACAAGACGCCGGCCGATCATTTGCTTGTGGTACATGACGATTTGGACTTGCCACCCGGCACTTTGCGATTGCGGCCGGGGGGGGGCGCTGGCGGTCAGAAAGGTGTCGCATCAATTATTCAACGCTTGGGCGGGCAAGATTTTGCGCGCCTGCGAATTGGGATTGGCCGACCGCCGGGGCAGATGGAGGCGGCGACATATGTTTTGGAAGATTTCACTGCTGCTGAGCAGGAGCTGATGAAGCTTGTGCTGGCGCGAGCTGTTTTGGCCGTTGAAACTTTTGTGTCTGAGGGGTTGGAAATGGCTATGAACCGCTATAACGGTGTGGTTGAGCCGCTTTGAGAGGGTGCATGAGACATGCTGTATTAGAGCAATTGCAAGCGCAGCCGGCGTATCAGGCATTGGTCAAAGCGGTGCGTTCGGGGCAGGCTTTGTCGGGGCTTGGTTTGTTGCGTGCAGCGCGCCTGCCATTGCTTGCTGCGCTGTGGGCCGATTTGCGTTGCCCGATGTTGTTGGTTGCAGACCGGATGGATCGTGCTTTAACCGTGCAAGACGAATTAGGGTTTTGGTCTGCGGATGCACCGCGCTTGCTTTTCCCTGAGCCTAACCCAATGTTTTATGAGCAGGCGGCTTGGGGGAGTAACACCCGGCGAGAACGATTGCAGGTCTTAACGGCGCTGGCACAGTATCACATTCCAGGTCAAGAACGCCCGAAACAGCCGCCAATGATCATTACTTCCTTGCGCGCGTTGATGACGCGCACCTTGCCGCGGCGTGATTTTTTGAAACATACCCGCTCTTTGAAGGTTGGACAGATGGCCTCCCCCGAAATGTTGCAACGAACATGGGTGGAGGTGGGGTATCAGGCGGCTGAGGTTGTGCTGGAGCCAGGTCAGTTTTCGCGACGGGGCGGTTTGTTGGATGTTTGGGTACCGGCAGAAAAATTCCCTGTTCGGCTTGAGTTTTTTGGAGATGAGATTGATTTGTTGCGTCGTTTTGACCCGGCTACGCAGCGAACTGTTGAAAAAATTGAACGCCTGACGGTGACGCCGGCGCGCGAGGTTCTGCCAGGCAAGGCGACGCAATTGCCTGAGGGGGTTGAGGTTGATGAATTTTATCTGCCGGTTGTACATCCGGCCCATGCCAGTTTGCTGGACTATTTACCAAAAGATGCACTGGTAGTAGTCGGTGACATGGATTTGTTGCAATCCATTGCTGGTGAGATTGAAGAGCAGGCGGTTCAGTTTCGTCAGGAGAGCGTTGCTGAAGGAACACTGACTGAGGATTTTCCTGTTCCTTACTTGAGCTGGTCAGAAATACAGGATATGTTGAGTGGGCAGCGGTTCTTAGAGTTGGGGCATGGGAATGCGGAACAACCTGGTGAGCTGGCGGAGGTGTTTCAACCGGAGCAGCGTTTTGGGGGGCGCTTGAAGCAGTTTGTGGAGCAGATGCTTGTGTATGCGGGGAGGGGAGAGCAAGTGATGGTCGTCAGCCGGCAAGTGCCGCGGCTGCGCGAGTTGTGGACTGAATATAGCGCTCAGCAGGTAATGGCTGTGTTGCCCGAGTTCGTTGAAGGAAGTTTGGGGGAAGGTTGGGCAATGCGTTGTGCTGATGGGGGCGTGTTGCATGTTTTGACGGATAGTGAGGTGTTTGGGTGGGAACGTCCGCTGGTGCGGCAGCGTCATCGCCCCGTTGTTGAAGCACCAGAGGCGTTGTATGCCGATTTGCGGCCTGGGGATTGGGTTGTGCATGTGGATTATGGCATTGGCCGTTACACGGGCTTGGTGCGGCGGGTATTGGAAGGGGTAGAGCGGGAATTTTTGTGCGTGGAATATGAGGGCGGTTCTCAATTGTTTGTGCCTGTCTATCAGGCTGATCGCCTCAGTCGGTATGTGGGGCCTGATGCTGAGCCGCCTTCGCCGACGCGATTGGGAACACCGGAGTGGAATCAAGCAAAGCAGCGTGTGCGGGAAGAAGTGCTGAAGGTGGCGCAGGATTTATTGGAATTATATGCGCGCCGCCATGTGGCACAGGGCGTGGCCTTTGGTGCTGATACACCCTGGCAGAAAGAGCTTGAGGCCAGTTTTCCGTATGTTGAAACGGCCGATCAGCTGAAGGCGATTGAGGACGTAAAACGGGATATGGAAAGAAGCCGTCCCATGGATCGCTTGTTGTGCGGGGATGTGGGCTATGGGAAAACGGAAGTGGCTTTGCGGGCGGCCTTCAAGGCGGTGATGGGTGGGAAGCAAGTTGCTGTGTTGGTGCCGACAACAGTGTTGGCGCAACAGCATTATGAAACTTTTCGACAGCGTTTGGCAGCTTTTCCGGTGCAGGTGGAAATGCTCTCACGCTTTCGTTCACAGCGTGAGCAAGATGCAATTGTGCGTCGGTTGGGGATGGGACAGGTGGATATTATCATCGGTACGCATCGTTTGCTGCAGCCTGATGTGACATTCAAAGACCTGGGATTGGTGATTGTAGATGAGGAACAGCGTTTTGGGGTGACGCATAAAGAGCATTTCAAGAAGTTGCGCACAGAGGTGGATGTGCTAACGCTCACAGCAACACCGATCCCACGCACGTTGTATATGGCATTAACGGGTGTGCGCGATATCTCCACGATTAACACGCCGCCAGAGGAACGGTTGCCGATTATCACACATATTGGTCCTTATTCACCGCGCTTGGTGCGGCAGGCAATTCTGCGCGAGATGGAACGCGGTGGGCAGGTGTTTTTTGTGCACAATCGGGTACAGACCATTGGGGCGATGGAGCAGCATTTGCATCACCTGGTGCCGGAGGCACGCGTGGGGGTGGCGCACGGGCAGATGAATGAGGCGCAATTATCACAGGTGATGGAGCAGTTTACGCGCGGCGAGTTGGATGTGTTGTTGTGCACTTCCATCATCGAATCGGGCCTGGATATTCCAAATGCAAACACTTTGATTGTGGACCGGGGGGATACATTTGGGTTGGCGCAGCTCTATCAGCTGCGCGGACGGGTTGGGCGCGGTGCACAACGTGCATATGCTTATTTTTTCCGACACCGCAAAAAGCCCCCGACGGCGGAGGGGCAAGAACGCCTGGAAGTTATTGCAGAGAATTCACAATTAGGTGCCGGATATTCGATTGCTATGCGAGATCTGGAAATGCGCGGGGCGGGTGAAATGCTAGGGATGCGGCAGAGCGGATATATTGCAACGGTTGGCTTTCATTTGTACACGCGCTTGTTGGCGCAGGCAGTCCGTCAGCTTCGACAGGCGCGTGGAATGCCAGCTTTGGAGCAGGATCCTGTCTTGGCGGTGCGCGAATTGGTAGCAGCAGTAGCGGTAGAATTTCCGTTGACGATGGATATTCCGGCGGATTATATTCCGGACCAACGGTTGCGTTTGAGTCTGTACCGAAGGATGGCGGATATCACTGACGAGCAAAGTTTGGACTTGTTGCGGCAAGAATTTCAGGATCGGTTTGGGCCTTTGCCAGAACCGGTGGCCAATTTGTTCTTTCAGTTTCAGGTGCGGTTGCGAGCGCAACGGGCTGGCCTGGCAGCCGTAACGGTTGAGGGTGAGCAAATTGTGTTGCGCTATCCGCCGTTGCCCGAAGGGGTGACGCGCTCTTTGCAAAATTTGGCGCCATTGGCGCGCAGTGGCCGAAATGCATATTGGATGGCTTTTGGCGGAGATGTTGCAATTTGGAAAGGACAATTGCTTGCGGTGTTGAATGCGCTTGTTACAGCAAAGGAGGCAAATCATGGCGAAGATTCTGATCATTGAGGATGAACCGGAGTTGGTGCGGGTGTTGCGGTCGTATCTTGAAAGGGCTGGATATGCAGTCATCAGCAGTGGACGGGGAGATGATGGATTGCAACTTTGGGAACGCGAAAAGCCGGATTTGGTGTTGTTGGATTTGAATTTGCCAGGCGCAGATGGGCTAGATGTGGCGAGGGCGATTCGAAAGCGGGCAGACACACCATTAATCATGGTGACAGCGCGAGTGGAAGAGGCGGACCGCTTGGTGGGATTGGAGTTGGGAGCGGATGACTATATTCCCAAACCGTTTTCGCCGCGAGAAGTGGTGGCACGGGTGCGGGCTGTGTTGCGGAGGGCAACTAAGAATGGATCGGCTTCAACAGGAATGGTCTTGAAGATTTCGGATTTAGAGATTGATCTTGATGCCCATGCTGTGATTTGTCGGGGGCAGAAAGTGGATTTGACGCCCACAGAGTTTGATTTGCTGGCGACGATGGCGCGCCATCCGGGGCGGGTGTTTAGCCGGTTGCAACTTTTAGAGGCTGTTCAAGGTGTGGCGTATGAGGGGTACGAACGAACGGTTGACGCGCATATCAAAAATCTGCGCTCAAAAATTGAAGCAGATGCCCGGCATCCGCGCTACATTCAAACGGTGTTTGGGGTTGGGTATCGAATGAGTAAGGAGTGAGGTGATTGATGCGCTGGAAATTGATGGCGGCAATGGTGGCTGTGGCGTTAATTGCCATTGTTGTGTTGGTGCTGCGGGTACGGACGGGTACCGAACAGCAGGTGCGCTCTTTTCTGTTTGGTAGCCCGTTTGATGGGGTGGTGGAGCAATTGGAAGCTTATTATCAACAGGGCGGCACCTGGAAGGGGGTTGAATCTATTTTGCCGAAACCGCCAGGTGGAATGGGCCATGGCATGATGAATGGTGGCCGACAGCAGATTGCTGATCGGGATGGGGTGGTGGTGGCGGATACAAGACACGCACGAGTCGGTGTGCATTTATCAGAGCAAGAGCTTGCACAGGCGGTTGTCTTGAGGGATTCGACAGGAAAGACCATCGGTTACTGGTTGTTGGAAAGTGGCATGGGGCTGCGTTATGGTGATGAACAACCTTTGTTGCAGCAGTTGAATCAGGCAGCCTTGCAAGCTGGCTTGGTGGCGGTGGGGGTGGCTGTATTGGTCTCGTTGGTGCTGGCTTCGGGGTTGTTGTATCCGATTCGGCAGCTGACGCATGCGGCGCGTCGGATGGCTAGCGGAGATTATGGGCAGCGTGTGAAAGTGAGTGGCAGGGATGAGTTGGCTGAACTTGGACGCAGTTTTAATTTTATGGCTGACTCATTGCAGCGAATTGAAATGAACCGACGTTCGATGACCGCGGACATTGCCCATGAGCTTCGGACGCCTTTGGCGGTGCAGCAGGCACAATTGGAAGCAATGATGGATGGCATTGATGATCCTAGTGCTGAAAATTTGCAAAAGGTGTTGGAGCAAAATCATTTGCTGGTGCGTTTGGTAGATGATTTGCGCACACTTTCCCTGGCGGAGGCTGGAGAGTTGCGCATGGAGATGGTAGATTTGCTCGTTGTGCCATTTGTGGAACGGGTTGTGGAGCGTTTTCGATCTGTGGCTGAGCCCAAAGGAGTGCAATTGGAGATGCGGTTTTCTGCGCCGGAGGAGCGTGTGTTGGCAGATCCGGATCGGTTGGAGCAGATTTTGAACAATTTGCTCAGCAATGCATTGCGATATACGCCAGCCGGTGGTAAAATTGCTGTAATAGAAGATTTGTTCGATGGTCGGCTGCGGTTGCGAGTGTGCGATAGCGGACCGGGCATTCCGCAAGATGCATTGGCTCATGTGTTTGAACGCTTTTATCGGGCTGATTCTGGAAGAAGCCGTGGTGAAGGTGGTGCTGGTTTGGGCCTGGCGATTGCCAGGCAATTGGCTTTGTTGCAGGGCGGGGATTTGAACGCAGCAAACGGTCTGCAGGGTGGGGCTGTGTTTACATTGTTGTTGAAAAGGGTTTGAGAAAGGCAGGTCTTAAATGGAGTTTCGTCTTCACGCTCCGTATCAACCAACGGGGGATCAGCCAGAGGCGATTGCCAAATTGGTTGAGGGTGTCCAACGCGGCTATCGGCATCAGGTTTTGCTGGGGGCAACAGGTACCGGCAAAACGTTTGCGATGGCAAACATCATTCAACAATTGCAGAAACCGGCGCTGATCATGGCGCATAATAAGACGCTTGCCGCGCAATTGTATGCAGAATTTGCTGAATTTTTTCCAGAGAATGCGGTGAGCTACTTTGTGTCTTATTACGATTATTATCAACCAGAGGCATATGTGCCACAGCGCGATTTGTACATTGAGAAAGAAACAGACATCAATGAAGAGATTGAACGGTTGCGTTTGGCAGCAACCGCAGCTTTGATGTCGCGACGTGATGTCGTCATTGTGGCCTCGGTCTCCTGTATTTACGGCTTGGGGGACCCTAGCGAGTATGGCCGGGGGGTGATTTCGCTCAAGCAAGGGGAGATTTATCGGCGAAACGCGTTGCTGCGACAGCTGGTTGAGAGTCAGTATCAGCGCAATGATGTAGAGGTACGTCCTGGCGTTTTCCGTGTGCGCGGCGATACATTGGAGGTTTTTCCGGCATATGAAGAAAAGTTGGCTGTGCGGATCACCTTTTTTGGCGATGAGGTGGAACGAATTTTGCGCCTCAATCCGTTGACGGGAGAGGTGCTGGATGAGCCGCAACAGGTGGAAATTTATCCGGCAAAGCATTATTTGACGCAGGAAGATCGCTTGAAGGCGGCTTTGGCAAGTATCGAGGCGGAGTTGGAAGAACGCTTGCAGCTGTTTCGAGCGGAGGGTAAATTGCTTGAGGCACAGCGTTTGGAGCAGCGGACGAGATACGATTTGGAGATGCTGCGCGAAGTGGGATATTGCTCAGGAATTGAGAATTATTCGCGCCATTTGGATCAGCGTCCATCGGGTTCCGCTCCCTGGACGTTGATTGACTTTTTGCCAAGCGATTATCTGCTATTCATTGATGAATCGCATATGACGATTCCGCAAATTCGTGGCATGTATCATGGAGATCGGTCGCGTAAGCAGACGCTGGTGGAGTATGGCTTTCGGTTGCCTTCGGCGATGGATAATCGGCCAATGAAGTTTGAAGAGTTTGAACAGCATATGGGCTATACCATTTATACTAGTGCAACACCTGGGCCGTATGAACTGGAAAAGGCAGAGCAGATTGCTGAGCAGATTATTCGTCCAACGGGGTTGGTAGATCCGGAAGTTGAGGTGCGTCCAACACAGGGGCAGGTAGATGATTTGGTGGGGGAGATTCGAAGGCGCGTTGCTGTTGGGGAGCGCGTGCTGGTGACAACGTTGACCAAACGCATGGCGGAAGATTTGGCAGATTACCTGATGGAGCTCGGCATCAAGGTGCATTACTTGCATTCTGAAGTTGAAACGATTGAACGGGTTGGCATCTTGCGCGATTTGCGATTGGGAGTCTTTGATGTTGTGGTTGGGATTAACTTGTTGCGCGAGGGGTTAGATTTGCCAGAGGTGTCACTGGTGGCGATTTTGGATGCGGATAAGGAAGGGTTCTTGCGCTCTGCGACGGCGTTGATTCAGACGATTGGCCGGGCGGCGCGTCATCTCCATGGCAAGGTGATTATGTACGCCGACAGGATAACTGATTCGATGAGGGTTGCAATCGAAGAGACAAATCGCAGGCGAAAAAAGCAGATGGACTATAACCGCGAACATGGCATTGAACCGGTTAGCATTGTGAAGGCTATTCATGATTTGACACAGAGGCTTTCTTCAAGCCCGGTGGCTGTGGCTGAGGGGCGCAGCGAGTATCGGGCTGGCGGGCGCGAAACTCTGCAGATGCCAAAGCGAGATTTGCAGCGTTTGATCGCTGAGATGGAAAAAGAAATGAAGCAGGCTGCAAAAGACTTGCAATTTGAGCGTGCAGCACTTTTGCGTGACCAAATCTATGAGTTGCGAGCTGTGCTGGCTGAGGAGGCCAATTTGCCACCCTGGCAAAAGGCGCGTTTGTTGGCCGGAGAGGTGGAGTAGGTTTCTCATAGAAAATCTTTATCGTTTCTTCATAAGTTCTTCACAGGTATTGGATATACTGAGGACAATTCAAACGCAAGTGGCGTTTGAGGTATCTCTCAAAAAAATCTCGTGGAGGTTCATGATGAAACGTTGGATGATTGTTACTGGGATTGCAGTGCTGGTGCTGGGTGCACTGGCCGTAACTGTTGGCGGTGTGGTATATGCTGGGACTGCATTGTGGCAGCGTGGTGATGGTCCGCGTGGCCCGATGATGAGTGGTAGTCAGGATGTGCCGGGGCCGCGTGGGTCGGGCGACGAGGATTGCATTGGGCCAATGGATGGAGAGCAAGATGGCGTATTGGCTGAGACAATGCATACCGCTATGTTGCAGACCTTTGCTCAGAAACTGGGGCTAAGCGTGGAGGCTTTGCAGGCCCGGTTGGATGCGGGTGAAACGCTGTGGCAGATTGCCAGTGCACAAGGCGTCAGTCAAGAAGATTTTGCCAGTTGGATGGCGGAGGCTCGCACGGCCGCGCTGGATCGGGCTGTGGCTGATGGCACGATTACACAGGAGCAAGCCGCCTGGATGAAGCAACACATGCAGGGACGTTTTGGTGGAATGCATGGGAATTGGAATGGTCAGGATGGAACTGCCAATGGTCCCCAGGGACGACGGGGAGGCCGGATGCCCTAGGATTGACAATGTAGCGTAGTCACACAGAAAATTCCCCGGTAGATTTGCCGGGGAATTTTTTTTTGTTTTTTATGCGGTGGGAAGAATTTGAAAACGGGGATAGATGGTCTCAGCGGTTGACCAGGTGCTGCGCACTTCGGTAACAAAAGCAGAGCGGGGGCCGCGTTGTAAATCTTCAAGCAGCATTTCTAAGTCGGCGCGAGGGCCTTGTGCCATCACTTCTACCTGTCCATCATACGTGTTGCGTACCCATCCGGTTAGGTTGAGTGCTTGAGCACGTTCAAGGACAAAATAACGGAAACCGACGCCCTGGACGTGACCTTCAATGATTGCGTGTAGTTGAGTGTTCATAACAAACCTTATTTTCGGCTGAGGTTCATGATTAGAGACGGGACAAGGATGAGCAGGCCGAGGATGACAAAGGGGCGAATGCGCAGCCAAAACAAGGCAATTGGATCGCTGCCGAGGGTCTCGCGTTCCCATTGGGTTTGCAGCTGTGACAGAGAGGTGCCAAAGGCTGCTTGAACACCGGTCTGACAATCTTTGCCGTCCTGATATTGGGTAATGAGATAATTGATGCCGGAGCTGCCAAATTTTTGATAGAGGAATTCGGTGAAGGATGCCGACTGCGCATAGGCAAGGAAGGCGTTTGATGCGTCGCGTGGAAAGGATTGGCAAAGTGAGGTCAACGGCAGCAAATTGTGCTCTGCTGTGGCGCGGCTGAGGGCGCGGCGGTAATCGGGGTTGGGGTATAACTCTGCTTGGGATGCCAGACCTTCGTTGAGCCAGGTGGGAAGATTGGCGTAGTCCACATTTGTTTGTTGATAGAGCAGGATGTGAGTAATCTCGTGCGGAATTTGGCGTTCCATTTCGTAGCTGGCGCTGGCAGAGGGGGGAATACTGACGAGCAATACGCCCAGGTCGGGGCTTGCGTGCCCAGCGGCCCAAAATTCTTGGGGCATATTCAATGCGTTTTTTAATTCGGCAGCAGAGGGATAGACAAACAGTCGGAGAGGTCTGGTGGGTTCAATGCTCAAAAAAGTTTGTGCTTTTTGTAGCCCGGCCATGCTGGCATTGAGTAATTTTTGACCAAATTCCAGGTCGCCATTTTGCCAATGGACAATGAACGTGTCGTTTTGCAGTGTTTGCCATTCAACGCGGTTGTCATCATAGCGGAATTGGGCAGTCGGGCTGCGGAATTCGGCGCCACTGACGGTGATTATTTGATAACTATAGTCAATTTGTGCAAAAGGACGTAAGCCTAATTCGGCTACATTGCGCTCGAAGAGGATTTCTCCCTGTGGAGAGAATGGAATTTGGAACAGGTGCGGTGGGTCACCCGCCGGTTGCAGAACAAGATATACGGTTTGGATCGCTTCTGAACTTTCAATGCGTGCCTGAAAGGTGATTTGTGCGCCGAAGGTGTAGAAAACAGCCATGTCTGTGACACTTCCCTGTAGGGGAGGGGCGGCGGCTACCGTACACAGGTAGGCCAATAGATAGAGAAGTAAAATCAGACGGGGTGTTTTCATGACATTAGAACTTATTCGTCTTCTGCAAGTTCTTCATCATCGTCTTCGTCGGCAAAATCTTTATCTTCCTGGAAGTCAAACCCAATCAGCTTGTTGTCGCCAAGCAGAAGTGCCATCTGAAGATTATCCAGCGCTTCTTCGATGAAAAAGAGTTCTTCATCGTCGTCACCTTCTTCGGCAACCTGGTAGGCTTTTTGAAGAGCTTCGAACACGCCTTCGCCGCCGATTTTGGAGAGTGCATAAATGGTGAAGCGCCGTAATTCAAAGTCCTCGACATTGCTTTCAAGAAGTTGCAACAGTGGCTGACGGGCTTGGGTTAGTTCAAGTTCTCCGGCGGCGCGCACTGCTTCGAGGACGACTTGGGGATTGGGGTGCTCAAACATGGCCAGGACAGATTCGCCCCATCGTTCTTCATCTGCTGAACGTCCCATTGCAAATAAGGCGCTTTCAATCCATTCTGGGTTGGTTTGTTCGTAGGCTTGTTGAATGAGGGCGGGGACTTCGGGGCGGCTTGAAAAGCCAAGCGCTTCGAGTGCTCGACGGCGCAACAGTGGCTCGGCGCTGTTTTGGGCGGTTTCGAGCAATAGTGTTTCAAGCGGGGGGCGCATGGTTTCTGGCAATTCATCAAGCTCTGCCAGGTAGACATATTCGCCAAGCGCTGAAGCGGCCTGGGCGCGTACTTCTACATCAGGGTCGTTGGCTAACAGGTTGCTGAAGATGGGCACTAATTTTGGATCCTCGGCTTGCCACAAAAGACGAATTGCCAGGGCGCGCGCAGCAGGGTGGGGATCTTTGAGTGCGATGTGGGCAATTTCAGCAAAGGAAGGGATATCATCTGAATCAGCGATGGTTTCCATATCTTCGAGCAGATGAATACGCCGTTGTTCAGACAAGGTTGGCCAGATGCGTGCAACTTGACGCGCCTGACCTCGTTGCAGATCAGCCAGGCGATGCAAGTAGATGGATGGGAAAGGGCGGCTTTCGTCTTTGAGATGATTAAGAACAGTTTCGAAGGAGACTTTTTTCATGTGATGGAGACCTATTGGATAACGATGGGGTTAACAATGTCTTGATAGGTGATGTAGAACATGAGCGTAAGCAGAAGAATGATACCAACCGCATGGACGAGGTTTTCGTATTGCTGGGGAACACGACGACGGATGGCGATTTCGGGCAAAAGGAAGAGGATGCGGCCGCCATCGAGTGCCGGCAAAGGTAAAAGATTGGTAACGCCAAGAGCAACGGAAATGACGCCGACAAGCCAAAGCGTGTTGGAAGTGGCAAGGGGGTCATTTGAGGAAGCATTTTTCTCATCTTGCACACGTGCGCTTTGATAGATACTGAACATGCCAACGGGGCCAACGGGACGCGCTTGTTGGGGGGTGATGGCGCCGCTGATTAATAAGCTGGGTAGGCGAATAAGTTGGGTAGATTGCAGATAGACTTGTTGCAAAGCAAGGGGAATCGATTCTGCAATGGTCGCCTGACGAATGGGGTTGGTGAGGATAATTCCCAATGAGCCTTGGCCTGGTGGTGGATTGAGGCGAGGAGTGGTGCGGATTTCAATGGTTTGCCCTGAGCGTTCAACCAGGAGCGTGATTTCACTACCAGCATTTTGTTTGACAGTTTCAATCAGCATAGTGGTGCTGTTGATCGTTTCTCCGTTGATGGAAAGCAGCCGATCATTTGGCATCAGCCCTGCTGTTTCAGCTGGGGTGTTGGGCATCACCTCGTAGACCAGGACGGTTGACGGGTCGGGTGTGCCGGCGCGATTAATAACAGCCAAAAAGATGATGAAGCCGGTGAAGAGGTTCATCATGGGTCCACCCAGCAAGACAGCAAGTCGCACCCATGGGTTGGCGGCGGCCAACCCGTTTGGGATGGCTGGATCTCCTTCCCCGCGTGGACGGACAAACGCTCCGAAAGGGATCAGGTTGATAGTGAATTCGGTTTCGCCAATTTTGAAGAGACGCACGAGGCGTGGTGGCAGGCCAAGGCCAAATTCGTCTACAGGAATGCGGAAGAGCTTTGAGATGATAAAATGCCCGAATTCATGCAGAAAAACCAATAGCCCCAAGGCTATGATGAAGCTTAAGATCAGCGTGATGTTATCCATGAGATATATACCTGTTTGTGGCAGAGTTTTCTTTTATTATATCCTGGTTTTAAGTGAAAAACGAACCTTGTACTGGGTTGTGGAAATCTTTGAGGAATTGGGGGAGAAATGTTGCGCATTGAGGAAATAATTGTGCTATACTAAATTCTAATCTACGTGTCTGGCATTGCAATGACGGTCGAATTAGAATTCTCGGTTATCTCAACTTCACGAAATCAGACAGCGCTACTGGAACAGTACCTGGCTGATTTTGAACAACAGACGCATGTGCATGTTCATTTGCGGGTGTTGCAATGGGCAACTGCGCGTGCGGAGCTGGTGAAGTATGGCTTGTATCGCCAGGGAGCAGATGTTTCAGAGGCTGGTTCGACGTGGGTGAGTGATTTTATAGGCATGAATGTGCTGCGCCCATTTGCGGCTGTTGAAGTTGAGCAATTGGGTGGGGCGGAAAGTTTTGTGTCGGCTGCCTGGAAATCTGGCCATCTGAGAGGGGAAGAGCAAGAGGTTTGGGCAATTCCCTGGATGGTTAGCCCGGTGTTGATTGTTTATCGAGCCGATTGGCTTAAACGGGCGGGCGTGGATCCGTCGCAGGGCTTTGTTAGTTTTGATGCATTTG
>Ga0208695_1000337_pt1 | contig 55247 bp, 32 predicted proteins | sample AD_UKC111_MetaG_FD_184449 | JGI IMG/M metagenome (GOLD analysis project Ga0208695, IMG submission 184449) | Active sludge microbial communities of municipal wastewater-treating anaerobic digesters from Hong Kong - AD_UKC111_MetaG (SPAdes)... | ecosystem: Engineered > Bioreactor > Anaerobic >... | reverse complement strand
AACTGCCCGTGGCCGGTGGCCTTGGCCTGGCCCTGGTGGCCGGCGCCTGCGCCCTGGCGGGCATCGCGGGCATGCGCCGCAAGTAAGTCCTCCTTTGTTTTGAGCGGTAAGCGTCCGGCCGTTCCGGAAATCCGGGACGGCCGGATCACTTTTCCCGGCATAATTCCCGCGCAAAAACTTGACAGAAACAGGAAAAACTGGTACCTTATTACCCGGTGCTCATTGCGATGGATCGACGCGGGACGCGTCCCAACAACAACCAACGAACGCGGGAGGTAATACCGGATGAACGCGACCATTCACGTGCTGACGGCCTTTTCGGGCGTGTTTGCCCTGGGCGCGGTATTCGCCATCTTCGGCAGCGTCAAGTTGCAGTTGCAGGAACAGTTGAAAATCGACGACGCCCAGGCGGGCAAGCTCATCTCCACGTTGATGTTCAGTTGCCTGATCTTCTCCCTGCTGGTGGGGGCTGTCACGCCGGCCCTGGGCTTCAAGGCGGTGGGACTCATCGGTTTCGCGGTCGCCGCCCTGTGCGTCCTGATGCTGGCCGGCGCGGCCAGTTACAACACCGCCCTCGTGGCCTTCTTCGCGCTGGGCTTTGCGGCCATGTGCGTGAACACCGTCGGTAACGTCCTGGGACCCCAGGTCCTCTACGGCGGCAAGGATCCCGCGCGCGCCTCGAACATGCTCAACGTCTTCTTTGGCATTGGCTCGTTCCTCACGCCTTTCATCATCGGTAACCTCATGGGCAAGCTGGGCTACAAGAAAACCGTGGGCATCATTGCCGGGCTGCTGGCCGTGCCCATCATCTGGACCGTCATGGGGACGAACTTCCCCAGCGCGGGCGCCTTCAGTTTCGCCAAGGCGGTGGGCGTGCTGACCCACCCCGGCGTGATCCTCGGCGGCCTGGCCCTCTTCTGCTACATCAGCCTTGAGGCCACCCTGGGCGGTTTCATCACCACCTACCTGACGGGACTCAAGTATGACGCCGCGAAGGCCAACACCATCCTGTCCTTCTTCTGGATCGCCATCATGCTCTCCCGTCTGGTCACCGCCCTCGTGATCATGGCGTTCTTCTCCGGCATCACGCCTTTCTACGTGCCCCTGCTGGCCATTGTCGCCGCGGTGGCCCTGTTTGTCATGGCCGCCACGTCCGAGGCGGGCGTGGGCGCCGCGGCCGTGCTGCTGGCGGGCTTCGTGATGGGCCCCATGTTCCCCACCCTCGTCGGCGTGACCTTCTCCAAGACCGGCGCCAGTTCCGAGGTGTTTGGCATGATCTTCGCCATCGGCCTGCTCGGTGGCATTTTCACGCCGGGCATCGTGGGTAACCTGTCAGCGGGTGGCAATATCCGCAAAGGCCTGCAGATCCTCGGCCTGCTGGCCATCATCCTGATCGTCATGAGCGGTATCCTAGCCCTGGCCATTCCAGACCAGAAGGCCGAAGCCGCGCCCGCGCCTGCTCCCAAAACTGAAATGAAAGCCTCGCCGGCGGCCGCACCAGCGGCTACCCCTGCCCCTGCCCCCGCGCCAGCGGCTACCCCTGCCCCTGCCCCCGCGCCAGCGGCCGCGCCAGCGCCTGCCCCCGCGCCCGCGCCAGCAGCCGCACCAGCCCCCGAAGCCCAGGCGGCTCCATCCGGATCGCCCGCTCCGGCTCCCGCGGAAGGTCAGGCCGCGCCCGCCCAGAAGAACGGCGGAGACGAGTGGGAGGAAATTGGTGTCAAAACCCTCAGTCAGCAGCAGGTTATCTGATCGTCTCCTGTTACGTGGTCGTTCCACCGGCTCCCGGTTCCGGGTGCCGGTTTTTTTACGTCCGCGGGCACATCCCCCGGAATCCCGCGTGAACAGGTGTACGTTCAGATCGGGGGAGCGATGGCGCGCCGCGCCCGAAGAACAAGGCCCGCTCAACAGGAGCTAATCGCGATGAGGTAGACGGTCAGTTGATTTCGCGCCGTCGTTGCTTCATACTGTAGTACATGGAGGCAACCGGACCCGTTGCCATGAAACACGCCTGCCCGCGTGACATACCCGTGGGGCCATACCGCGCTGGACGGATCCCGCCGTGGATATGCCTGCTGTTAGGCTGCGGCGTGTTCTGGTTTTCAGCGTGCGCTCCCCCCTCGGCGCCCCCGCCAGAACCCGCGCTGCCGGACACACCGGCCACGGTCGAAACCGTCCCTTCCGCTCCCGTGGTGTCCCGGGACACGGAGTCCGCGCCGGAACAGTCCAGGGTGTCCGCCCAGGCCATGACGCCTTCGGATACCGCCCCCACGGAAAACCCGTCCCCGGAAAACACGGGCCCGGGCCAGGCTCCAGTGCCCGCGACGGAGGTAACGACTCCGCCCGCGACCGAAACCACGGCTTCTCTCGCGACCGCCGGGTCCACCGACGTCTCACCTGGAGAACCCCCGGCCGAAGCCTCCCCGCCGGAAACCACCGCGACGGACAACGGTGGCGAAACAGGCGAACAGAAACAGGCGTCTCCGCTTACCCTGGACGCGCTGCTCCGGATATCCGAGGGTATGACCTACGACGAAATCCGGGCCATTCTCGGCGAACCTGGCGTGCGGGTGGCAGGTACCGGCGAGTCCGGGGAAATCTACCGGTGGAGCGCGGGCGGGCTCAGGTTCACCGCCCGGGTCGAAAACGGCAGGCTGGTCCGGAAACAGATCCTCGAAGATGGTCGCCCCGTGCGCGGACCAAACCGACACGAGGAAAAAAGCCTGGACCAGGCCCTGTACGATGCCATCCGCGAAGGCATGACGTACGAGCAGGTTCTGGCCGTCCTGGGCATGGAACCTCAGCCCGTGCTCAAGCCGAACGCCGACGTGGTCGTGTACCGCTGGAGCGATCCCTCCGGGGCCAGTTTTACCGCCCGGTTTGAAAATGGCGTCCTGGTCCGCAAGAACGGTCTCTACATGCTGCCCAGGAAACCATCCGGCGAACCTTCAGCGCCCGCCGCGGAGCCCGCGCGGGAATCCGTGGAGGAGGCACCCGCGGACACCGCGCCCAGCACGGAAAACATCCCGTCTCCCGTCTCGCCGGAAACCACGCGCCCGCGACCCGTTTCCGAGCCCGCCGAAGCATCCGCTTCCGACACTCCCAGTGCCCCCGGCGATCGCGTGGACCGTCCGCGATCCGACACCTCCCCGGAAGAAACCAATCTGGCCCCGGCATCCGAACCCGAACCTGCCGGCAAACAGGCCTCCCGGCAACGGGTCCGCCGCGCGTCGCTGCCCCGTTTCGCCCACCGCCTGCGGTCAGGCTCCTACGAAATCCGGGTCAACAACCTGTCCGACAGCGACGTCGAGGCCGCCCTGCTTTCCGATAACGGTGGCTTGCGCCTTAAGCTCCGCGCGGGACAGTCCCAGACCGTTCGGGTCCCCGAAGGGAATTACGTCCTCTATTTCATTTATGATAAGGAACCGGAAACGCTCAACCGGGGCAGCGTCATTCCCCTGTCGGAATGGCGCGCGGATGTGGACTTGTTTCTGGTAGGCGAGTCTTACGACATTCGCGCGCTGGAGCGCTCCGGAGAGCCCCCATCGCGCGGGCGAAGACGTTGAAGCCCGGCGACCGCGAACGTGATCTTTCCATGGAGACGGCCGAGCATGAAACAGGTTCAGGAAATCATCGATTACACGCGCGAAGCCCTGGACGATCCCATCGCCTTCGCCCGACGGAACGCCGAGGCCCATAATCGCCATCCCATCGGCTATTTCTGCAGTTACGCGCCCCAGGAACTCTTCTACGCCGCGGGGCTGCATCCCATCCGGATCTTCGCCCCGGAGATCGATACCCACCGGGCCGATGAACTCGTGCAGACCTACGCCTGCGGGTTCGCCAGGGCCAGCCTGGAAGCCGCGCTGGACGGCCGGTTCGACTTCATGGACGGGGTCGTCTTCGTGCACACCTGCGATACCATCCAGAACCTCGCCGACCTGTGGAACCGCCGCGTCGCGAACGTGCCGGCTTATATCGTTTCCCTGCCCAACCGCACCGACGGGCCGGCACCCCGCAAGTTCTTCCGACGCGAACTCGAGCGGATCCGCCGGGAAATCGAGGCGCGGTATACCCCCATCCCGGATGGCCTGATCCTCGACACGGTCCGGATGTACCTCAACCACCAGCGGCTCATGCAGGACCTGTACGCCCTCCGGCGCGACCGGCCCGCCGTGCTCTCCGGCTACGACATGTTCGCCATCGTCATGGCCGCGTTCTTCATGGACCGCGCGGAACACGCCGAACTGGTCGACTGGCTGTGCCAGGCCATCCGCGAGGAACATCTCCAGGAAAACCCGGAACTGGCCGCCCGGCCCAGGGTCCTCGTCACCGGCAGCATGTGTTCCCGGCCGGCTTTCATCAGGGAGATCGAGGACGCGGGCCTGCTGGTCGTCGACGATGACCTGTGCGCCGGTTCCCGGTCCTTCGCCCTGCCGTCGAACCTTGCCGACGACCCCCTGGACCTGCTCGTGGAAAATTATCTCAGCCGGCGCGCCTGCCCGGCCCTGCACATGACGGCCGTCCACCCCGGCGAAGCCCTCGTGAACCAGGCGCGCAAGGCCCGCGTCGATGGCGTCGTGTTCCTGCTGACCCAGTCCTGCGACCCCAAGGCCTTTGAGCATCCCGTTGAAGCGGGCGCGCTGGCCGCGGCGGGTATTCCCACCCTGACGCTGACCGTTGAACAGCACCGCGCTCCGTCCGACCAGTACCGCACCCGACTGGCCGCTTTTTCCGAGATGCTGCGGGCCAAACGGAGCGCGTGACCATGCCCTGCTACGCTGGTGTCGACGCGGGTTCCACCACCGCCAAGGTGGTGCTGATCGACGACGCGGCCACCGTGGTCGCGCGGGCCATCCGGCCGGGCGGGGCGAACCTCGCCGCGGCGGCCGCCGCCAGCCTCGAGGACGCCCTGCGTGCCGTGTCCGCCAGCCGGAACGATGTCGCGTGTCTCGTGGCCACGGGCTACGGCCGGAATGCCGTGTCCGACGCGGACCGCTCCATCACGGAAATCACCTGTCATGCCCGCGGCATCTTCCACCTCGATCCGACCGCCCGGGGCATTATCGATATCGGCGGACAGGATTCCAAGGCCATCGTCATCGACGCCTCCGGCGCGGTGGTCCGGTTCGAAATGAACGACAAGTGCGCGGCGGGCACCGGCCGGTTTCTCGAGGTCATGGCCCGGACCCTTGAAATCCCCCTCGAGCAGATGGGAACCCTCGCGCTGGAAAGCGACAACCCCGCGGCCATCTCTTCCACGTGCACTGTCTTTGCCGAAAGCGAGGTTGTTTCCCTGGCCGCCCAGGGGCGCCCCGTCGCCGATATCCTGGCCGGGTTATGCCGGGCCGTGGCCGCCCGCGCGGCCGGCCTCGCGGGACGGGCCCGCCTGCAGGCGCCCATCGTCATGACCGGCGGTGTCGCACGAAACCCCGCCGTGGTCGCCATGATTGCCGAAAAACTGGATACCCCCATCAGCGTGCCCGCCGATCCCCAGTTCTCCGGGGCCCTCGGCGCGGCCCTGTTCGCCATGGATACCGCCTCGCGGCAACCCCGGCGCGTTCCGCGCCCACAGGAGATCCCGTCATGACTGCCGAATCCCCGCGCGCGCCTATCAAGGCTTACAGCCGCATGAAGGAAATCATGACCGGCTATTACATGGGCGCCAAGATGGCCGAAGGCTCAAAACAGAAACTCGCCTGGGTCACCAGTGGCGCGCCCGTCGAAGTCCTTTACGCCGCCGGCATCATCCCCATCTATCCCGAAAATCACGCCGCCATGTGCGGCGCCACCAAGATGGCCGACGCCCTGCTGGATGAGGCCGAAAAACTGGGCTACTGCCGCGAACTGTGTTCCTACGCCCGCACCGACATCGCCTCCATCCACACCGGCATCAGCCCCATCCCGGGCGGCCTGCCGAAACCTGACCTGCTGGTCTGCTGCAACAACATCTGCGGCACCGTCATCAAGTGGTACGAGGAACTCCAGCGCATCTTCGGCGTGCCCCTCGTCATCATCGACGCGCCCTTCCAGTACGGCGTCGAGGACGCGGAACACGTGGTCGATTACATGGAAGAACAACTCCGCGAACTGATGGAGGTCACCGCCCTCGTTACCGGGAAACCCTTCGACTGGGACCAGTTCGTGGCTACCCTGGACCTGTCGGACCGCGCGGCTGATCTCTGGCGGTCCGTCCAGGCCCTCATGGCCCATCGTCCCGCCCCCATGAATTCCTTCGACACCTTCATCCACCTTGGTCCCATCGTGACCCTGCGCGGTACGCCCATCTGCATCGAGTACTACGAACTGCTCCTGGCCGAAATGGAGGAACGGGTCGAACAGGGCATTGCCGCGGTACCCGGCGAACGGTATCGCCTGGGCTGGGACAACATCGCCATCTGGCACCACATCAAGGAACTCTCCAACGCCTTCGCCGCGGCCGGCGCGGCCCTCGTGGTGTCCACCTACGCCGAGAGTTTCTGCTACAAGGCCCCAGACCGCTGGAATGACCGATTCCGCCAGTACGCCGCCACCTACATCGGCGGCTACATCAATCACGGCCTGGAATACCGCCTGCGCGACCTCAAGCGCATGGCCGACGTGTTCCACCTCGATGGCTTCGTCATGCACAGCAACCGTTCCTGCCGGGCCTACTCCATCGGACAGTACGAACTCGCGCGGGAACTGGAAGAGCGGTGGGGCCTGCCTACGCTGATCATCGAGTCGGACATGAACGACAGCCGGATCTGGGCGGAGGAAAACATCGCCACCCGGATCGAAGCCTTCGTGGAAACCCTGTCCACCCGTGGTGCCCCGGCCTCCTGAGCCAGTTAAACGGATCTTGCGTGGTTTGCGGGGCGCTCTTCCTTGTTGAACCATATGCTGGTGTGGTATGCTCTGGTAAATGACGGGCACGGGAGACCGTTGCGAAGCCACTGGTTCCCGCCCGAGAGGAGAAGGTCTCATGGCTCGCGTCATTAAGTACACCGTTAAGCCAAGTCTTCCCGAAAAACTCCGCAAACTGGAAGATATTGCCAATAACATGTGGTGGTGCTGGGACCCGGAAGCCATCGACCTGTTCTTCCGCATGGACAGGGACCTGTGGATCGAAACCGGGCAGAACCCCAGGCTTATGCTGGGGCGTATCTCCCAGAAACGCCTGAAGGAACTGTCGGAAAACGGCAGTTTCCTGTTGCACCTGGACCGCGTGGCCTCCCGCCTGCAGGAATACCTGCAGGACCGCGGCATGTGGCGCGGCCGGCATCCCGAGGCTCCCGAGGACTTCCTGGTGGCCTATTTCTCCGCCGAGTTCGGCATACAGGAATCCATCTCCATCTACTCCGGCGGCCTGGGAATCCTCGCCGGCGACCACCTCAAGGCTGCCAGCGACCTGGGGGTTCCCCTCGTCGGTATCGGCCTGCTCTACCGGGAAGGCTACTTCCGCCAGTACCTCAACGCCGACGGGTGGCAGCAGGAACTCTACCCCCGCAACGACTTCCATAACATGGGCATCACCCGGGTCCGCGACAAGGAAGGGGCCCCACTCGTTATCGATGTGCCTTTCCCTAACCACAAGGTCAAGGCCTACGTCTGGTTGTGCCAGGTGGGCCGCGTGCCCCTCTACCTGCTCGACTGCGACCACGAGGAAAACGTCCCGGCGGACCGCGCCATCACCGGCCAGTTGTACGGCGGCGACCGCGAAACCCGCATCCGCCAGGAAATCATGCTCGGCATGGGGGGCGTCATCGCCCTGCGCGCCCTCGGCATTCACCCCACCGTCTACCACATCAACGAGGGGCACGCCGCCTTCATGGCCTTGCAGCGCGTCAAGGACCTCATGGCGCGCGACAAGATCTCGTTCCAGCAGGCCTGCGAGGTAGTCCGGGTAAGCAGCATCTTCACCACCCACACCCCGGTTCCCGCCGGAAACGACATGTTCGATCCCTCCCTCGTCGCCGCCTATTTCGATGGCTATTGCGCTCAGCTGGGGATCACGCTGAACGACCTCCTCGCCCTGGGACGGCAGAACCCTGCCGATCCCCGGGAACCCTTCTGCATGACCGTGCTGGCCCTCAAGTTGTCCGCCGCCTCCAATGGCGTCAGCAAACTCCACGGCGAGGTCGCCCGCGACATGTGGCGGCAGGTCTGGAAGGGCGTGCCCCTCAATGAAATCCCCATCGGGCACGTCACCAACGGCGTGCATATCCGTTCCTGGATTTCGCGCGACCTGGCCGAACTGTACGACCGTTATCTCGGTCCCGACTGGGTCAACACCCCCCATGATCAGACCATCTGGGAAAAGATCAGCGCGATCCCCGACATCGAACTCTGGCGGGTGCACGAACTCCGGCGCGAGCGGCTGGTCGGGTTTGCCCGCCGCCGCCTGCAGCAGCAGTTGATCAACCGGGGCGCGCCCTCCTCGGAGATCCGCGCCGCCCAGGAAATGCTCGATTCCGGCGTACTGACCATCGGTTTCGCCCGCCGCTTCGCCACTTACAAGCGCGCCACGCTGCTCTTCAAGAATCCCGAGCGGCTGCGTCGAATCCTGCTGAATCCCGAGCGTCCCGTCCAGTTGATCATCGCGGGCAAGGCCCATCCCCAGGACACCCAGTCCAAGGAACTCATCCGGCAGATCGTCCATTTCGCCCACGATCCCGAGCTGCGCAAGCACATCGTCTTCATCGAGGACTACGACATCAACGTAGCCCGGTACATGCTCCAGGGCGTGGACTGCTGGCTGAACACCCCGCGTCGTCCCATGGAAGCCAGCGGCACCAGCGGCATGAAAGCCGCCGCCAACGGCGCGCTGAATATCTCCATCCCCGACGGCTGGTGGTGCGAGGCCGAAATCCTGGGCGAAAACGGCTGGAGCATTGGCAAGGGCGAGATCTACGACACCACCGAGGAACAGGACCTCGTCGAATCCAACGCCCTTTACGAGATCCTGGAGCGCGAGGTCGTCCCCATGTTCTATGATCGCAAGTGGGAAGACGTGCCCCGGGAGTGGGTCGGCCGGATGAAAACCGCCATCCGGACCATCTGCCCCAATTTCAACACCTACCGCATGGTCGAAGACTACTCCGTCCGTTTCTACATCCCCTGCTGCCGGCGCCGGGCCTTGCTGTTTGCCAATAACCGCGCGCCGGTGTACGCGCTCGCGGACTGGAAAGCCCGCGTTACCCAGCACTGGCACGAGGTCCGGGTGGACCACTTTACCGTCTCCGGCAGCGTGGACGGCCTGACCTATGATGATTCCTTCGAAGTACTGGCCGAGGTCACCCTGGGCTCGCTCACGCCCAACGACGCGCGCGTCGAGGTCTTCTTCGGCAACCTCGACGCCAGCGACCAGATCCCCGAGGGTGATCACGTGACCATGGACGGTATCGAGGATCTGGGGAACGGCCGCTGGCGATACCGCGGCGAAGTTCCCTGCAGGCAGACCGGGCAACTCGGTTTCACCATCCGTGTCCTGCCTAATCACCCGGACCTGTTCAACAAGCACGAACTGGGCCTGATCTGCTGGGCCTGAACCACCCGAAGAAAACCATGCTGAGCTTCGATGAACTGTTCGACCTCGTCCGGTCCCAAGGCGCTTCCGACCTGCTCATCAGCGCGGGGGCTCCACCCGTCCTGCGGATCAACGGCGATCTCTACCGGACCAAAACCGATCCCCTCACGCCCGAAGACACGAGATCGCTCATCTACAGCCTCCTCACCGAGGACCAGGTCAAAACCTTCGAAGCCCGCCACGAACTGGACTTCTCCCTCGCCTACGGAAACAAGCATCGCTTCCGCGTGAACGTCTATCGCCAGCGGGGCGCGGTAGCCGCCGCCCTCCGGCCCATCCCGGAAACCATCCCCAATCTATTCGAACTCGGCATGCCCGAATGGGTCAGCGAGTTCGCCAAGGCGCGCCGCGGGCTGCTCCTCGTCACCGGCCCCACCGGCAGCGGCAAAACCACCACCCTCGCCGCCCTGATCGACCAGATCAACAACAACCGCGCCTGTCACATCATCACGGTCGAAGATCCCATCGAGTACCTGCATCGTCACCGGAAAAGCATCGTCGACCAGCGGGAAATCGGCGAAGACACCCACTCCTTCGCCGACGCCTTGAAATACGTCCTTCGTCAGAACCCCGACGTCATTCTCATCGGCGAGATGCGCGACCTCGAGACCATCCAGGCCGCCCTCACCGCCGCCGAAACCGGCCATTTCGTCCTCGCCACCCTGCACACCAACGACGCCGTCCAATCCATCGACCGCATCATCGACGTCTTCCCCCCCGGACAGCAGCAGCAGATCCGCTTCCAGTTATCCCTCGTCCTCCTGGGCATCATCTCCCAGCGCCTGATTCCTAGGAAAGACGGTAAAGGCCGCGTCCTCGCCTTCGAAATCATGCGCAACAATAACGCCATCGCCAACCTCATCCGCGACCAGAAGTCCCACCAGGTCTACAGCGTCATGGAAACCGCCGCGCGCGAAGGCATGGTCCCCATGGACCGATGCCTGAAACAACTTTATAACGATGGCCTGATCTCCTTCGAGGATGCCATCGCCCACATGCGCAACCCGAAGGAACTCACGGGCTGAATTCCTCGCCGCGCTTTCCTGTCGCGGACATCGGCCTTACCCCCCCTCCCGGAGATCCCGCCAGTAGGGACATGCCGTCCGCCGTCCCGCCTCGTCCGTGGCTTCGAGATCCGGTTCCCGCTCCGCGCAGGACCCCCGCGCCAGCGGACACCGGGGATGGTACGGACAACCCGGGGGCGGCGAAAGCGGCGACGGCGGTTCGCCCCGCGTACCCCCCGCTTCCCACCGCGCCGACGCCGCCAGCGCCGCCGTGTACGGATGCAGGGGCGTGTCCAGCACCGCTTCCACCGGCCCCTCTTCCACGATCCGCCCCAGGTACATCACCACCAGCCGGTCCGCCACGTGCCGCACCACCGATATGTCGTGCGAGATGAACACCAGTCCGAAGCCCAGCCGTTGCCGGGCCCTTTCCAGCGCGTTCAGCGTCTGGGCCTGCACCGACACGTCCAGCGCGGACACCGCCTCGTCCGCGATCAGCACCCTCGGACGGCACGCCACCGCCCGGGCAATGGCCACCCGCTGACGCTGCCCGCCCGAAAGGGATACCGGGTAGCGCCGCGCGAGTTCCCCTTCGATCCCCATCTCGTCCAGCAGCGCCAGGGCCTCGGTCCGCGCCGACGCCCGGTCCAGCCCCACCCGGTACTGAAACGCCTCGGCCACCGCGTCCAGTGCCGTCATCCGCGGGTTCAGCGACGCGTACGGGTCCTGGAACACCATCTGAACCAGGCCCCGGAACGCTCGCGCGGCTCGCCGCGGTCCCCACTCGACGGGCCGGCCATCAATCAGCACCTCGCCCGACGCCGGGCGTTCCAGTCCAGCCGCTACCCGGGCAAAACTGCTCTTGCCGCACCCCGATTCTCCAACGAGCCCCACCCGTTCCCCCGCGTGCGCCCGCAGGCTGACGCCCCGCGCCGCCCGCAGCCATACCCGCCTGCCCAGCGCGCCACCGAGGAACACGGGATACCTGACCTCGATATCGCGCGTCTCCAACGCGGGAATGGCACGCCCCAGGTCTTCCATCACCACAGTCCTTCCCCGTGCCGCCAGCAGGCCGCGAAGTGTCCCGGCACGCCGTCCCCCGCGTCGGACAGGGTGGGCGTTTCCGACCAGCACTGCCCCGTGGCATGCGCGCACCGTTCCGCGAAGGCGCATCCCCGTTCCGGGGCGCCGTCCAGCGGAGGCGCGCCCGCTATGGCCCGAAGCGATTCGCCGCGCCGCGCCAGCGACGGCTGGCAGGCCAGCAGGGCCCGCGTGTAGGGATGTACCGGGTGTTCCAGCACGGTCGCCGTGGGCCCCGTTTCCATCACGCGCCCGGCGTACAGGATCATCACGCGGTCGCTGTGCCGCGCCACCATGCCAATGTCGTGGCTGATGAGGACCATGGCCATTCCTTGTTCCCGCCGCGCGGCCTCCAGCAGGTCCAGTACCTGCGCGCGCGCCGTGACGTCCAGTGCCGTGGTCGGTTCGTCCGCGATCACCAGGTCCGGGCCGGGAGCCAGGGCCATCGCGATCATCACGCGCTGCCGCATGCCCCCGGAAAACATGTGGGGATACTGTCGCGCGCGCCGTCCCGCCTCGGGAATCCCCACCGATTCCAGCAGTGCCGCGACACGCGCCCGGCCCGCCCGGCCATGCCCGGCGCCCTGGACTTGTCCCCGCCTCACGGCCTCGAGCGCCTGGGTCTCCACCCGCAGGTACGGGTTCAGCGATGTCATCGGGTCCTGGAACACCATGGTCATCCGGCGTCCCCGCAACGCCTGGATCGCCGCCCCTCCTCCAGTGGGGAGGTCCACACCGTCAAACCGGACCATGCCGCTGATCATGGCCGCGCGGCGTGGTAGCAGCCCCATCAGTCCCAGGAACAGCGTGGTCTTCCCGCTTCCCGACTCGCCCACCACCCCCAGTCGCTCCCCCCGTTCCAGCGTGAAAGACACCCCGTCCACCGCCCGGACCACGCCGCCCGCGCGCCGGAACACCACGGAGTAATTTTCCACCTCCAGCAGGGACATCCGCCTGGCTTCTCCCGCGCCTCGTGCCCCCCTTCAATCAATATACCTGAACCCTGCCCCTGCCGTCTTTATCCATGAATCTGGCGACATTGAAATTTCGGACGCGCTGCCCTGTTTCGCTGGGCCCACGACGATCCAGCGCCACGCGTTACGCGGGGCAAACATTTCGCCAACAGTTCTGTTTCGTGGTCCCCGGGACACCTCGCGCCACGAACTTAGCGCGACGACGTCGTGGAAAAGGCAAAACACGCCGCCAGAAATTTGCGGACAACCTCGCGGAGTGCCTGGTGGTTCGGGCTCTTCCTGGGGCACTGACCATGGGTTCTTCTGATCGGAACGCTACCGATTCACCGGACATCGTCCTTTCCTCGAATCACTGCCTACCAGGCGAAGTGCCTTGCTCCCACCGGGACATGATTCCTTCCCCTCTTTTTCCAGAAACCGCCCGGCATGATGCCGCGGCAACGTCCACCAGGACATGATTCCTTTCCCCCAGTTGCGCCAGCGTCAGCCACGCCTGCGCGCACAACGTCCGCCATCCGCCCCCGCGAGGACATTATTCATCCGGCCCCATGTTCAGCACGGCCCGAATACTGGCGTCCGCGCCAGCGATGACATGATACTTTTTCCCGCGCCTGTGGGGGTGAACCGTATCCGATCAAGGGCAGACAACATCCCTCTGCCTTTTCCCCTCGCCCGTGGGGGTGAACCGCCACCGGCGTCCGCACCTGCAAGGACATGACGAAAGCGGGCCGTCAACGCGGACGCGCTGCCCCCGGCGTCCGCGCCCGCAAGGACATGATCGCCCGCCGCCACGCCTGCGCGCGCAACGTCTTTATCCTGTACCCTCCAAAATATTGTCATTTCGAGCGCAGCGAGAAATCTTCACCCCGCGAACCACCCCTTCCTCATGTCATTTCGAGCGAAGCGAGAAATCTTTTCTCCCCACCTACACCTCACTGCGGGTGTCATTTCGAGCGCAGCGAGAAATCTTCACCCATATCACTATCCCCCCATAAGATTTCTCCTCACTGCGTTCGTCGAAATGACAAAGTCACCGTGTACCTTCACTGCGTTCGTCGAAATGACAGGGTAACGTGTCGTGGTTGCTTCCGCGGCGTCATCCCTGACGCAGTTTATCCTGTACCCTCCAAAATATTGTCATTTCGAGCGAAGCGAGAAATCTTCACCTCGCAGTACCCACCCCGCCTCATGTCATTTCGAGCGCAGCGAGAAATCTTTTCTCCCCACCTACACCTCACCCCAAGTGTCATTTCGAGCGAAGCGAGAAATCTTTACCCATATCAAAATCCCCCCATAAGATTTCTCCTCACTGCGTTCGTCGAAATGACAAGTCATTGCGCACCCTCACTGCGTTCGTCGAAATGACAAGTCACCGTGCACCTTCACTGCGTCTGTCGAAATGACCAATGCCCCACCCCGCAAACACGCCACGTCACGTGGACCTCACGTGGCTCATTTTTTCATTTTCCAGATCCTAATCAAGTTCCTTGACATTTTTCGCCACTACTGGTAAAATTGTTTTGTCGTCGGTTCACCGTATGTGAGGTGCGAACCAGCGGCAAAGTGTGCAACGCAGGAGGAACAACCCATGCGAAAAGTGTTCAGTGGCGTATTGTTTGTGTGCGTGGCCGTCATCATGGCCGGCTGTCCTCAAACGGGGGGAGGCCTGTTCGGTGGAGGGATGACCGATCTGACGGTCGGCGGCAATCCGGTCACGGGTTACCTGCAGGCGGGAACGGTCAACTGGTATCGCTTCCAGATCAGTAAAGACAAGGCGGGTGAACCTTTCGATATCATCATTCGAAACCTGGATACCGAGCCCATCGCCGTGGGCAGCATTGTCCGGTTGTTTTCCTCGCCCGACGAAAAGGGCCGCCTCCGGGAAAATGAACTGAGTCTCGAGTGGGAACATGTACTCCAACCGACTGAAGAGTATGTCCGCCTCACGAACGAAGAACTCAATGTCAACCTCACCAAGGACGATGTAAATGAAAAGGCCGTCCGCCTGGCGGGCTTCGTCGCGCCCCAGTCAGGTTACTATTTCATTTCGGTCGAAGGATACGAGTTCAAGGAAGGAAAACGCCCCGCGAACGATTATCAATACCGGAATACCCTTGCGTACACCATAGCAGTTCGATACACGCCGAGAGCGGGCACCCAGGATGGCGCGTCGCTGACTGCCGCCAGCCAGGGGGCCGGCGTCGCTCTGACCACCGGCATCCTGCGGACAGGTGAAGTGGCCTTCCACCCCATTACCCTCACGAGGGATACGCCTTACCAGTTCCAGGTGATCACCAACGGCGCGATTGACTGGTGCGTCTTTGAAGCCTCCACGTGCGTCCGCGTCGATGGCACCACGGTCACGTGCGATCCCGCTGTGACCTGCGATGACTGCGAAACCACCCAGAACCGGTTTTTTACCGTTCCCAGGGATGGCCAGTATTACGTGAAGTTTGAAAATGTATCGGATGCAGACTTCGGTTACGCCCAGTACCGGGTGCGCGTCTACACGGATGATCATGGTATCAGTGCTGAGACGGCAACTACGCTCTCCCCGACAAACGGCTCGTACACCGGGTACCTGACCAAGTGCGATACCGACTACTTTAAGATCGTGTTCCCCGCCAACGCGGGAACCACCGCCGTGTCCTACACGTTGTGGCTGACGGTTCCTGAAGGCGTGACGATTACCGGCCTGGCCTATGACGCGGCAAACGCGCGCTATACCCTCTCGGTTACCCAGGCGCCACGAGCCGCCGAAACCACGCGTTCCTTCACCGTGGCCCCGAGCAGTCCCGACGTGATGGGACTGGATGGCTTCGGCGCGTACACCTTTAACGTAACCGTCGGGAGTTAATATCCTGGTAATACTAGTCGCCGATTCGTGGTCCCCCGATGACCCGCCAGGGCATCGGGGGACTTAATATTCTTAACAGAAAAACCTTTTTTGGGATATACTAAGAAAACATAGCACTCCGCGCGAAGCTACCGCGCGCGGAGGATGCCGGGGGAACAAGGTATGCGTAGAGGGTCTGCAAGATGGCTCGAGGGCGGTCAATGGGTACGCCGCGTACTTGGGGTGTGCCTGCTGGCCGCGTGCGCCAGTGCCCGTGCCGGGGATACCCTGGCGGAGCCTACTCCAGAAACCCTGCCCCGTGATCCGATCAAGCTCGGCGTCCTGGTCAACCAGGGCAAGGACGCGTGCCAGGCGATGTGGACGCCCACCGCGACGTACCTGTCGGAAGTCCTGGGCCAGCCAGTCCAGTTGATGCCGTTGCCCTTTGAAGCGGTAGAGCAGGCCGCCCGGAACCGCTCCGTACACCTGCTGATCGTCAATTCCGGGCTGTACGCCGACCTCGAGAAAAAGGGCCTCGCCCGGGCGGTCGCCACCCAGCTGGAAACCGCCGGTGGCGACGTACCCCTGCCGTGGTTCGGCAGCGTGATCTTCAGGCGGGCGGATCGATCGGACATCGTTCATGTCTCCGACCTGGCCCGCAAGCGTCTCGCCGCGGTCAATCCTGATTCCTTTGGCGGATGGGCCGCCGCCCTGGACTATCTCCGCCAGAACGGCTTCGATCCCCTTGCCCGCGCCAGGGTACTCTTCCTGGATGATCACAACGCCGTGGTCCGGGCCGTCATGGAAGGCGGCGCGGACGCCGGTATCGTCCGGGCCGGTCATCTAGAAGCCATGGCCGCCCGGGGAGAGATCGATCCCTCGCTGTTCGTGTCCCTGTGGGCAAAGCCCCTCGATCCTTCCCGGGACCACGCGCCCCTGTCCACCACGTCCCCCTATCCCAACTGGCCCTGCGCGGTGGTCACCGGGACCCTGGACGAGGCCACCGCCCTGGAGGTTGGACACGCCCTCATCAGGTTGACCCCCGATCATCCTGCCGCCCGGAGCGCTGGCCTGGCCGGATGGACCATACCCCTGAACTATGCTCCCGTCTGGGAAGCCCTCCGGCGCGCGGGACTGGTGCAGCCGCCACCCCTGGGACCGGGAGACTTCGCCCGGTGGTTCAGAAACCACCCCATGCTACTCGTTTTCCTGGTCGTGTTCTCCGGCCTGCTGTGCTGGCTCATGTACCGCGTTGTCCGGATCAGCGGGGATCTCCGCATCCAATCCGCCGAACGGATCCGGATCACCCGGGACCTTGAGGCCGCCAACGCCCGGCTCCAAGCGATCCTCCAGGGTGGCAGCGCGGTGCTCTGGGAAACGGACATCCACATCCATTTCACCTGGTTTTCCTCGAACACCCTGGATGGCCGCGTCTTCGACATCACTGCCGGCCTGCACCCCATGGAAATCGTCCACCCCGAAGACATGGAAGGCATACGGGATCATCTACGCCAGTGCGTGCTGGAACACGTCCCCTTCCACGACGTGGAATGCCGCCTGCGGGACCGGGATGGCCGATGGCTCTGGGTTGCCATATCGGGTGAACCCTTCTATAACGAGCGGGGCGATTTCCTTGGCTTCCGCGGCATCACCCGAAGCATCCACCGCCGAAAACTGCTGGACCAGGCCGCGCGTTCCTACGAGCAGGAAATGATCCAGTGGTTCCGCGAAGGCCCCGACGGCTTCCTCATCCTGTGCCCGCCGGATGGCGCGATTGAAGAAGTCAATCCCCGCCTCGAGGAACTGCTTGGCTTCCGCCGGGACGAACTGATCGGCCGTTCCCTGCGCGAACTCAACGTCTGGCCAGACCAGGCGGCCGTCGCCGACATGTGGCGCCGGGTCCAGGCCGGAGAAACCGTGCACCGCGTGATTCCCCATCGACGCAAGGACGGCCGGATCATCCAGTGCGCCGTCTCTGCCCGCCTCACCAACCGGCAGGACAACACCCGCATCCTCGCCGTGCTGCGCGACATCACCGAACAGGTGGCCGCCCGCCAGGTGGAACTCGCCTGGAGCGACCGCATGCGCCGACTGACCGCCGCCGCGCCTGGCATCGCCTACGAGTTCCGGAAAAATCCAGACGGCACCTATTGCCTGCCCTTCGCCAGCGACCGGATGTACGAGTTTTTCGGCATTCCCCATGAAACCCTCGCGCGCGACGCGCGACCGATCTTCGACCGGGTCCATCCCGATGACCTGCCGGAATTCATGCTCTCCATTCAGCGGTCCGAACGCGCCATGATCCCATGGCGACACGAATTCCGACTGCGCCTCCGCGACGGAAACTGGCTGTGGTTCCTGGGACAGTCCATCCCCTCCCCAGACCCCGACGGCGGCATCACCTGGCGGGGGTTCCTGCTGGACGTCACCGAATCCCGGCGGCTCGGGCATGCCCTCCGCGAACGGGAACGGTTCCTGGCCAACCTGCTGGAGTCCCTCCCCGTCGGCGTGGCTGTCGTTCGGCGCGACGATGGCCGCGTCGTCCTGCTCAACCCCGCGCTGGCCGCCCTGCTCGGACGCGACCCAAAACCCGTCGTCGGCATGTCCTGCGCGGCACTGCTCTGTGGCGGGCGAGCCACCGACTGTCCCCTTCACGGAACCGACGCGGCCGCGAATGAACAGAGCGCCCTTCACCTCACCCGCTCGGACGGCGGCCGAGTGCCGGTCCTGCGGACCTTCCGACTCCATGAAACTCCCGACGGAGAACAGTACCTCTTGATGGCCTTCACGGACATCAGCGAGCGCGAAAAACTGGAAAACGCCTTGCGGGATAGTGAATACCGATACCGCCAGCTGGCCGATGCCATCCCCGCCCTCGTGTGGATCAGCGGGCCCGACGGCGCCCGCGTGGATTTCAACCAGACGTGGCTGACCTTCCGAGGCCGGACCCTCGAGGATGAACGGGGCGACGGATGGATCGAAGGCGTCCACCCGGACGACCGCGCGCGCGTCGTCAAAACCTGGCGCGAGGCCCTCGCCGTCCGCGAAGCGTTCACCATGACCTATCGTCTGGCGCGTCACGACGGCGTCTACCGCTGGATCGAAGATCACGGCGTCCCAAGGTTCGACGCCTCGGGCCAGTTCCTGGGCTACGCCGGCGGATGCGTGGACGTCACCGCGCGACAGGAAGCCGCGGACTACCTCGAAACCGTTATGGCTTGCGTCCAGGCCGGTATCTTCGTCAGCGATGCCGGGTCCGGCCTGCTCCTGGACGCGAACCGCGAGGCCGAACGGCTCACCGAACGCCCCCGCGGCGAACTGGTCGGGCAACCCTGGCGGAACCTCCTCGTCCCCGAAAAGGACGCGACTCCACCCCTCGGCACGGACGACGCCTGGGACGCCCGGATCCATACCCCCCTTCATCACCGCCGCGTCGTCCGGGTGCGCGAAACAACCGGAAACGTCGGGGAACGCGCCCTCCTCGTGCAGAGCCTTATGGACATCACCGACCTGCGGCGACTGCTCGAAAGCCAGGACATCGATATCGCCCTCGCGCGCCGTCTTCTGGATGCCGTGGCTCGGCCCCAGCGCCGGCACGTGGACCTTGGCAATAACCTGTCCCTTTTCGTCGACACCCATGTCTGGCCATGCCAGAAAGCGGGCGGAGACCATGCCCTCGTCCGCGTTGCCCACGACCTCACCCATGGGTCCATGACCTCTCTTGCCCTGTGCGACCAGTCCGGACACGAGGTCAACTGCGTCCTCCGCGGGATCTATACCACCCTGATTCTGGACAACCTGCTCCGGGTTCCGCGCCACTCCCTGGGCGATCGCCTCGAACGGCTCAATGCCCTGCTTGAACAGTCTGGCGTGTTCCGGGATTCGGAATTCGTCACCGGCTGGTTCGCCGACATCAATCATGACGCCGCGATCCTGCACTGTGCCGCCTGTGGACACCCCCCGGCCTTCCTCGTACGGGACGGCCAGGTCATCCTCCTCCCTGACCCCAACTCCGGCAGGATCAACGGCCCCATCGCGATCCTCCCCGGAACCTCCATGACCGTGACCGCCGAACGCCTGAAACCGGGAGACCGGATCATCGCCTGCACCGACGGCCTGCTGGAAATGCCCCAGCGTAACCGGCAACGGCGATTCACCGCGCCCATGCTGGCCCGCGTCCTGCGGGCCATTGTCCAGGAAAAACCGGATGCGTCCGCCCGGGAACTGGGTGACACCCTCCTGGCCGCCGTTTGCGCGTTTTCCGGCGAAAAGGTCGGCGAACCGGATGGCCTGAACACCTCCGCCGACGACGTCTCCCTGCTGCTGATGGAAATCGAACCCGTCCATCATGCCAGCCAGTGGGTCCTGCACCCCCAGGCCGACGAGGAACTCTACCGGTCCATCAACCTGGTCACCGCGGCACTCGTTTCCGACTGGGAAAGACTGGGCCTCCACTCCCCGGAATTCCGGCTGCGCTCGATCCTGGAAGAAGGCCTGGCAAACATCTGGGAACACGGCCACCAGAAGAATCCTGAATTGCCCATCCGGGTCCGGGCCTGGGTCCGGAATGACTTCGTGCTGGAACTGTCCGGTCATGGCGAAGGCTTCGAACCCGAGCGGGTGCCCGATCCCCGCCTGCCCGATCACCTGCTCGCCGAACGGGGACGCGGCCTGTTCATGATGCGCAGGGCCGCCGATTCCATCGAATGGCTGCACGACGGTCGTACCCTCCGCGCGGCCTTTCACCGTCCACGCTCTTCCCAGGTCTGCCAACTAGACTTCGACCGCATAATTGATATACTCAAAAAATAAGTTTTTCCTGTTATACCCCTTGACAAAAAAAAGAAAATGTGGTACGATTACCCAGCAATCAGGAAAGGCAAGATTATGACCACCATTGAAACGAGTCTGAATGGAAACATCGCGATCATTCAAGTTAGTGGTCCTGTCGATGGCGAAGCCGCCGAACAGTTAAAAACCGCCTACCAGGGGCTACCCGAAGATCGCGTGAAACAGCTTGTCCTCGATTTCTCCGCCGTGCCGTTTATCGGCAGCGCGGGACTCGGCAAGCTCCTGCTGTTCTACAAGCGAATTTCTTCCACCGGCGGTACCGTGGAAATCCGGGGCGCCTCCCCGGACATCCAGGAACTGCTACGGGAACTGCGCCTTGACCTGCTGTTCAAGTTGACCTGACACGCTAGTTACGCCGCCCGCGGCGTATCCGGATTGATCCGTGCTGACTGGTAAAGAGACGCAACCAGGAACGCCCGGCACCGGGCAAAGGAGGGACCATGAGCACGACATCGCGGAAAAGCCTCACCTTCAAAATCGCCAGTGGCTTTGGCGTCATCATTGTGCTGGCCATGGCCCTGGGCATGGCGGGCATCGTGACGCTCCAGCGCACCATAGCGGAGTTGAACAACATCGCCCATAATGAACTTCCCGCGGCCGTGGCCCTGGGAACCGTGGCAGAAAACCTCGAAAACATCCGCGGTTCCCTTCGTACCCTGGCCATTCCCGGCCTGGACCCCGAAACGCGCGCCCGACAGTACGACAACATCAGCAAGGCCCGCGAGGCATACCAGGCCGCCGAGGCCCGCTTCGAACAATCCGCTTTCACCCCTGAAATCGAAGCCGCTTGGAAAGTCTACAAGCAAGCCATGAATGACCAGAAAACGGCCAACAACCTGTTTCTCGAGGCCTGCCGCCAGCTTGACCAGCTCGGTATCGCCGATCCCGTTGAAGTGATAGGACAACTCCGCCGCTTCCAGGGAGACCATTACCGCCTCGAACTGAACATCCTGGCGCTTATAGACGAGGGGGTCGCATTCGAAGGCGGTGACGATCACACCGCCTGCAACTTTGGCAAGTGGCTGCCCAAATTCAAAACCGAGAGCGCGGAACTGAATCGCCTCCTCGAGGAAATGAAGGGACCCCATCAGCAGTTCCACCAGGCCGTGGCGGAAATCAAGGCGGCCGTCCAGACCGGTGACCGGGACCGGGCCCGCGAGATCTACGAGGTCAAGATGAAGGCGGCCCGGACGGAAGTGTTCAACCGTTTCGATGGATTGCTGGCCGTTGCCGAAAAAAGTCGGGAACTGTATGAGCAGAACCAGGCCCTGGCCATGGGCGAGCTGACCGATAAAATGAGGGCCACCATGGCAGCGATCAACAAGGTGGTCGAAACCAACAACGCCTACCTGGACGGGTACACGGCATCGATTACGCGGATGGCCCGGATTACCATGCTTGTACTGGTAGGTTGCGTTCTCGCGGCCCTGGTCCTGGGTATCGTGCTGACGTTCACCCTGACCCGATCGATTCTCCGGCCCGTGCGAAAGGTGGTGGAAGTGCTTGGAAACGTCGCTTCCCAGACCTCCGCCGCCGCGGCCGAACTGGCCGGGTCCAGTGAAAGCCTGTCTTCCACGGCCACCGAGCAGGCCGCCATTTCCGAGGAGACCGCCAGTTCCATCACCGAAATCGCCGCCCAGAATGACGAAATGGCCAGGATCAGCGTCACGGCCGCCGAACTGACCCGGGAAAACATCCGGATGAGCGGCGATTCCCTCAAGTCCGTCGTGGAAATGACCCAGAAGATGGAACAGATCGAAAAAGACAGCCAGGAAATGGGCAAGATCATCAAAACGATCGACGAAATCGCCTTCCAGACCAACCTGCTGGCCCTGAACGCCGCCGTCGAGGCCGCGCGGGCCGGGGAAGCCGGCAAGGGCTTCGCCGTGGTCGCGGAAGAAGTCCGGGCCCTGGCTTCCCGGGCCGCCGAGGCCGCCCGCATGACCCAGGGGCTCCTCGAGGGCACCGCCGCCAAGGTCCGCGACTCCGCCGAGGCCATCCGCAAGATCAACAACAATTTCGAGGCCATCGTGGAATCCGCCACCCGCATGGGCGACCAACTGGAACGCATCAATGCCGCCGCCGGGGAAATTGCCCAGGGCATGAGCCAACTGACTACCGCCGGCCAGCAGTCCTCCCAGGCCGCCCAGACCACCGCCGCCGCCTCCGAAGAAATCTCCGCCACCGCCGAGGAACTCAGTTCCCAGGCCTATGAACTCCAGGCCGTCGTGAAGGAACTGCGTACCATCGTAGAGGGCGGTTCCGCCGACGCCCAGACGGACGTCTCCATGGGAACCGGCAAGGTGGACAGGGACATCGTCGTTGAAGGCGGCGAGTCCGCGCCTGAACCTTCAAGGCCGGCCGCTTCCCGCGCGTTACCCACCCGGAATCAGCGACGCGCCGCCGATCACCTCCCGTTAACCCGCTTCTAATGCCCCCGCGCTCGCCCGACGGCGCGAGATCCGCCGGGTGGGCCTGCCTGTTCCATTGTCAGGCGGGCGGTCCTCAACCGGGCCGCCCGCCGTCGCTTTCCGACCCGGATTCTCACCGTAAACCCGGCGGCAACAGAAACGGCAGCCACTGCCGGAAAAACGCCAGCGCTTCGGGATCCTGCCGGGTTCCGCTGACCACGTGGCTCCCGGCCGCGCCTCCTCCCAGGGCAAAGGACCATCCCCAGGCCACACCCCCCACGGCCACAAGCCCCGCCGCCGCGCCACCCACGGCCAGTAAGCCGACGGCAAGGCCGCCAATCGCCAGGCCTCCCAGGGCCAAGCCGCCAAAAGCCAGCAACCCCACGCACAGGCCGCCGAAACTGACGCCGCCAACGGCAAAACCTCCCACCGCGATGACGCCGCGCGCGAAGCCCCCCACGGCAATCATCCCGGAAGCCATGTCGCCCACGGCGATCACGCCCCGGGCGCGCCCCCGGGTCTCGCCCCGTTCAGCGTCGGGACCCAGGGCGATGTCCACGAGCGGGAGCCCCATCCATGTTCGTGGAGAACGGTAACGGATGCCCCGCGCCTGCGCTGGCATACCCATAACCACTCCTTTCGGCGGCTGTCTTCGGCCGGCGGACCGGTTGCGTTCCGGGAACAGCCCGGGGCCCGACCGGTCCGGTCGTTTACCGCCACGCTCATTCTATCACGCGCGCGGCCTTTCCGGATCGCCCCGCGTGGTCCGGCCATGGAACGAACCGGTAGGTACGCGCGCGCCCCGAATGAAGCACGGGAGAAACATGGGAGAACTTCATCTCAACGGCCGGGCTGTTTCCTCGGGCGCTCGGGGGTAAAGACTACGGAATGGTGAATTACGACTAAGAGACCGTGTTTCCCCGCGCGCTCGGGGGGTAAGATTAAGACATTCAGATTGGCCGCGCCCACGTAACGAGGCGTGGGCGCTCCGGGAAAAGCATGACAGACGCTTCACGTGCTACAAACCGAGGTAAACGCGCGTGGATCAGATGGATCGCGCGCGTGGCGGGGGTGGGGCTTATCACGGGGCTCGTGATCGCTGGCGCGTTGCCGTTGTGGTTACCGGTGGTCAGCGGGGCGTTGACACCGGTACGGGTCGAGGCGGACGGGCCGCTCTGGAATCGACCGCTTGGCTTGACCTTCTCCCTGGGGCCGCTCCATGGCAGGGCTCGAATCGTGGTGTCGGAGGTATACCCCGAAATCCGGCTGGAACGCGTCCGGCTCGAGCCGGAGGAAGGGGGTGGCGTCGTGGTAGAGGCGGAGTCGGTCTCGCTGGCGTACACGTGGCCATGGCGGGAACGTCCCGTCCGGGCTCTTCGTATCGGGTCATTGCGGGTCGACGCGGTTCGGCTGGGCGCGTGGATCCGCGAGGCCAGTTCCAACGCTTCAGGCGCGGTCCAGCCGTCCAGCGGAGGCAACGGATGGGTGGGCACGCTGGAAACCCTGTGCCGTCGCCTCCCCGGGACGGTCTGGATCGGATCGACGCGGATAACGTCGCATACGTCGGCGGGCGCGGCGACGGTGGAAGGGGGGCCGGTGGAAGCGCGGACACGGGCCTTGCCGGCGTCCTGGTCCATCGAGGTTTCCGCGCGCGCGGATTCGGGCATGGTCCGATGGGCCGAGGGATCCTTTTCCGTGACCGCCGACACGACGCTACGCCTGGAGGGAACCCGAACTGGTGGCCGCTGCGCCGCCGCGTTACGGGTAGGTCCCTCGGAGGAGTCATCCCTTTCGGGATCCGTGGACGCGACGTGGGATGAGCAGGGCGTCTCGCGGGTGGACCTGCGGCTGGATCGTGGCACGCTGGAGGGTCTGGCGTGGACGCTGCTGTGCCGGGGACTCACGGGGGACAGGTTGGCCTGGGATTCCCTGGCGCTGGCATCGGGGCAAGTGGCGGTCACGCGCCGGGAGACGGGGGCGTGGCTGGTGACAGCGACAGGCAGCGCGCGCGCGACGGGGCTCCGGCTGGGGAGGGAGGACGCGCCGTGGTACCGGGGTAACCTGGACGTGGCATGCGCCCTGGATGGGGACGGGGTGTTCACGACGCGGCTGGACGCAGGCGGGGCGGGGCAACTGGAAGCGCGATGGACTGCCACGGACAAGGGCAATGCCCTCACGCTGGACTTGTCGGGGTGGCGTCCCGTGGCGTTACGGGAGCAGATGCCGTGGCTGGCGCCGTGGCTTTCACCCTGGGAGACGTGGCTGCCGGAGCGGCTGGACGCGCGACTGGAAGGCGCGATCGGGGGCATCGGGGGATTGCCCGGGCCCACGAGCGTGGATGGATGGCTGTCGGGGGGGTGGCCCGCGCCGGGCGGATCGGCCCGGTGGGCGATCCAGAGCACAACGGACCGGGACGGGCTCCAGGTCCGTCTGCGGGAAGCGTCCGTGGGGGAATCCCTGGATATCGTGGCCCACGGTTTTCCGCACGCGTGGCACGGGATCACCGCGCGGGCCGCGGGGGTGGACCTGGCCCGGTGGTTACGCCTGACCCGGGGCTGGGACATGCTGGACGATCTCAAGGGGACATGGTCCGGGATGGTAGAAGTGGCGCCTGGACCGGAGATCCGGTGGGAAATAACCGCCGAGCCGGAAACGCGCTGGCAGGGGCGTCCGCTGGGACAACCGGGACAGGTCCGGGCGGCGGGGCGGGTCTACCGGGATAGTGGACGATGGCTGGTAACCGGAGAGGGCCAGTTATCCGGTAAGACCCGGTTGCGGGTGGAAAACGCGGAATGGCTGGGAGGCAGCCGGTTACGGGGACGCTGGCGGATACCCACGGCGGACGTGGCGGAATTGGCCGGGCCCCTTGGCCTGGAAGGCGCCTGGGGCGAGGTAACCATGCACGGGAGCGGGCGGTTTACCTTCGAGTATGGCCTGCTGATCTGGGAAAGCGACGCGATCACGTCCACCGCGCTGGGATGGGGGGCATATTTCCTCCCGCCGGACTGGACGTTGAGCGCGCGGGCCCGGGGATCGCTCCGGTGGGGAGGGCCGGAGGGATGGTCCGCGCGGCTGGAACAGGCGCGGGTGGAAGCGGACCGGACCGCGCTGGACCTAGGGGGGCTGGAAGCGCGCGCGGGAGGCTTGGAGGTTTCGGATCTCGCCCTGCGCAGCGACATGGCTCCCCTGGTTCGATGGGGGTGGCTGAGCGAGGCACAGGGAGGAGACGCCAGCCTGCGGGTTCCCGCGTGGTGGTGGCCATGGGACACGGACGCGTGGCACGGAACGATTGAATACCAGGTGACGGCCGATCGTTTATCCTTCTGGCACGGCCGGATCGCGCTGGAACGCCCGCGATGGGTGGGGCGTCTCGCGCGGGAGGCTGGTGGCCAGTTCACGGGAGACGGCGACATGTCCATCGCGGCGGCCCGGATGGCAGGAGGCACGCTGACATCGATCGGCGGGCGGATGACCGCGTCCGGGGAACAGATAAGCGTCGAAGACCTGTCCGCGTCCGGATGGAACGGCTCGCTGGGCGGCCGGGTAGAGGTGTCGCCCCTGGATACCGGGATGCCGGCGCGTGGCACGATCCGGTTGCGGGGGATTGACCTGGGCCGGTTCTGCGCCGAGGTAAATCCGCCCTATGTCCGTTGCGAAGGCGAGCTGAACGGGTGGACCCGGTTTGCCCTGTCCGCGTTCCAGCCCACGGATTTCCGGTTCCGGGCCACGGCGGGCAACGGTTTTTCCGTGAACACGGATTTTGTGCGACAATTACTGATGAGCAGCAAGGTTACGGACTACGCGGGAGGCCGCCAGGCCGCGGGTGTCGTGCTGGACGTGCTGGGCTCGAAACCACAACGGCCCTTCGACGGGGGCGCGGTGGATATCCGCCTCGCGGAAGAACGGCTGGCGGGCGCTTTAACCTTGAGTAGTCGCGATCTCAACCTTACCGTGGATATCAAGGCCGATCCCATGGCCCTGCTGGACGCCCTCGAGGCGAATGGCGGGGCCCCATGAGCGGCACGGGAGACCAGGACATGCGCGCGCGACCCATTACGATGCTGACCGCGGTGCTGTTCATGACGACGGCCAGCCTGCTGTACGCATGCGTGTTCCGCACGGAACATACCATCACCGCCCACATCACGCTGGATATCCGGCACATCGAGGAACAGGCGTCGGGCGTGCTGGATTACGTCGAGGGGAAGACGGATACCCTGCCGGGCCTGGAACCCGCGCCGGGGCCCCAGTCCTGGTGGCGGGGCGCGCTGGACGTTTTGAATCCCGTGCCCACGGCCTGGGCGGATGACCTGAAGCACACGACTTCGCCCCTCGTGACGGACCTTGCCCGGCGCATGCGGGAACGCCACGCCCAGGTGGAAGCCTACCGCAAGGGGGGATGTTTCGGCGAGAACAACCGGGGATACCTGGAACTGCGGGACTGTGACAGCCTAGGGGATGCCGAATCGCGGAACGCCGCCCAGAAACTGCTGGCCGAGGAGAACAAGGACCGCAAGGCCCTGTACAACGAGATCGCGCGCCTGAATGCCGACCAGGGCGTGACGGTCTCGACGGTGGAGAGTATTTATGCCGCCCAACGACTGCGGCGGGGCCAGCGTGGCGAGGTGTTCCAGTTACCCGAGGCTGGGCCATGGTTCGACGAGGTCGCGCGGTCCCCCCTTGGCCAGCAGCTGGGCGGGCAGTGTCAGCCTGGCCGCTGGGTAACCCTGCCCTGACGGGTTTTCTGGCTGAACGGGAAATTTGACCGGGGGGAGGGTGTGTTCACGCGTAACGCCATGGTATTTCCTCCGTATTACCCCTTGTGACAAAGCGCGGAGATGCCGATCGTCCCGGGGTCGACCGGAAATCCGCCACAACACGAAAGGGAGCAGCCATGGTGAAAGGAAGAGGAACACGTTTCGCGTTGCTGGTACTGGTGGGTGCCTGCCTGGCGCTGGGATGGGCCATGCCAGCGTCGGCCCAGTGGCTTGGGAATGGTGGCGGGCAACAGGTTCAGGGGGGCAAGGTAACCGTGCCGAACGTGGTCGGTTTACCCCTGGACGACGCCGAGGCCACCCTGACCACGGCGGGACTGATGGTCTGGGGCGTGATCTACAAGCCCAGCGACGACGCGGAGGCGGGAACGGTGATTCGGCAGCGTCCCGAGGCTGGCGAGCAGGTAAGTGGTGGTCGTCCCGTTACGCTTACGGTTTCCGCCGGTTCTCCAGAACGGGCCCGGGAATGGTTCCGCAACGTGTATCGCCGGTTTACCGAGCTGGACACGGACCAGTCGGGTGGTCTGTCCGCGGCCGAAATCCAGGTAGCCTTGAGCAACCTATCCCAGCAGCTGTTCGAAGCCATTGACGCGGACGATGACGGGCAGTTATCGCAGGCGGAACTCGACGCGTTCCTGCAGCTGGACGGGTTGTTCGGGTGCGCGCGGCGGGTCATTCTGGGTGGATTCGCCACGCAAATGGCTGGTGACGTCCTGCTGTCCGGGCTTGGCCTGGCCCTGCTGGGCGTCTGGTCGGTTCGTCGGCGCTCGTGACCTGGTGGGTTGAACGCGGATTCCCGGGGTCCGGTTCGCGCGGCATGATAGCGTGGGCCGGGCCCCGGTCCTTTTTTGGTGGGGCCACGCGGGAGCAACTGCTTACCAGATTTCTCCTCACTTCGTTCGTCGAAATGACAAGGTGGGGTGGAGGGATGGGGGGCTGAAAGATTTCTCCTCACTTCGTTCGTCGAAATGACAGGTGATGTCGGTGCCGAAATGACAGGGGGTCGGTGGGGGTGAGCAGGGCGTGGCGAAGGTTGTCTGCTTCGTTCATCGCGGTAACCGTGTCATTTCGAGCGCAGCGGGAAATCTTGAGTGCGGCGGGAAATCTTGAGCGTAGAGAGAAATCTTGAGCGTAGAGAGAAATCTTTTCTCGGCTCCGAATTTTTCAGGGATATTTTTTTGTTTACAGGGCAAGGGATGTCATTGTTTACCAATTTCCCACACCATTTGTATTTTTTTCACGCGCGGGGCGGAAAATGTGTTAAACTCATAGTGCAGGTGTTTCCAAGAACCGGAAACGGGCAGGTTTCCTTATTCTGGTGGAATGGTAAACATTCTCAACAAAAGGAATGGTAGCATGAAGAAATTCCTGGTGCTGTGCGTACTGTCTTGCTTGCTGGGATGGTCCGTTCCGGCGTTCGCGGTGTCCTGGGGGTGGGATACGAACGGGAACCTGGAAGGATGGGGCAGTCCTAATCAAATCCTGGGGCTGGCAGCCTCCGGCGGGGCCATGCAAGGCTTGACCAACGGGGGTGATCCCTTCGTGTATTCTCCAGACAACCTGAATCTACCGGGCAGCGCGAACCGATGGATCAAGATTAATGTGGAGACCACGGCAATATCTGCCCAGACATGGCAGATCTTCTTTATCACGAACGCGGACGGTAGCTGGGCTGAAGCCAAGTCGGTCACCTTTACCGTGCAACCAGGACGGGATTTTTACCAGATTCACGTTCCCCGGCGGCTGGCGGAAGAGAGTAAAACGGGCGCGTGGGATGGACAAACCATCAGGCGGTTGCGCCTGGATACGGGAGATCAGATCGGCATTACCTTCAAGATTCATTCCCTCGCCGTGGAGGGATACCCGCATCCGGACTGGCCCTATAACATTCTGCCGCCCGCATCCCATCCGAGTGGATGGTTTATCGCGAACCAGATTACGAACCTTGGCGTGGCCAGCGATGGCACGCTCACGGTTTCCGGCATCACGGGAAACGATCCCCATTTCCAGGTGAGTGACCTGTCCTTCGACCCGAACGCGTTCCGGTACCTGCTGGTGCGGTACAGTGTGTCCGGGTTTGCCAACAGTAATGGCCAGGTAGCCGAGACATTCGCGTTTCCGGGTACCGGACCTAACGGGTACCTCGGGCGGCCGTGGTATTGCTATCCGAACCTGAGCGGATACGTTACCGCGATCATGGACATGCATAATCTTCCGATCGCGTACAGTTCAAACGTCTGGCCCGGCGCGGCCGGAAGCATAACTTCCTTCCGGATCGATCCTGCCATCACGGCGACGGGCGCGACATACAAGTACGACCGGATTGCCCTGCTCCAGGCCTCGGATCTGCCGGCGACGTCGGTGACCCGGGAATGGCCTGGCATGAGTGGCGTGGGCTCGTGGGAGCCGGCGCAACACGGCGCGTACGCGGGCAGTTTTGTAATGTTGCAGGGGGGCATGGCCAATATTACCCAGACGATAACGAACAACGTGTTCGCGATCGAGAACCTGGATTTCGTGGTCAACACGGACGGGAACGCGAACCGCTACCTCTACCTTGACGTGGAAGTGGCGTCGGGCACCCCGCTGAACGACCTGCCCCTGACGGTGCAATGGGCTGTGAACGGCCGGGGGATCGGTGACGAGGGTATCAACGGCAACATGCAGCGGCGGTACGCGGTGATCCGGACCAACCAGGGCGTTAACCGCTACGTGTTTGACCTGGCCACGCCGCAGGGCGCGGGATTCAATGCCCCGTGGGACCACGGCGCGGGCGCTAACGACAGTTACATCCACGGGCTGCTGCTGGCTTTCGGACTCCAGGGCCAGACGTCCTCGATTTCCAGCGTGAAAGTTTCTAACGTCGGGCTGGTATCGGTGGCACCCCCCCAGATCCAGTTCATCGAAAACGAAACGGTTCCGGACAACGCGGCTTACGCGAAAACGCCCAGCCTGGCGGCAGGCACCCCACCCATTACGTGGAGCAAGATCGCGGGACCATCCGGGCTGACGGTAAACGCGTCGACCGGCCAGGTGAACTGGCCGTCTCCTACCGTGTCGGGCAGTCCGCACACCGTGACGATCCGGGCCACCAACAGCGCGGGATACGACGAGGAAACCTGGGCGATCACCGTGACGGACGCCACGCCGCCAGTCATCACGGTGAACGGGGCGAACCCGGCGACGGTGGAGTGCGGCGCGTCCTACACCGACGCGGGGGCAACCGCCACGGATAACGTGAGCGGCAACGTGCCGGTGACCCCAAGCGGGACGGTGAACACGGCCATACCGGGAACATATACCATCACGTATACCGCGCAGGACGGCGCGGGCAATACCGCCACGGCGACCCGCACGGTGAACGTGGTGGACACGACGGCGCCGGTGGTGACGATCAACGGTGGGAACGCGCTGACGGTGGAATGCGGCGTGTCGCTGACGTTGCCTGGCGCGACGTGGACCGACGCGTGCGCGGGCAGCGGGACAGCGGCGGTATCGGATCTTGGAGGCTTGAGTCCGTCCAACCCGGCCGTGGGCGTGTACAGCGTGGAATACAGCGGCAGTGACGGATACAACACGGGCAGGGCGACCCTGACGGTAACCGTGAAAGACACGACAGCGCCGGTGATCACGGTGAACGGGGCTGACCCGTTGACGGTGGAATGCGGCACGGCCTTCACGGATCCGGGCGCGAGCGCGACCGACCAGTGTGTCGGATCGGTGACCGTGACCGCGAGCGGGACGGTGAACACGGCCATACCGGGTTCGTACATGCTCATGTACACGGCGGACGATGGCAGCGGGAACACGGCCACGGCGACCCGCGTGGTAAACGTGGTGGACACGACAGCGCCGGTGATCACGGTGAACGGGGCTGACCCGTTGACGGTGGAATGCGGCACGGCCTTCACGGATCCGGGCGCGAGCGCGACCGACCAGTGTGTCGGATCGGTGACCGTGGCCACGAGCGGGACAGTGAACACGGCCATACCGGGAACATATACCATTACGTATATCGCGCAGGACGGCACGGGCAATACCGCCACGGCGACCCGCACGGTAAACGTGGTGGACACGACGGCGCCGGTGATCACGGTGAACGGCGCGGATCCGCTAACGGTGGAATGCAGCGTGGTTTTCTCGGATCCGGGCGCGACGGCGTCCGACCAGTGCGTTGGAACGGTCAGCGTGTCCTCCAGCGGGACGGTGAACACGGCAGTGCCGGGCTCGTACACGATCACCTACACGGCGAACGATGGCAACGGGAACACGGCCACGGCGACCCGCACGGTGAACGTGGTGGACACGACGGCGCCGGTGATCACGGTGAACGGCGCGAATCCGACAACGGTGGAATGCGGCTCGACCTACACCGACGCGGGAGCGACGGCGTCCGACCAGTGCGTTGGAACGGTCAGCGTGTCTTCCAGCGGGACGGTGAACACGGCAGTGCCGGGTTCGTACACGATCACCTACACGGCGAACGATGGCAACGGGAACACGGCCACGGCGACCCGCACGGTGAACGTGGTGGACTCGACGGCGCCGGTGGTGACGATCAGCGGCGGGAACACGCTGACGGCGGAATGCGGCGTTTCGCTGACGCTGCCGGCCGCGACCTGGACAGACACCTGCGCGGGCAATGGCGCGGCGACGGTATCGGACCTCGGCGGGCTGAACGCGTCGAATCCGGCGGTGGGCGTGTACAGCGTGATATACAGCGGCAGTGACGGGTACAACACGGGCGCGGCGACGCTGACGGTGACCGTTACGGACACGACGGCGCCGGTGGTGACGATCAACGGGCCGAACCCAGTGAACGTCCTGGTGGGCGGCTCATTCACGCCGCCTTCGGCGGTGGTGACCGACGGGTGCGATCCGGCGGCCGGCTACACGGTGAGCGGCTCGGTGGACGTGAACACCCTTGGCACATACCTGTTGACCTATACCGCCACGGACGCGTCGTCGAACACGGCGAGCGTGACGCTGACGGTGAACGTGGTGAATGACGTGACGCCGCCGGTGATCACGCTGGCGGGGGATAATCCGCTGACGCTGTCGTGCGGCGACGCGTACGTGGAACCGGGCGCGACGGCCACGGACGACGTGGACGGCGACGTGACCGGGTCCATCGTGATCAGCGGTCAGCCCCCGGCGGGTCCGCTGGCGCCCGGATCGTGGACGGTGACCTACACTGTGAGTGACAGCACTGGCAACACGGCCACGGCGCTCCGGACGGTGGTGGTTCAGGACAACTGCCCGCTGTCGGTGTCGGCCACGGGGACGACGCTGACGGTGCCCGTGGGCGGCCGGGCGGAATTTGCCGTGACGGTGACGGGCGCGATCGGGTCGGTGACGTACCAGTGGTTCCGGGACGATGGGTCCAAGGCGTGGGTGCCGCTGTCGGGCGAGAACGGGGACACGCTGGTGATCGACCCGGTATCGGAGTCGGACGCGGGCCAGTACCAGTGCGAGGTGAGTGACAGCGTGACGTCGGTGACGTCGCCGGTGTTCACGCTGGTGATCGGCTCGGGCGTGCCGGTGGTGGGACCGGCGGGGCTGATGCTCGCGGGTCTTGGCCTGGCCCTGCTGGGCGCGAGGTCGTTCCGGCGTCGCGCGTGACCTGGTGGGTTGAACGCGAATCCCCGGGGCCCGGTTCGCGCGGCGTGATGCCGCGGGCCGGGCCCCGGTCCTTTTTTGGAGCCACGCTGGATCAACCGCTTGACCGGATTTCTCCTCACTTCGTTCGTCGAAATGACAAGGTGGGGAGGAGGGGGGCGGGAGTTCTGAAAGATTTCTCCTCACTTCGTTCGTCGAAATGACAGGTAATAGCGGTGTCGAAATGACAGGTAATATTGGTGTCGAAATGACAGGTAATATTGGTGTCGAAATGACAGGGGGTCGGTGGGCGAGAGGCCTGTAGGGCGATGGGATGGACCGTAATACCGGTGTCGAAATGACAGGGGGTCGGTGGGGGCGAGCAGAGCGTGGCGAAGGTTGCCTGCTTCGTTCGTCGCGGTAACCGTGTCATTTCGAGCGCAGCGAGAAATCGTTATTCCCTGGTCAGAAGTTATTGTGTCGTTTAAGATTTCTCCTCACTTCGTTCGTCGAAATGACAAGGTGGGGAGGAGGGGGGCGAGCAGGGCGAGGCGAAGGTTGCCTGCTTCGTTCGTCGCGGTAACCGTGTCATTTCGAGCGCAGCGAGAAATCTTTATTCCCTGGTCAGAAGTTATCGTGTCGTTTAAGATTTCTCCTCACTTCGTTCGTCGAAATGACAAGGTGGGGAGGAGGGGGGCGGGAATTCTGAAAGATTTCTCCTCACTTCGTTCGTCGAAATGACAGGTAATAGCGGTGTCGAAATGACAGGTAATATTGGTGTCGAAATGACAGGGGGTCGGTGGGCGAGAGGCCTGTAGGGCGATGGGATGGACCGTAATACCGATGTCGAAATGACAAGAGGGTTCGGTGGGGGCGAGCAGGGCGTGGCGAAGGTTGCCTGCTTCGTTCGTCGCGGTAATCGTGTCATTTCGAGCGCAGCGAGAAATTTTCACCCCTTTCGAAATTTCCAGGGACATTTCACGCGTGCCCGTGATCGCCAGGGATGATGAGGCCCCAGGCAGTACTCCATTCTGGGGTGGCAGGGTGGCCTTCCGGTATACGAACAACCGCGCCGGGGCATGTTTTCGGGGATCAGCGGCCTGCAAAGAGAAACCGGCCCATCGGCAAGCCGATGGACCGGTTTGAAGGGTCAGGTCAGGGGGACTCAGTACCGCCGGGGGCGGAAGTCGCTCCGTCCGCCGCGGTCCCGGAATCCACCGCCGCGGGGCGCTCGGTTGTCGTCCTTCGGACGGGCTTCATTCACCTTGATGGCGCGGCCATCGAGGTCCCGACCATCCAGGGCGGAGATGCCAGCGTGGCCTTCCTCGTCGGAGGGCATCTCGACGAATCCGAAGCCGCGGGATCGACCGGTTTCCCGATCCATGACCACGCGGGCGGAAGAGACCTCACCATAGGCCTCAAAGGCTTCCCGGAGGGATTCGTCGGTGGTGGTGTAAGACAGGTTGCCTACGTAAATGTTCATCAACCATTTCCTTTTGGTTGTTCGCGGGTCCGGCCCCCGCAGGTTTTCTTTTGTCAGCCAGGCCTATGCGGGGTCGAAACACTCACGAACACCAATAGGATCTGATCGACGTTGTCCAGGCGGGCCTGTCCGGGCGACCCGCTGAAGATAACGGTAACACAGTAGAATTGATAAAATCAACTTTTTATAAATATATTTTTCATACAGGTGATAAAGGTATTGTGAATTGGCCACCAGGCTGGCCTTTCGATCGGGGCATGGTTTTTTCCAAAACTATGACTCTGTCATTTAGAGCGTAGCGAGAAATCTTTATTCCCTGGTCAGAAGTGATTGTGTCTTTTAAGATTTCTCCTCACTTCGTTCGTCGAAATGACAGGTAATATTGGTGTCGAAATGACAGGTAATATTGGTGTCGAAATGACAGGTAATATTGGTGTCGAAATGACAGGTAATATTGGTGTCGAAATGACAGGTAATATCGGTGTCGAAATGACAAGGGGGGGAGAGGGGTGCGAGCATGGCGCGGCGAAGGTTGCCTGCTTCGTTCGTCGCGGTAACCGTGTCATTTCGATCGTAGCGAGAGATCTTTATTCCATGGTCAGAAGTGATTGTGTCTTTTAAGATTTCTCCTCACGTTGTTCGTCGAAATGACAAAGTGGGGAGGAGGGGTGGGGGGCTGCAAGATTTCTCCCCGGTTCCTGCTCCCCGTTGGTCGGGTTCGGTGGGGAGGAGGGGGGCGGGAGTTCTGAAAGATTTCTCCTCACTTCGTTCGTCGAAATGACAGGTAATATTGGTGTCGAAATGACAGGTAATATTGGTGTCGAAATGACAGGTAATATTGGTGTCGAAATGACAGGTAATATTGGTGTCGAAATGACAGGTAATATCGGTGTCGAAATACAAGGGGGGGGAGAGGGGTGCGAGCATGGCGAGGCGAAGGTTGCCTGCTTCGTTCGTCGCGGTGGAAGATGGTTGTACTCCCGGGAACAGCGCGACTTTACGGAACACGGACGCTGAGCCGCTGGTCGAATGGAGTAAGTGGCGGTTCCCGCGTCAAGGAAGGACAAGGCGGAGGGCGTTGCCCGTCGAATGGTTCCGTATCGAGGGGCCACGCGCACCTTGGGTGGGGCGAGGCAGAGGGCGTTGCCCGTCGAATGTTCCGCATCGAGGGGCCACGCGCACCTTGGGTGGGGCGAGGTAGAGGGCGTTGCCCGTCGAATGTTCCGCATCGAGGGGCCACGCGCACCTTGGGTGGGGCGAGGCAGAGGGCGTTGCCCGTCGAATGTTCCGCATCGAGGGGCCACGCGAACCCTGGGTGGGGTGAGGCGGAGGGAGTCGCCCGTCGAATGGGGAAGCGCGGCGGGGAGAGCGGGTGTGATATAATCCCTCCATGTTAACGCGCGTCACGCAAGGGGGCTCGACAACCCGGTATGGCCGGGTATCCGTGTATCTTCGCCCGGGCGGAGAATCGCGCGCTGGAATCCGGAAAGACTGACAGGATCACGATGACGTTTGCAACATTTGAAGGGCTGGATCCGCGGCTGGTGAAAACCCTGGCGGCCCAGGGAATTGAAACGCCCACGCCGATTCAGGAACTGGCCATTCCGCCGGCCCTGGAAGGGCGGGACCTTGTCGCCACCGCCCAGACCGGCACGGGTAAAACGCTGGCCTACCTGCTTCCATCGCTGACGCGGCTGGCGCCAGGGCCACGAAAAAAACACGCCGCGCCCCGCATGCTGGTGCTCGCGCCAACCCGGGAACTGGCCGCGCAGGTGGAAACGGTGGCGCGTCCCCTGGTGGACGCGTTGCGGTTGACCGTGACGGTGGCGTACGGTGGGGTGGGCATGGGCGCGCAGGTCCAGGCGCTGCGGCAGGGCCCTGACGTGCTGGTTGCCACGCCGGGCCGCCTGCTGGATCATCTCGGCCGGGGCCACGTCAAGCTGGACGGGGTGGAAATCCTGTGCCTGGACGAGGCGGACCGCATGCTGGACATGGGCTTTCTTCCGGATGTGAAGCGGATCCTGGGGAAAACGCCGGCTGGTCGCCAGACCCTGCTGTTTTCGGCTACCTTCGCGCCCGAACTGGAGCGGCTATCCGCGTCTTTCATGCGCGATCCCGTCCGGGTAGGCGCGGAGTTTACCGCGCGCACGGTGGACGCGGTCCGCCAGCGGCTGTTACCGGTCCGGGAAGAAGAAAAACTCAAGATGCTGCTTCACCTCCTCGAGACGGAGGCGGTGGAATCGGCGATCATCTTCCTGCGGACCAAGGCCCGCACGGACCGGCTGGGCGCGGCCCTGAAACGCCACCGGATCGCGGTGGCGGTGATTCACGGCGACCTGGATCAACGGCAACGCAGCCGGGCGCTGGATCGGTTTCGCGAGGGGAAGGTTCCCATCCTTGTGGCGACTGACGTGGCGGCGCGAGGCCTGGACATAGACGGCGTGAGTCACGTGATTAATTACGATATACCGCCCACCGCCGACGATTACGTGCACCGCGTGGGTCGGACCGCCCGGGCCAACCGCGACGGTGACGCGATTACCTTCGTCACCCCCGCCGACCTCGTGCAACTGGAAGCCATTGAGCGGGCACTGGGCCAGAACCTTCCCCGGATCGAGTACGAGGGCGCGCCGACGGTACTGTCGCTGTGGCGTCCCCCCGAGGCCGTCCGCGCGGCGACATCCCGGGGGAAACGTTCCGGACGCGGTCTCCTGCGCAGGCGTTAACCGGAAACACTTTCCCCTCTTCCGAACGGGCGCGGTAGCGGCACGGATACACCACGTCCCGCGCCCGTCCGGGAATATGCGGGGAAACCCCAGCGCGTCCGGATACACGCCTACCTTCCCGAATCCGCGAAGCAACGCACACGGTCGGTCACGCGAGAACAACCGCGCGAGGGGGAGGCGCGCCTATGCCGCGCTTACGCGAGCGCCGGCTCGACCTTCCGTTCGGGCGACTCTTCGAGGGGGGAACCCAGCGTGAAACGTGGCGTTTCGGTCACCGTCACGTCACCCAGGTCAATCTCCTCCAGGAGGTAGCGCAGCACGTCGCGAGGATTGGTTTTGCCGCAGGTGAACACGTCCAGCGCCACCAGCCCGAGATCGGCGTAGGTGTGCGCGGAACAGTGGCTCTCGTCGAGCATCACCACGGCAGTGAACCCTGGAGGCGAGTCCTGCCCGAATTTGTACCGGATCTGAGAGACCACGGTAGCCCCGGCCCGTTCTGCCGCACGCGCCATCGCGTTCAGCATCCGCTTGTCATCGAGACAAACTTCCCGGGCCACGTTCCGACAGTCGATCAGAAGATGCATACCCTTGTGCAACTCATACATCCTCCTATAAGTTGCGGGCCATCTGTTACCGGCGCACCCCCCGTCCGCACGCCGAACGGGGTGTATCCGCCGGTCGCCGGTCTTTTCGAAATCAGGGTGGTCACCCCCGTCCGCACGCCGAACGGGGTGTATCCGCCGGGGGTACACCATCGAAGTCTTTTCCTTTCAGAAAAGAACGAGCGCAAATCTTATACGAAGTATACCGTCAAATCAAAATTTTCGCGGGATTTTTTTTTCGCGAAAACCCGCGGATTTCTGATCGTTTAACCTGTTGTAAGAAAAGAGGTTGCGTAATGGGATTTCCGGAAACATGCGTCACGGACCCTCACAGAGCATGACAGGGGGCACTACCCGCGCGGGAATCAGCGGCAACGCCACGAAAGATCAGCCCGCGTTTTCATCGGGTGTTTCGCCCTGGCGTTTCCGGCTTTTACGTTCCTTGATGGCGTTGGCCTTGTAGAAGAGGGCGGGTTCGATGATGGGTTCATGGAGCCCCTCGGTTTCCACGTCGCCGTAGGTGACCCGTCCCCGGTAGGTACGGTTGGAGAGGATGATGGCAATGGCCTGTCGGGACCACTTGTTGCCCTTGCGGGTGTAGATACCCTTCGAATGGAGGAAGTTGACTACCTTTCCCGTGCTGCGGGTGGCGATGTACTCGCGGAAGATCATGCGGACCACTTCGGCTTCGCGGTCGTCGACGATCAAGGGCTTGGAATCGTCCGGTCCGCGGCGGTATCCATACGGCGCGGGTCCGGTTCCGTAACGTCCCTGCTGGACCGCCGTGAGTTGCCCGCGTTTGACTTTCGCCCCGTGAGAAAGCCGCGCGCCTCCGCCTTCCGTATCCGCGCGCGCGACTTGTGTTGTCTGCTCCCGCTCGGTGTGTTCGGTCATCTGCCCCAGTTCCCAGGGCATTTCAGCCCGTTACGCATTTTAAACCCGCGGCCGTTTCAACCAGCCCTGCCACGACCGCTCTTCTAACATTGTAAGCGATTTCCGCCGGAATGTCAACAAAGAAATTAAGAAATTCGGATGGAGAGGGAACGCATAGAAAAAAAACAGATCTTTTCGACAGGTTTTTCTGAATATTCCGTTCAACGGAAACTTTAAGCCGTACGATGATGGTAGAAACACGCATGGGGAGCGCGGATGGGTGCCGCGCGGAATCTCCAGAGTGATGGCGTGCCACGGGGGAATCATGGGGCGGTACCGGTCCGGCGAAGGATTGGTGCCGCCCCGGAGGGGGGGCCGTCACGGGGCTGGATCAGGGGCCAGGCGCGTTTTCGACTTCCTTCACGCGCACTTCGTAGAGGCGGGGCCAGCGTTTTCCCGTGAAGAACAGCCGGTCTTTTTCAGGGTCCCACGCGATGCCGTTGAGCACGTCCACGTCGCGTCCGGCCCGCAAGGATTGCGGCAACAGGCCCTGGAGGCACAGCCATCCTTCCACCTGTCCATCGTCCGGGTTGACGATCAAGACCCAGTCGCTCTGCCAGATATTGGCCCACACGCGGCCCCGGACCCATTCCAGTTCATTGAGGTTTCGCACGGTCCGGGACCCGTCATGGACGGTGATTTCCCGCTTGACGTCGAAGGTTTCGGGATCGCGGAACCGCAGGCAGGCCGACCCGTCGCTCATGATGAGGTGCTCGCCGTTCCAGGTGAGGCCCCAGCCCTCGCCGTCGTACCGGAAGGTCCGGGTGATCCGGAAGGTGTCGCGGTCACGGACGAAGGCCTGTCCATCTTTCCAGGTCAACTGGATGAGCCGTCCGTCCCGTAACGAGGCGAGCCCTTCGGCGAAGACCCCGGGTACCTCGGTGATCCGCGTGACGCCGCCGCTTTCGAGGTCAACTTCGCGCAGGGTGGATGGTCCGCCAACCGCGCCGGTGCTTTCGTAGAGCCGTCCATTCTCCCACAGGAGTCCCTGGGTGAAGGCCCTGGGGTCATGGGGATATTCCCGGACAACTTCGAACGTGTACCGTCGGGCGGTGGAGTCGGGGGCGGGTTTGCCCGCGTAACAGCAGGGACACCAGAGCGCCAGGGGGAGGATGGCCCCCATCCGCAGCCACCGGATAGCATCGGCCAGGCGGACCTTCATGGCGTTTTCGAGATCTCCGCGTCGTGTGCAGCGGCCATGGTAAAACAGGGTCAGGCCGTGCCGCTTTTCGGCAGGGTGGTATCGTTCGCGTCGGCGGACCGGGCGTCGTGCTCGTAGACGAGCAGGGGTTCTTCCTTGCGGAGGATGACGCCGGGGGTGATCACGCATTCCCGGATGTCCGACCGGGAGGGGATGTCGAACATCACGTCGAGCATGATCGCCTCGAGGATACTCCGCAGGCCGCGCGCGCCGGTTTCGTTCTGGATGGCCAGGTCGGCCACGGCTTCGAGCGCTTCGGGCTGGAAGGTGAGTTTCACCCGTTCAAGTTGCAGCAGTTTTTCGTACTGCTTGGTCATCGCGTTTTTCGGCTGGGTCAGGATGCGCAGCAGGTCGTCCCGGGTGAGGTCGTCGAGGGTGGCGACCACGGGCACGCGGCCGATGAACTCCGGGATCATGCCGAACTTGATCAGGTCCTCGGGCTTGACCTCGGCGAGGACTTCGCCGACGCGCATTTCCGATCGGGACTTGTTCTTGGCGTTGAAGCCGATGGTGTTGGCGCCCAGGCGCTTACGGATAATCTGTTCGAGGCCGTTGAAGGCGCCGCCGCACAGGAACAGGATGTTCCGGGTGTCGACCTGGATGCATTCCTGCTGGGGATGCTTGCGGCCGCCCTGGGGCGGCACGGAGGCGATGGTCCCCTCGAGGATTTTGAGCAGGGCCTGCTGCACGCCCTCGCCGGAGACGTCGCGGGTGATGGATGGGCTGTCGCTTTTTCGTGCGATCTTGTCGATTTCGTCGATGAAGACGATGCCCAGTTGGGCCCGTTCGACGTCGTAGTCCGCGGCCTGGAGGACCTTGAGCACCACGTTTTCGACGTCATCGCCCACGTAGCCCGCCTCGGTGAGGGTGGTGGCGTCCACGATGGCGAAGGGCACGTCGAGCATGCGGGCCAGGCTTTCGGCGAGAAGGGTTTTTCCGCTGCCGGAAGGACCGATCATCAGCACGTTGGATTTCTGAATCTCGACGCCGTCGATTTCCGCGCCGGTCATGATGCGCTTGTAATGGTTGTGGACGGCGACCGAAAGGATGCGTTTCGCCCGGTCCTGGCCGATGACGTACTGGTCCAGGAATTCCTTGATTTCCTTGGGGGGTGGGACCCGCCGCTTGACCACCTTGCGACGGCGGACCCGATCCTCCGCGATGATTTCCGAACACAGGCGGACGCATTCATCGCAGATATTGACGTCGGGGCCGGCAATAAGTTTATTGACCTCGTTGTGCGGTTTGCCGCAGAACGAGCAACAAGGGATGTCGTGCCTTCCACGGGGCGTCATGGGCGCAAGCCTTTCCGGTTAAATGGTAACATATTTTTCCGTTGCGCCGTTTTCCGGGTCGGCGCGGTAAAGAATATAGCACTTTCAAGAAAAATTGTCAAGAATTTACATTCCGTTTTTGGTATAAAACCACAAGAATTTGTGTTTTCCGCGCATGTTTTCCACAAGATAACGTTCTCCAGAGCCTTGCAGATTACCATTCCTGTTAACCAGGAAAAGTTTCGCGCCGGAATTCTTCCCGGAAAAAGTGAAAAAAAATACGGGGGACGGTCCCGTTTCCGGGAGTTCAATCTTTATACTGATCCGGTGTGGAGACCGGCCACTGACGCGGCGGACGGAGAACCGACCATGAAACGTGGTACCTGGATACTGGCGTGGATCATGCTGGCCGCGTGGACCGCCATGGCGGTAGACGGCACAACGGGCACCCTGGTGGTTACGGACCCGCGGTGCGAATTCGAACGGGATCCCCTTGGCGTCGACACGCCCGATCCCAGGCTATCGTGGGCCCTGCGGTCGCCGATGCGGGGGGCCCGGCAGACCGCCTGCCAGGTGCGGGTAGGCCTGACCCCGGAGTCCCTGGCTGAAGGGGGGACCCCGTTGTGGGATTCGGGCCAGGTGACCACGGAGGAGCAGGTGATGGTCTATGCCGGACCGGCACCGGCCGCGCACCAGGTCCTGTACTGGACCGCGCGGGCGTGGGACGCCGCGGGGGTTCCGGGCCCCTGGAGCGCGCCGGCCAGCTGGACCATGGGTCCCCTGCGGACGGAGGACTGGGCCGGCGCGCGGTGGATCACCGCGCCGGAGTCGGTGGGCCCGCCCCCGGATCGGTCGGGTCCCATGCCGATATTCCGGAAATCTTTCCGCCTGGACCGCGCTGTCCGGCGCGCGCTGCTGTACGGGTGCGGCCTGGGATTTCACGAGTTCCGGATCAACGGCGAGCGGGTGGGGGAAGATCTTTTCGGCCCGGCCTGGACGGATTACCGGAAAACCTGGCGATACAGCGTTTACGACGTCACCGGCCAGTTGCGGGAGGGGGAGAACGTTCTGGGCCTGATGCTGGGAAACGGGTTTTACCGGGTGACCGGGGGCCGGTACGTGAAATACACGGGATCCTTCGGTCCGCCCCGGGCTATCGTCCTGTTGCGGGTGGAATACGCGGATGGCGGGGTGGAACAGGTTGTTTCGGACGGGACCTGGCGGACGACATCGGGCCCAATCGTGTTCTCATGCGTGTACGGCGGGGAAGACTACGACGCGCGCCGGGAGCAGGATGGGTGGGATGGTCCGGGATTCGACGACGGAGCGTGGCCGGCGGTCGTGGAAACGGATGGCCCGGGGGGCGTCCCGCGGGGGCCGGGGGGGTCGCCCATCCGGGTCATGGAAACCCTGGCGTCGGTGTCGGTGACCCGACTGGGACCGGGGCGATACTTGTACGACCTGGGAAGGAATTTTTCGGGGATCCCCCGCGTACGGGTACGGGGAGAGGCCGGGGCCACGGTCACGCTGGTACCCGGGGAACTGCTGGATCCGTCGGGCGGGGTTACCCAGCGCCATTCGGGGGAACCGGTGTGGTTCCGGTATACCCTGAGGGGGAAGGGCGAGGAGACCTGGGCCCCGCGGTTTTCCTATTACGGATTCCGGTACGTGGAGGCGCGGGGAGCCCGGCCAGCGGGTACCGCGGAAGAGGGAGAAGTGGCCCTGCCGGAACTGGTGGCCGTCGAGGGGCTGTGGACCCATGCCGCGGCGGAACGGGTGGGACGTTTCGAAAGTTCGGACGATATCCTCAACCGGACGCATGACCTGATCCTGTCGGCCATACGGAGCAACCTGCAGCACGTGCTGACGGATTGTCCCCACCGCGAAAAACTGGGCTGGCTCGAAGTGTCACACCTGCTGGCGGATGGCCTGGTATACAACTTCGACGTGGCGCGGTTTTACGCCAAGGTGCAGCAGGACATGGCGGACAGCCAGCTGCCCGACGGGATGGTGCCGGATATCGCGCCGGAGTACACGGTGTTCAAGGATGGTTTCCGCGACTCGCCGGAGTGGGGCAGCGCGTGCGTGATCAACCCCTGGAACGCGTGGATGGTCTACGGGGATCGGCGCGTCCTGGAAACGGCATACCCGGTGATGAGCCGTTACGTCGCCTACCTTGCCGGGCGCGCGGATGGGCATATCGTGTCCCATGGCCTGGGTGACTGGTACGATATCGGGCCGAACCCGCCAGGAGAGTCGCAACTGACCTCGAAGGGCCTGACCGCGACGGCGGTGTACTACCAGGACCTGGACAACCTGGCGCGGACGGCGGCGTTGCTGGGCCGCGCCGATGACGCCAGGCGGTTCCGGGAACAGGCGGAGGCCGCGCGGCAGGCTTTCAACCAGCGGTTCTACCATCCCGCCGATCATTGCTACGACCGGAACAGCCAGACCGCCAACGCGATGCCGTTGGCGTCAGGGATGGCTGATCCGTCGGAGGAGCAAGGCATCCTGGAGCAACTCCTGCGGGGCATTGAAGAAAATGGCTGGCGGGTGACCGCGGGTGACGTGGGATTTTCCTATCTGGTCCGGGCCCTGACTGACGCGGACCAGGGGGATACGCTGTACCGGATGGTCACCCAGGACAGCGGTCCGGGGTACGTGTGGCAGTTACGACGGGGCGCGACGACCCTGACGGAGGCGTGGGACGCGGATCCCCATTCCTCCCATAACCACTGCATGCTGGGCCACGTGGAAGGCTGGTTTTACCGGGGCCTGGGGGGGATCCGGGTAGACGAGGCGGGATTCCGGCGGTTCACGTTGCGGCCCGTAATGCCCCGGGGACTGGACCGGGTGACGGTCCGGTACCGCTCGATTCGAGGGGAGATTGTCTCGGCGTGGAGGCGGGAAGGTGGACGAATGTCGTGGATGATCCAGGTGCCGCCGAACACGGAAGCGATGGTCTACGTGCCCGCTCGGGATGCCGGGAAGATCCTGGAAAGCGGTGAGCCGTTGAGCACCGTGGAGGGCGTTCTGGACCTGCGGGTAGAGGGGGAAAAGACACGCTTCCGCGTGATGTCCGGAGTATACCTGTTTTCCTGGCCGGATCCGTTGGGGCGGGAACCCGGGGACGGAGGTCCTTCTTCCGGGGGTAACGGCTAATGGAATCCTAACATAAAGACAATAAAGTTTTAACACTTTCCTGCGAAAGTTTCCCGCATGGAAGCGGAACCGGAAACGCTCGCGCTGCCTGTCGAGGGGGTGCGACAGCAGCATGCGGCAACCCGCGCGGAGATCGTCACCTTTGGCCTTCTCTTCGTGGGGTACATCTTTTATTACCTGACCCGGAAAAACATTTCGGTGGCCCAGGTCAGCATGGAACAACTGGGATTGCTGACCCAGGCCCAGATCGGCTACCTGGCTTCGGCGGGCACCATGGCCTACGCGGTGGGCAAGTTCGTCAACGGGGTGGTGACGGACCGGATCGGGGGGAAGCGGGTATTCGTGCTGGGCATGGCGGGGTCCGTGGCGGCCACGGTCATGTTCGCGCTATCCGGACGGTTTGAAACCTTCCTGTTCTGGTGGATCGTGAACAGTTACTTTCTTTCCATGGGGTGGGGCGGCCTGATCCGGGTCATGTCCTACTGGTTTGACCGGGGACACCGGGGGCTGATGGTGGGGCTGATGACGGTGAATTTCCAGATCGGTTCCACGCTGGCGAAGTTGTTTACGGCGTTCCTGTCGGGGTTTTCGCTGCTGGTGTGGCGGGGGCTGTTCCTGGTGCCCGCGGGCCTGCTGGCGGGTATGTTCGTGGTGACGCTGCTCTGGTTGAGGGAGACCCCGCCGGGACATCGGAGTTTCCGGGAGGAATTCGAAAAGACGCGTCACCGGTCCATGAACGCGGCGACGTTCGCGGTGGCGTTATGGCACGCGCTGGCGTCGCCGACGTTTCTGCTGGTGCTATGGGGTTCGGTGCTGTTCACGTTTCTGAGGACGTTTTTTGATGATTTCGCCACGCTGTGGATGGCGGCGTCGGATCATGGCACCAGCGTGTCGGGATACATCGCGGCGACGTTTACCATGGGGGGAATCGCTGGAACGCTGGTAGCGGGCTGGCTGTCGGACCGGTCCGGAAACCGGGGGCCGTTCCTGATCATGTCGGGGTGCTGCCTGTCGGCACTGCTTTTCGCGTCGCCGCTGTTTTCGAAAGCGTCGACGTCGGCGTCCGTGTTGTTTTTTCTGCTGGTAGGGTTCTTTCTGTTTGGCGCGTACTCGATCATTGCCGGGGTATCGGCGATCGATTTCGGCCGTCACGTGGCGCCCGCCACGGCCGCGGGCATCATAGATGGAGTGGGTTACGCGGCGGCGGCCGGGGCCGGCCTGCTGATCGGTCACCTTCAGGCCGAAGCCGACTGGGAACGGCTGGTGTTCCGGTTCGCTTGGATTACCCTGGGCATGACGCTCCTGCTGTTACCGTTGTGGTGGAAGTACCCGAGGCAGGGGGCCCATCGGCCGTAAGCGGCGGCTCGAGGACCGTGATGGGGGGATCAAGGGGGGCAAGGTTGCCCAGGCCGGGCGAGGCGGCATTGCAGTGCTCATGCCCTTTCAACGCAAGCGGGTGAAAAGCGCAAAAAAAAACAATATTGTGTGTTTCGCAAAAAAGTGCTAAAATTTTTCTGAACGCTTGTTAATCACCCGTAAAGGTACCGTGTTGGTATCAGGTAGCAGACACGATGCACCAATGGGGGAAGAGGGGGCGATCCGTTCGCGTCGCGGGCTGATGCTTCTGGCAGTGCTGGTTCTGCTGACCGCCGGGATGTTCGGGAGTTGGCAGTTTTCCGCGGCCATGTACCGGGAAGACCTGTTACAGGCCATCCGGATCGCGCGGGCGGGTAATAACCCGAAACGGGTGAAGGCATTAACCGCGACGAAGGCGGACTACGCAAGCCCTGATTACCAGTGGTTGAAGCGGGAACTGGTCCAGGCCAAGGAGGCCGTTCCCAAGTGCCGATGGCTTTATATCATGCGGATGGGGGTGGATGGCCGGATCTTTTCTCTTTGCGACAGTGACCCGGACTTTCCCGTGGATCACACCTTGCCGGGATTCATTTATGAGGATACATCAGGGGGATTCACGGAGATCCTGCTGCACGGGGTGGAGAATGTATGGGGCCCTTACACGGATGCCTTTGGAACGTGGGTGACGGCGGCCGTGCCGATCCTGGACGACGAGAGCGGGGACATCGTGGGCGTGCTGGGGATGGACGTGGCCTACCGGGACTGGCTGGTCGGCGTGCTGCGGCGGGCCCTTGCCCCCCTGGCGTTTACGATCTTAATCACCCTGCTGGTCGTGGTCCTGCTGATCGAAGTCGAACTGCGGCGCCAGCGCAACCTGCGGGCCGCCGAGGCGGAAGCCGTCCGGATCCGGCTGAAACGGCTGCAGGCCCTTGCCACCGCGTCTGTAAGCAGGGCCATGGCCAGCGGCGATGTGCCGGCATTCGCCCGGGAAATTTCCGAACTGGCGGCCAGGGCGATGGGGGTGGAACGGGTGGGCGTGTGGCTGTTCGACGCGCCCCGGGTCACCCTGGTTAACGTGGACACGTACCTGCTGTCCCGGGACGCTCACGAGAGCGGGGAAACCATGGATGGCGAAGCCTTCCGCCGGGAATGGGAGGTGCTGGAAACCGACCGGTATTTCAGCGCGCCAGACGCCACAACGGATCCACGGACCGAGGGGTACCGGGCGTACCTGTCTGCCCATGGCATCGTGTCCATGCTGGACGCGGCGGTGCGGGTACGCGGGGAGTTGTGGGGCGCGGTCTGTTTCGAGCACACGGGAGCCCGGCGGGAATGGACCGAGGGGGAGATCAGTTTCGCCTGCCAGGTGGCCGACCAGGTGGCCCTTGCCCTTGCCAACCAGTGGGAACGGGAGGAGCGGGAGCGCCAGGCGTTGCTGACCTCGGCCATGGAACAGGCCGAGGAAGCCATCATGATTACCGACGCCGCCGCCCGGATCCTTTACGTGAACGCCGCGTTCGAGCGGATGACGGGGTATGGACGGGAAGAGGTGGATGATAAAACGCCGGCTGTCCTGAAGAGCGGCCGGCAGGACGCGGATTACTATCGCAGGATGTGGGAAACGTTGCTGCGTGGGGGTGCCTGGACAGACCGACTGACAAACCGGAAGAAAAGCGGCGAACTTTACACGGTTGAACAAACGATCGCGCCGGTCCGGGACGCGTCGGGACGGATCACCCATTTTGTTTCAACGGCGCGCGACGTTACCGCCGCCCTGAGAGCGGCGGAACGGGAAGAAGAAGCCCGGAAAATGGAAGTCGTGGGCAGGTTGGCTGGCGGCGTGGCCCACGATTTCAACAACATGCTGAACGTGATCCTTGGTCACGCGGACATGGCCCTGGAAGACATGGAGGAAGAATATCCGGCCCGGGAATACGTGGAAGAAATCCATCGGGCGGCCCTGCGGGCGGCCGCGCTGACCCGGCAGTTACTGGATTTCGCGCGGCGTCGTCCCGTGCGACCTCGTCCGCTGGACCTTCGGGAGGCGGTGCCCGGCATGCTGGACATGCTTGCCCGGCTGGTGGGCGAGGATATTGCCTTGCGGTGGGAGCCGCGGGCGGAAGACCTGACCGTCATGCTCGATCCCTCGCACCTGGACCAGGTCCTGGTGAACCTGGTGGTTAACGCCCGGGACGCGATCGGCGGCCGACCGGGTCACGTGACCATCCGGGCGGGACGGGTCGTGGCGTGTCCGGAGTCGGGGGAGATCGCGGGAGAAAAAGAGGCCTGCCGGGAATACGTGGTGCTGGCGGTCATTGACGATGGACGGGGGATGACCGACGCGGTGCGGCAGCGGATTTTCGAGCCGTTTTTTACCACCAAGGAAGTGGGCCATGGAACAGGCCTGGGCCTGGCCACGGTGCACAGTATTGTGCAGGGCGCGGGCGGACATATCGAGGTAGACAGCGCGCCCGGTTGTGGCGCGGCGTTCCTGCTGTGTTTTCCGGCACTCGCACGTGGCGTGGAGGGCGACGCGTCCAGGGAGGGCCAGCAGGTCGCGCCGCGAACGGAGGCCGGGCGCGCGCCGGTTGCGGGATCCGGCATGACGGCCCTCGTGGTGGAAGACGAGGAGGCCATTCTTCGCCTGGCCCGGGTTGTCCTGGAGCGGGAGGGGTTTCGCGTGTGGACGGCGTCGCATCCGAAAGACGCGCTAGCCCTGCTGGAAATGATCGACACTGGCCTGGATCTCCTGTTGACCGACGTGATCATGCCTGAGATGAATGGCCGAGAACTGGCGGATGCCGTTATCGCGCGGTGCCCGGGGGTAAAATGCCTGTTCATGTCGGGGTATACCGACGAAATCATCGGCCGCCACGGTGTCCTGGAAGCGGGGGTGCACTTTGTTCAGAAGCCGTTTACCACGCGGACGTTGCGGGAGGCCATCGAGCAGGCGCTCGGTGGTCCTTGAGGGGTCGGGCTAGAGGACGCGGCGGAACAGGGGGATGCGACGAATGAAGGACGCCGCGACGAAGGCGGACGTCGTCGACAGCAGGCACAGCACCGGGAACTTGAGAAGAGGATCCACAGTCCAGTCTCGCATCAGGCAAGCAGCCCCTATAACGAAAAAAGGATGGATAATATAGGCGGCGTAGGCACTGTCGGCCGCGAAACGCCACGCCGGTGTTTCGCGGTTCCATCGGGCGCGAAAGGCCGTCAGCAGTCCCACGGAAATACCCACACACAGTACGGGTTCCAGCAGCGCGTACAGCGCGGCCTGCCAGGTCCAGCCACCGAGAAAAGCCCCTACCCCTCCGGACGCGCCGCCACCAGCCACCAGGAGAAGCGGGATCATCGCGCAGGTTGCGATCGCGACCGCGACCCATGGACACGCGACGCGGCGCGAAAGTTGTTCCAGCCATTGCCCGGGACGGGCGGCAATCCCCACCAGGAACAGGGCAACATAGAGGGGGAAATGGGCGGGCTGGATGCCAAGCACGGGCAGGAACGCGCCCACGGGAAAGACGAGGCGGATGGCGAAAGCCGCCACCCCCATGGCGCACATGAAGGCCAGCACGCGAGGGGATCCGGGCAGGGGCATGGGACGCGATCTCCGCGGATAAAGCACGCGCCAGGCGACATAGGCAACGGTGAAAATCAGCAGGATTTCCGTGAACCACAGGGGCCCTGGTCCACAGGAATCCGGAAAGGTCGCGTGGAAGAAGGCGGGAAGGTTGTCACCGCGGGTACCGGCGAAACGGCGGATGATCGCCTCGCGCGCGGCGAGAACTTCCGGGGACAGGTCGCCCCGCGTGTCCAGTCGGTTCAGCAGTACCTCGGGCGAACCGCAGCGATACGCCATGTAGACGGCACATGGATTCAGGAAGAAGTAATAAACCACCAGCGGGACGCCAAGGCGTATACATCGGTCCTGGAGATAACGGGCGGGTCCCTTTCGGTCCAGGGAATCCGGGGTGAAATAGCCGGCGATGAAGAAAAACAGGGCCATGAAGAAGGCCTGGTTAAGGGCGGTAAAACACGTCAGCACCAGCGGCGCGAACGAGCCTGGAGGAGGCGGTATGACGTAATACCAGTCGCCAGCGGCGCCAAGGGTGATGGCAGCGTGATGACAGATCACCAGCCCTGTCAGCGACGCGCGCAGGTGGGAAAGGTACGGTTCACGGGCTGCTCCCGTGATTGATACGGTACCAGTGGACGTTGCCTCGTGGTCTGGACGCGGCGTGGCGCGCACGGCATGCCTCGTTGGGTCGTTTCGCGTGGGCTTATCCCGTAATCCGGCTAAAGGGTATAATACGGCACGTCGCGCGGGCATTTCCCGTGGTTTTCGAACCGGGCCGTACAAGGCCCCGGGTGTTTCAGCATGCGAAATAAAGACGCGAGCGGTACGCGGCCACGTAATCCGTGGCCGTGGATCACGGTGGGATGGTGCGCCCTGTTGTACTGGATGTCGTCGGGTCCCGTAAACGCGCCGGGAATGGGCCTGCCGGGCGTGGACAAGGTGGCGCATGGCGTGGCCTATGCCATCCTGGCCGTGCTGGCGACGCTTTCCCTGGAACGGGACCGGCGTCACTGGTCCCCGGCAGCGTTGCGCTGGTTGCCGGTGCTGTTTACGGCCGTTTACGGGCTGAGCGATGAAGCGCACCAGTATTTCGTGGCGTCGAGACAAGCGGATCTCCTGGACTGGCTGGCGGATGTTGTCGGCGGATTGGCTGGGGGGATCCTGATGACCCAGACGCGGCACTTCCGCTTCGCGGTGGGCGTCGGGGACCGGCTGCCCATCCTGGCGGCGGCGCGTGAAGGGGCACCGGACCATGACTGACCCGGCATGTTCCAACGCCCCGGCGACCTCCAGGGAAGACCTGGAGCCCATACTGCCCCGGCGGCGAGGATGCTTCGGGCTGTTCATGGCGCTCATGCTGACGGCGGGCGCCCTGTGGGGAGCGGCCCTGGGGGGCTTCCTGTGGATGGTGGACCACACCACCAGCCGGGTGTCGCAGGCGTTTGCCGATTTCCGGCCGAAGGTGGGAAGCAGGGTATATTCCAGCGACGGCGAAGAACTGGGTGAATTTACCCTGGAAGCGCGGCGGCTGGTTCGGTTGAGTGAAATTCCCCTGCACGTGCAGAAAGCGGTGCTGGCCACCGAGGACGCGCGGTTTTACGCGCATCGGGGGGTGCGGATCGACGCGCTGTTCAGCGCCTTGCGGGACTTCCTGGTTTCCGGCCAGACCCGCGGGGCGAGCACGATCACCATGCAGGTGGTGCGCAACGTGGAGCCCCTGGAGGTAGGACAGGAACGGACCATTTTCCGAAAACTCCGGGAGATGGTGGTGGCCCTGCAGATCGAGCGACAGTTCACCAAGGATGAGATCCTGGAGTTGTACCTGAACCAGGTGTTCCTGGGCATCAGCGCGCACGGGGTGGACGCGGCAGCCCGGCAGTATTTCGGCGTGGGCGTGGAAGACCTGACCATCGGGGAAGCCGCGACCATCGCGGGCCTGCTGCGTTCCCCCAACCGGAACAACCCCATCACCAACCTCAAGAACGCGCTGGCCCGGCGAAACATCGTGCTGGACCAGATGTTCGAGGAAGGATTCATTACCGCGGAAGAACGGGACAAGGCCAAGGCCGAAGACCTCGAGGCCCAAGTGAACGCGCGATTCGAAAAAGCGGCCCGGCTGGCCTCGGGCAACGTCGCGCAGTTCCAGGCTCCCTACTTTTCCGAGGAGGTACGCCAGTTCCTGATGGAGCGGTTTGGCCGGGACGAGGTGTTTCAGGAAGGTCTGCAGATCCAGACGACGATCGACATGCGCCTGCAACGCGTTGCCGAGCGGGTGTTGAAGGAAGCCCTGGACGCCTTCGACGAGAAACAGCGCAAGCGCCTGGAAAAGGAAGGGAAACTGGACGAGTTCATGCCGGTCTCGGGGGCCCTGGTATGCCTGGACAACCGCTCGCCATGGGAAGGATACGTCCGGGCGATGGTGGGCGGCCGGGACTTCACGCGGGAAAAATACAACACGGCCACGCAGGCGCGGCGTCAGCCCGGTTCCAGCATCAAGCCCTTCATCTGGGCGGCAGCCATCGGAAACGGGTTCACGCCGTCGAGTATCGTGGTGGACGCGCCTTACTACCGGCCCCTGCCTGGGGGAAGGGTCTGGGCCCCCAAGAACTTCGGCGGGACCTTCAGCGGTCCCATTCCCATCCGCCACGCGCTGGAAAAGTCGGTGAACATCGTGTCCATTAAGCTGGCCGAGGCGGTGGGGGTGCCGGTGGTGCGGTCGCTGCTTGAACGGTGCGGGATTCCCACGGACGTGGAAGGGCTTGCGATCGCGCTGGGCGCGGGCGAGGTGCGTCCGCTGGACCATTGCGCGGCCTACGCGGTTTTTCCCCTGGGCGGGCAGCGGTATGAACCGGTTTTCGTGACGGAGGTGCGCGACCGGGACGGGCTGGCGCGGCTGGATACCCGGGATCGCCGGGCCCCCGTGCCGGCCATGGATCCGCGGGTGGCCTACGTGACGTTGCACATGATGGAAGGGGTGTGCCAGCCGGGCGACGGGTTCTACCCGACCGGATGGCGGGCCAGCGCGCTGAAACGCCCGGTGGCCGGTAAGACCGGCACCACCAACGACAGCCGGGACGCGTGGTTCTGCGGCTTTACCCGGCAGTACACGACCGTCGTGTGGGTCGGCTACCGGGATAACCGTCCCCTGGGACGCGGGGCGGATTACACCGGCGGGCGGCTGGCGTGCCCCATCTGGGTGGAGTTCATGAGCGAAGCCCACGAGGGGCTGCCTGTCGAGGATTTCGAGGTGCCCCCCGGGGTGACCTTCTACAAGATCAACCGGACGACGGGCACCCTTGGCGGAAGTTACGAGGAAGCTTTCCTGGCAGGTACCAGGCCGCCGGAATACGTGCCGCCTCCTCCACCGGAAGATCCGGTGCCGCTGGAAGGCACGGTGGTCAGCGATCCGTCGGCCGGGGGCGCAGGCGCGGACTCGACAGGCAGCCTTCCGTCCACGACCGGCGCGTCCCCCGGGGCGATGGGAACCGCCCCGTCAGGGACTGGAGAGGGCGAAACGTCATCGTCCACGTGGCCGCCCGAAGGGTAAGAAGGGTGGGACGCGGGTCATGGACGCGCGCGGCGGGCATAGCGGTGGGAATGTGACGGCATGAGCCTGGTCCGACTGGAAAACGTCAGCAAGTATTACCTTGGCGAAGCCGTGCTGGACGGCGTGAACCTCCGCGTGGAAGCCGGTGAACGGGTGGGCCTCATCGGACGGAACGGCAGCGGCAAGTCGACGCTGTTCCGGATCATCACGGGAGAGGTGTCGCCGGACGGCGGCGTGGTGGAACGGGCCCGGCGGCTGCGCATGGCTTCGCTGGCGCAATTGCCCCGGTTCGATGGTGACGCCACGGTGCTGGATATCGCCCTGGAAGCCTTCGCGGACGCGCGCGCCATGGAAGCGGAACTGGCCCGGCTCAGCGAGGCGATGGCCCGGCATGAGCCCGGGGCCATGGAAGCCTACACGCGGCTGGAGCATGAATTCGAGGCCCGGGACGGATGGGAATACCCGAACCGGATCCGCCGGACCCTGTCGGGACTGGGATTCCGGGACGCGGAATTCGCCTTGCCCTTCCGCGCGTTGAGCGGCGGCCAGCGGACCCGACTGATGCTGGCGCTGGTGCTGCTGCGCGACGCGGACCTGTTGCTGCTGGACGAGCCGGAAAACCACCTGGACATGGATGCCAGGGAATGGCTTGAAGATTACCTCAAGCAATGTGGCCAGGCGGTGGTGATCATTTCCCATGACCGGCGCATGCTGGACGCGGTGGTCCACCGGATCGTGGAGATCGAACGGGGACAAGCCCGGGAATTTTCCGGTAACTACGCCTTCTACCTGAAACAGAAGGCCCTGATCCGCGAACAACAGCAGAAGGCCTGGGAACGGCAGGAAGCGTTCATCCGCAAACAGGAGGTATTCATCGAGCGGTTCCGGTACAAGAACACCAAGGCCCGGCAGGTGCAGAGCCGCATCCGCGCCCTGGAGAAAATGGAGCGGGTGGAGGCCCCACCCCCCGAGGCGGATACGGCGGCATTCCGGCTGGGATCTGTCGCGGTGAGCGGCGAGGTGGCCCTGGAAGCGCGGGACCTGGCCATGGCTTACGGGGACCAGGTGCTATACGACGGGGTATCTTTCGCGTTGCGCCGGGGCGAACGGATCGGGCTGATTGGTCCGAACGGCAGCGGAAAAACCACGCTGTTGCGGCAGTTGGCCGGGCGTATCCCGGGTAGCCGGGGCGAGGTGATGCCCGGGCACAAGGTAACCCTGGGCTTCTTCGAACAGCACCACGAAAGCATGAACCCGCGCTGGGACGTGCTGGGCGCGATGCTCGACGCCCGGCCGGACTGGACCCCGGAAAACGCGCGGACCTTCCTGGGACGTCTCCTGTTCACGGGCGATGACGTGTTCAAACCAGTCAGCGCGCTGAGCGGCGGCGAACTGGCGCGACTGGCCATCGGCAGGCTGATCGCCGGCGGCGCGAACGCGCTGCTCCTGGACGAGCCCACCAACCACCTGGATATCGCGTCGCGGGAAGCCCTGGAAAACGCCCTGGCCGAATGTGAGGCCAGCATGATCATCGCGAGCCATGACCGCGCGCTGGTGGACCGGCTGGTCACGCGGCTTATCGTGCTTCGCGATGGCAGGGCCGAGGTATTCCTCGGCAATTACTCCGAATACCACGAGCGACAAGGAAAGCGGGCTGAAGCGGATAACGACGCCGTGGTCCGACGCGCCGAAGAGGCCCTGCAGGTGCGGAGAAAAACCGACACGGGAACCGGCATAAGCGAAACACCGGCTGTCGATCCCCGGGCCGAACGCAAGGCCCGGGAACGGGCCCAGCGCCAGCGCCAGCGAAAACTGGAGCAGGTGGAAGCGGATATCGCCGCGATGGAAGCCCTGCTGTCGGAATACCCGGCGCGTTTTGCCGCGCTGGATCCCGCGGATTACCGGGCCGCGGCGGCATTGACCGAGGAGTACGAGGGATTGAAACGGGACCTCGCGGAACTGTATGCCGCTTGGGAGGAACTGGCGGCGGAGGAGGAGTAAGCCACGCGTCAGGGAGACGCGGGGATGGATCCCGGATCACCGGGGACCTGGTCGCGGCCGGGCGGAGTGGATGACGCGCCAGCACCGGGGGTGTCCGGGGACGGTGTCGACGCGGTTCCGTGCTGGTTGAGCCGGTTCAGCATATCCCGCGCCGCCTGGATGCTGGGGTCGCGGCGGAAGGCCTCTTCCGCGGCTTGCCGGGCTTCGTCGAGGCGGCCCTGGGTTTCCAGCACGCCGGCAAGGCCCATGGCCGGCCACGGATCCGCCGGGTCGTTCTCCATGCCTTTTCGG
>Ga0208695_1000336_pt1 | contig 55434 bp, 41 predicted proteins | sample AD_UKC111_MetaG_FD_184449 | JGI IMG/M metagenome (GOLD analysis project Ga0208695, IMG submission 184449) | Active sludge microbial communities of municipal wastewater-treating anaerobic digesters from Hong Kong - AD_UKC111_MetaG (SPAdes)... | ecosystem: Engineered > Bioreactor > Anaerobic >... | reverse complement strand
TAAGTGGAGAATTTATTTTTGTCAAGTTTTGGAAAGGCTATTTTATCTTTTTTCAAAAACTTTACTACCAATTCCTCTTTATTTTTTTCAAATAAAATACTCAAATTGACTTTTTAAGGGACGACTAATTAGGCTCAATACTGTAATACTGGTTGTGGCGTTTCAAAAAAAACGTGAAAACCTGTAAACAGAAAGGTTGGAAATTAGCGAATGAACTTTTAGTTTAAAGAGCTAAATTCTAGGAAAGTATATATCTTATTTAGAGATTAGAACAGGAAGTTGGTTTTATTCTTGCAAGATAATTTTTGACGATATTTGCATAGAAGTCATAGAGATAGCTGCGCATAATATCTTTTTCCTGTGTTTGGGAAAATAATTTTTCGATTTTTTGCAATTGATGATCGATGCGGGTTTCGAAATCTTTCTCTCTACCTTCGTATTCAGTTTTAAAGCGATAGGAGTGATTTGCTTTATCGTAACAATACCAATGAAAAGGAAAGATTTTGTAATGACTGTGGATTTCTGCATCTATAGCATTGGCCACATGTTGTATAGCTTCTCGCATATTGAATTCGCTCATCGAAAACGATAAGGGATGAGTGATAGAGAAGTGTACATGCCCTTTGAACTCGATTAAACCTTCTTTCATTTCGTTGAGCCTCATTTTGTTAGTTTTTTCGAAAGATTTTCCATTAGATTTTTGAAAAGCATCCCAGCATTTATAAACGTCACAGGGGTCAAATTCATAAGAAACCGAGACGGGTAAAATATTGTATTGGTTTAACAGCTTCAATTCTTCCCCTTTCTCGGAGGCCATAAGCAGCATTTTTATCAATGAAGGTTGCGTAAAATCATCGCCATTTTTGCTTCGCCCTTCTTGTTGAGCAATCCATACCGACTGATGTCTGCTGAGCAAAGTATCTCTAATATATTGAGATAAGACGAGTGAAGCTTCGTAAAGTGCTTTACCTTCCACATTTCGTTTAACCACGAAGCTTTTATTTAGACGTGCCAAATGCTCTATCCATGGGATCACGAATAAATTGTTGCCAATAGCAGATTCGATAGTATCGAAACCTTCGGTATATAAAATATAATTCAAAATGAAACTATCCATCAAAATATCTCTATGGTTCGAAATATAGAGATAGGGTGTGTTTTTATCCAGAGCTTCCGTGCCTTCATAGGTCAATGCTTCCACTGATTTGTTTAAAAGATTTTTCAGAAGAGGTAAGAGCAATTGTTGCTGTAACTCATTAATTGATTGAAAATTAGTGATTTTTTCGAGCCATTCAGGTAATTTCTCTTTCCCGAATTGATAGGTTAGGGCTTCCTGAAATAAGGATTCATTGACAATGGATGAGAGATAGGTATGAACCTCATCATCTCTGAATGAACGAATGCTATCGAACATTATTTGTTCCATGCCGCGAAATTATAAAGATTATTATAAATGTATCTTCACATAACCTTTGAACAGTCTCAAAATCTAGGCCAGATTGAGAATCAATAAAACACTAATTGTATAATAAGTTAATTCTTTTAAAAGATACTTCTTATTTAAAATTCGAAAAGGGGAGCTATGGCTCCCCTGAATTATTTGTAGTGTATCGTATTAACTTTTTTACTGTATGATTAATTTATTAAAATAGTCTTTCCCATCTATGGTAAGACGATAGAAATAAAGTCCTTTCGCTAATTTTTTACCGTTGCTTGTGGCATTCCAAGTATATTGGTGTACTCCAGAACTCATCTGTTGATCAAGTAAAGTAGCTATTTGCTGTCCATTCATATTTAGAATGGACAAATGAACATTTGAGTTCTTTCTCAGCATAAAATGAATAGTGGTATGTTGTGAAAATGGATTAGGTTCGTTCCATGTAAGCACTTCATCTTTCCCTAATTCATCAATTCCTTCTATGATTGCAACTATAGTACTGTAAGCACTATGACCAACGGTGCTTGCATTTATTTTCAATGAGTTGCCAGCTAAGAAAGGATCAGAAAAATTCGAAACCCATGTATTGAAAGGAAGTCCTTCACTTGCATCCAACCATGTTAATCCATCATCATCTGAAAGAAATACCCCGTTACCTGATGTTCCAGCATAAATAATTTTTGGAATACCATTGCAAGAAATTTTTTCTTGATTTTTAATAAGAGGGATAGGGATTTCAATATCAGCCAGACATTCTACCTGAGAAGGCAAAGAGAAAATCGGAGTCCAATTTTCACCTCCATCTTCAGTTTTTACTATATAATATCCTGCTGAATAATGGCCACTTCCGGCCAAAACCTTTTGTGGATCTAAGGGATCAACAGCAATGGCATAAGTTTGGCAACAATTATTGATCAAACCATTGTTAATATCTACCCAGTGAATACCCTGATCGGTGCTTTTCAACAAAGAACCAGTGCCCTCATAAGCGACATATCCTGCATAGATTAATTGTTCATCGCTAAAAGGTGCAATTTCGATGGCATGAATTCCAACTTGATCTGAGCCTATATAAACTTCTTCCCACCCTGATTGGCCACCATCGAGGGTTTTGTAAATAGTAGCAGCATGGCCTGCCACTCCAAAGTGGTTTCCTCCTACGAATAGCAATCCGGGTTGAGTAGGTGTTTGTTCAATTGTCCAGAGTTCTGTTTCGAATAATGACCCAATATTTGGTCCGGTATTTGTCCAGGTAATTCCTCCGTCTATTGATTTATAGACGCCTTCCTGAGCCACCGATGAAGGGCCTTGTGAAACAGCGTATACGTTGCTGTTGATATCGTATGTTACGGCCGAAAATCTTGTTGCTGGTAAGCCCCATACTAAATCCCATGTATTTCCTCCATCGTTGGACATATAGCAACCTCCCGAGTTCCACGATTCGAAAGCAACGATGATGTTATTACTATTCTGAGGATCAATAGCAATATCATTTGCTGCTAACGTAGCAATACCCATATTAAATACTTCCCAATTTAAACCAGCATCTTGGCTTCTATATACGGCTGTATTTTTGCATCCGATAAATAATTCTTCAGCACTGTTAGGGTAAAAAATCATGTCGGCAATCGAGAAATTTGAAGCTCCAGTGGAAGAATAATCCCAATTAAGGCCTCCATCAGTCGAAAAATATACTCCATCTCCATCTGTACCTGCGTAAATCTTCAAAGAATCTTCTGGGCTAACGAGCACTTTTGTAACTACCTTAAGAGGAAAGCCGGTTGATATATTCTGCCATGTAAATTCAGCCAGTATACATTTATATAGCCCTAAATATTGGCTCCCGAATAGTTGGCCACCTCCCAAATACACTGTACTCTCTGCTATTTCGATGTCGTTGAATGGAAATGAATTAGGAAGATTATTGGTTACGATTTGCCATGTTTCGCCTGAATTATTTGAGTAAATTACTTCACCTCCTCCAAAAGCCCCATAAGCAGCAGCTACTAATTGAGAAGGATTATTCGGAAAAATTGCTATATCGGCAATGCCAAAATCGATATTCAGATTCGAAGTATTTAATGTTTGCCATGAAGAGCCACCATCAGTAGTTTTGATAATTTGTAGCCAATTTGTGGCTCCCGAGCTGCTGCCAAGGCCAATATATACAATGTTACTGTTAGAAGGATCGATGGAAAGAGCCGTGATATCTCGTACATCAGTTGGAATATTAAGTTGTATCCAGTTGAGTCCACCATCGTTAGATTTAAAAAAACTTAAAGTATTGCCTCCACTTACATATATGATGCCATCTGGCGCAGTCGCTATTAAGTTAACGTTACTCGTATAGGCAGCCAGGCTCTCCCATAAAATCCACGATGAAGAAGCATCATATTTAATGAATGGTAAGCCAGCCGCCGCATATAAAGTTGCGGGCGTTTCGAGCGATGAGGCTATTGAAAAAACATCTCCTCCCCAAGGCCCTATGCTATTCCATGGATAACCAGCATCAGAATTCCAGCTTGGTGTTTGTCCTTGAACTTCATTCTTACGAAATACCTTCTTCCCAAACATGGTGAAAGGAAGATTACCGCTTTCATCAAAAATTGTCCTATGAGATAATCTTTGATTTAAATCATAAGAAGGAGATAGATTTACATTCGATAAATTTGCCTCTTTGGCTAAATTTTCTAAGTCCTTCGATTGCTTCGATGATGTTACAGCGCCAACTAAATCATTATGCACTGCATTTTTTGAATTCCACATTTCTTGTGCATTTATTCCCTCTATGTTAAGGATTAATAAGCCAAATGCACATAACCAAAACTTGATAGTTTTCATCATTCACTAAATTTTAAGGATTAAACATTTAATAATAGACACTATGGCCTTTAATATATTGCGAATATCTACTTGAATCTTTAGTCAGAAACATTTTGCAATTTTCCATTATTCAGTTGTTAAAAAATGGCTTATTTGTTTTCTTTTCAAAATACGTTAATTTATATATATAATGTTTAAATATATAGACCTCGCAAATATAATGTTTTTTATAATGGCTTATTCATTGTAACTAACTATTTAATCGATAAAGTGCCGTAAAATACTTATAATGAATAAGTTAAAATTTAACAAATGGAATTCATGTTCTCAGACAGCATAAAATGAGAATTTGTAGCCTTCTTATTCATCAAGAAATAAATCGAGCTATCTCAATATATAATTTTAGAGAGGGAGAGATTGGGAAATTACTTATGACTGGGTTAAAAACCGAAATCCTGTAAATTTAAGAGCACTTAAATTAATATTTAAGAGTTAAAGAGAATGTTGAGAATTTGCAAAGTATTGGATTTTAACTGGTTTTTTGGCCACAGTTAATACAGCCTTTTCAAAAAATATAGAAAGTAATAGAAACTCTACTTGAACTGAGAATTTTATACTTGATTTCATCATTACTTCCATCAATTGAATAAGATTTTGGATGAGCTAAGTTGAAAGTATAGTTTTAGTTCATTCGTTATAGATTTTCTACTGTAAATCTTGTTGGAAAATATGCATATCAAATTAGAGATATACTTGATTATTAGCAGACACACCCGTATTTATCTCTCTTTGTGTTTATAAAAATTTGTTTTTGTGTTAATGCTTTTTTGATGTTTGCTATGTAATAAGAAAATCTTTAGGTTTAATTTTTCAGAATTCATCCTCTTGGTATAAGGAGGTATCTTCGTCGGTTGTAGCGCAATTGAAGTCGAAGGGAGGTACAGAAGAAGGGCGTTCGAAATCATCCTTACGGATACCGAGAGAAGGATTGGCGTAAATGCGTTTCATATAATGAGCCCAGATGGGCAAAGCCATGCTTGCGCCTTGTCCCATGGTAATACTACGGAAGCGGATGCTACGTAATTCTCCGCCCACCCATACACCAGTAGTAAGCTGAGGAACGAGGCCGATAAACCATCCGTCACTCTGATTTTGTGTTGTGCCTGTTTTTCCGGCGATGGGATTATCGAAACCATATTTATAACGCAGCCGAACTCCTGTTCCACTCTGGACGACGCCTTTCATCAATTCCACCATCAGATAGGCAGTTTCCTGGCTAATGGCTTCTTCTTTACGTGGCACGAAACTTTCGAGCACATTTCCGTTCTTATCTTCTATGCGTGTAAGCATGATAGGTTCTACCCAAACACCTTCATTAGCAAAGGTGTTGAAAGCTCCTGTCATTTCGTAAAGAGAAATTTCGGGTGTACCCAGGCAGATGGAAGGAACGGCTGGAATTTCTGAGGCAATTCCCATTTTTTGTGCTATTTTGATAACAGCTTCAGGGCTATATCGTTTCATTAGAAAGGCGGAGATATAATTGACAGAATTCGCCAAAGCCCATTTCAGAGGCACCATTTGTCCTTCGCGTGCATCGTCGCTGTTTTGGGGTGTCCAAAGGCTTCCATCGTAGAGTTCGAAAGTTACCGGAACATTTGGTACCATAGAGCAGGGGTTGAATTCACCTTCCTGCATAGCTAGGGTGTACAGAAAAGGCTTAAACGTAGAGCCCACTTGACGTTTCGACATTTTTACATGATCATATTTGAAATATCGATAATCTATGCCTCCTACATAAGCTCTGACGAAGCCTGTATGCGTTTCCATGCTCATCAATCCGGCATGCAGAAAACTAAATGAATAACGAATGCTGTCCATTGGGCTCATCATCGTATCAATATCTCCTTTCCAGCTAAAAACCTTCATGGGAATTTTTGTTTGGAAGGCTTTCCAGATAGAATCTTTCGATATACCTGCCTGACGCATGCGTATGTAACGATCTGAGCGTTTCATGGCATCTTCATAGATTTTGTCGATTTCTTGTTTTGTTAGGTCATTCGAAAAAGGAGCATTTTTTTGACCTTTCATTTGTCGGAAGAAGGCCGGTTGAAGTTCTTCGCTTAAGTGTTTTTTGACGGCATATTCGGCATATTCCTGCATGTGATAATTGATCGTAGTATAGATGCGTAAGCCATCTTTATAGAGGTTATAAGGAGTACCGTCGCTTTTATAATGTTTTGAGCACCAGTCGGTGAGTTCTTCCCTTAAGATTTCTCTGAAATAGGTTGCCAGTCCGCTTGTATGGTCCATCATGCGGTATTTCGACATGTCGATAGGTAATTGGGAAATAGAATCGACTTGATGTTGAGTGAGGTAATCATGTTTAGCCATTTGAGCAAGAACAAGGTTACGGCGTTTGAGGGCATTTTCTGGATTTCGGATAGGGCTATATCGGGTAGGGGCATTAACTATTGCGATTAATAAGGCTGATTCTTCTGCATTAAGTTCGCGAGGTTCTTTAGAAAAGAAAGTATTGGCAGCTGATTTTACGCCAAAAGCATTGCTGCCGAAATCCACCGTATTCAAATACATAGCAAGAATTTCTTCTTTTGTGTAGTTGCGTTCGAGCTTGACTGCAGTGACCCATTCTTTAAATTTTCTTAAAATAAAGGCAGGTGTAGATAAATTCTGGCCGCGTGGGAAAAGGTTTTTAGCCAGTTGTTGTGTGATGGTGCTTCCTCCTCCAGCATATCGGCCAGTGAGAACTCCGGCACTTACCCTTAGAAGTGCCTTATAGTCTATTCCGGCATGTTTCTCGAAACGGGCATCTTCGGTAGCTATAAGCGCCTGGATGAGAAAAGGCGATAACTCATTGAAATGAGTATTCGAGCGGTTTTGTATATAATACGTTCCTAAAACTTTTCCGTCGGCCGATATAACTTGTGAGGCCAAATTGCTTTTAGGATTCTCGAGATCTTCGAATGAGGGCATCTCTCCAAAAACACCGACAGAAAGTAAGATAAAAAATAATAGGATAACTGCAAGTAACCCGGCATATATCTGCCACATTTGTTTAATGTAAAAATTCATTTCTTTTGGATACTGCCCTTGGTTAGTAAAATATTTCTTAAAAAAATTTCCCTTGGATGACATTGAAAACTCAATTAATTATCTATGATTTATTTATCTGTTTTGAGGCTTTGCAATTTTAATCCCGACCTCAGTAATTCCGTTTATTTCTGCTTCACGCATAGCGTGAGCAATTTTAAAAACATAACGCCCACTGCGGGGGAAAAGTACATTGTGCTTGATAAGAAAACGACTTTCGAAAGCCGTTCCTGTTCTTTTTCCCAGCCATTGTCCTTCTGGGCTTGCAAGTATACATTCCAATGTGTCTCTGTAGGTAGTTTGGTCAGGGAAAATGGTGGTCAAAAAGAGATAGAGGTTAGAGTAGGGGTATTTCTGATTATTACGTAATTGAATATAAACATCGAGAGGAACAAGTGTATCATGAATAGAAGTTTGAAAGGTTATCTCTTGTTTACTGTGCCATTTGGCATCAGGGATTTTTTGAATGTCGTTGTAAATGTCGTTGATTTGGCATGACATCGATAACATGCACAAGAGGCATAAATATAAAAATGAAGGGATTTTCATTTGGGTGAGGAGGTCATTTTAAAAATTATTCGTCAGGGCCATTTTCATTGAGGAGGTCATAGTCGCTGGCTTGTTCATAAAAGGATTTTGGTTCTTCAGCCATGGCATAGTCTTCGAGGTTTTCTGGATATTGACCAGCAAGGTTCATTTCCTTAATTTCTTTAACTTTATCGAGGGGTAAAGCCAGGAAGTTATTAGGGTCTTTGAGGTAAGCATACCACATCAATTTTTTAAACACATCTATTTTTTGGCAAATGGCCTCACCTTTTTGGGTTTTCAGTACAAGTTCTAAATCGGGAAATTCCTTCAAGGCATCCATATAGGCTTCATGTTCATAATTTAGGCAACATTTCAATTTGCCGCACTGACCGGTAAGTTTTTGAGGGTTAGGAACGAGTTGTTGTATTTTAGCCGCTTGAGTAGAAACAGTATGAAATCGATTAATCCATGAACAGCAGCAAAGCTCGCGACCGCAAGGCCCAATACCCCCTAATTTGCCGGCTTCTTGTCTTATGCCTATTTGGCGCATTTCAACACGAATTTTGAAACGATCGGCAAGAATTTTAATGAGTTCACGGAAATCCACTCTTTCATCGGCTGTATAATAAAAGATGGCTTTACTTCCATCGCCTTGATATTCTACATCATTTATTTTCATAGAAAGTTTGAGATTTTCCACGATTTTGCGGGTTTGAAGCATGGTAGTCTCTTCGCGTGAGCTTGAAACTGCCCATTTTTCAATGTCGTTCGGTTTGGCTAAACGAAGTACTCTTTTCAATTCCGTATGTTCAGGGTCTATATTTTTGGCTTTCATCTGTAGGCGAGCAGTATGACCTGTAAGACTTACTATACCGATATCATGACCAGGGTTTCCTTCCACCAGCACGATATCGCCTTGTTGAAGTTTTATATCAGGTTGTACATGCATGAATTCTTTATGATTATTTTTCAAACGTATCTCGGCAAATTCAAAATCAGTTTCGTAGCCCGAAGCCGGTATTTGCGAAAGATAATCGTATGCAGAGAATTTAGCACATCCATTGGAATAAGGACTTGGTTCGCCATCCAAAGGCAAACAGGTGCAACCCCTCGAGAATAATGGATTGTTAATATCTACTTTTTTTGTCATTTTTCAATAGGTTGTAACAAAATACTTCATTATAATTCTATTAAGCTGTGTTGATAAACACGCTTAAAAGATTTTACAAAATTATACAAATTCAGCTCATTGATTTTGTTCGTGTGGCGCTTATTAGCTCATGAACGCTTATGGTGAGATTCGTAAAAACCATGTTAGGGCTGCTATTTCGTTCTAGAGCCATAATGGCTTTCCCAAAAGCATCGGAATATAAAGTAATGTTTTGAGAATGAACGAAAGGAGAAAAATTACGGGCGAATAATTGTTCTTCTCCTTCCAGTTTTACGAGTTTTTCGGTTTTAACGCTATAAAATAAGCTATTTCTTAATAATCGGATGCCAAAGAGCAAGAAGTGTTTTTGCCCTTCTTGTCCCATAGATTCGAAGATTTTTAAGGCTTCTGTAAAATAAGGAGCTTCTTTTGCCTCTGTTTTTTTGGGTTTGTATTTAAAATTATAGCAATAGCGGAACCAATTAGCGAAAAAATCGAAATAGTTGTGGAAGTCGCTGTTTTCGTTAGCAAGATGACGAGCAACCACGAAATTACCATCGGCAATGGAGGCATAATGCGAGGATTCGGTTTCGCTTAGATGAAGATTGTTTTGCAGGGCTTGTTTGAGTTCGGGTTGCGTAAAAGGAGGAACAAAAGTGGATTGACAGCGTGAAAGAATAGTAGGAAGGATTTCATCTTTATTTTCAGACACCAAAATAAAAACTGTTTTGTCAGGGGGTTCTTCAAGTGATTTCAGCAGTCGATGAGAAGCAGAGTGAAAAAATTTTTCGGGGTACCAAATGATCAAAATTTTGTATTGAGATTCGAAACTCTTGTAGTTGAGGCGTTTAAATATTTCTCTCGTGTCGCGTGTATATATCAATGCACGCTTTCCAAAGCCTGCAAACTCAAGCCAGTCTTTATAGCTAACCAAGGCTTTGTTAGTTAATATAAATTCTCTCCATTCTTTGATAAAGTCGAGGCTTGAAGGCTCATCGCCGCTTTTATCACTGCTTTCATTCTCATCCGATTCGGATGATTTCCCCTTTTTAGCTACTGGATAAATAAAATGCAAGTCAGGATGTTGTAATTTATTGTATTTCAAACATGATGGACATTTGCCACAAGCATCATTTTCTGTGGGTTGGTTGCATTGGATATAACGCGCATAAGCAATGGCTAAAGCCAAGTTGGCCGAACCTTCAGGCCCGAAGAAAAGCTGGGTATGGCTTACGCGTTTATTCTTAACGCTTTCCATGAGCTTTTCTTTAAGCTCATCCATTCCCGGAATATCACTGAAATACATTAGATGACTTAAAATACGTTTTCACGGCAAAGATATTCGAAACCGACTTATCCCGTTCATTTTTTTCTATCAAAACAATTTCACTATTAGCAGGATTGAATATTTCATTTAAACTGTTATTTTGTTTCAATGCCTTGAATTCTCCTTTTTTCACAAAGAAAGATTTTTATTATGATGATTAAAAGAAAAATAGGATTGGGGCTTATTGGTGCTATTTGAATTTTATTAATTTTGCTCCATGATTAGGAAAATTAGAGATGGGGTTCTGTTGATTATGGTGTTCCTAGTTCTATTGGGGAATTCGGGTATTATGGTTAATCAGCATTTGTGCCTAACAATGCAAACCTCGCAATTTGCCTTAGGTAGCCAATCTATGTCATGTGAACATTCCTGTTTTTGCAGCCTAAACGTTTGTCATCATCATAATACAAATACCTTAACCTCTCATTTAATTCTTCATTCCAAATGCTGTTACAATAATACTATTTCGATCAAACTTAATGATTTTATAAACGAAAACAAGCATTTAAATTCCCTTAGTCCTTTTTCTGATACTTTATTTTTTGTTTTTCAGTGCCCTAATGATCTATTATACGAAAGAAATTATGTAACGAAGATTGAGTCTTCTTTTCCATTAGAATTGTTTAAGAAGAATACAGCTCAGAGTTTGTTTTGTGTATTCCGTATCTGATTAATCGAAGCGCTGTTTGTAAAAAGCTTCGCAGAATATCTCGCCTTGATTTCCGATATGAATTTTAAAGGTCGGAGCTACTGTCTGCGTGAAGATGAAAAGCTTTAGCCTTGGATTGTTTTATCCAAAATTTTACTGCTGCAATTATATTTATCTAAATAAATTTGAATAAAACATCTCGCTATAAGCTGGCGACTTTTAAGGGAATCAGTTTATTTAGGAGATCGAATTTTCGCTAATTCTGATTTTTATTGATAATTAATTTAATTGTTGTAACTAAAAATACATGAACATGAATAATAATATTAAAGAAATAAAATCAATATTAAAATATGTGTTATTAATTAATTTTATGTCGATGAGTTTTACTTTTGTGAAATCTCAGCCTCCTATGGAGGAATTTATCACTGGAGCTGTAAAAGGAAAGAATGAAAAGGGTCAGATCATTCCTTTGCCTTATGCGAACATTTATTGGGTTGGAAGTCAGAAAGGAACGGTTGCTGACGGAAATGGGAATTTTATTATTCAGAAAGAAAGAAATGGAGATAGCAGATTAGTAGCTTCTTATGTGGGGTATGTGAGTGATACTTTAAATAGCGATAAAAACGACTCTCTTGTTGTTTTTTTATTAAATGAAGAAAGCACTTTTCTCCATCAAGTTGAAATAAAAGCTCGACAAGAAAATTATTTTATTAGTCAACTTAGCACTATAAAAACGGAAAATATCACAAGCAGTGGATTACAACAGTTGGCATGTTGTAATTTGTCGGAGAGTTTTGAAAATAGTGCCACTGTTGATGTAGGATATGCGGATGCAGTTTCGGGAGCCAAGCAAATTCAGATGTTAGGATTAGCTGGAATCTACACTCAGTTGATGTTCGAAAACATGCCTTTTCTTAGGGGAATGGGATCTCCTTATGGGCTCAATTTTGTTCCTGGGCCATGGATGCAGTCGATACAGGTTAGTAAAGGAACCAGTTCTGTCATCAATGGATTCGAATCGATTACGGGCCAGATTAATATAGAATATTTAAAGCCCGAGCATTGGGATGATCGTCTTTACGTGAATTTGTTCGGGAATTCGGAAGGTAGAGCTGAAGTAAATGTACTTACAAAAGCCAAACTGGCTGAGGCTCTTTCTACGCTCATCATGCTGCATGGGTCAATGCTGACCAATGAAATGGATAACAACAACGATGGTTTTATGGATTTACCACGAAACAGACAACTTAACTTTTTCAATCGCTGGACTTATGATTATGGTGAATTAGGACATTCTCAGCTCGGTATCAATGTGATAGATGAGTATCGTTTTGGAGGTTCTATGGGAGCTCATGATGATCCATTATGGCGTCAGCATGGGCTTTATGCTTCGGAGGTAAACACTAGACGATATCAGGGATTTTTGAAATCGGGATTCAGATTAGATGAATATGGACATAATAGTATTGGTTTTCAGGCTTCAGGAGTCATTCATACGCAGGATGCTTATTTTGGAGATAGGTTTTATAATGCCCAGCAGCAAAGTTTGTATGGAAATTTGATTCTTCAGTTAGAACCTGGACACAGCGAACAACATAAAATTAGCACTGGAGTGAACTTTCAATATGATAGAATCAATGAGGATTTTTGGCAAGATACCTTAGAACGCAGTGAAAACATACCTGGCGTATTTATTCAATATACTTATGAAAGAGGTGAAAATCTTACGATGATAGCTGGAGCACGATTAGATTATCACAATATTTATGGAAGCTTGTTCACTCCACGGATTCATTTGCGTTGGCAAATTCGCCCTTCGCTCATATTGAGAGCTTCGGCCGGCAAAGGATACCGCTCGTCTATCCCTTTGGCCGAGAATCTTGGTTATCTTTCCAGTTCAAGGGAAATAATTCTGGAGTCTAATCAGGATTTGGAGGAAGCATGGAATTATGGATTGAATATCACAAAGACCTGGCCATTGAAGGATGAAAGAAATATAGAATTTACCCTTGACTTCTATCGTACAGATTTTATAAATCAAATTGTTGCCGATGCTGAATTTTCGGCTCGCAAACTGATTTTTCACAATCTCGAAGGTGAATCCTATTCCAATAGTTTGCAAACCGAATTACATATTGAACCTATAGAAAGATTGAAGGTTTTAGCAGCTTTCAGATTCAATGATGTTAAAATTACGATGAATGATGTTTTGATCGAAAAACCTTTTGTCAGCAAATACAAGGGTTTAATCAATCTTTCGTACAATACGCGATTCGAAAAATGGCAGTTCGATTTTACTGGTCTTTACAACTCAAGTGTTAGAATTCCCTTTACTGGTGATAATCCCATCGAATATCAGTTGCCAGAAAGTTCACCCAATTTTTTAATATTTCATGCACAAATAACTCGTAGATTCAAGAAATGGGAGATTTATGCCGGAAGTGAAAATTTAGGTGACTATAGGCAAAAAAATCCTATTTTGCAAGCAGATGATCCCTTTGGCCCTTATTTCGATGCTTCTCTCATCTGGGGGCCATTAAATGGTAGAATGATTTATGCTGGACTTAGATGGAGAATTATATAGAAATGAATAGAGTCGATCTATAAAATAACAAAAACCTTTTACTATATGAAATACAATGAATGGATGAGAATATATTAATCAAACCTTAAAATACAATAAATATGAAAAGAATAATAATGTTTAGTCTGTTGTTTTCTTTTTTGAGCATTTATGTTCAGGCACAGAATGATAACAAAGAAGAAAAAATTGTGATTAAGACCTCGGCTCAGTGCGAGCAGTGTAAAGAGCGCATTGAAAAAGCTTTGGCTTACGAAAGAGGCGTTAAGAAAGCGGAATTGAATCTTGAAACCAAGGAGGTTTCGGTATGGTACAAACCGAGCAAGACCACGCCCGAAAAAATTCGCAAGGCCATCAGTTTAGTTGGGTATGATGCTGACGATGTAACTGCCGAACCCAAGGCATACAGTAAGTTACCTGCTTGCTGCAAGAAGCCTGATGATCCTTTGCATGAAGAGCATAAATGAAGATGAGGAGTTAATTTTGAGATATTTTTGTGGGCGGCCGCTTGCGGCCGCCCACAAAATCAATACTTATTGTCTACTTAGTATTCTACTTGGAATCTCCAATCGATTTTGCTGCCTCTTCTTCTACTTCTTTTACCGTCTTGGGGATGCCAGGGCCTAAAACCCGACAGCCATTGTTGGTTATCAAAATATCGTCTTCTATGCGTATGCCTCCAAAATCGAGATAAGATTCAACTTTTTGATAGTCAATAAATTGGTCGAACTTGTTTTGAGCCTTCCATTGCTGGATGAGTGCTGGGATAAAATAAATTCCAGGCTCATCGGTAACTACATGTCCAGGTCTTAAACGCTTTGCCATTCTTAGTGAACCTAATCCGAATTGCGTACTACGGCTAATTTCTTCATCATATCCTACCAAGTCTTCTCCTAAGCCTTCAAGGTCATGCACGTCGAGGCCCATTTGATGGCCAAGACCATGGGGGAAAAACAAAGCATGAGCACCTGCCACAACAGCCTCATCCACATCTCCTTTCATTAAGCCTAAATCCCTTAAACCCGCTGCAATAATGCGGGATGCCTCCCAATGAATATCTCGGTAAAAGACATTGGGCTTTGCGGTTTCTATGACTTTTAAATTGGCGTTCAGCACAATTTCATAGATCTCCTTTTGTCGGCTATTAAATTTTCCACCAACTGGAGTTGAACGGGTAATATCACTGCAATAACCATCTTCCGATTCACATCCAGCGTCGGAAACAATTAAGCGACCTTCGGTAAGGACATTGCCGTGATAATGATTATGAAGCGTTTGTCCGTTAATAGATAAAATAGTAGGGAAGCTTGTCCCATTAGCATACTCAAAAGCAATGCCTTCCATTCTCCCAAAGATCTGCCTTTCGATGACGCCTGGCTTGGCCATTCGCATAGCCGCTGTATGCATCAGACTGGCAACGCTTATCATCTTTTCAATTTCTTCAATCTCTTCTGCTTTCTTTATTTCGCGAAGTTGGACGATTGCCTTCATTAGCTCAAGTGAAGCATAAACCTTGAGGAACATTGGTTTTATTCCCAATAAGATAGAAATCCACTGAGCAGTGTCTGCACGATAAGGAGGAACAAAATGAATTTTTCTTCCTGCATGTATAGCATCCGATAGATAAGTGGCTAATTGGCTTAAGGAGCGTGTGTCTGAAACATTAACCAAAGAAGCTCTTTCCTTCATCGAAGGCTGTGGCCCCATCCAGATAATGTCGTCCATGCTGGGTTCATCGCCAAAAAGTATATCTGTTCCTTTGTCGAGATCAATAATCCCGGCCAAGTCAGCCTGATTCAGGCCAAAAAAATACAAGAAATTACTATCTTGCCTGAAATGATAAGTATTAGCAGGATAATTCATAGGTGCCTCGACATTGCCAGGAAAAAAGACTATTCCATTTCCCATTAACTCACGCAAAGCCTTGCGACGATTGGAATAAATTTGTGATTTTAACATAATACTGTTATTTAAAAATTGATAGAAAGACCGGATAAGCTTGCAACATTTTAATCTTAATATTACAAGTAAAATTGATGAGGCTAAATTAAGGCTTTCTTTCGGGTTGAGATTTCTGTTGAGTAAATTATGAAAAGGTTGACGGCCTCAGGCCGAAAAAACACCACATTCTAACTCCTTCATGCCGTCATCCTCATATATCTCCTATTCAGTGCTTTGAGTTATCCATCGAATAATTTCGTCATCGAGAGGCGAGGTGCGTGGTGGCAACATCTTGACTAATCGGCCATTTTCATCGATAAGGTATTTCTGAAAATTCCACTCTACTTCCGAATCCATGACTCCATTTTCCGATTTACTAGTCAACCAGCGGTAGATAGGATGCATATCCTCCCCTTTCACCGAAATCTTCGACATCATGGTAAAAGTTACACCATAATTGGTAGTACAGAAATTTTTGATCTCACCATCGGTTCCTGGTTCCTGATTTAAGAAATTGTTGGCCGGAAAGGCAATTATTTCGAAGTTCTTGTCGCGGTATGTATCATATAATTGTTGAAGCTTCTCATATTGAGGAGTAAGCCCACATTTACTTGCTACATTTACAATCATCAACTTCTTCCCTTTGAACGAAGAAAAGTCCACTGTTTTACCATCTATGTCTTTGGCCGTGAAATCATAGATGCTCTTTGGTTGAGGTTGTGAACTGAAAAATAGTCCAATCACCAATATAAATAGCATATAAGTTTTGTATTAATAGGTTTGTGTTTTTAACAAAACTCAAAATAAGATTGTTCAAAATTGTGGAAATTAAGTTCTTTGCAAGAATATCCTCTTTTAAATAAAGAGTTAATACTTGGTTTGAGTATTAGAGCTATTCCCTGTGAATTTTCTCAAGCATTTCTTTATATTTTCTTGATACAATCTACTACATCTGTTTAATTTCAGAGATAAGTATATATTGATGAAACAAAAATTTATTTCAAGTGTTTTAATATGTTGGGGTGAGATATGGAATTGTCATATCTTTACAAACTGTTTCTGACAAGCTTTTATAATTCATAAATGTGTTATAGCTAACCCTTCAAAGTAAATTCATAATGTGCATCTTAATAGCTAAAGATGACTTTCCAAGAAGTTGTAACCATGATTTCAAGGGCGTTTTTCATCTTTTATCAAAAAGTTACCAAAAGAGATGCGGAAACGAAATTAATGGTTAACTATGTAGAATCAGGAATTAATCATAGATAATTAAAACAATTTGAGCTAGCATTGAACACAAAACGCATTAAATAAATTAAGAAACAATCATTAAACACACATCTATGTATAAATCATTACTTTCCACTTTAGCCTTTTTGTTAATTTTCATTTTAACGGGCTTTGCACAAAACGAAGTGGTATATCCAACTTCTATAACTAAGGCAGTATATTTTGATGTTAGTTTACCTCTACGGGACATTATTCCTATTCCACCTCAAGAAGCTGATAGGACTTGGAAGAATGGGGTAGTGAAGAATTTTTTAAATCTACGTCAACCCGACACAACACCTGTTGTGGACATGGTAGCACAAAGATATCAGGGGAAATGGATCAGTAGGGGAATAGGCGTTAACATCAACGGTGTAGGGAATATTAACAATGTTATGCCACCCGATACAGAGGGGGATGTGGGTCCCAATCATTATTTTCAGATGATTAATTTGTCGTTTCAGATCTTCGATAAGAATGGAGCTTCCGTATATGGACCAGCTGCAAATAGTACGATCTGGAGTGGATTTCCGGGTCCATGGGCAGGCACTAACGACGGTGATCCTATCGTTCTTTACGATGAATTTGCCGATCGCTGGATTGCTTCACAATTTGCTCTTCCTAATTATCCTAATGGCCCATTTTGGGAACTTATAGCTATAAGTACTTCACCCGATCCAACAGGGAGTTGGTATCGTTATGCTTTTCAATTTACCGATATGCCCGATTATCCTAAACTAGGAGTGTGGAACAATGCTTATTTATTGACAGTCAATCGTTTTTCTTCTGGAAGTAGCACTTATAAAGGCGTAGGGGCGTATGCACTCGAACGCTCCAAAATGCTTATAGGTGACCCTAATGCAGCCATGATTTCTTTTACTTATGGAACAAATGGCCCTTATAGTATGTTGCCAGCCGATGCTGATGGAACCTTACCTCCCGAAAATGAACCTGCCTATTTTGCATATAAAAGTGATCCTAACCAGCTGGTAATTTATAAGATGAGCATAGATTGGGCTAATCCTACAGCTTCGACCTTTGGAATTGATCAATCTATTCTTGTTGCCTTCTATAGTTCTAATATCTCGGGTATTCCCCAACCTAATACTACTCGTAAGCTCGATCCCATTGCCGATCGCCTGATGTTTAGATTGCAATATAGAAATTTTGGTTCCCATGCTAGCATGGTTACTAATCATACTGTAAATGTCAGTGGTACAGCTGGAGTGAGATGGTATGAAGTGAGGAAGACTCCAACAACCTCGTGGTCGCTATATCAACAAGGGACCTATGCTCCTGATAATGTGAATCGTTGGATGGGTTCTATTGCCATGGATGCTTTTGGAAACATTGCCTTAGGTTACTCCGTTTCAAGTTCGACAGTCTATCCTGGGATTCGTTATACTGGACGTCTGGTAAGTGATTCCTTAGGAGAAATGACAATAGAGGAGACTACCATAGTTAACGGTGGAGGCTCACAAACTGGAGGATTTATGGGGAATGGCCGATGGGGTGATTATTCTTCGATGTCAATTGATCCTTCAGCCCCTGCCACTTTTTGGTACACTCAAGAATATATGCAATCCACTAGTTCTCAAGGCTGGAAAACACGTATTGCTTCTTTTTCGTTCGAAAACGTGTTTGCCGTTACGCTTACTGCTAATCCCGATCACATTTGCTTTGGCGATTCATCTCAATTAAATGCTTTGGCCATGGGTGGGACTGGTAGTTATACCTATTCTTGGACTTCTTATCCCGAAGGCTTTTTCTCGAATCAGCCCGATCCCTGGGTTAGTCCGACTGATACAACTATTTATATTTGCCAGGTAATCAATGGAAGCGATACCATTAGTGATAGCATTTCTGTTTTTGTAAATCTTCCTCCTATGGTATGGGTGGGGAATGATACCGTAATATGTGCCAATAATACACTTCAGCTTAATGCTTTAGCTGCAAACTACGATTCACTTATGTGGTTTACTTCGGGCGATGGAACTTTTTCCGCTACGAATACTACTACCCCAATTTATACCCCGGGTGCAGGTGATATTGCCAACGGAAATGTTAATCTGAGTCTTTATGCTACTGCACTTACTGGTTGTCCCGGTCCTGCTATCGACGAAATGACCTTGAATATTACTCCTTTACCTATTGTTTCGGCTGGTATCGATACTTTAATATGTTTCTGGGAACTTCCCTTTGGTTGTCTCGGCGAAGCCTCCAATACTAGCTCGGTTTATTGGACTACCTATGGAGACGGAAGCTTTGACAATCCTGAAAATTTGAATGCGAGTTATTTTGCAGGCCCTAATGACACGGCTAATGGCAGTGTTGTCCTAAAACTTTCTGGTCAACCTATATCTCCTTGTGTTGATGATGTTTCCGATGAAATGACTCTTTACCTCGACCCTTGCGTGGGAATAGTCGAAAACAGTTCTCCCGATTTCAAACTGCAGATACAACCTAACCCAAACAATGGAAATTTCTTCCTTACGTTGAATACGTCAAAATCTATTGAAATCGTTGTAAGCATAATCGATAGCAAAGGGAATGAAGTATATCGTAATTCGTTATCTTCGTCTCAACTTCAACAATATCCGATAAATCTCGGGAATTTATCTTCAGGGATTTATCTATTGAAGGTTGAGAGTAAAATTGGTAATGCTTCTGCAAAAATTATTTTGAAGTAAAAATCTATATTTCTCTATTCGGCCTCATCAATTGAAAATTGATGAGGCCGCTTCCTTTAACTTTGGAATATGCAAGCTCTTTATGGAAAAACCTTAGTGGAACTGGAAGAAATTTGTCAACATTTGAGTTTTCCCTCCTATACGGCAAAACAGATTGCTCAATGGCTTTATTACCATCATATTAATCAAATAGACCAAATGAGTAATCTTTCCAGAGTGACTCGGCAAAGATTGAAAGAGAATTTTACTATAGGCTTGTCATCTCCAGTAAAAGTCCAAATTTCAAAAGATGGAACCAAAAAATATTTATTCGAGACGAACGAGCAAAGATTTATTGAAACAGCTTATATTCCCGATAAGGATAGAGTAACCCTTTGCATTTCATCTCAAGTAGGCTGCAAAATGGGATGTTTGTTTTGCATGACAGGTAAACAGGGGTTTCAGGCTAATTTAAATGCAAACGAGATTTTGAATCAAATTAGGAGTCTTCCTGAATTTCATGAGTTGACCAATATCGTTTTCATGGGAATGGGTGAGCCTCTTGACAACATTGATAATTTAATGAAGAGCCTCGAGATACTTACATCTGAATGGGGATATGCATGGAGTTCCAAACGAATAACTGTTTCTTCAATTGGATTACTTCCTGCTTTGAAGACTTTTCTCGACAACTCTCGTTGCCATTTGGCCATCAGTCTTCATTCTCCTTTCGATGAAGAACGAAGACAGCTCATGCCAATCCAGAAAGTCTATCCCATCAATGAAGTTATTCAGCTTCTTAGAACGTATGACTGGTCGGGACAAAGAAGATTATCGTTCGAATATATCATGCTGAAAGGACTCAACGATTCACTTGCTCACGCCAAGGCTCTTCTGAAATTACTCAATGGCCTCAACTGCCGTCTCAATCTCATACGATTTCATTCATTTGATGATACACAATTAGAATCTTCAACCGATGAAACCATACATTTATTTAAAGATTATCTCAATTCGAAAAATCTTTTGACAACCATAAGAGCTTCACGGGGGCAGGATATATCGGCGGCTTGTGGCTTGCTTAGTACAAAAGAACTGATACAGCAAGAAAACAGGAAAGATTCAACAAGAGGTTAAGCCAGCCCAATCTTCTTGTCAAATTTATAGAGTGATAGGGTATATACTTATGGATGAAAAGGTAAAAAGGTTAAAAAAATATTTTTTTGCCTCCTTTCTATAAATTTTTTCGAAAACAGTACCTGTAAGATGGGGGAAAAGCTATGATCTAATATCGGACAAGATTGTTTGTTTTTTCTCGCTGATTTTCGCAGATTTTATCTCGCGTTTATCAAAGCAGATATTTATTAGCCTATATTTGCGAGGAAATTAGCGGATATCTGTTGAGCCTTTAAAAATTTTTTCTTATTAATTGGCGTTGATTTTTTAATAAAGGATGCTAACCTAAGAAAAAAGACTTTATTCCTTTTGTAGGTTCATTGAATATTATCCTATAATTTTGTATTCGTGTCCACATTTTTATTAAGCAGAACCTGTTTATTTGAAAATTTCTCAATCCAACATAAATGAGTAAGAAAGATGCGTTATTATCTGTATCTATTGCCAATACAAGAGATCTATCGGAGGTAATCAGCAATATTTATCAATATCTGAATAGACACAAGGAGTACTTGAATAGCCTGAATGTATTCCCCGTACCGGATGGAGATACAGGTCTTAACATGGTGCTTACGCTTCAGGGAGCCATAGCACAAATGGTTGGGAAAACAGATCTGGACATATCGGCTGGGGCATACCTAAAAGAATTGGCCGATAATATGCTTTTAAATAGTAGAGGCTGTTCTGGGGTTATTCTTTCACTTTTTGTTCAGGGATTTGCAAATGTGGTAAGCAACAATGATTTTTCGAAAGAAAATATCTACAAAGCCATCGAAAATGGCTACAAAAATGCCTACGAAGGCACCGAAAATCCTCAAGAAGGAACCATGCTTACCCTGATGAGAGCCTTCCGCGACTTTTTCTACGAACAAATGCAAAATGAGGATGATCCTCTACTCATCATCCGTGAAATTATTCCAAAACTAAAAGAAGTCTTAAATCAAACTCCCGAAATGCTTCCTGTGCTCAAGCAAGCCGGAGTTGTCGATTCGGGCGCTTCGGGTTTTATCATTCTATTGGAAGGTATTGATAAAGAACTAAAGAACCATCATATTACAGGAATTTCTATTCCATCGCTATTGGGTATTGGCAAAACACTCAGACAACTGTTGAAAGACAGGCGCTCGAATCTTAGGAAAAATCCTATGCTCCCCCTCATTCTAAATATCGATTCTAATCGTGTTTATAATAATCGACTTCAGGAAGTTATAGAAGATGCTCGTAAAGTTTTTAGCCACATAAATAATAGAATCTCTTTACAGAAAAAAATCATCAACAATTTACAAGAGATTGATCGATCATGGAATCCTGAAATAAAATACCGATATTGTACTGAATTTACTTTAGAATCCGATCTTACTTCGAAAGAATACCTCAGAGAAAAACTCAATGGTTATGGAGACAGTTTAATGATTATTCAGAGCGACAATAAGTTCAAGATTCATATTCACACCAATAAACCTAATGATATTTTTGAAGAAGTTTCCAAGTTGGGCGATTTGCTGTTTACCAAGGTAGATGATATGAAAAAACAGCATAGAAATTTTATTAGTGAAGATTTTGTTGACTATGAGCGTGATAAAAGCATTTTTTGCATTGTTTCGGGCAAGGGATTTGCCGAAATCTTGAAAAATTTAGGAGCAGATGACATTTTATGCTATGGCCAAAATAAGCCTTCGGTAAATCAGATCTTGAAAAATTTGAACAATTTGAAAGCAAAGAATATTATTGCTGCAGCCGACGATTATGATATCCTTATGGCATTGAAATTGGCCGTTTCGTTATGCAAATCGAATGTTTATATCATCGAATCCGATAATCCCATTTCGTTGATTAGCATGATGATGAACATTTCGAAAGAATATGATATTACAACTATGTTCGATCAGGCAATGAAAAACCTTCACACTATTCCTTTTTCTGCCATAGCTCGGGCTACTAGAAATGTTACCGGCGAAAATGGTCTTGTGGTTAACAAAAATGAATACTTTGCAGTTTATCGTAAATCAATCATAGCCGCCAATACGCAATTGCACCAGCTTATTATCGAGATTATCGATAAATTCGCTGGCGATAGTATTCTTATTACCCTCTACAAAGGGGAAAGAGTAAAAAACAATGACGAATTACTTCAAGTTTTAAAGTTGAGATACACCAACATCGAATTCGAAGTATATGATGGAGGCCAATCAAAATTTGAGTATTACATTACTTTTGAATAAATATCAGAATTATGGAAAAGAAAATATTTTTTATTACGGCCGATAATTTGGGCCTGATAAGAGAACAGATTGATTACCCTTACCTTGAAATTTTGAAATTTCCCGTTATCGTTGAAGGGAAAGAATATCGTCAAAGCGATGAATTTAATGCTAAATGGCTGATTTCTAAATATGAGAACGAAAATGTAGTTGCTCAAACATCTACTTTAGTACAAAAAGAGATGGTTGAAATAGTTGAAAAAAACAAATCTGACTTTGATTTAATGATCCATGTATTGATGAGTAGTGGTATATCGGCAGCTTCTTTCAAAGTGGCTGAAAATGTTCGTAAACAGTATGAAAATGTTATACCCATCATCAATGTTGACAGTCGGCAAGTAGTTAATGGCGTTGGGAATGTTTTATTAGCAATCATCGACATCGTGAAAGCTAATCCAGCCTTAAGTCGAGAAGAAATCGAAAGGAAAACTCAAGAAGTGGTAGAAAGTACTTTTAGTTATTTTGTTGTGAATGATTTAAAATATTTGTATAAGGGTGGGAGAATAGGGAAGGCTCAATCGCTGATGGGAAGCATTTTGCATATAATTCCGGTTCTAGGAGTATTAGGAACTGAAGTGGAAGGTATTGTTGTGCCCATCGGCAAAGGCAGAACCTTTAAGCAAGTCAATTCAATGATTTATGATAAAATAATTGAAAAGATGAACGAAAAAAGTGTAAGTAAAATAAAAAGAATCATTTCAATTAGTGGTTATGGAGATAAGAATGCCGATGTTTATACCGAATTATTCGAAAAGGTAAAATCTATTCCTCATGATGATTATATTGATGGAAAACCTGCGCTTGTGGATACGGTTTATGTTGGCCCTGGAGGTTATGGAGTTTCGGTATATTTATAATATTCACGCTATGAATGAAATAGGAATTGATGTCGTTTGTCTTATTCTGGGCTATTTAATAGGTTCCATTCTTTTTGCCCATTTAATCACAAAAATCATCTCTGGAAAGAATATTAGAGACCTTGGGAATCATAATCCTGGCGCCTATAATGTTTATGCACAGGTTAGTAAGTTTTGGGGTGTGATGTCAGGAATATTAGATGCCGTAAAAGCAATAGTTCCTATGCTTATTGCACATTATTTCTTTGGGATTTCTGATATTGCTCTGGCTTGTCTTGGTATAGGTGCTGTAATCGGACATCATTATCCATTGTATTATCATTTTAAAGGCGGACGAAGTGCCTCTACCTTATTGGGAATGTTTTTGTATTTTATTCCCATCGAATTAGGGATTGCTTTTGTTGTGGATGCTATTCTTGTCTTCGGATTCATACGTAAGCGATATGCAGTTTGGGGCCCTTCAATTCTTATAGCACTTAGTCTTGTTTTATGCTTGTTTTTCCATCGTCCTATTGAAATTAAGTTGATGGTATGGGTAGGAGGGCTTATTGTGCTGTGGTTTAATAGAGATGGTTTGCAAAATCTTTTCATCAAACCCGGTGTCAAAGAAAAGCTATCTCACCAAAGTTAAAGCCATGAAAGTTTTTATAAATGATTGGGATCGAATAAAAAAGTATATTGTGGAGGAAAACTTACCAATCTCATCGCTATGATTGATGTCAGTTGAAGCCTCTTTGTTTTTTAATCTCATCATAAGCCGCATTGATTTGTTTTAGCTTTTCATTGGCAGCTCTTTGAATATCCTCTCCTAAATGAGATACTTTGTCGGGATGATGATTGATAACCAGTTGGCGGTAAGCCTTTTTAATCTCTTCATCGCTGGCATTTTCATCAACTCCAAGAATTTTATAGGCAGCCTTCGTATCTCTAATAAAGAGCGATTTTATAGAAATATAATCCGCCATGGAGATTCCCAACCATCTGCTAATCGACTGTATGATATCGAGTTCTTCATGGCTGGCTTGCTTATCAATCATAGTAAGCCCAAAGAGGAAATGCAGCAATTCGAGGCGAATGCTGTAGTCCATGTTTTCGCGTATTTGCTGGCATACGGCTTGGACAGGAATGTCTTGTTTTAAGATATCGCGCAACACCAGAAGCATTTCAGCAGCATTCTCTTCTCCAAAATTTCGTTTTAGAAAATTTTTTACATAATCGAGTTCCGATTTCATTACTTTTTCATCGGCTTTCATGATAGCTGCTGCAAGAACTAGAAGGCTGGTTGTGAAATCTCCTCTTCGGGTAAATGTAGGTTGACCTGGGAAAACATCTTGTACTCCTTTATATTCAAACTCTCCCGTCTGCATGCCATCATAAACCGAGCCCAATACAAAACCAATGATGCCGCCTATTGGTCCTCCCAACGCCCATCCTAAACCACCTCCAATCCATTTAGCAAAACTTTTCTTCTTCTTTTTTTTATTTTGTTTTTCCATGATATTTCCTACTGTTGTAACCACAACACCTAATAAAATAATCGCTAATAAAAATTTCAGCATTTTCAGGATGCAAATTTAATCTTTATATGGCTTGTCCTTTTCGAGCATACAAATATCTCTAATTTTGTTGCTTAAATTCAACTTATGGATTACTGGTTTCATGAATTTCCTAATGGGCTTAGGCTCATCCACCAGGGCATTCATTCCAATGTTTCGCATTTGGCAGTTTTCATTCAAGCCGGCTCACGTGATGAGAAGGCTGGCAAAGAAGGTCTTGCACACCTTGTGGAACATAATCTCTTCAAAGGCACAAAAAAACGTAATGCTTTTCAGGTCATGAATCGTATCGAAGCCATAGGGGCCGATTTTAACGCCTTTACTACCAAAGAAGAAACCTGTCTTTACGCTTCTTTTTTATCATCTTATTATCCTCGCGTGATTGAGCTCTTTGGCGATATTTTACTCCATTCTGCTTTTCCAAAAAAAGAAATCGAAAACGAAAAGGAGGTGGTCTTAAACGAAATTGCTTCCTATGAAGACGATCTCGACGAGAATCTTCTCGATGAATTCGAGAATCGAATTTTTGATCACCATCCTCTCGGACATTCTATTCTTGGCACTGCATCAAGTGTTTCACAATTGTCCCAAAACGATTTGAATGACTTTATGGAACAATCGTATAATCCTTCATCCATCTTGATGATTTCGGCCGGAGACATTCATCCTCAGCTGCTGACTCAAATCATTGCTCGTTATTTTGAAGATATGCCTATAATTAATAGATCCAGACAACAAAATTCGCCTGCAGTTTTGCCAGTATTCCATTTGCAACAACTAAAACCTAACCATGAGGCCTATTACATCATGGGAATTCGCACCGTCGAAGCTAGTCATCCTCATTACTTTGCCCTCAATCTTCTCAATAACATATTGGGAGGCAATTCCATGACATCACGCCTCAATCTTTCACTACGCGAAAAACATGGACTTACTTACAATATAGAATCCAATTACACTTCTTATTCCGATGCTGGCTATCTGTATGTTTATTTCCAAACCTCTCCTGAAAATATTTCATCTGCTACAAAACTCATTCAAAAAGAATTGAAAACATTGAGCAGTAAAAAATTAGGATATTTACAATTATCGCAGGCTAAGCGGCAATATTTGGGTCAGACGGCTATAGCCTGGGATATTCATCAAAATAGAATCCTCAACATGGGCAGACAAATGCTTTCTCAAGGCAGGATTTATGATCCACACGATATTTCACTCATTATTGATCAAATTACAGCCGAGCAACTTCAGGAGATTGCTATAGAATATCTTGATTACGCCAATTTTAGTACATTAATGTTTTATCCCGATTTGTAATATGGAGGGTGATTTTACTTTTTTAAACGAAATAGAAACTTATTGTCAGGAGCATTCTGATCCTGAATCGCCGCTACTGGATGAAATTGCCAAATATACATGGACAACCCAGGCTTATCCTCACATGATTTCGAGTTATTTGCAAGGGCGTTTGCTCAGTTTTATCTGTCGCATACATAAACCAGGTTGCATTCTCGAAATTGGTCCATTTACCGGATATTCTACACTTTGCCTCGCTGAAGGTCTTCAACCCGAGGGCGTATTGGTTACTATAGAAAAAAATCTGGAACTCGAAGAAAAATTGAATGAATTCTTCTCAAAATCAGCTTATTCCAAACAAATAAAACTTCTCATGGGTGATGCACTTCAAATAATTCCTCGTTTGCAATTATCGCCCGATCTTATTTTTATTGATGCCGACAAGGAAGAATATCCACAGTATCTTGAGATTTGTCTGCCTATGATGAAACAGGGCTCACTACTTATAGCCGATAATGTTCTTTGGGGCGAAAAAGTCGTTCATGACACCTCAAAACTCGATAAAGAAACTAAAGGAATTATTCAATTCAATGAGGAGATGGCCAAAAAAACTGAACTTTCTGTATTGATGCTTCCATTGAGAGATGGCATTACACTAGCCATCAAAAAATAATTTTCCTTGTTCTAAACAAAAGATTTCTTTCCAAAACTCTTTGTTCAATCAGCCAACTGGAATTTCTTGTGTGAAATTTTTCTATTTTCTTCTATTTGGGTGAACTCTTTCCACTTCTGCATTGTTTATTTAGAAGAATTCTTAATAAAAGGAAGAATATCATGAATACACTAACAAAGGATTTAATTTTTCCGCAATTGGGGATGGAGTATAATGCTCTTGAACCATACATCGACCGTATGACCATGGAAATACACTATACCAAGCATCATCGTGCCTATTATGATAATTTGATGAATGCCGTAAAGGCCAGCGAAATGGAGAATATGAGCTTCATTGAATTGTTGAATCATATCAGCAAATACCCCATGGTTGTGCGCAATAATGGTGGAGGACATTTCAACCACAGTATGTTTTGGAAACTTCTTTCGGGTAAAGGTGGAGGAGAGCCTCAAGGAGAACTTCGTGAAGCTATTCTCAAGAAATTCAATTCTTTCGATGAGTTTAAAAGCACTTTCAGTGATGCTGCCAAAAACCGTTTTGGCAGTGGTTGGGCATGGCTTAGCGTCAATTACGACGGAAGCCTTTTGGTTGCTTCAACTCCCAATCAAGATAATCCACTGATGGATTTAGCCGAATGTCATGGCTTACCCATTTTGGGTCTCGATGTTTGGGAACACGCTTATTATCTGAAATACCAGAACCGTCGCCCTGATTATATTGCCGCATTTTGGAATATCATTAATTGGAAAGTAGTAGAAGAAAATTACCGTAATGCTCTTTCTACAATCAGATAGATTGATTTTTGAATGTTTTTTGGATTTTGGTGATTGATTCTTTTTAAGAAAGGGCCTGTCGGGAGATAGTCCCTTTCTTCTTTTTAGTAAATTCGTTCATATTTTTCAATACGCTAAACAAGTTCATTGAATATTAATAATATTTGTATTTTGTTTAGATGCCTTTCTTACTATCTTATCGTGGGATTTATTCTTTTATCACAGATGCCGAAACTTGTCTAATTTTGCAAATAACTCTTAATTACTTGAAATGGATAAAATTTATATTGAAACAACAGATAAGGGACAAGAAAAACTAAGGCAACTTGTTTGAATACAAGTTGGAATTGCACATTAATCAATCAGTTGAATCTAATTATAGCTATGCCTAACGATAAAAATGAAATTTTAAATGAGATAACGAATTCCGATTATAAATACGGTTTTGTTACTGATATAGAGACTGAATTTGCTCCTAAAGGTTTGTCAGAGTATATTATTCGATATATTTCTCAAAAAAAGGAAGAGCCTGAATTTTTACTCGATTTCAGGTTGAAGGCTTACCATAAGTGGAAAGAGATGAAGCATCCTCGTTGGGCGCATTTAACAATACCTGCTATCGATTATCAAGATATTATTTATTATGCGGCTCCCAAGGTAAAGAAAGGTACTTCTTCACTCAAAGAAGTCGACCCTGAATTACTTAAGACTTTCGAAAAGCTTGGTATTCCGCTCGAAGAGCAGAAACGCCTCACTGGAGTTGCTGTAGATGCTGTAATGGATAGCATATCGGTTAAAACCACTTTTCAGGAAACTCTAAATAAATTGGGAATTATTTTTTGTTCGATGAGTGAAGCCATCAAACATCATCCCGATTTAGTAAAATTATATTTAGGGAGCGTTGTACCCTATGCTGATAACTTTTATGCGGCTTTAAATTCGGCCGTGTTTTCCGATGGTTCTTTCGTATATATTCCTAAAGGAGTACGCTGCCCGGTTGAACTTTCGACTTATTTTAGAATCAATGCCGCAAAGACGGGTCAATTCGAGCGCACACTCATAGTAGCCGACGAGGGTGCCTATGTTAGCTATATGGAAGGATGCACGGCTCCTATGCGAGACGAAAACCAGCTTCATGCTGCCGTTGTCGAAATCGTGGCCTTAAAAGACGCAGAAGTAAAATATTCTACGGTTCAAAACTGGTATCCCGGAGATAAGAATGGCAAGGGTGGTATTTTTAATTTCGTAACTAAACGTGGCCTCTGTAAAGGAAGTTACTCCAAGATTTCTTGGACTCAAGTTGAGACTGGTTCTGCCATTACCTGGAAGTATCCAAGTTGTATCCTTCAGGGTGATAATTCGAGAGGTGAGTTTTATTCTGTGGCAGTTACAAATCATTATCAACAGGCCGATACAGGAACCAAAATGATCCATTTGGGTCGAAATACATCGAGCACCATTATTAGTAAAGGAATATCGGCTGGTTTCAGCAACAATAGTTACCGTGGGCTGGTGAGAGTTGCTAAGAAAGCCGAAAATTCACGAAATTATAGCCAATGCGATTCATTACTTCTTGGCGATAAATGTGGAGCACATACTTTCCCCTATATTCAGGTCGAAAATAAATCTTCTATTGTAGAACACGAGGCTACTACTTCGAAGATATCTGACGATCAGTTGTTTTATTGCAAGCAAAGAGGGATAGACACAGAATCGGCCATAGGATTGATAGTGAATGGTTATGCCAGAGAGGTCTTAAAACAATTGCCCATGGAGTTTGCTGTCGAGGCTCAGAAATTGCTTTCTATTAGCCTCGAAGGAAGCGTTGGTTGATTTTTTTAGGAAATATTTTAAACTTTATATTCATCGAAAAAATTATAAAAAATTATATGTTATTGCAGATTAAAAATCTTCATGTAGCCATCGAGGGAAAAGAAATTATAAAAGGGATTGACTTAATAGTTAACGAAGGTGAGGTGCATGCCATCATGGGTCCCAATGGAACTGGGAAAAGTACCTTGGCTTCTGTGATTGCGGGTAGAGAAGACTATGAAGTCACTGAGGGAGAAATTATTTATAAGGGCAAGAATCTTCTCGAAATGCCTATAGAACAGCGGGCTCGCGAAGGCATTTTCCTGAGTTTTCAATATCCTGTCGAAATTCCTGGAGTTAGTATGGCCAATTTTATGCGGACAGCCCTCAATGACATACGCAGATATAAAGGCCTCGAACCCTTGAGTGGATCAGAATTTCTGCTGAAAATGGAAGAAAAGAAACAATTGGTGGAGATTCAATCTCAACTTACCAATCGTAGTGTGAATGAAGGATTTAGCGGAGGAGAGAAAAAAAAGAATGAAATCTTCCAAATGGCTATGCTCGAACCTACCTTAGCCATTCTCGACGAAACCGACTCAGGTCTCGATATTGATGCTCTGCGCATAGTTGCCAATGGAGTTAATAAATTGCGCCGCCCCGATAATGCCTTTATTGTAATTACTCATTATCAACGTCTTCTCGAATATGTCACACCTGATTTTGTCCATGTGCTATTCGACGGAAGAATCGTGAAATCTGGGAAAAAAGAACTTGCTCTCGAACTCGAAGAAAAAGGCTATGAATGGATAAAAAAAGAAGTAAGTGCTTTGTAATTTTCAAATGAGGATTCTATGGAAATTTTAAATCAATCTTTCATCGATACTTCTTCTTGGGAAGAAATATTTTCTCAGCATCGTTCAATCATAACTCAATACGATACTCCGTGGATTACGCAAATGCGCTTGGATGCTCTTGAAAAATTCTCGTCCTTGGGCATACCCGATCAAAGCCATGAACGTTGGAAAAATACAGATATACGTAAGTTACTCACTAAGGGATGGACTTTTCAGTTTAAGCCTCCCGAAAAACCTGTCAAAGTAGAAGATTTCTTCTTATGTGAAGTTCAAGGATTTGATACCTTACTGATTACACTTTTTAATGGATGGTACACTTATAAGAACGCTCCTTTACGAATACTTCCCGATGGGACAGTTATTGGTAGTTTACGTGCTGCCTTGGTCGAAGCTCCCGAAATAATCGAGAATTATCTTGGTCAGAAGGCCGATTTTAGTCAAAATGCTTTTGCCTCCTTATGCGCTGCTTTTGCTTCGGAAGGTTTCTTTATATATGTGCCGGATGGCGTTCAGCTGCAAAAACCTATTCAAATGGTTAATGTGGTGAATTACTCGGAACCTTTGCTAATGCAAACCCGCAATTTAATTATCGCCGGAAAAGGAAGTAGCCTTCAATTACTTCACTGCGACGATTCCAATAACAATGAAGCAGCTTTTACCAATTCGCTTACCGAGATTTATGTAGGAGAAGGAGCTACTGTAGATTATTACAAACTGCAAAACATCAATGATCATAGCGTGATCGAGCATAATGCCTACATCTATCAGGAAAAACAAAGTCTCTGCAATACCTATAGCATCAATTTACACGGAGGTTTGATTCGTAATGAAACATACAATTATTTGGCAGGACGTCATTCTGAGGGTAATCATTTTGGACTTTATTTAATGGACAAAAATCAGCAAGCCGATAATCTGATATTTGTTGATATTGCAGCTACCGATTGTATGAGTTATGCACTTTTTAAGGGTGTGCTCGACGACTATGCCCATGGTGTTTTTAATGGCCATATACTGGTAAGAAAAGACAGCCAGCATACTCAGGCTTATCAAAGTAACAGAAATATTCTACTCACCGATAAAGCCTTAGTCAATACAAAACCATTTCTCGAAATTTATGCCGATGATGTAAAATGCAGCCATGGAGCTACGGTTGGGCAGCTCGATAAGGATGCCATGTTTTATCTGCGTTCCAAGGGTATCGATCAGGATAATGCGCGTTTATTACTGATGTATGCATTTGCTGCAGAGGTTCTTAATCGTATTAATATCCCTGCTTTAAAAGACCGCCTCGACGACTTGGTTAAAAAACGTCTCAGGGGTGAGCTGTCTATCTGCGATCAATGTGTATTGCATTGTAAATCACCCGAAAAACCTGTAGTTTTCGATATTGATCTGAGCAAGATATAAATTTGCATAAATTCTTTAGACGTGAAATTAGATGTTGATGCTCTCAGAAATGATTTTCCTATACTTCAACAAAGAGTGTATGGCAAACCCTTGATTTATCTCGATAATGCTGCTACTACGCAAAAACCTCGGGAGGTTATTCAAGCCATTACAAATTTTTATGAACAACTCAACAGCAATGTTCATCGAGGCAATCATTATTTAAGCGCTAAAGCCACAGATACCATGGAGCAAGCTCGAAATGACATCGCTTCGTTTATTCATGCGCCTAATTCTGAAGAAATCATTTTTACACATGGTACTACCGAGTCGATTAACTTGGTTGCTTATGGATTTGCTAAATCATTGCTTCAACCAGATGATGAAATTATCATTTCGGCTCTCGAACATCATTCCAACCTTGTACCTTGGCAACAGGTGTGCCTGCAAAAAGGAGCACATCTAAAAGTTATTCCTCTCGACGATACTGGCCAAATTCGTTTCGATGCATTTCAAAATCTAATAAGCGACCGGACCCGTCTCATTGCTTTAGCCCATGTTTCTAATGTTTTGGGAACCATCTTGCCTATTGAGAAAGTCATTAAAATAGCTCATCAAAATGGGATTCCTGTGTTGATTGATGGAGCACAGGCCGTTCAGCATCTTCCTGTGGATGTGAGCCAACTCGATTGTGACTTTTATGCCTTCTCTGGCCATAAGATCTATGGTCCTATGGGAATTGGGATTCTTTACGCCAAATCATCATGGCTTCAGAAATTACCACCCTTTCAATTTGGAGGCGAAATGATTGATATCGTTAGTTTCGAAAAAACTATCTTTAGCGATATTCCTTTTAAATTCGAAGCTGGAACCCCTAATGCTGAAGGCGTCATTGGACTGGCTGCCGCACTGAACTATCTTAACCGGATCGGCCTCGATAACATTTTTGATTATGAAAACGAACTTTTTCATTATGCATTGAATGTCCTCAGTCAAATCAATGGTGTTCATATCGTCGGAAATGCCCAAAAGCGTTGTTCGGTTATTTCGTTTTTAATAGACCATATACATCCATACGATTCCGGAACATTGCTTGACCAGTTTGGTATAGCCGTCCGCTCGGGTAATCATTGCGCTCAGCCTTTAATGAATGTTTTAGATGTACCAGGAACTGTAAGAGCCTCATTATCATTTTATAATACCCGAGAAGAAATAGATGCATTAGCCTCAGCCATAGAAAAAGTAAAAAATTTTTTTTTGTAAAAGATGTTGATTATGCAAAGTATTCAAGAAAAGGCCGACCAGATTGTGAAAGAACTCAATCAATTCGACGATTGGTTAGATAAATATCAATATATAATTGATAAGGGGAAAGAATTGCCTACCGCTGGGCTCGAAATTAAAATCGACGAAAATTTGATCTCAGGATGCCAGTCGAAAGTTTGGCTGACTTCGGAATATCGTGATGGGCGAGTTTATTTTAAAGGCGAGAGCGATGCTTTGATTACGCGTGGTCTCGTAAGTATGGTTATACAAGTTTATTCTGGCTGTACACCTGATGAAATTCTATCATTCGAACCCAAATTCATCGAACAAGCAGGTTTGAGTCAGCATCTTAGCCCTACACGCAATAATGGTCTTCTATCGATGATTAAACAAATTAAGCTTTATGCTTTAGCATGGAAAATTAGGAATAACCCTTCAACTTTAAAAAAATGAGCAATCCAATCGAAAAAAGTAAGCTCACAGAAGAAATTATCAAAGAGCTGAAAATATTGTATGATCCCGAAATACCCATCAACATTTACGATTTGGGCCTTATCTATGAGATCAAGATTGACGACGATAATAATGTATACATTTTGATGTCGCTTACGGCTCCAAATTGTCCTGTAGCAGAATCCTTGCCAGCGGATGTAAATAATGCAGTTGAAAATATAGATGGCGTAAAAAGTTGTCAGGTAGAAGTCACTTTCGATCCACCCTGGGATCAAAGCATGATAAGCGACGCTGCCTTACTCGAACTCGGACTCTTATAAAACTACCCTGACCCACTTCTCCGTTTTTATTTTTTTAAGTATTTTGAGGGAGAGGATTATAATTTTGCAATTTTAATATTTTTGAGATTTTTAAGATGAAATATAGTTTTGGACCACATTTGGAAAATGTAAATTCACCCGAAGAATTACGTCAACTTTCGGAAGAAGAATTACCAGCCTTATGTCAGGAGATTAGGGATTATATCATAGAAGTCATGTCATCCAATCCAGGCCATCTGGCGGCAAGTCTTGGTGCTGTTGAGCTAGCTGTGGCCCTTCATTACGTCTTTAATACACCTGTAGATAAATTAGTATGGGATGTAGGGCATCAGGCTTATGCACATAAAATTATAACCAGTCGTAGAGATAGATTTCCTACAAATAGGACCTATGGCGGAATTAGTGGATTCCCACGTATGGAAGAGAGTGAATTTGATGCTTTTGGAACAGGGCATTCCTCCACTAGTGTCTCGGCTGCCCTTGGAATGGCTATAGCAGCGAGACTACAAGGAGACAACCAGCGTCAACATATAGCTGTAATCGGCGATGGAGCCATGACAGCAGGTATGGCTTTTGAAGCCATGAATCATGCCGGAAGTACTAAGGCCAACATCTTGATCATCCTTAATGATAATGGAATCGCTATCGACAAAAATACAGGCTCCCTCAAAGAATATCTCGCCCAGTTTACGGCCTCAAAAGCTTATAATAGGCTCAGAGATAAAATATGGAATGTCTTGGGAGGAAACAGCAAATATGGAGTTAATACGCGTCAAATCGTTAAACAGCTTGGCAATGCTCTAAAATCTTCACTCTTAAATCGTAGCAATTTATTTGAGGCAATGGGATTTAGATATTTTGGCCCCGTGGATGGGCATGATGTTGTAAAACTCTCGCATTTATTGCGTGATTTAAAGAATATTCCCGGTCCAAAATTGCTTCATGTGATTACGAAAAAAGGCAAAGGACTCGAAAAGGCAGAATTAGACCCAATAACCTATCATTCACCTGGACCATTCAATAAGGAGACTGGAGAACTCGATGAAAAAACCTGTGAAGAAATACTACCACCTAAATATCAAAATGTATTTGGAAAAACTATTATAGAGTTGGCACGTAACAATCCTCGAATTGTTGGAATTACTCCTGCCATGGCTACTGGATGTTCCCTTAACATGATGATGAAAGTTATGCCTGAAAGAGCCTTCGATGTGGGTATAGCTGAACAACATGCCGTTACATTTTCGGCAGGCTTAGCAGCTTCTGGCATGATTCCTTTTTGCAATATTTACTCCTCATTTATGCAAAGAGCCTACGATCAAGCCATTCATGATGTTTGCCTGCAAAAACTCCATGTTATTTTTTGTCTCGACCGGGCAGGTATTGTGGGTGAAGATGGCGCAACTCATCACGGAGCTTTCGATTTGGCATACTTTCGTGCTATTCCTAACATAATAGTTGCTGCTCCTCTTAATGAAAAGGAATTGCGTAACATGATGTACACTGCACAACTCGATGGCATGGGTCCTTTTTCCATTAGATATCCTCGTGGTCGTGGGGTTTTAACCCAATGGCGAACTCCTTTCGAAGCTATTCCTATTGGTAAAGGCCAAAAATTGAGAGAAGGTTCTCAACTGGCCATTCTATCCATCGGCCATATCGGCAATGTAGCTTCCACTGCTATCGAATCACTTCAAAACGAAGGCATTGATTGTGCCCATTACAATATGCGTTTTTTAAAGCCTATCGACGAGGACTTATTGCATGAAGTTTTCAATAGATTTGATAAAATTATTACCATAGAAGACGGCACCATTATCGGAGGTTTAGGCAGTGCTGTTTCAGAATTTATGAATTATAATGGATATAAGGTCAAAATAAGACGGCTGGGCATCCCTGATCGATTTGTAGGTCATGGAACTATTGAACAATTACAAAAAGAATGTGGCTACGACAAAGCAGGAATAATGAAAGCCGTTAGAGAGTTGCTGGGATACTCGTAATTAAAAACAAAGAACATTCCGCTATTTTATTGTTCGACCCAACGATGTTTGGGCTAGATGCATGAATTCCATCGAAAATATCATGATACATTTCTTTGCTAAATTTTTTGGGTTGTTTAATTGGCCACTAGCAAATTTTGGGTCATGATAAATAGATCTCTATTCAGCAGGCAAAGCTGATAGTGCATTTTGTCCTTTTAATCAAAAAGTTTATGTGGTTTTACGGCTTTTAATAAGGATTTCGAGGATTTTAATAGCAGCCTCGCTAACCACTGTACCTGGGCCGAATATAGCTACCACACCGGCTTTGTATAAAAATTCATAATCTTGAGGTGGAATAACTCCGCCTACAATTACTAAGATGTCGTCGCGTCCGAGATTTTTGAGTTCTTCGATGACTTGAGGGACGAGGGTTTTGTGGCCTGCAGCCAAGGAAGAAACTCCGAGGATATGTACATCATTTTCGACGGCTTGTCGGGCAGCTTCTGCTGGGGTTTGAAACAAAGGGCCTATATCCACGTCAAAGCCGATATCGGCATAGCCTGTAGCTACTACTTTGGCTCCACGGTCATGACCGTCCTGTCCCATTTTGGCAATCATTATGCGAGGCCTGCGTCCCTCGAGTCGGGCAAATTCATCAGCCATTTCGCAAGCCTTGCGGAAATTGTCGTCGTCTTTCGATTCTAATGAATAAACTCCTGATATACTTTTAGTCACGGCTTCATATCTCCCAAATATTTTTTCACATGCATAAGAAATTTCTCCTAGGGTAGCTCTTGCTTTGGCAGCTTCAACGGCCAGCTCCAGAAGATTGCCCTCACCTGTAGCACAAGCTTCAATAATCGCATCCAATGCCTTCTTGACGGCTTCGTTGTCTCTGTTGGCCTTTAGTTCGTTCAAACGTCTGATTTGAGCTTCCCTCACAGCAGTATTATCAACTTCGAGAACTTCTATAGGTTCTTCTTTTTCTAATCTGTATTTATTTACTCCTACTATGATATCTTTATTAGCGTCTATTCTGGCTTGTTTGCGGGCGGCAGCTTCTTCTATTCTTAATTTTGGAAGGCCGGTTTCTATGGCTTTTGCCATTCCTCCTAGGTCTTCTACCTCCTGAATGAGCTTCCATGCTCTATGCGCAAGATAATGAGTCAATGATTCCACATAATAAGAGCCTGCCCATGGATCGACCGTACGACATATCTGTGTTTCTTCCTGAAGATAAATCTGGGTATTGCGAGCAATGCGGGCGCTAAAATCGGTGGGTAAGGCAATGGCTTCATCCAAAGCATTGGTGTGAAGACTCTGTGTGTGTCCTAAAGCTGCAGCCATGGCTTCTATGCAAGTACGTGCCACATTATTGTAAGGATCCTGAGCCGTTAAACTCCAGCCCGAAGTTTGTGAATGTGTACGTAAAGCCATAGATTTGGGATTTTTTGGATTGAATTGTTTCACGATTTTGGCCCATAGCATACGAGCAGCACGCATTTTGGCAATCTCCATAAAATGGTTCATTCCTATACCCCAGAAAAACGAAAGACGGGGTGCAAAATCATCGATCTGAAGACCAGCATGAATTCCAGTTCGCAGATATTCCAAACCATCAGCCAGCGTATAAGCCAGCTCGAGGTCGGCAGTAGCACCGGCTTCTTGCATGTGATATCCCGAAATGCTGATGCAGTTGAATTTTGGCATATACTGCGAAGTGTAACGGAAGATATCTCCTATAATGCGCATGGAAGGTTGAGGAGGATAGATATAAGTATTGCGCACCATGAATTCCTTGAGAATATCGTTTTGTATGGTGCCCGAAAGTTGCTCCAGTTTGACACCCTGTTCCAGCCCGGCTACAATATAAAAAGCCATGATGGGTAGTACGGCTCCATTCATAGTCATCGACACCGACATCTGGTCGAGTGGTATCTGATCGAACAAAATTTTCATATCGAGTATGGAATCTACAGCCACACCTGCTTTCCCGACATCTCCAATTACTCTTGGATGGTCGGAGTCGTAGCCTCTATGTGTAGCCAGATCGAAAGCAATGGAAAGTCCCTTTTGGCCAGCAGCCAAATTGCGACGATAAAAAGCATTCGATTCTTCTGCAGTGGAATATCCTGCATACTGCCGAATAGTCCATGGATGCATTACATACATCGTACTGTATGGCCCACGAAGAAAAGGAGGAATACCAGCTGCATAATGCAAATGTTCCATATTAGCCAGGTCTTCGGCTGTGTAAACCGATTTCACTCGAATGTGCTCGGGAGTTTCCCACGTTGGTATCTCTGCTGGAGCAGCTGCTTCCGTAAACTGCTCTATCGCAAATGCTGAAATGTCTTCAAAATTTGGTTTCATCTTTTAGTTCCTTTTTCAATCGAATTTGCCGAAAATTTCTATATATAACATTTTTATTCTTTTTTATATTCAATTTTAGTATAAGGTGTTAAATGAATTCCTTTACTACTTTTTAATACAATTTTTGTTTTCCATGTTGCATTAAAATATAATTCATTATCACAACTATAATCGAATGGATTTTGAAAACTTAATAATTTGCCATTATTACTCCAATAAATTTTATCTAAACTAACTAATTTACTTACAGTTGAATCTGTCCTTATAATTACATAGGCATCAAGTTGTGTGTCCTCACTCATTTCTTCAGAAAATGATAAAGTAATTTTGTCAAATGTTATATTTGTATTAATAACATAGGGTAATGATAAATCATCTTGAATATTTTGACACCACTCGAGTAATTTAGGATACAAATCAATTATCCGCTCTGTTTCCTGCTTTGTATCGTATAAATTTTTAAGTTGTGACCCAAACAAAGTACTTGCAAAAAATTTCCTGCTTTCATTTTGTAAATGCCAATTTCTAACTATATCATCAGCTTCTTGAGGAAAATATTTATATACAAACAGATCATAAATAGCCCACGTCATATATTCATTAAAGGTAGCGTTAGTATAATTTTCATAGCCACTTCCTAGATCCCATTTCTGAGGGTTAAAAGACTTATTACAAATCAGTTTAAATTTTTCAGTAGTTGGATTTACGAATTCGTGATCAATTTCAGTAAAGAGCATATGCAATTCTTTGGCAATGTCGTATTGAGACGCTTGTCTATTTTTATCGAGGTCAAAAATATATGTAGGTAATGTAATAAAACTTGTAGGAATATTATCAATGGATACCTGGCAATTCATTCGATTTACCAAAGGGGAGATTACAATAGTGAAACCGTTAACCTTTTCAATTTTAAATTCTTCTTTCAAGAATTGCAATATTTCGGGAACCATCTGAGATTTTTGATATGTAGCAATAATATGATCGTAATATGAACTATGATTATTGTAAAATTCTCGAAAACCCGAAACCTTTATAAAATCATTAATTAAGTCTATATTTTCTTCAAATTCATTAATTCCTTTAATAGTATAAAAGTCTTTAGTTTTTCTTAAAGTTCCGGATGAATCAAATTCATATCCATAGGAATCGGTACGAAAGCTTAAATATTTATCCCAGCTTTCCCTAGAATAATTTACTTTTGAAATAAGTGGATGATTCGAATATTTATCGAAATATGCAATTACGTCTTGGTAGTAAATGGTATTTTTATAAACTTCCCAAGGGTCAGTTTTTCCATAGGGTGTAATTGCTAAAATTATGTTTGCAAGTTCATAACTTTCATTTGTATGAATTTTTATTTGTCCATATAATGTATTATCTAAAACAAATAAAGTAAAAAAGAAAAATATTTTCTGAAGATTTATTTTATTAAATAATTGATTTATCATTCATTGCTGGATTATAAGCGTTTATATCTCAATTTACAATATAATAAATATTCCTATGTATTCAAATATAATTTCTTGTTTTGATAAAAAAATTATACTTTATCATTAAGGGATAATGTGCAAGTCTTTTTGATATTGGCGAAGGGTATCGAGCAGTTGTGAACGGATATGGATAAAACGTGTCAGTCCCAAGGCCTTCAGTTCTTCTGCAGAGGGTGGATTTCCGGCTACCACGATCATGGCTTCATCTTTTAATTCTTGGTAGATAGCAGGAGCATATTGTATATATTCGTCGTCGGATGAGCATATGACTACAATTTCGGCTTTGCTTTCGCGGGCTGCTCGAATGCCATCCTCAATGCTCGATACCGGACTGCCCGTTATGATTTGAAAGCCGGCACATCCGAAGAAATTGCTTGAGAATTGGGCTCTTGCCTGCCGCATGGCCACATTCCCGATATTTAAAAGAAATACTGCCGGACGTTTATGATTTTTGGAATAGAGATCAGTTCTGTATCTTAATTCTTCCATGGGCATACTGCCACGGTAAGGGATAAGAGGTTGAATAGCATAAGCCGAAGTTGGAGTCTGAGGTTTTGTATAGATAGAGGGATCAAGCTCTTTATTGATATATTCGTTAAGGTCAGGATATTGGTTTGTGCCAACTAAGGTTTCTTTCCTCGAGGCGATGGCAGCTTCGCGTTTGAGGGCATTTCCCGAGATCATATCCTGAAGTATTTCAGTTTTAAGGGCTCGATAATATCCTCCTTGATTTTCGATTTCGACGAAAAGCCTCCAGGCTTCACGAGCTATATTATGGGTAAGATTTTCGATGTAATAAGCCCCTGCAGATGGGTCGGCAATTTTGTCGAAGCCGGCTTCTTCTTTCAGAATCAATTGCTGATTGCGTGCGATACGTTCGCTGAATTCCGTGGTTTTACCTGCAGGAAAATCGAAAGGCAAAACCTCGAGAGAATCGGTTCCTCCTAAAGTTGCTGCCATGGCTTCAGTTGTCGTACGTAATAGGTTTACATGAGGATCGTAAAGTGTTTTGTTATAAGCCGAAGTAACGCAATGTATATTCATCTTGCTTGCCTCCATGTCGTCGGGTCGAAATTCTTTTAAGATTTTTGCCCATAATAAGCGTGCGGCTCGCAGCTTGGCTATTTCGAAAAAATAATTCGATCCAATAGAGAAAATAAAACGCATCTTCTTCGAGATGTCAGAAATATTCAATCCCAAATCTGTCAAACGATGAAGATATTCTACAGCGGCCGATAAGCTGAAGGCGAGTTCCTGAACAATACTGCTTCCTGAATTTCCAAATAGATAACCAGATACCGTAAGAGATTTTATATGAGGGAAATCTCGAGTGGCTTCGATAATATGTCGGGCTTTTTCGAAAAGACTGATTTCATCTTCATTAATCGGATAGTTCCCATTCAATAAAACATAAGCCAGAGGGTCAAAACTAAGAGAACCTTCTAAATCTTCGAATGATAAATTATTATTTCGAGCATATCTCGATAAAAATTCCGCAATCCGAGGTGTCTGAAGCCCTGCCTCTAAATTTATTTCTATCCCTTTTTGCCAGGTTTGCATCATTAACTTTTCAAACTCGGGATATTCCATCAAAAATTCTTCGGCTATGCAGAAACCAATAGAATTGACCCCCTTTTGAATGATAGTCTTCGCTTTTTGCAGTGAGCTCTCAAAGTTGTTTCTATCCACCGAAATGTCTTGACGAATTTTCCATGTATTATCGAATTTTCTATTGCCTCGTACATAAGGGAAAATACCGGGTAATGAATGTATGAAAGGAATTCCCTCGAGGTCTTCCTCTCTGTAATAAGGCATTACTTTAAACCCTTCAGGGCTTTGCCAAACGAGTTTCTTTTCGTAATCGGCTCCTTTAAGATCTTTTCTTATAGCTTCTTCCCATTCTTCAGTACTTACAGGCTTGAATTCTTCGAAAAGCCTGTCGGTGTTGCTGTCTTTTTCTGCCATTTCGATTTATGATTAATTTGTTTTGATTACGATGATGATGCATTTTTATTATTGAGCAAGGCATTCGGATACAAGATTGTTAACATAAATAAGAAAACTATAAGCCATTATGATCCGAACCTTTAAAATGAAAGGCAAAGTTATGGCTTTTAATTATTATAAAGTTAGATTATTTTCATATTGCGTGCTAAACAATATTAAAATCAGGTTGTTGGCAAGATGAACTTAAGTGAGATTCCATTTTGACAGAGGTATTCATTAATAAGCATTCAGAAGATATTGCGAATGATTTAGCAGAATTATTAGATCAGAATTGTGAAGCTTCAGTAAGAAAGTTGAAATGACAAGCAGAGGCGTGAATATTCTTCTTTGTTTAATATTAGGCAAATAGAAAAAGTAATAGCAAGAGTTTTGCCTTTATTGCATTCGACATTAGGTGGGTCTATTAGAGATGAGAAACAAAGCATTCCTTTATCGGCTTACTTGATTTGGCGAAGGCGCTGAATTTCATTCTTTATCAATCGAGTCTGAACGGTCCTATCAATTGGCTAGCCATATAAATGATTGATTATAACCTTTTGCCCTTTAATAGGCTCATTTATTGCAAAGGTCTTCTGCCGTTAAACTCTTATCTTTTGCTTGGAGGTTGATATATGCTGAAGTTGCAGGTGCCATGGGTTCGGGTCGATTTGTTATACCCCAAAAGCTCATAGAATTAGGTTTCAAATGTTTGTATAGTTATATAAAGTCTTGCCTTAAGCATGCTTTGACCCGATACTGAAAAAATGGTTTGCAAGCCATCCTTTTATAAATTTTAAAGTTTTATGACTATAATCTCCTCATATCATTGCATCACTGCCCCAATAAATTTGGCAATTTTTGATAAAGTTAAAATGTTTTCAATGGAAAATCGTTTTAAAAAAAGTTACGATATTTCATTTGGGTTGTATTCGAGTAATCCCTAAGGGATATTTTTGGTTGATCAAATTTATAAGTAATTCGTAATCTGCATTTTGAGTCACAAAATCGAGATGATTGGTATCGATTATTAAAATTCTCAAGTTTTTTTGCTGTTTTATAAATTCGAAATAACTGTCCTGAATGGACTGAAGATAATCGGCTGAAATGTTTTGTTCGAATTGACGAGCACGTTTACGGATATTGGCCATTAAGTGTTCGACGTCAAGATAGAGATACACCATTAATTCTGGAGAAGGAAGTTGAGTAACCATGAGGTGGAAGAGTTTCGAGAACAGTTGAAATTCATCAGCCTGTAAGGTTTTTCGGGCAAAAATTATAGACTTTTGGATATGATAATCAGAAATGATGTAAGGATGAAAAACATCCATGGTTACGGCATGAGTTTTCATTTGCTGGAATCGGTCAGCCAAAAAGGAGAGCTCGAGAGGAAAAGCATAACGTAAAGGATCGGAATAGAACTTTGGTAAAAATGAATTTTCTTCGAATTGTTCGAGAATCAACTTAGCATTGAATTCTTCGGATAAAGCCTGAGCTAATGAAGTTTTTCCGGCTCCAATACACCCTTCTATAGTTATATAGTTGTAAACCAGAGTTTTCATAATGAATAAAATCTATGAACAGAATAGGTGAAAATTAAGAAGTTTTTAGAATAAATCGGCAGCCCGAGCGTAAAATTCAACTGTTTCCCTATCTTGGCAAATTTCAAGTAATTGATGAATAGATTTTTGCAGCTTTGGATGAATGAATTGGGGTAATATTTCTTCGAGAGGAATCAACACAAATTTTCTTTTTTCTATGAGTGGATGGGGCACTATTAACTTTTCATTCTCTATGATTATATCTCCATAAAAAAGAATATCAAGGTCCATGGTGCGAGAAACATAACCCTTGCCTTGTCGCTGCCTACCCAATAATATCTCAATTTCTTGGCACTTTTCGAGTAGGCGTTCTACAGTCAATGTTGTTTCAAAAGCAAGCACACAATTCAAAAATAAGTCGTTGGAGCTAAAACCCCAAGGCGAGGTTTGGTAAACAGATGAAATCAAAAAAGATGATTCTGTTTGCTTGGGCAACAGCGAAATTGCTTTTCGTAACTGAGCCATTCTGTCGCCTATATTGCTGCCTAAAGATAATACTGCCTGTTCCATTAATTTTTGTTTTGGCAATATTATTCATTTCTACTTTCACTCGAAAAGTTATCTTTGTAGCATCATAAATTCAAAAATTTTTCAATCATGAAACCCTTTTGGAAATATTTTTTTGCATCGGTTTTGGGAACATTTGTAACATTTCTCATCATTTTTTTGATTTTCTTTGGATTTATTGTAAGTACAATCTCGGTGGCAACTACTAAACCTGAGGTTGAAGTAAAAGACAATACTGTTTTAAAGTTCAAGATTGATAGGGATATTATCGACCGAAAATCAACCAATCCATTTTTGTCCTTTAATTGGTCGGAGATGGAACCCGCCTCTCACTATGGCTTAAATGAGTTGCTATTAAACTTGAAGAAGGCTCAACATGATCCAAAAATTAAAGGTATACTACTCGAGATTTCGATGGCGCCTTTAGGTATGGGTATCACAGAGGAATTGCGTAATGCACTCGACGAATTTAAGTCTTCTGGAAAATTCATTGTAAGTTATGGTAATGTCTATCCACAAAAAGCTTATAACCTTGCATCGGTTGCCGATCAGGTATGGCTGCATCCCGAAGGAAATGTTGAATTAAAGGGATTGATGGTGGATGCCGTATTTTTAAAGAATATGCTCGAAAAACTGGATATAGAGGCCCAGATTATACGGCATGGAAAATATAAGAGCGCAGTAGAACCTTTTATGCTCGATAAAATGAGTCCTGAAAACAGACAACAGACTTTTCAATATACTAACACAATCTGGCAAAATATTGCAAGCCAGATTGCTGCAAGTCGGAGTATTTCGCTTCAACGTCTCGATGAAATTACCGATAGCCTACTGGCTATAGATCCACAAAAAGCCTTGCATTCAAATTTAGTCGACCGCCTAGTATATCAAGATGAAATTGAGAAATTGATTGGATTAAAGTTTAACACAGACACCACGTCTAAAATAAATTATATGAATATTACGGACTATTTCAATGCCCCAGATCCCATTAAAAGGAATATTGATCGTTCTAAACGAATAGCTGTAATTTATGCGCTGGGAGAAGTAGTTGATACTAAAGGAGATGAGCAAACCATTGGAACCAAAAATATTCCCGAAGCCATTCGTAAAGCTCGTGAAGATGATAAAGTGAAAGCCGTTGTGCTTAGAGTAAATAGTCCTGGCGGGAGTGCTCTTACATCTGACATTATCTGGAGAGAAATTGAACTTACAAAAGCTATAAAACCTGTAGTAGCTTCATTTGGAGACGTGGCTGCTTCAGGTGGATATTATATAGCCTGCAATGCCAATAAAATTATTGCTTCACCCAATACTATCACAGGGTCGATTGGAGTTTTTGGCGTAATACCCAATGCACAGAAATTTTTCAATAATCGTTTAGGCCTTACTTTCGATGAAGTAAAAACCAACGATAATGCCGATTTTGCTGGGATTAACCGTCCTTTAACTTCCTACCAAAAGCAAGTTATTCTACAAGAAATCGAAAAAGTTTATTCAACCTTTGTTTCGCATGTAGCCAATGGCCGCGGTATGGCAGCCTCAATAGTAGATAGCCTTGGCCAAGGAAGAGTATGGAGCGGTGTGGATGCTAAAAAGATCGGATTTATTGATGAATTTGGTGATTTACAATATGCCATCAATGTGGCTGCACAATTGGCAAAAATTCAAAATTATAAGGTGGTTGAATATCCCGAGGCAAAAGCACCTTTAACCCAATTTATGGAGGCTTTTGAAAATGCACGTCTACAGAAAAACTTAAAAAACCAGCTTGGCCCCTATTTCCGTTATTTTTTGACATGGCAAAACCTTTCCAAAATCAAAGGCCCTATCGCTCGGCTTCCTTACGATATTTATTTCGAATGATTGATTTATTGAGCTTGTAATTACTACTTATCCATCTCCACAAAACAAAGGAATGCAATACTCCTATTCATGAATACACTCGAAGAAGAAAAGCGAACCCTTAGAAAATTGATTAAAGAACAGAAGGAAAGACTGACGCCCTCGGAAATTCAGCAATACAGTAGATGTATCTTCACAAAAATAGAAGGTTTGCCTGAGTTTTGTGAAGCCGACACAATTATGGCATATTGGGCTTTGCCCGACGAGGTGCAGACGCAGGATTTTATTCTTCATTGGTATCAGCATAAGCATATCGTTTTGCCTGTCGTAGATGGTTCTTATCTCAGGCTGAAAGAATTTACTGGAATAAACAATATGACGGTAAGCAACCATTTTGGGATTGAAGAACCCAATGCAGAAGACTTTGTCCATCCCGAAAAAATTCAAATGGTCATAGTTCCCGGCATTGCTTTCGATAAACAAAATAATCGGCTTGGACGCGGAAAGGCCTATTACGACAGATTTCTAATGTCTATTCGAACTTTTAAGATTGGCGTTTGTTTTCCTTTTCAGTTATTGCCTCATATTCCAGCCGGACCCGAGGATATAAAAATGGATATCGTGATTACCTGCTAAATTTTATACTGATTAATTTTTCGAAAGTGCCATATTAAAAGTATTACTTTATGTATACTAAAGAACAAATTCTTACTGCTTTACGCCACGTTATTGACCCCGATCTCAAAAAAGACGTGGTAACCCTTGGAATGGTTAATAACCTTCAGATTGAAGGAAATAAGGTGAAGTTTCAGTTAGTCTTAACCACTCCGGCTTGCCCATTAAAGGGAGAGTTTCAGAAAGATTGTGTAGAGGCGATTCATCAATTTGTCGATCCTATGTTGGAAGTTGAAGTAGAGATGAGTTCGAAGGTAACGAGTATGAGAAAAAAATCGGAAGAATCTTTAGCCGGAGTAAAAAATATCGTAGCCATTGCTTCAGGGAAAGGTGGAGTAGGGAAAAGCACTGTGGCAGCCAATTTGGCTGTGGCTCTGGCTCGTACAGGTGCAAGTACGGGTTTGCTCGATGCCGATATTTATGGGCCATCTCAGGTTTTGATGTTTGGCTTGAATGAGGTGCGACCGGGTGTTTCACGAATAAATGGACGCGATTTGATAGAACCCGTCGAAAAATACAACGTCAAGGTACTTTCCATTGGTTTTTTTGTCGATCCCGATAAGGCTTTAGTTTGGAGAGGGCCAATGGCTTCGGGTGCTTTGACTCAATTGTTTACCGATGCTCATTGGGGCGAGCTCGACTATCTAATCATTGATATGCCCCCTGGAACGGGTGATATCCATTTAACCCTCGTTCAACAACTATCCATAACGGGAGTAGCCGTGGTAACTACTCCACAGGAAGTAGCTCTGGCCGATGCACGTAAGGCTCTCGATATGTACACTCAAGAAAAAATCAACGTTCCTATTCTGGGTATCATCGAAAACATGTCATATTTTACACCTGCTGAATTGCCTGATAATAAGTATTTTATCTTTGGAAAAGAAGGCGGGCGAAGATTTTCAGAACAATATAAGGTACCCCTGTTAGGTGAAATTCCCCTTGTTCAATCTATCTGCGAATCGGGCGATAAGGGAAATCCTATTGCTTTAGACGAGCAATCACCCGAGGGAAAAGCCTTTGCACAGCTTGCGGCTAATATTGCAAGAGCTGTTGCTATTCGTAATGATCATCTTCCTCCTACACGCATAGTCGAAATATTTAATAAATGATGGCAATTGGTGGCTGGTTTTTGGGGAGTACTACAATATAACATCTTGATATTCAATATTTATTCTGTAATCTTGGGTTACAAAATTTTTATCAGGTTTATCAGAAAAGTAAAAAAATCGGTCTGTAAGTCAACCTGTACAGGTGATACAGAAGATTCGAGGCAGATATAAAGTAGTTAAAACCATCGATTGCGCCACCCACGCAGCACGAAATTGAAAGGCTTGAGCAATTGGCCATGGAGGTGATAGAGCGTTTGAGTGGGAATCAATTCAATCTTTTTGGTTACGAGAGTGACGATATTATTGAGCAAGCCTTTACACAGTAAGGCCCTGGTTATTTTTTCAGCGTAAGACCTTTCGCGACTGTTGAAAAACCTGTGGTAAGCAAAGCCGAACCATGGTGTGGTGAGCAAAGCCGAACCATGGTATGGTGAGCAAAGTCGAACCATGGTGTATATTAAGACCTGAAATTTTTAAGCAAAATCCTTGCATATTTAAAAATAAATTGTATGTTTGAAACCGAATAAAAGTCTAAACAACCTTATGAAACTTGACACCTCTGATTAATTAATTCATAAAAGCGGGATGGATATGATTAGCCATCCCGTTTACCATTATTTTTTTATTTAATTATCAAATTAAGATATGTACCATGAAATCCAAATTATTTGCTTTATCAGTTTTTCCACTAATATTGATATTCTTTAGTTGTAATAATGATGAAAGAGTTAAAAATGAAGATTGTAAGTATATTCCGGTCGATGTAGAACAAAAAAGAATTGATTTTAACGAATATTATCAATTATTTATCGATGATTTGGACATAGTTTCATTGGAATTGGTTCCTGGTTCTGAGATTAGATCTGTTATCAACTTCTCCATTGCGGATAATAAAATTTTTATTCAACAAGATTCTCAAGATCCTCTTCTGGTATTTTCAATGGATGGAAAGTATTTGTATTCAATTGGTAAGATTGGAAAAGGAGCAGGCGAAATAGAATTAATAAAATACTTTTTTATAGAAGATACTACTTTGTATATCCTCGGCTGGTCCTCTATTTACACCTTCGATCTTAAAGGTAATCTGTTAAATGAACAGGTTCTTTTAAAACATTTTAAAATGAATAAGCCTTTTTACCCTGCTCAGTTTTATAAGTATAATAATACCTATTTTTTTTACGATATAGGAAGAAAAACTTCACATTCCCTGTATATTTTTAATGAAGATGGGAAATATATAGGGGAAGAACTACCTATTAATTATTTTCCAATAGGATTGTTCTCAAGATTTATTGAATCTGACGACAATGTTTATTTATTGCCTCCCAATTGTCAGTATGTTATTTATAGGTTAGCTGATGAAAGTATTATTCCAGCCTATTGTTTCGACTTTGGTGCTCATGGCATTCAACCCAATGAAGACTTGCCCGCTACGCGTGATAACCCGGACGAACTCTTTGAATATTGCTATTATAAAAAGAAGGTTGACTTCATTGATACGTTCAATGATATTGGGAATTATTTATTATATGTTTTCGGTTTTATGAATAAAAAAATTTGTGGATTATATATGAAAGACAAACAGAAAAATTATTTGCTGAAATCTAATGAGATAAATTTATTTGATCCTGTTGGAAACTCTAATTTCTGTAAAACATATAATGAAAGAATAATATGTTTTGTAGATGCTTATATAATTGTTGACGCCATTGAAAAAGGAAATATTGAATGTAAATTTTTGCCTGATCAAAAGGTCAATGACATAATTCGGGTATTGAAAAATCTTAAATACACCGATAATCCTGTAATGTTCAGTATAAAAATAAAATAATAGCCAAATTAAGTCCACGACCTAAAGGTCGTGGTTAATTGAAGTGGGAGTTAGATAAGCTATAATCGATATATATCCCCTACCATTATGTCAGTTAGCAAATAGTTGTATAATTAAGACCTTTAGGTTAGATAGGAAAGTAACCCTGACCTTTAGGTCAGGGAGTAAGTAAGTAACAGAGAAAGAGGATGGGCTTTAGCCCTGAAATGGTCAGAACCGTAGATTCCCAGATGATTATCCCCAAAAACGCCTCGTAGGGGCGGGCGTATTACCATACACACTATTAATCCCGACCATCAGGCCAGATAACAAAGTACTAGTTATTAAACCTGACCTTTAGGTCAGGTTTATAAAATTATCAGGGCTAAAGCCCGATTAACATATTTATTAAGTCCACGACCTAAAGGTCGTGGTTAATTGAAGAGGGAGTTAGATAAGCTATTATCTATATATAGCCCCTACCATTATGTCAGTTAGCAAATAGTTGTATAATTAAGACCTTTAGGATAGATAGCACAAAGTAACCCTGACCTTTAGGTCAGGTTTATAAAATTATCAGGGCTAAAGCCCGATTAATATATTTATTAAGTCCACGACCTAAAGGTCGTGGTTAATTAAAGTGGGAGTTAGATAAGCTATTATCGATATATATCTCCTACCATTACGTCAGTTAGCAAATAGTTGTATAATTAAGACCTTTAGGATAGATAGCAAAAAATACCCTGACCTTTAGGTCAGGTTTATAAAATTATCAGGGCTAAAGCCCGATTAACATATTTATTAAGTCCACGACCTAAAGGTCGTGGTTAATTAAAGTGGGAGTTAGATATGCTATTATCGATATATATCTCCTACCATTATGTTAGTTAGCAAATAGTTGTATAATTAAGACCTTTAGAATAGATAGCAAGGTAACCCTGACCTTTAGGTCAGGGTATTTTCACAGTAAGGCCCAGGTTATTTTTTCAGCGTAAGACCTTTCGCGACTGTTGAAAAACCTGTGGTGAGCAAAGCCGAACCATGGTGTGGTGAGCAAAGCCGAACCATGGTGTATGTTAAAACCTGAAATTTTTAAGCAAAATCCTTGCATATTTAAAAATAATTTGTATGTTTGAAACCGAATAAAAGTCTAAACAACCTTGTGAAACTTGACACCTCTGATTAATTAATTCATAAAAGTGCGATGGATAAGATAAGCCATCCCGCTTATCATTATTTTTTTATTTAATTATCAAATTAAGATATGTACCATGAAATCCAAATTATTTGCTTTATCAGTTTTTCCTCTATTATTGATATTCTTTAGTTGTAATAATGATGTAAGAGTTAAAAATGAAGATTGTAAGTATATTCCGGTCGATGTAGAACAAAAAAGAATTGATTTTAACGAATATTATCAATTATTTATCGATGATTTGGACATAGTTTCATTGGAATTGGTTCCTGGTTCTGAGATTAGATCTGTTATCAACTTCTCCATTGCGGATAATAAAATTTTTATTCAACAAGATTCTCAAGATCCTCTTCTGGTATTTTCAATGGATGGAAAGTATTTGTATTCAATTGGTAAGATTGGAAAAGGAGCAGGCGAAATAGAATTAATAAAATACTTTTTTATAGAAGATACTACTTTGTATATCCTCGGCTGGTCCTCTATTTACACCTTCGATCTTAAAGGTAATCTGTTAAATGAACAGGTTCTTTTAAAACATTTTAAAATGAATAAGCCTTTTTACCCTGCTCAGTTTTATAAGTATAATAATACCTATTTTTTTTACGATATAGGAAGAAAAACTTCACATTCCCTGTATATTTTTAATGAAGATGGGAAATATATAGGGGAAGAACTACCTATTAATTATTTTCCAATAGGATTGTTCTCAAGATTTATTGAATCTGACGACAATGTTTATTTATTGCCTCCCAATTGTCAGTATGTTATTTATAGGTTAGCTGATGAAAGTATTATTCCAGCCTATTGTTTCGACTTTGGTGCTCATGGCATTCAACCCAATGAAGACTTGCCCGCTACGCGTGATAACCCGGACGAACTCTTTGAATATTGCTATTATAAAAAGAAGGTTGACTTCATTGATACGTTCAATGATATTGGGAATTATTTATTATATGTTTTCGGTTTTATGAATAAAAAAATTTGTGGATTATATATGAAAGACAAACAGAAAAATTATTTGCTGAAATCTAATGAGATAAATTTATTTGATCCTGTTGGAAACTCTAATTTCTGTAAAACATATAATGAAAGAATAATATGTTTTGTAGATGCTTATATAATTGTTGACGCCATTGAAAAAGGAAATATTGAATGTAAATTTTTGCCTGATCAAAAGGTCAATGACATAATTCGGGTATTGAAAAATCTTAAATACACCGATAATCCTGTAATGTTCAGTATAAAAATAAAATAATAGCCAAATTATTTATGGATAAGCATTAACCTATTTTATCTTAGAATTAAATTTAATTTAAAATTATTATGGAATCGAAATGCAAGATCAAACATACGTTTTTATTTATTTTTGTTTTTATTTTAACTGTAATTCTGAGTTTAGGTCTATCGAAAAGATATTTCGGTAAACAAAACCGCATGATCATCAACAAAGAAGAACCTAATATTGAGGCATTATATTCGGCATTAACCGATGAACTCATTATTTCCGATGAAATTGAATTTGTTTTATCCAATGGAACGAGAGGTTCTTTATCGGACTTGTTGCTGGATAAATGCCGCTTTTTGGTGGTTCGAACCATTCGTTCTAATTGTTCAAGCTGTCTTGATCATGTACGAAACATATTGAGTAAGCACAAGGAGTTATTCCAAAAAACCATCATGTTAACCGATTATGAAGATCCAAATGTTTTGAATTTTTATGAAAAAGCCGACAGATATGCCCCTTTATGTATTGGTTCTTTTGGTCTATATTTGCCAGCTGATAAACTCAATAAACCTTATCTTTTCGTGATGGATACATGTTATAGAATTCATTCTGTTTATTTCCCAAATATAAATCATGATTCATTATTAGAACAATATCTTGGCGAAATTGAAGACCGAATTTTACATTAGACCCAAAATATTCATTATGAATAAGTTGAAATCTGTTTTTCACTTAATTATTATAATTATAATTTTAATCCTCATAACTCATTGTAATAATGATTCACAGGATAAAGTGATTTCGGAAGAGAATAATTTAAGCAATATTCCGGCCATACTTCCGGCCGAAGTTTCTGTTGGTATTTTGCAAAGGGCATTATTTCAAAAGCAATTGGTATCGAATGGACAAATTTTTTCAAAAGAGAAAACAAAAATTTATTATCCTTTCAGTGGATTTATTAAAAGAATTTATGTTAAAAACGGCCAATGGGTAAAAAGCGGACAATTACTCGCCTTAATGGATACAACCGAAGCATATCTTGAATATTACAAGGCTCTGATCGATAAAGAAAAAGCAATGGTTCAGTATCATGATCGCATACTTTCATTAGGATACGAAAGAGAAGGTTCAAGAAAAATTCCTACAGAGGTGGAATATACAGCTGAATATTTAAGTGGCTTAAAAGATGCGGAATATCTTCTTAAACGTGCAGAGCGAGATATGGAGCTTTGCCGGATTAAAGCTACATTCGATGGTGTGGTTTCCGATATTTCTGACAGTGAAGGCGCTTATGTTCAAATGAATAGTGTATTTTGTCAAATCACTAATAATAAGAAAACAGAGGCGGTTTTTACAATTTTCGATAGTTATTTGAACAATATCCACAAGGGCACTGAAATTATAATTCAATCGTTGAATAATCCTGGTGTGACATACAAAGGAGAAATTTCGGCCATTAATCCTTATTTAGATAAAAACGGTTTATGCACTATACGTGCAAATGTTTTAAGCCCTGCACATAACTTTATTGATGGAATGCATGTAAAAATTATTATCAATTATCATCAGCAAAATGCATTGATTATTCCTAAATCGGCTTTGCTTTATAGGCAAGGACGACCAGTTGTTTTTACTGTCAATGACAATAATGCTCAATGGAATTATGTAGTAATAGAGGGTGAAAATGATGAATTCTATTCCATTAGTGATGGTTTAAGGGAAGGTGATGTTATTATTTTGAATAACAATGAGTTTATTGGACATAATGCAACAATAAAAATAAAAGATACCATTGATTACTTAGAACAAAATCATCTTTGAAGGTTTGAAAATATGAGCTATCGAAAAGGGATAGGAGATTTTTCGAAGATTTTGATTTTCATAGCTGCAGCTATCGGAGGAATAGCATTAACTCCATTATTAAATATTCAAAGTTCGAATTTACAGCCAGTTGAATCGGTTAATATTACTTATCAATGGCCGGGAGCAACCCCCGAAAACATCTGCAACAATGTCGCAAAGACAATTGAAGGAGTTGTCAGTATGCTCGAAGGAGTTAATGAAGTGCGATCTTATAGTGGTTTCGGATTGGGTTATATACAAATAATTCTTTCAAATAAAACCGATATAGAATCTTTTATTTTAGAATTAAAATTACGAATAAATTCAGTATTTAAAAATTTACCTGCTGGTGTTTCCTTTCCTCAGGTTTATTCAGCCGATTTGCAGAATACCCAGAGAGATGAATTAATTACTTATTGTTTAAGTGGGGATGTCCCCTTGGGAGTGCTTGAGGATGAGTTGCAGAATAACATTTTACCGGTTTTACGAGAAATTAAAGAAATAGGAGATATTACGATAACAGGGATTGTTGAGCCGGCTCTATATCTTGAATACAATTCAGAGGCCTTGGCTAAACATCAAGTTTCCTTACAGCAGGTCCAAGAAAAGATTCATCTAATCGAAAATTCCCTTCCCATAAGTTTTGTAAAAACTCAAGATAATTTTTATTTAGAAAATTATAAACTTGTTTCTGGAGATTATGAGAATTTAAATGATTTCTTCAATGCTTTAACAATAAAAAATAAGCAAGGAAGTATCATCCCATTTCCTAAGATTGTGAGATGGCATATAGGCTCAGAATCTATGCAATATATTTTTAGATATAATGGACAAAATACGATTAGGATTTCGCTTCTGCCCCAAAAAGACTTTAATGCAATAAAGATGGGGAATTCTGTTCACAAAGCCGAAACTAAACTCATTCATTCGCTTCCTTCTAATTTAAGCTTTCGAAAAATTTATGATAATATTTCACCAATAAGAAGGCAATTGCAAAATGTATTTTTACAATTATTAATATCTCTCATAGGACTTTACATTTTAATTTATCTTTTTACCCGTAACAATAGCTATGTTTTTTCAGTTATTTTAAGTATTCTAATTACTTTAAGTATATCATTAATATTTTATTTTGTTTTTGATATACGTATCGATATAAATGCCGTTGCTGCCATTGCCATAAGTGTAGCTTTGATTTCAGATGGTTTTTTAATGCGGTTTTCCTATCTTTCGAATTCATCAAAAACAGATGGCGCCTATCCACTCGTGGCTGCCAGCCTCACTTCATTGGCTGCTGTAGTTGGATTATATGCTTTGCCGGAGGTTCAATTTTATCAGTTTAAATCAATGGCAGTTGTTTTAATGATTAATTTAATAATTTCGCTTTTTGTTTCCCTTTATTTTATGCCTTCGTGGGGTGCTGTATTTTGGAAAAATCAATATGCTTATAGTTCTCAAAAAATAATAATCAACCGAAAACCTTATTTAGTCGTCCCTTAAAAAGTCAATTTGAGTATTTTATTTGAAAAAAATAAAGAGGAATTGGTAGTAAAGTTTTTGAAAAAAGATAAAATAGCCTTTCCAAAACTTGACAAAAATAAATTCTCCACTTA
>Ga0208695_1000335_pt1 | contig 55563 bp, 55 predicted proteins | sample AD_UKC111_MetaG_FD_184449 | JGI IMG/M metagenome (GOLD analysis project Ga0208695, IMG submission 184449) | Active sludge microbial communities of municipal wastewater-treating anaerobic digesters from Hong Kong - AD_UKC111_MetaG (SPAdes)... | ecosystem: Engineered > Bioreactor > Anaerobic >... | reverse complement strand
CCCCTTTTTGGTTCAGCGCACCCCGGGGGTGTTCCATTCGAGCCCCTGCACGCTCACAAGTCTTTTAAGCCCCCCTTTTTGGTTCAGCGCACCCCGGGGGTGTTCCACGCTCACAAAAAGTTCATCTATCATCTGTTATGATCTCCTGTTATCTTGATCAGTAAGATGGTCGCAAACGCAATTGAAATCGTTGGTGTAACATAGTTTCTGTAAAATATTGGACCTTAACAAAAAAGGTGAGTCAAGAGTATCCTTAACGGTGACCAAACCAAAAAAGGAGAACAGAATGACTCACCAAAACAATTATAACCTTATTACGGAAAGACTGAAACCCTTGGAAAGCTTTTCTGAGCAGCCTGAAGGATCGCGGCATGAACGGGGTGCAATTGGTCATCAGCGACGATCACTCCGGTTTGGGTGCTGCCAGACGAGCGATATTGGGCAGTGTCTCCTGGCAACGCTGCCAATTTCACCTGCAACAAAATGCAGCAAACCGCCTTCCCAGACGATCCATGCGACTGGAAGTGGTGGCAGATATTCGCACTATGTTCAACGCCTCCGACCGCAAAAACGCAGAAGAATTGCTCCAGGCAGCCATTCAGAAATGTGCCGTCACCGATCCCAGGTTATCCGTCTGGATTGAGGACAATCTGGTTGCATAATCGATATCGCTCCTGTTATAGCGTTTGACGATAGGATTGTTCAATCAAATCTGTTACAGCATTGAATTGCTCTTTGGACCCTAGATTTATTTCTACTTCACCCGTACCCCAATGTCCCACATTTCTTACGTCACGGGCAAGATGAAGAGGATCGGATAAATTTTCGGGAGAGATATCCAGCCAAATCTTTAATTGTTTTGCCTGTATCCAGATTTCAGCAAAGTTTTTCCCGTGTTTATATACCACGTACATTTTCACAGGTTTTTCAATAATGTCCTCACCAAGACTTAGAATGAACTCGCGAAGTTCCAGAAATAGATCAATGATTTCTTGAGGCTTTCCCTCTAAGTGCTTCTCCACCTTGTAAGTTTCTTCTTCAACCTGAGGCTGAGGCTGATCCGCTGATACCTCTGTTGGCTGAGGTTTGAGTTTTGGCGTGCTGGAAGTGTAGAGTGGTTCCAGATACAGCAAATTATTACTATACAGCCGATAAACCCATAGTTCTATGTTTGAACCAATTCGGTTTACTGCGTATTTGTCATACTCGCTGAAATCTTCCGCAATGAGGATAAGACGCGGATTTTGCCAATTGATTTCCACAGAGCCTAATGCTCTTTGAACTGCTAATGTGAAGTCACCTTTATGATCCATCAACCAATCCAGGTAAAACAAGCCCTGGTTGATGACGTTCTCATTTTTTCTTTTCTTAAATTCGATGATTACCGGAGTTCCATCTTGATCAACCCCCAAAGTATCAATTCGTCCACGTTGGTGCCCTCCAGTGAAAAACTCACTGGCAACGAAGCGAATCCCCATCAAAGTTTCCAGGTTTTTTTCCACAAGGCGTTGTAAAGAACGCTCTTTTGAAAAAGTATGAAGTTTGAGATGGACTACCTTATCCTCAGCTTCAATTCGGTAAAGCGGCATAGAATTCTCCAAAGAAAACATAAAACCAATCAATTCGCCCGTGCAGTTGCGGTTCACTTGCGCTGTGGCAAAAATTTGCTATGCTCTTTTTGCCACAACGCGCCGCAACCACATTACCATCTCAGCCTCACCGATGTCCGTCAGAGGTGAGGCCGAATGTTTTTCAGGGTTAATTATAAATCGAAATTTTACCTGTATGAATTTTTTGGAGGACTTAAGAGTGGTGGCAAAATCATCCTGAAGCCACACGGAATTTATAGGTCGGGGATAACGGGCAAATGGAATCCGCACTCTTTTCGCCATGGATGTGCCGAAAATTACTTGCGTGGGTGTCAGTATAGGTGCAGTGAGCCAACTCATGGAACACTCCAATGTGCAGGTCACCATTGACTTTTACGGACGTTTCTCAAACGATGAACTACAAGAAATCTACAATAAAGTAATGAACTAACCTGAATTCGCGAACTATCTCTTCCTGAAAGAGAAGGTAGTCTTTTAAGCCATTGGTTCAGAGTTCAGCCCCTGCACGCTCACAAATCTTTTCGTCTTACGGACGGATTTGTTCGGCTAAAACTATTGACTTTTTGTCTATAGAAGGATAAACTATAGAAAAAGAAAGGAGAAAATGTTTCAGCCATGCCTCGAGGAATGGGCCGCTGCGGCGGACAAAAGCTATTCTTTTTACAATCCTGTCTACTGTTGCTACTCCATCGTCGAAGCAGCTACGGTTACAGCTTGATAGAAGACCTGCAAGAATTTGGGTTTTCGCCAGGGCAAATGGATATCAGCATCCTCTACCGCACTCTGCGCGAGCTGGAAATGGCCGAACTGGTCATCAGCTCTTGGGATGAAAACAGCCGCGGGCCACAACGTCGCATGTACACCATCACCCCTCGCGGAGAAGAGACGTTAGCACAATGGATTGCAGCCCTGCGCCAACGCCGTCAGGAAATTGAACGGTTGGAGGCAGCCTATCTGGCTACTTCCTCCAAAACCTCATAAGGAGAAAAAGCAACATATGAAACTCATCATTACCACATTCGGTAACACGCCCAATGTCACATTTGATCCACATATCGGACACGCACAAACCTTCTGTTTAATTGACACCGAAACTGAAGAAACCTCGTTCCATCCCAACCCTGGCTTTAGTGTTACCAGCGGTGCCGGTATTCAGGCTGCCCGGGCTATTGTCGAGCTTGGAGCCAAGGCAGTCATCAGCGATGCGTATGGCCCCCATGCCTTCAATATTCTCAAAGCCGCAGGCATTGAAATGTATGTTCCACCGACCACCCCATCCCTCACTGTGCCTGCTTTGCTAGAACTTTTTCGCTCTGGCAAGCTGACAAAAATCAGTGCACCCAATCACGTTGGACATCATGGGCAACATCATCATGACGAACGCCATAACCACAATCATCAACACGAGGGACACCTTCACCAGGCTGAGTAAGTAACCAGTAAACCCTTTACCGTAATCAAACATTTCAAAATCAAACACTTCAAGAGGAAACAATGAAAATCGCAATCACCGCTGAAACCGACCAGGGACTTGATAGCATCGTTGCACAACATTTTGGTCACGCCCCATTCTTCATCTTGGTTGAGATAGAAGACAACGCAGTCAAATCAGTTCAAAGTGTCGCCAACCCATTTGCACAAGGCCATCAACCTGGCCAAATTCCAGGCTTCATTCAACAACAAAACGCCAGCGTCATTCTTAGCGGCGGCATGGGTGGACGCGCCATCGAGTTCTTTAACCAGGTTGGCATCCAGGCAGCAACGGGTGCAAGCGGCACCGTCCGCCAGGCATTAGAGCATTACCTGGGCGGCAACTTGAAGCCAGCCGCGCCCTGCGATGAAAGCGTTGCGCACGGTCACGGTGGCTAAACAAAACCTTTTCGCCACAACACAAGCTCCTGGCAGGCAACGGTAGAAAGTTTCTATCCGTCATGGCCAACTTCTATTCCGCCCATCCAGCCTCGCTGCAACAACATCCCCTGCCGGCTTGGTTTGAAGACGCCAAACTCGGCCTGATGATCGCCTGGGGGCTCTTCAGCATTCCTGCCTTTGCCCCAACCGGCATCACCTCCAACGCGCTGATCAGCCGTTTGGGATGGCAAGAATACTTCCGCCGCACCCCATACGCCGAATGGTATGCCAATGCCATTCGGCTGCCCAACACCCCGGCTCGTCGCTATCACGAGCAACAATTTGGTGCCGGATATCGCTATACGCAGTTCGCTGCCATATTCCAACGCAGCTTGCAAACCTGGTCAGCCCAACCCTGGGCCGAGCTTTTTGCCCAAAGCGGGGCGCGCTACGTGATCGCTTGGGCCAAATTCCACGATGGCTTTCTGCTGTGGCCCAGCGCACACCGTCCCCCGCAAGCCAACTGGTTCAGTCAACGCAACATCCTTGCTGAGCTTGCCCAAGCCGTTCGGCAACGCGGCCTGCGCTTTGGCATCTATTATTCTGGCGCACTCGATTGGGCATTCGGCGGCCCCCCCATCCGCGACCTGGTAGATTTGCTCACCAGTGGCCCGGCTACGCCTGCCTATGGACGTTACGTAGATGCACACTACCATGAGCTAATTAAAACCCTGCGCCCTGATGTGTTATGGAACGACATTGGCTATCCGCCCCAAGGGCAGCGCGACGCTATGCTTGCTGAATATTACAACGCGCAGCCCGAAGGCTGCATCAACGATCGTTGGCTACAATACGGCCGTTGGATGCACCTCACCCGCCTTCCCCCCTTGCGCTCTCTCGTCAATGCTGCCGGACGACGCGCCATGCGGGCCGGTCAAACCGGTGCCCCCTTGCGCGTTCACGCCGACTTCCTCACCCCTGAATTCACCACCTTTGACCATATCTCACGCAAAAAGTTTGAAGTCGTCCTCAGCTTTGGCACCTCTGTTGGCTATAACGCTCAGGAGAATGAAAATGACTTGCTCAGCAGCGAAGCAATGATTCACCGCTTTGCGACATCCTGAGCAAAAACGGCAACCTGCTGCTTGTCGTTGCCCCCCAAGCCGATGGCAGCATCCCTGTCGCCATTGAGCAACGGTTGATCCAATTGGGCAACTGGGTCCGCAAAAACGCCCCGGCCATCTTCGGCACTCGCCCATGGAAAATCAGCCAATCCCTCAGCGCCGAAGGCATCCCCATTCGCTACACGATCAGCACACAAGCGCTCTACCTCTTCCTCCTTGGTCAGCCCCGCGCCCCCCTGCTCAGCATTCCCGGCCTCACCCTGCGCCCAGGCAGTATCGTGCAGCAATTGGGTCAGGCTCGCCCTTTGCACTGGCAGCAACAAGGCGGCAACTTGCAGGTCACCTTGCCCTGCCCGCTGCCGCCTGAACCTGCTTATGTCTTTGCAATCAGCCCACAGCCCTAAGCGCTTCTACAGCTTTGTGCCACACTCCGGGCAGAATTTTGCTCCCGCTGCATCCGCCCCACACTTGGGACATTTGCCGCTTGGCTGTACTTCCATCTTATTGCCACAATTGGGGCAGAACTTGGCCCCCATCGTCTCCGTGCCACATTTTGGGCAAGTCTGTGCAGCTGGCTGCTGCATAGCTGTTCCACACTCTGGGCAAAACTTTGTACCCGGAGCAGCCAACGTGCCATCTACCGGACAGCGCGCCATCTGATCCCCCGCTCGACGGGCAGCATCTGCCGCCTGCCGCAGCGTATCCCCCGCCTCACTGACGACACTCCCCAACCCAAACGCACTTGCCAGGCCTTTCAGCGCCGCCCCTGCCTGCGCCCCACGCGCTTCGGCAATCTCTTCGGTGCGCGGACTATCCTCCTGGCAAAAGCCGCTTTGCGTATCAAAGTCCGAAAGGCACACAATCCGCTGACAGGTGGGACATTCACGGAAATGCGGCTGCACCTGCTTCCAGGCCTCCTCCAATTGCGCCCCATCTAGTTTGTAGGAATAGCGCGGGTCTTCACCAGCCACACTGCTCGCCGCAGCCTGCCCCACCAACGGAATCTTGCGCAGCAAACCGCCAACCGCTTGCCGGCCCAAATCTTGCGAAATCGTCTTTGCCACATTCGGTTGACTACGAAATTCTCGCCCACACGCGTCGCAATAGAAAACAGCATACGGGCCTGCGCCATCATTGCGAACATCATAGCGGGGCATATGTGAAAAAGCAGTCATGAGTTACACTCCTCTGAAGAAATTGTTCATTTAGTGTATAACCGCTTATACAAAAAGTCAAGATAAACAGTCAAAATTAAACCCGCAACAAATCTTTGACAAATCATATAAAATATGAAAGAATAAACTTTGTATTGTGTCGTCTTTTACATATCTAGACAGGAGATTTATCCAACCCATGAAAAAAAGAAACGTTCTTCACCCACTGATGGCCTTCCTCGTACTCAGCGTGCTCATCCTAACAAGTTGTGCATCTACAACCCCACCGCCAACCGCAATACCGCCAACGCCTGCCCCCTCAACCGCAACACCACTACCACAGCCAACTGACACCGCTCCTCAACTCGCGGCAACCCAACCGTCCGCCTCTTCCCCATCCGACCTGATCACCTTTGTCCTCCTCCCCCAAGAAAGCAAAGCCAGTTACAGCATTGACGAGGTATTCATCAATCAAAACAACCGTCTCTTCACTGCGGTTGGCGTCACCAGCGAAATCGAAGGTCAAATGCAGCTCAACTATGCCAACCCCGCCGCCTCGCGCTTTGGCCTCTTCACCGTGAACATCAGCACACTCACCAGCGACTCTTCCCGTCGCGACAATGCCATTCGCTCCAACTGGCTTGAATCGTCCAAATATCCGTTGGCAACGTTCCAGGTAACCGAAGTCAAAGATTTTCCCGCCAACCCGCAAGAAGGCCAAGAAATCAGCTTCCAATTGCTTGGTGACCTGACCATCCGAGAAACCACACGCCCGGTCACCTGGCAGGTAACCGCCGCGCTGAATGGCGACAAACTTTCAGGAAGCGCAACGACAAAAATTATGCTGGTGGATTTTGGTGTCACGCCACCCAGCATTGCCGGTGTTCTGACTGTCACGGATGGCGCAACACTGACCCTCGAGTTTACCTTGCAGGCTCAACGCTAGCCAATATCCGCTCTGTCTCACCGACACAACTGCTTATTTCAACAAAAAGCTGCTCTCTTTTTGTTGCCACCGACACAAAAGCTTATACAAACGCACGGTGTTTTTATACAAATATGGTACAAATAAGGAGGCAAACATAATTCTTCCAGGAGGCATTTGATGAGCAAGAAAGTGATTGTAATTGGCAGTGGGTTTGGGGGGTTGGCTACTGCTGTCCGCTTGGCCGCACGCGGCTTTGAAGTCGAAATCTACGAAAAGCGCGACAAACTTGGCGGGCGCGGCTACGTCTACGAAATTAACGGGTTCAAGTTCGATGGCGGCCCAACCGTCATCACGGCGCCCTTCATGTTCGATGACATCTTCGCCGCCGCCAACCGCCGCCGCGAAGACTACTTCAAAATGGTGCCGGTAGACCCCTTTTACCGCATCTTTGATCACAATGGCAACGCCTTTGATTACAACAGCAACCCAGAATTCATACACTCCGAAATTGCGCGCATCAATCCAGCTGATGTAGCCAACTATCAGCGCTTCATGGCAACCACCAAAGCCATCTTTGAAAAAGGCTTCCTAGAGCTCGCTGACAAGCCCTTCCTACATCTCAGCGACATGCTCAAAATTGCGCCAGACCTGATCCGTTTACAATCCTACCGCAGCGTCTACAATTACGTTTCGCAATTCATCCAAAACGACTTCTTGCGCCAGGTATTCTCATTCCATCCACTGCTGGTCGGCGGCAACCCCTTTGATACAACCAGCATCTACGCCATGATCCATTACCTGGAACGTGAATGGGGCGTCCATTACGCCATAGGTGGCACCGGAGCAATTGTATCTGCACTGGGCAAACTATTTGAAGAACTCGGAGGCAAGGTTCACCTCAACGCCGAAGTGAAAGAAATTCTGGTTCAGGGCCGGCGCGTCACCGGAATCCGACTTGGTGATGGCAGCGTGCAAAACGCCGATATCATTGTCTCCAATGCCGATGTGGCCTGGACCTATCGCTACCTCATCCCCGAAGCCTATCGCCGCATCTACACCAACCGACGTGTGGAAAACACGCGCTACAGCATGTCGCTGTTTGTCATCTATTTTGGCACCCGCCGCCGCTACACCGACTCGCGTCTAGCGCATCATAACATCATCCTCAGCAGCCGATACAAACCATTGCTGGATGACATCTTCCACAAGAAAACCTTAGCTGAAGATTTTTCGCTCTACCTGCACATGCCAACGCTGACCGATCCCAGCATGGCGCCCGAAGGCAACGAAGCCTTTTACGTGCTTTCTCCGGTACCCAACCTGGAATCGCCCACCGACTGGACAAAAATGGCCCGCCCCTACCGCGATCGCATCATGCAATTTTTGGAAGAAAACTATCTTCCGGACCTGCGCGCCAACATTGTTGCCGAACATTACATTGATCCATTGCATTTTCGCGACACACTCAACAGCCTCAAAGGCGCTGCCTTCTCTGTTGAGCCCATCCTCACTCAATCAGCCTGGTTCCGCCCGCACAACCAATCCGAAGAGTTCAGCAATCTATACTTCGTTGGTGCCGGAACACACCCCGGTGCAGGCTTGCCCGGTGTGCTTTCCTCGGCTAAAATAGCGGAAAACCTGATTACACAGGCTGGCTAGTCACCCTGTTCCAAGGTATGCTATGATCACAACTGCTTCAAGCCCAACGCTCACCCAGGCATGGAATGATATTGATGCCATCATTCGCACCAATTCCAAAACCTTTTATGTCGCAACCAACCTGTTGCCCAAGAAACAGCGCGATGCGATTCGCGCCCTGTATGCCTTCTGTCGGGCAACAGACGACCTGGTAGACCGCGAAAACGCGACGGTAGACATGCTTGAAGCATGGCGCACAGAAGTGCAACGCCCAGCAAGTCAACAAACCAACCCCGTGCTGGCTTGCTGGGCCTCTGTGCGCGAGCACTACGCCATTGATTCACGGTATGAACAAGAACTGATTGATGGCGTCAAGATGGATTTACAGTTTCATCCCTACCCCACCTGGTCTGCATTGGAGACCTATTGTTACCACGTCGCCTCCACCGTTGGACTGCTCTCCATGCCCATCATCGGACAGGCGCGCAATACCCGTTTTGAGCAGGCAGCGCCCTATGCCATCCGCCTCGGCATTGCCTTGCAGCTCACCAACATCCTGCGCGATGTCGGTGAAGATGTGCGACACGGCCGCGTCTACCTGCCAATCGAAGATTTGCAACGCTTTGGACTGACAATTGAAGATATTCGCCATCATGTCTACGATGAACGCTTTATCGCACTGATGAAATTCGAAATTGCTCGCGCCCGTCAGCTCTATCTTGAAGCGCTGCCTGGCATTTGTTTGCTCAGCCCTTCTGCTCGTCCCGCGGTTGGTGCAGCAGCATTGCTCTACCGCGCCATCCTAGATGAGATTGAAGCGATTGATTATCAAGTGTACGAGCAACGCGCACACACCACTGCCTGGCGCAAAATTGCGCTGCTGCCGCTCATCTTTTGGACCATCCTGCGACTGCGCCGTCCATCACTTGCGGAATGAGCAACGCCACCGCCCTCTTATGGACTTTGGTTGCCTTTCTATCCGGCAGCCTGCCTTTCTCTCCGCTGTTGGCGCGCCTCTTCTTGCGCACCGACATCCGCCAGGTTGGCGATGGTAACCCCGGCTCAACCAATGTGTTACGTGCTGGTGGGCTTGCAATTGGCCTGCTAGCCATGTTGCTAGATTTTTTCAAAGCCGCCATTCCGGTTGGCCTGGCCTTTTTCTTCTACCGCCCGCCACTGGTCTGGATGGTTGTGATTGCCCTTGCCCCCATCTTTGGCCACGCCTTCTCGCCATTTCTTAAAGGGCAAGGCGGCAAAGCCGTAGCCGCCACTTTCGGCATTTGGGCTGGCCTCACGCTCGGCGAAGTGCCATTGCTGCTTGCCTTTGCCGTCATCACCTTTGCCCTCACGCTCAACAGCAGCGCATGGTCTGTACTATTTGGCATGGCGGCCCTGCTGCCACATTTGCTGATCAATCACTCCAACAATCCGCTGCTCCTGCTTGTTTGGGTTGGCAACACAGCGCTGCTTGCCTACAAACACCGCAGCGAATTACCGTCCGGCGTGCAGCTGCGCCACTATATCCGCCGTAAAATCTGAGTCTTAAACGCTGCTCCAGCAAACAACGCAACCGGCAAACTAACCATCAGCCGCACATCTTCGCCAAACGTTGCCTCCTCATCCAAAAACGCAAAAATTCGCTCAATTGGATTGTTGCGAAACATATCCGTAAATACCTCAGCACAGCGTCCGCCGTGCCGATAGAGCACCTGCAACATCACCCGATCATAAAAATGATAGCGGCGCGGCTTTTGCGGCAACGCAAAGGGATGCCGTTTTTCCAGCAAAGACTGTACAATCGCCTGTGCATCGTTTTGAATGCGCAAGAAAGCATAGCCGGTTGAAGGCTTGACCAACCCACCTTTTGTGCCCGTATGCATAATGCGAAAGCCCGTTCGGCGGGCAAACGGAAAATCAGTCATTGGAATCACCCCCTGTTCCTTCTCCAGGATGGTGTAATGCGACAGCCCCAAAATATCCGCAATGTAGCGTTGCAAAGCTGCGCTATAGTCCTCTTCCGGCAGCAAGTTGGCTGAAAACAGGGTATATTCGACCAGGGCGCGGCGCGGTGAAAATGGCAAGATGTAGAAAAAGCGCATGGCCCCATCCTGAGGCGTGCGAAAATCAAACAACGTTGGCACATCCGGGTCAAACACATCCCGCTCCGTCTCAATCTCCCACCCACGGAAATGCTGTTTCACATCGTGATATTTATGTGGGTCAATCGTCACCTCTCCTGGGCGCAAAATGCTATCAAAGGCCCAAAAGGCGCTATGCCATTCGCCGTTCAACATCACGCGTGCCACCCCGGCAGCATCTTGCAAAGGCGGAACTTCCCCTTGATAAAAGGTAACATTCGGACGAGCGCGCAAATCTTGCTGAGTGAATTGGTAAAAATCAATGCCGCGCACCATATTATAACGATACGCCCCCAGGTCAAACACCCGCTCAAAGCCTGGGGCCACAAAGCGCAGCTTCTGCCATGAGCGATAATAAATCGGTTCATACAACGTTTTCGACTTCGTCCAAAAACACCATGTGCGATCATTGCGGCTCTTGGTTTCGCGATCAAGAATTAACACCGAGCGATCCGACAAGGGACTTTGCATCAACGCATAGGCAAGCCCCAGACCCGCTGCGCCTCCTCCGGCAATCATAAAGTCATAATGTTTGGTCATTCCATCCTCGGATATAAAAATCATCCACTTCTAACCAGGCCGCCGGGTTGGCACACACCCCAGCGCGCAGTTTACCATCTGGCAAAAACGCCGCAAACTGATTATCAATCCAAACCACCAACGCCAAAGGCGGGCGCGGAGCAAGCTTTGTTTGCAGCACCTGCACATCATCCACCCAAAAACGTGCCTCGTTCTCATCCCATTCCAGGCGATACGTATGCCAGGCGGTCTCATCCAGCTGCAAAGCGGTTGCATCCTCAGCCACCCAACGCCGCCCCAAGCGACGCAGCCAGCGCGCCAGTGGCGGCAGCGTCAACAGCGGCAAACCCGCTGCCAACAACAGGCGCGGAAACGGACGCGAGGCAAAACCACCCGCCACAAAGCCATTAGGCGGCAAGTCATCGCGCAGCGTCAGACAATTCTCGGCCCCACCATGAAAGAACCACAATGCTTTCGGCAAAGTCGGCAAACGGCGCGCCATGCCGTTCAGGCCCAAGGTTGCTGTGAAGGGGTCATTCCACAACCCAAAGCCCCACGTCCCAGGCAAATTTTGCTCAGAGACTCGAGCACGCAACGTCAGCGTCAGCGGCGGTCGCCAGGGCAAGGCCGTGCGCAGCTTATCCGCACCATCCGCCACCTGTGCCAGTCGGTAGCCACGCGCCTGCCCCGCCGGCAACACAAACCGCCAACCGCGTGCGCCAGCCTGAACCTGTCCATTGCCGTGTGTGGAAATAAGCACCGTCATTCGTCAACCAGAGCTGGCACATAGACCAACCCCTCACGCTCATCGCCCAAAGCAACCAGGCGATCTGGAGCATGAACAGCCAGCCAGGCCAACCAGGCCGCGCAGAGTGCATCCAGCTCTGCCTGAGCATACACCTTTTCAAACGGCAAAACACCCTGCAACAAGCGATGCCGCGTTACTTCTTCAAAGAAATCCATCGGGTCGGGCAAATCCATGCCCTGCTCAACCAACGCCAATTGTCGCTGCAAACGCCCTTCCAGGGTGCCAGCAGCAAACACAGTCTTCAACAACACCGCAAAAGCAGCCCCGCAATGCACTTCAAAGTACTGCAACGCCCCCCCCGACGGGTAACACTGATACCCCAAACGCTCCAACTGATCATAAAAAGCAAAACCCTGCCGCATCCAGGCCGGACAATCCTTCAACGCTGCCGGAGTGCGCTGCACCGCTACACCGCGCTGCTGCAAATGCCATTCTGCCAGGCGCAAATTGGCCGGCCGCCCGGCAAACAGGGCCGGTTGTAACTTATCGCGCACCTGTTCACTTGCCATCAGCCCAAGGTTAGGACGACGGGCAGCCTGAACAGCCACCAAAGCCGAAGTTTGCCCCGCCGCATATGCAGCTGCATCCTCCAGGCTGCCCCCTCCCAAAGCCAGCACATTCAAACCATCCGTCACCGCCGCGTACGCAAAGGAACGCGTTTCCCCCGACACAACCACGCCCAAATAAGTTTCCGGGAGCTTTTCCATGTTTAAAGTTTAGCGCAAAACACCCAAAGGCGCAACAGAAATTGGGACTGCAAAATGGCGGCTTACAAAAAACACGCTCAAAACATCCTTTCTTTTTTCTTCAAACTGGTATAATAAGAGGAGACTGATTCTATCCTTAGTGCCTGGGAGCATTTGTGAGCGAAACAAAGGTTGTCCCCGTCATCGGCAATAAAAAAAATCGCCGCACAATCGGTGTTTTTACGCCGCCGATGAACAATTGGTATGGGCATCCCTTCCTCTCGGCGCTATCTGATTATGCCATCGAAAAAGATCTAAATTTGATCTGCTTCATGGGCCACAAGCCAGAAAAAGGGCAAATTTACCAAAATCCGGTCTACCGCCTGGCCACAACACGGCGACTCGATGGCTTGATTTTGTTCGCCAGCCTGGGACATGGCATTCCCGCCCAGGAGATGGAAGCGTTCTGCCAATCCTTTAGCCCCTTACCCATCGTCAATTTTGCCATTCAAGTTCCCGGCTTCCCAACCGTGTTGGCAGATAGCTCAAGAGTGATGGGCGAGATGATGACGCACCTGATCGAAGAGCACGGCTATCAACGCATTGCCTTCATTCGCGGCCCCAAAGGTCAGATGGAAGCAGAGCTGCGCTATGCCGCCTATTGTCAAAGCCTGCGTGAACATGGGCTTGATTTGGATGAGCGCATCATCATGGAGGGAGATTACAGCAAGGAATCCGGCAACGAAGCCATGCGCATTCTGTTAGACCGCGCCGACGATCTTCAGGCAATTGTTGCCGCTAACGACAACATGGCCATTGGCGCCCTGGAAATGCTCCAATCGGTTGGCAAGCGTGTACCCAACGATTTTGCCATCACCGGTTTCGACGATTCCGGCGAAGCGCGCTTGGTCAGCCCGCCGCTGACAACGGTACGCCAATCCTTCTACTCACTCGGTCGAGCAGCTGCTGAGCTGCTTATGCGCATTTTAGAAGGCGAACAGGTCCCTGAAGTCGTCTCCGTGCCTTCCGACCTGGTGCTACGAGAATCGTGCGGCTGTAAGCCCTCGCTGTTGCGCAAGCTCAAAACAGACCGCATTCATCTAGCGCGTGAAGATTTTGCCAGAACGTTGCAGGCCCAACGTGAAATCGCCATTCGCGAGATGATTCAGGCGCTTGGCAAAGCCGCCGATGATGAAACCTCTTGGGGCTACAACGTTGAGCCGCAGCTGATTGAATACACCCTCGGCCAAATGTGGGATAGCTTTCTGCAAGAAATCACCGGGCAGCAACAGGATGTATTTTTGCAAGCCTTCGATCAGGCACTACAAATCTTGCAGGTCATCCGCCGCGACCGCGCCAAATGGCACGAGGTGCTTTCTGCCATGCGTCAGCGATTTGTCCCCTACCTGACCGATCTGCAAACCCTCGAACGCGCAGAGACACTCCTACAGCAAGCACGCTACATGGTCGGCGAAGCTGCCTTGCGCCGGCAAATCTTTGAGCGCTTCGCCGTAGACCATTACGAAACGCTCTTCCAAAACTTTGATTATCGCATGTTGTCGGCCCTCAACACGCGCGACATGGCCAACGCGCTTGAACAGTTCTTTCCTGAGCTATGGGTAGACCATGCCCATATCGTCACCTTCACCAAAGAAATTGTTACCACTGCCGAAAACCCATCTGTCATTGGCAAACGGGCAAAGCTTTTCCTGACCTATAACGAGGGCAAGGCCATCCTGCAGCCCGAAGACCCAAGTTTCGATTCGGTCAACCTCTTGCCAGAACGACGCATTCCCACCGGACGCCGCTACTCATGGGTCATCGTCCCGCTTTCGGTCGGCGATCGGCAATTGGGCTTCAGCATCACCGAGGTTGGCCCCCTCAATTGGGAAGCTTATTCACAGCTGCGCGATTTGGTCAGCGGCACCCTCTTCCGCACCTTACTGATCGAAGAGCAGCAACAAACCCGTGAAAACATTGAAAAACTTCTCCTGGAAGTCAACCAACGCGCTGAAGAATTGGCAGTTGCCAAGGCACGTGCCGATGCTGCCAATCAGCAGCTGCAAACTGTGCTGAAAGAAACCGAAGGCCTTTTCCATGCCGCCCAATCGATCCTGGGCGCCACCGACCCGCGCGAAATTTGTCAGAAGCTTGCCATACAATTCAACAACATCGTTCAAGCCGACCGCATGTATATTTTCATTGTGGACCATGAAAAGAGAGAAATTCTGGTCAGCGTATATGCCGGCAGTGTAGATGACGATATTCTCACAAGCTACGACGAGCTTTCTTCTGGCATCAGCGGCATGGTTTTCAAAAGCGGCAAGCCCGTCCTCTCGCTGAGCGCAGATGACGGCATTGAACCGGAAGAAACGCGCGAACGTCGTCGCCGCAGCGGAACCGGTAGCCTGATTGTCGCTCCACTGATTGATAAGGGACGCGTCATTGGCACCGTTACGGCCGTCAACCGCATCAATCAACGCCAATTCAATGAACATGATGTAGACCTGTTGATGACCCTGGCAACCCAAGCCGGAGCAGCCATTGAAAACGCACGCCTGACAGCTGAATTGGCTCTCTTCAACCAACAGCTGGAGCAAATGGTGCAGCAGCGCACCGAAGAAGTCCAAAACGCCTATAGACAGTTGGAGCAATTGGATCAGGCAAAATCCAAATTCATTAGTGTCACTTCACATGAATTGCGCACGCCCATCACCGTCATTCGCGGCTATAGTCAAATCCTGCAAAGCTCTTCGGTGATCAAAGCCGATGAAAACCTTGCCAACCTGGTCAAAGGCATCATCTCTGGCACAAGCCGAATGTATGAGCTCGTCAACAGTATGCTCGACCTGGCCAAGATTGACAATCAATCGCTGCAATTAACCGTAGGGTCTGTATATCTAGCTGTGCTGATCAAAGAGCAAGTCAGCGTATTTGAAGAAGGCCTGAAAGAACGCAACCTGACGGTGACAATGAGCGGGCTTAGCAGCCTGCCACTGATTGAGGCCGACCCCGACGCGCTCAAAAAAGTCTTTTATCACCTGATTGGCAACGCCATCAAATACACACCCGATGGCGGCAAGATTATGATCAGCGGGAAAATTCTACCCGCCGGGGAACAACTGGCCGATGAAGCAGTGGAAGTCATTGTTGAAGATACGGGCATTGGCATTGACCCAACATACCTGGAACTCATCTTCACCAAATTCTTCCAAACCGGCGAAGTCTCGCTGCACTCCACCAGCAAGACCAAATTCAAAGGCGGTGGGCCAGGGCTTGGCCTGACAATTGCACGCGGCATCATTGTTGCGCACGGCGGCAAGCTTTGGGCCGAAAGCCCAGGTTATGACGAAAAAGAATGCCCCGGAAGCAAATTCCATGTTGTGCTACCGGTACATTATCGTCCGCCAGAAAGCTAGGCGCTACTGAGTTTCGGTTACCTTATGCAAACCGCGCGGTGTTTCCGTATCAAACCCGCGCGCCCGCGTCAGATGATAACAAAACAGTTGCGCCGGCACAATACTGATCAACGGCGACACCCATTCGGGCAACCCCTCGGGCAAAGCAACAGGCGACTGCGCCAACCCAAGTGCTTCGCTGCGATCAGAAATGACCAATAATTCAGCGCGGCGTTGCTGACGCAGCGCGCGCAACAAATCCAACAAACCCTGATACACCTGTCCCGAAGGCGCTACAGCCAGAACGGGATAGCCCTGTTCAACAATTGCAATCGGGCCATGTTGAAAATCAGCTGAAGAATAGGGTTCAGCAGTAATGTAGGTCAGCTCTTTCAGCTTCAGCGACCATTCAAACGCGGTTGAGTAATTGAAGCCGCGCCCCAAGACAACACATTGCTCCATATAGCGATAGCGCTCCGCCATCCGTGCCAGCTCGCCATCCATGCGCAGCATGTTGCTTGCCCAGCTCGGCACGTTCTCTAGAACGCGGTGCATCTCCTGTGAAGCACTCAAAGATGCCGAAATCAGGGCAATTGCCATCAGTTCCGATGTGTACGTTTTCGTAGCAGCAACTGCCGTCTCACGCCCTGCACAAATGTCAATGACAACATCCGCAGCCTGTGCCAGAGGTGATTCGGAAGTATTGGTAATTGCCAGGGTAGGGCAGCCCTGACGCCGCCCCTCAGCCAGTACACTCACAATATCCGGCGACTGCCCCGACTGTGAAATGCCCACCACCAAAGCGCCTTTGAGAGAAGGCGGCCTTTGATACAGCGAGAAGAGCGACGGGGTTGCCAAAGCAATCGGCAGCTGATTGTATGCCCCCCACAAATATTGAGCATAGCGGGCAGCGTTATCGGATGTGCCTCGTGCAGCCAAAAAGACATAGCGAATATCCTCGCCAAACAACTTCGTTGCATTCTGAATGGCTTGACGTTGGCAATCCAACAAGCGCGCCAAAACAGCCGGTTGTTCAAAAATATCACTTTGCAATGTCATGCTTCCCTCCTCTGATAAACAAGCTGACCGGCGACAAAAGTCGCCAACACCTGCGCACCCTGTTCCCAGTCCAACAGGGTCAAATCCGCCCGTTGACCGACCTTCAGGCGACCACGATCCTGCAAGCCTAACAAATCCGCAGGGCGGGCCGTAAACGCATCAATCGCCTGTGCCGGTGAACAGCCAACAAAACGGGCCAGGTTCGCGACGGCCGCATTGGCAGTTAAGATGCTGCCTGCCAGAGTGCCATCCGCAAGGCGGGCCGAAGTTTGATCCACCCGCACATCAAAATCACCCAGGCAATACGTCCCCGGCGCCATACCGAGCGCTGCCATCGCATCGGTCACCAATATCAACCCGTCCGGCTGAGCTGTCCAGGCCAGACGCACATTGGCCGGATGGACGTGAATGCCATCAGCAATCACACCAAACACCAGGCCAGGAGTAGTCAAAAGCGCCCCAGCCAGGCCTGGGGCGCGGTTTTCAAGTGGCGGCATGGCATTGAACAAATGCGTCCCGCCGCACACCCCCCATGCAAATGCAGCTTGTGCCTGCTCGAAAGTCGCCGCTGAGTGCCCGGCAAAGACCAGCACACCCTGCTCCGTCAGTCGGCGCACCAGCTTTTCGGCCCCGGGCAATTCTGGCGCCAGGGTAACAATGCGAACGCCTGTTTGCGGGCTCCAGTCCTGCCCATCTTGCGCAGTTGGCTGACGCAAATAGTGCGGATTATGAGCACCTTTTCTCGTCGGGTTGAGAAAAGGCCCCTCGACATGCAAACCCAACGGCCAGGCGCCGCGCCAAGCAGTTGGTGGGCCGCTGCGCAGCACCTGCTGCGCCTGTTCAATGGTTTGCAAAGGGCTGGTAATAATCGTCGGCAAAAAGCTTGTCACGCCATAGCGCGGCAATTGTGCCGCCACCTGCCAAATGCTCTCCGGTGTGCGGGTAAAATCATCCCCAAAGCCACCATTGAATTGAATCTCAACAAAGCCCGGGGCAAGCAATGCCCCACCGCAATCAAAACACACTGCCCCCGGCGGCACCTCCAGCGCTCCCAACGCAGCAATCCGCCCATCCTGCACGCACACAGCAAACGGCGAAAAACCGCCTTGTTCATCTGCCCGTCGAGCATTGGTCAAGTAAAAAGTCTCCATACCACGCTCCTTCTCAATGCGCATTTTCCAATAAAGCCATCGCAAGCCGCACAGCAGCTTCTGCCGGTTCGTTCACCAAAGTAACCGGCTCTGCCAGCCAACCGGCTTGCTGCACCGACTGCAAAAAAGCCTGACGCACAGCCTGGGCATGGATCAAAACACCGCCCGCCAAGGCAACCGCCAGCGGCTGACCAGCGGAAAAGCCCAATCGCTGCGCAACCGCATGAAACGCAAGGCCAAGCTCTGCTCCCGCCTGCTCAATAATCCGCCGTGCAGCCACATCCCCCGCAAGCGCCAAATCATTGATCAACCTGGCCAGACGGGCAATCTCACTGCGTGGCGCCGCCTGAGCATAGACATGGGCAATCAACTGCTGTGGTTGTTCCAGCCCCCAAAACTGCAACACCGGTTGCACCAGGCTCAAGCCTTCGACACTGCGTCCGTCGGCAGCGCGAGCAACAGACCGCAAAGCCGCCTGACCGATCCAAAAGCCACTGCCCTCATCGCCCAAAAGATAGCCCCAGCCGCTAGAACGTTCCAGCTGCTCCGAATTGAGATTGCGCCCATACACAATTGCGCCCGTGCCGCTGATGACGGCAATCTGACTCCCAGACGGATATCCAACAGCCGGATATTCAAGTACCAGTTGGGCATCATTGACAATGCGCACAGCGGCATTGGTAAAAAATTGCTCAGCCCAGGCAAGACAAGGCCCCCGGTCTTCAGGACGATCTACCCCAGCCATGCCCAAAACAGCTGCAGCAAGCGGCACAGCGTTCAACCCAGCATCGGCAAAAGCAGCAGCAATGGTTTGCTCCAGTACCGCAAAGCAGCGCTCTGCACCCAACACATGAAAATTGGATGGGCCGCCGCAGCCACGCCCCAAAATTTGGCCATGCTCATCCGCCAACAACGCCAGTGTTTTGCTGCCACCGCCATCCAAGCCTAACACCAAACGAGCAGGTGGCAGCATGCCACCGCCATCCAAGCCTAACACCAAACGAGCAGGTGGCAGCATGCCACCGCCATCCAAGCCTAACACAGGCACCTCACCCCTCCAAAGCCCGACGCACCATTCCGTCGGCCTGTTGCAAGCGAAGGCGCGCAGCCTGCGGGTCAAGCCCAGTCAACAGCACAACAATGGCAGTCTTCACCTCACCATCACAGGTCTGCAAAGCGCGTTCCGCTTCTTCTTCCTGAACCGAACAGGCCTGCGCAACAATGCGACAGGCACGCCGACGCAGCTTGGCATTTGTCTGCTGCACATCTACCATCAGGTTGCCAAACGTTTTGCCAAGCCGGACCATCACACCTGTAGAAAGCATATTCAGCACCATCTTTTGCGCAGTGCCTGCCTTCATCCGGGTGGAGCCCGTAATCACTTCTGGGCCAACAACCGCGGCAATGTTAATTTCTGCAAATTGCTCAATCAGCGCCGGGCGGTTGCAAGCCAGGCTAATGCGCAAGGCACCACGCCGCTGCGCTTCTTGTAAGGCGCCAATGACATAGGGCGTTGCACCACTTGCCGCAATGCCTACCACACAATCGAGCGGGCCAACCTCCACCCCCGCCAAATCTGCTGCGCCGGCCCCTGCGTCATCTTCAGCGTTTTCGACTGCATCGGTAACCGCCTGCGCCCCGCCGGCGATTAAACCAATCACCTGTTCAGGAGAGGTGCTAAATGTCGGCGGGCATTCCGAAGCATCCAAAATTCCCAATCTCCCCGAAGTCCCCGCTCCGACATAAATCAACCGTCCCCCCTGATGCATCCGTTCAGCAACCGCATCAATGGCCCGGGCAATTGCCGGCAATTCCGTGCGCACAGCCAATGCCACACGCTGATCCTCGCGATTGATCCGTTCGACCATTTCAAGCGTCGAAAGACGGTCAATCTCCATCGTATAGGGGTTGCGCAATTCAGTTGGACTACCGTTTGGCATAACGCTCGGCCATCCAACATCCCCGGGAGTGATGTTGCCCAACACCACCCGACGACGCGCCCCAGTGGCCGAGGGCAAATTGGCCGGGCGCTCGTGCCAGGTCTCATAGGCTAAGACTGCAAAAGCAGCTGCTTCCTTAACCTCCACCCCCATGCCCAAATCCTGCGAGGCAAACACCTGCGCAGGCGCCAGGCAGCGCTGCAAACCAGCCATCAAATACTTGTTTTTTGCACCACCGCCACTGACAATCACCTCATCCGGCCAAACCGGCAAGTAGTCCGCGTATGCCTGCTGAATGGAACGACAGGTAAATTCGGTCAGAGTTGCAATCACATCCGGACCCGTCAGCCCACGCCGCAGACCTTCGTCATACCATGCGTCAGCAACCGTCACACCAAACAGCTCACGCCCCGTCGTTTTGGGCAATGGCAAACGCAAATAGGGATGACGCAACCACTCCTCTAACAAGCTCTCATCCACATGACCCTGAGCAGCCAGTTGTCCATCCTCGTCATAGGTCTGCATTCCTTCCGTGTAGCGCCAAACTGCCCGATCAATCAGCATGTTGCCCGGGCCGCTATCAAAAGCAAAGGCCTCGCCAACCGAATTTTGCAACGCCGGTAAATAAGTAACATTGGCAATCCCGCCAATATTCTGAGCAGCGCGCACTTTGTGTGAATGCGAAAACAACAACACATCCACATACGCTACCAACGGAGCGCCCTGTCCGCCGGTCGCCATATCGCGCGGGCGGAAGTTGCTAACCACCGGAATACCCGTCCGCTCAGCAATCACTGCCGCCTCACCAATTTGCAGTGTGGCGCGCGTCTCTGGCTGTGGCGCGTGCCAAATAGTCTGCCCATGGCTGCCAATCAATTGCACGTCTAGCGGCTGCAAACCCGCCGCGTCAATCGCCTGCAAAGCAGCCTGAGCAAACACCTCGCCCAATTGCACATTCAGGCGGCAAATCAAGGCTGCATTGCCGCGGCGCAAATCAAAACAATCAAAAATAGCCTGACGCAGCTCTGTTGGGTAAGGCAAATGTGTATGACTCAAAACCTGCCATTCAAGCTGTGGCGGTGCGCCCAAAATTTTCACCACTGCGGCATCCACACCATCAGCTGAGGTGCCAGACATCAACCCAACCACAATCATGCCGGACCTCCCCATGCCATGGCCACCGCCCGATGCACCTCGACACGCAACGCAAGAATGCCGCGTCCCGTTCGCCCACCATAAACCTCATTGGTCAACAAGGCCACCGATAGACCACGCTCAGGGTCCATCCACAAACTTGTGCCGGTAAAGCCCGTATGACCAAACGCGGTTGGAGAAAACGGATTGCTGCTTGCCTCCGGGTCTGCGCTCCACAATGCAAAGCCCAAGCCGCGCCGTGTCCCCTCAAATTCAGCTTGCACCTGCCGCATTGCAACAACGGTCTGCCTCTGCAACAATGGCGTGCCGCCATCTAGAAAAACCTGACCAAAGCGCGCCACGTCGTCCGCGGTTGAAAACAACCCTGCATGACCAGCTACCCCACCCAACCGGGCAGCACTTTCATCATGCACCTCACCAACAATGCGACGCTTGCGCCATTGACAAAACTCCGTCGGGGCAACGTTTTCTGGCCGCGGCCCGCCAATCGGCAAAAAGCGCGTATGCTTCAACCCTAACGGCTCAATGACTTGCTCGGCAATAACTTCATCCAGCTTGCGACCGGTCAGGCGCTCAAGCGCCATGCCCAACAGAATCAATCCCACATCGCTATAAACAATGCGTGTGCCCGGCAAATAGGCAAATGTTGTTTGCAGCGCCAAACGGCGAGCGGACTCTGCATCGGGTTGATCTTTGAACGCCCGCCAGGCCGGTAGCCCAGAGGTATGTGTAAGCAGCTGCCGAAAGGTAATCTGACCCGCGTCAACTGCTGCATCTTCTTCCGCACTGACTGAGACAAACTCACCCCAGCGCAACGGATCTTCGTAGGGACGAATGGGGCGACGCCCCGAAAATTCGGGCAGCACCGTCGCCAACGCCTGATCCACCCCCACCCGCCCGGCTTCCATCAATCGCATAAAAGCCGTTGTCGTAAACAACTTGGTCACTGAGGCCAGGTCAAACAACGTCTCATCATTGACCGGACGTTGCTGCGTTTCCACATCCAGCCAACCCAAACAACGAGAAAAAACGACCTGCCCATCTTTGCGAACAACCAACTGAGCAGCAGGAGTAAGCCGCCTCTGCAGGACAACATCCTCCAACACAGCGTTTAAATTTGCAATTGCATCAGACATTTTGAAAACTCTTTGCAAGCATAGTGTATTTACGATACGGCCGAAAGCCAAAGCGAGCGTATAAATCCAACAAACTTGTCCAATCAATCACACAACCGCGCGCACCGGTTTGCTGAACATGGCAAATGGCCGCGTCAATCAAAGCCGCACCCAGCCCCTGACCGCGGCAAGCCTTGCCAACCCCCAAAGGGCCAATCTGCCCCCACGGACGCGGTAAGCGGTGCATATAAAAACGCTCTAAAGGGCGCACCGAATCTTCAAATGTCATCCAGCAAAAACCATCCAGACCAGTTTGCGGCGTGCGCAAGACCATATAATCCGTAGGCCGCCCGCCTTCTTTGAAGTACTCTTGTACTTCATACAACCAACGTCCAGGAAATTCGCGGCGCAAGAAGGTCAACAGCTCCTCCTCCTCACCAGGTTGCAAAACGCGCAAGTCAGCAGCGTGCCGTGTCACAACCGACGCATAATCGCCAAGATCACGGGCAACATCCCATTCATATTCAGATCCAGCACGGGCTGCATAACCTCGCCGCTCAAAGAAACCGGCTGTTTGCAATGGCTCAGGCAGCCCGGCAGCAAACGGACGCAGCCCCCCACCCAACCAAACAGTGCGCACCTTGTGAGCATGTAACCAGCGTTCTGCCCAAGCCAACAGAGCAGAGCCAATGCCGCGCTGCTGATACGCCGGGTGCACCGCAACACACTCCAACCAGCCCAACGACAAATTTGCCCCCTCAAGCGGCGCACCGACAAACACAAACCCAACCGGTTGCCCATCCGCCCAGGCAAGCTGACCAGCGCGCTCAATGCCGGTCGAAGGGCGCAAATTATAAGCAATGAAAGCAGGGGTAACCATCAGCTCCGGCCCACAAGCAGCGTTCCAAATCTCAGAGCACGCTTCAAAAACGCGCTCATTTGCCAAATTCACATCCTGAAATTCCATTTCAACGCCCTTTACTGACCGCTCAAACCAGGAATTTCAACCGGCAAAGAACCCTTTGCAACAATTTGTCCGCGCAACACAGACACAAGCGCCTGAATGGCCGGCTCGTTTAGGCCATAACTGACCAAATACGTTTGCACCTGAGGGAATGCCAAAATATCATATGGGTTGCGTGAGGCAATCACAATCACTGGCGAACCAGCGGCCAGCAGATCGTTGACCAGGTCAGCCTGTTCGGTCAGACGGTTGGCATCCGCAGTCACAACAATCACCTTGCGCCCATCGCGCGCCATGGAAAGAGCTAACTTAATCTCCGCATTGGTCGGCTCGCTGCTAACCTGCAAATACGTCGTGTTCAAAGCCGCAGCCAGCCCACGTCCACCGGTCGGCTCAATCACCAGCAGTGGCTCATCTGCCTGAAGTGGAAGCAACCCTCCACGATCACGCAACAAAGTAATCGATTGCTGAGCAACTTCCAGGGCCAGCTGTTGATGTTCAGCCGTGTGAACAGCCTGAGCAGCTATCTGCGGATCAACCAACGTTGGGTTCAATAGCCCAAAGCGTTGCTTGGCTTGCAAAATGCGCAAAACCGATTCATCCAGCCAGCTCGCCTTGAGCGTGCCATTTGCCAGGGCAGCCTTCATCTCATCAATGGCAGCACGGTGCAGGGCATGATCGCGATTGAACAGCAACAGATCTGCCCCAGCATCAAACGCAGCTACCGCAGCCTTGGGCGGCGGGTAGCCCGCCTCTCCCAACGCGCCCATCTCGAGCGAATCGGTCACAACCAGGCCCTGATAGCCCAATTGCTGACGTAGCAACCCCGTCAGCACCGGTTGCGAAAGTGTTGCCGGACGCCCCGGCTGCGGGTCAATCGCTGGAAAAGTCACATGTGCCGACATAATCCCGGCCACATTGGCCTGCATGGCTGCCTCAAATGGCGGCAGCTCCACCCGATCCAACCGTTCGCGGTCATGGGCAACAAGCGGCAACGCAACATGCGAATCCACCCCCGTATCACCATGCCCCGGAAAATGTTTCCCAAAGGCCATCACGCCATTGTCCTGCAACCCCTGCAAGGCAGCAACCCCAAAGGTGCTTACCTGCTGCGGGTCTGAGCCAAATGAGCGAATACCAATGACCGGGTTGAGCGGATTGTTGTTGACATCCAGATCGGGTGCAAAATCCACATTGATGCCAACGGCGCGCATTTCTGCTGCCATGGCAGCATACACACGGTTGGCATTGTTGGGGTCGCCAGTCGCCGCAATCGCCATGGCCCCCGGGAATTCAGTGAAGCCCGTTTTTTCACTCAAACGGGCAACACGTCCGCCCTCCTGATCAATAGCAATCAGCAAGCCAGGATGTCCGCTCTGCAAAGCAATGCTTTGTAAATCATGGCACAGCTGTGCAACCTGTTGCGGGCTTTCAATATTACGAGCAAACAGAATCACCCCCCCTACATGATATTCCACAATCATCTGCCGCAAGGCCGGGCTGACGGTCGTGCCATCAAAACCAATGATCAGCGTCTGCCCCAACTTTTGTTCGGGCGTCATTTGCATCAGCCAGGCTTGTGCATCCAGCGCAGGTGTTGTTGAAGGAGAGGGAGAAGTATTCATCGGGTTCACCAGTGTACAGCCAGTTAACAAGAAAATAATAAAAAAGAAATAAGACCGTTTCAAAGACATAGAATAAAGAGTAGCAACAGCGGGAAGTGGGGCAGGCGCAAGGGCCTGCCCCACTTTCAACACAAACTTAGCGCAGTTCGTAGCTTTCTGCCGCGCAGGGAACGTACTCAGCATCAGCCCACATGTAATTGAACAGGGGCGGATACATGACATTGTAGGAAGGATTGCCAACCAACGAGGGCAGGCTGCTGGCGGTGAAGTAGTTCAAATCGTAGTTCGGGGGCTGCGGGTAGGGGTAGATGGTGTGGAACGTGCCATCGGCACCAGGCGCAGGCTTCAGCTCGCCATTGAGCAGTTGAATGGCAATGTACAGGTCGGCCTGATTGTTCTTGTAGATCGGATCATCGAATGGCCGCCACCCAACAATGCGCGTACCCTCATTGACAACATCGGTGGAATAGCGCTCAAACAAAGCAAGCACAGGCAATTCTTCATTGAGAATTTGCGACAAAGTGGCGATTGCCGGTTTCTGAGCCTCAAAATCGAAGCCCGTTGAAGCAGCTTTGAGCAAATCGGGGATGTAGACTTCCTTGCCATCCGGGCCAATTTGCTTCCACGGCCAGTTCATGCCAAACAAACCATCGGTCGCCTCGGGGTTGTTGCGCGGCTTGGTCATGTAGTAGTTGAAGGAAGTGAACGGATGTGGCGGGTTGTAGTAGATGCTCAGGTCAACCAGAATCTCGTACTTGCCTTCTTTTTGCGTGGTGGCGCGTTCCGCTGAAGGATAGCCGCGCACCGTTGCCTTGATACCAAAGGCATTCAGCTGTTGCGCAGCATTTTCAGCCGCACCCAACCAGTCAGCATAGTCAGCCGGAACCCACAGCTCAAAATCGAGCGGAGCGCCCTTGTCATCCACCCAAATGCCATCAGCGCCCTTGGTGCAGCCAGCTTTGGTGAGCAGTTCTTCTGCCTTAGCCCAATCCTTTTCGTACTTATTGAGCTTGGCAATCACATCGGCGGGCAGCCAGGCCTCAACCTGCAAATCAGTGAAGCCAGCTTCGTATTGAATCGCTTTCCCAGCCGGGCCCATTGCAACCGTTGCATTCTCTTCACGGTCAATGATGTAGGCAAACGCCTGACGAACTTCCTTCTTGTTCAACGGATAGACATTGTTGTTGAACCACAAGCCAGGGCCAGTACCGGTCGGGCCAGTCAGGATATGCAAGTTGTCAATCGTCTTGAACTGTTCAACATCCGACGGGGTATAGCCATGCGTGCTATAGTCAATCTCATTGGCCAGCACCAACGGCACAGAAGCAGCTGTTTCGCCTTGATAGACAATCATCTTTTCGATGGAAATCTTATCGGCGTTGTAGCCCAAGGGGTTCTTAACCAGCTCAAGCTGAGCTTCGGTGACGCTGTTGGTATCAATCACAAATGGACCATAGACAACCAACGTATCAGGCTTGAAGGCATACAAATCATCCAACAAAGCCTTGCCCTCATCGCTATCGGCAGCCTTGCCATCTGCGCGCAGCTTGGCAGCCCCATCCATCCACTTGCTATACTGAGAATAGGGCGCCATCTGATTCGAGCGCAGGATCAAGCGCAGGGCGCGCGGGGCGGGCGTGCTAATCCAAAATTCAACGGTGTAATCATCCACCGCCACGACATCCTTCAAATACGTCCACACGCTCGCCTGTTGCAGCCAATAAATGTTATAGCTGCCGACCAAATCTTTGGCCGTCACCGGCGTGCCATCACTCCACTTGAGATCCGGGCGCATGTGAATGGTGAGGATATTAGAAACACCTTCCGGCAGGGGCTTCGGCTCAGCTGTAGGAGCAGGGGGCTCTGTTGGCTTGGGCGCTTCCGTCGGCTTGGGCGCTTCGGTTGGGGCTGCAACGGTTGGTTTGGGCGCCTCAGTCGCAGGGACTTCGGTCGGCTTGGGCGTGCATGCGCCAAGAACCATGGCCAGCAACACCACCAAAATGAACAACTTCGAATACGTACGCATTTGCTTCTCCTCTAGAAAAGATTTGAAAAGATTTTTGGACAAACATTCAGGCGCTCATCCTGAAAAACCAAAGCTTGGAACCCAACCACCTCCTTTCAAATTTATTTGGACCGCCGAACAATGATCACAATCAGGGCAATGAACACCAGACCGACCATCAAAGTTGCAATTGTAATATAAAATTCTGCTGTGCCCGGGGTCACCACCAACAACAAAAACAAAGACACCAGGGTCAAAAACACTGCCACGCGAAACCAGGTGCGGCCAAGCTCCGGGCTCATGCGCGTTCAGCCTCCCGCTTTTGCTGCACCACATGACAAGCCACCGCTGAACCATCCCGATAATTCACCATCTGCGGCACTTGCTGCTCACATTGCTCACCCAACCAAAGCGGGCAACGGGGATGAAAACTGCAACCGCTCGGCAAATTCAGCAAACCCGGCAAATCCATGCTGCGCAGGTCAATATGCCGTTTCTTACGCGTCACATCCGGGTCGGCTTCCGGAATCGCCGAGAGCAAAGCCTGCGTGTAGGGGTGCTGCGGATGCTCAACCAGATACCGTGCTGGAGACATCTCAACCATGCGGCCCAAATACATCACGCCAATGCGCCCTTCCCAGGCAAAATACTTGGCCAGGGCCAAATCATGGGTGATGAACAACACTGCCAGCCCCATTTGCTCTTTCAACTTGAGCAGCGTATTGAGCAGACTAATCCGAATAGACACATCCACCATCGAAACCGCCTCATCGGCAACGATGAAGGATGGATTGACGGTCAGCGCGCGGGCGACGGAAACACGTTGACGTTGCCCACCGCTGAGCTGATGAGGATACTTATCCAAAAAGTCAGTTGCCGGGGTCAAATCTACCATTTCCAGCAATTCAATCACGCGCTTGCGCGTTGCAGCCTCACCATTGGTAAAACCATGGTGTTGAATTGGCGCTGCAATCGTGTCATAAATCGTAAAACTGGGGTTCAGCGAAGCATACGGATCCTGATGCACCAATTGCACCGCCAGCCGATATTCTTTGTGTTGTTCTTTGGTCAGCTGTGTCACATCTTGCCCACGGAACAACACCTTGCCAGCGGTCGGTTTCAACAGCCCAACCATCATGCGCCCCGTCGTCGTCTTGCCGCACCCCGATTCGCCCACCAAACAAACAATCTCACCTTCCTGAATAGAAAGCGAAACATCATCCACCGCCTTGATGAACGTATTGCGCCGCACCTGAAAGGCTCGCGAGACATTTTTCAACTCAAGAATTGGAACAGGCATAACGGACCTCTCTTAATTTTGCTTTGCAAAACGAGCAGCTTGTGCCAGGCGCTCACGGGCAGTTTTCCAATGCCAGCAAGCCACTTTGTGATCAGCAGCACCGGTATCTTCCAGTACAGGCTCTTCGGTACGGCAACGATCATCCGCCAAAGGACAACGCGGGTGAAACTTACACCCCTCCGGCATCTGAATCAAATCCGGCGGGGAACCCGGGATGGAAGTAATCTGATCTTTGTGCGTACTGAGGGTCGGCACTGCTTGAATCAGGCCAATGGTATAAGGATGATGCGGATTTTGGAACGTAGTATAAACATCGCTGATTTCGACCACCGAACCAGCATACATGGTAGCGACGCGATCGGCCAACTCTGCTGCCAGAGACAAATCGTGCGAGATGAAAATCATCGAAAAACCCAGTTTGGAGCGCAACTCTTTCAACACATCCATAATATTGCGTTGCGTTAGAATGTCCAAAGCAGTCGTCGGCTCGTCCAAAATCAGCAGCTGCGGCTCAAGCAGCAATGCCAACGCAATCAGCACGCGTTGACGCATACCACCCGACAGCTCATGCGGGTAAGCCCGCCAAACCCGCTCCGACTCTAAGCGCACAAGCTCAAACAAGTGCTTGGCACGCTCTTCCAAAGCACGCCCCCGCAAATAGCCATGAGCACGTGCCGTATCGCCAAACTGCTCAGAAATGCGCAGCACCGGATTGAAAGCATTCAATGCCGCCTGAAACACCATGGCACATTCGCCCCAGCGGAAGCGACGCAAATCTTGCGTGGATAGTTCCAACACATCAATTGCCGGGGGGATTTGCCCGTTTTTTGTCGCCGGTTGATACAAAATCTTTCCTTCGGACACACGCGCATTGGTCGGCAAGAGGCGCACCATGCCCAAACCCATGGTAGTCTTCCCCGAACCACTCTCACCAATCAGCGCCAACGCCTCGCCACGCTTCACATCCAGCGAAACATTGCGCACAGCTCGCACCCAGCCCCGTTTTGCTTGATAAGCAATCGAAAGCCCACGCACCGAGACCACCACATCCCTCGGCAGCACCATTTCACGGCTTGCTTGAACAGCGGTCTTTTCCATCACTTCACACTCCCAGGCGCAAACGCGGATTGAAGATTTCTTCCAACGAACGAGAGAAAAGCACCAACCCAAGCTGCAACAGAATGATCCCGCCCATTGGCACCAGCAAACTTGCTGCCGCATTCGGGTTGTAAATGGCATTCTTGGCATAGGCAAGGCTAAACATAACGCCCCAGTTATTGCCAAACGGGACAACCCCCAAGAACACCAGACCTGTCTGTGAATAAATTGCCCCCGCCATGGATTGGATCAGAGCAATCATAACATAGCTCATCATGTTGGGCAGCATCTCGCGGAAAATGATGTGCGGAGTACCCAGGTCAAGCAATTGCGCCGCCTCCACATATTCACGGCGCTTGAGCGACAGGAATTGTGAACGCACCTGTCGCGCCAGGCCAGGCCAACCAAACACCGCCAGGAAAACCGCCAACATCCAGGCATCATCCAGGGCAACAATGGTAGCAATCACAACCAAAAGCAAAAAGCGCGGCAAGGTGAGCCAGATATCCGTAATCGTCATTAAGATGCTATCCACCTTACCGCCCAAAAAGGCGCTCACTGCGCCAACAACCACTGCAATTGCTGTGGTGAAAAGCCCAGCCAAAAAGGCCACAACCATCACCTCGCGTCCACCATGGACAAACATAACCCAATTCTCGCGGCCCATGAAATCGGTGCCAAGCGGGTGTTCAGCAGATGGGGGTTTGTTGATCGCTTTGGTGTTGGCCCGCGTGGCCGGCTCAACAAACAAAGGCCCCACAAAAGAAATCAGCACCAGGGCGACAATCAAAAACAAGCCAAACATCCCCACCTTATTGCGTCCCAGCAGCTTAAGATTCTTCCAAAAAGATTGCAACGCCCTCATTGCCTATTCCTCCTTGTCCGAAATCACCCGAATGCGCGGGTCAAGCCAGCCATACAACACATCCGCCAAAGCAGTGGAAAGAATGACCGTGATGGTCGTCACCAACAAAATGCCTTGCATAATCGGGTAATCACGCTTGCCAATTGCCTGCCCCAACAACAAGCCAACACCCTGATAGACAAAAATGCTCTCAATCAGGATGGAACCGCCGACCACAAAGCCAAGCGAAATCGCCAGGCTAGTGACGAGCGGCAGACTGGCATTCCGACCCACATAGGCGGTGATAATGCGAAAATCGGGCAAGCCGCGGGCACGTGCCACATTGACGTAGTCATCTCCCAGGGTGCTAAGGGTACTGCTGCGCATGGCCAACAACCAGCCGCCCAGCGTTGTCAACACATACACCGTCCCCGGTAAGGCATAGTGCTTGAACACATCCAGGAAAAAGGTCGCCGTAAAACCGGGCTTGATGCCGGGCGAAAGGGAACCGCGAATGGCCGTGACAGGCAAAAGCTTCCAATTGACAACCAGGAGCAGGATGAGGATGATGGCTGTGAGCGTGTTGGGAACGGAATCAATGAAAGCACTCAGGTTGGTGAAGAGATAATCAATCCATGAATTGCGCCGATAGGCACAAATCATACCCAAAAGCATACCGATGGCGAAACTAATCAACAAGGCCGTGCCAACACTGAACAAAGTCCAGGGCAAGCGGGCCGCAACCAATTCCATCACCGAGCGACCGCGCGCCAGCACATACGAATCGCCCAGATCGCCCTTTAACAAATTGCCCATAAAATCCAAATATTGTTCATACAGCGGCGCATCGAGGTCAATGCGCATCAGTGCAGCAGCACGCTGACGTGCCTCATCCTCCGAAATCCCCTGCGAATCCATTAGATTCAACACCATAATATCAACAGGATTGCCAGGCAAAGCGCGAATGATCAAAAAGGTCAACGTCACCACTACCCAGACGATGAAAATCTTCTTGACAATCGTACGCGTCCAATAGTTTTTGTAAATTTTCCGCAGCCAATCCCGTTTTGGCGGTGGTGCTGCAGATCCGACACGGTCTTTGCTCATCAACGCACCTCTCCTGAAAAAAGTTATGGATACAACCGACAAGACGAACTTTGAGCCCCAAAATCGTCTGCGGCCATCTGCCACTCTGCCAACAACCGCTCGACCCCAACCCCTGTCTGCAAACAAGTGCGCAGCTTTGCATCCCCAGCCAACAAATCAAAATGGGGTGCATGCCCTTCCCAACTGCTCTGCAAAAAAGCAGTTTGTGCTGAAACAGCCAAACAGGTCTCAATGCAGCGCACGCCCACTTCCACCGCTCGAAAATTGTGCATTTGCTGCTCATCAAGATGAATCTGCACCCCGGCGCACAGCTGCCCGGCATGTTTGCTGGCGCTCGGTGTAAACCAAATCGGGCGAAAACGAACCCCTGCCAATGACCGTTGATTGAGCAGCTCCGCCAGGCGATATGCATCCAACCATGGCGCCCCAAAAATTTCAAAAGGCAAAGCCGTACCGCGTCCTTCCGACAGGTTGAGCCCTTCAAACAGGCAAGTGCCCGGATACAGTGAAACCGTGGAAAGATGCGGCATGGCAGGCGACGTGGGCACCCACGGCAAGCCGGTCTCAGCAAACAACATTTCCCGTCTCCAACCGCACATCGGAACAACCGTGAGCGCCACGTTCAACGCCAATTGTTGGTCAAACCAACGCGCCAACTCGCCAAACGTCAAAGCATGGCGAATGGGCAAGGGAGCAACACCAACGAACGACTCAAACTCCGGCGCCACCAGGCCGCCTTCAACGATCACACCGCCCAACGGATTGGGACGATCCGCAACGATCACGGGCTTGCCCGCCTCTGCCGCGCCACGCAAGACGTAATACAGCGTGCTGAGATACGTGTAAAAACGCACCCCCACATCCTGCATATCAAACAGCAACACATCCACATCTGCCAACATATCCGCGGTTGGTTGTTTGGTTGGACCATAAAGGCTAAACAAAGGCAAACCGGAACGCGGCTCAACGCCATGCCCCACAGCGGCGCCATCTGCGGCTGCTCCCGCAAAGCCATGCTCTGGCGCGAACAAGGCGGTCAATCGAACATCCGCCTGCATCAATGCATCCATCGCCATGGTCAAATCCGGCAAAACCGCCGCAGCATGGCTCACCAGGCCAACACGACGCCCAGAAAGCAAAGAACGCTGTTCATGCAGCAACACATCCAGGCCGGTGCGAACGCTCATCGCAAACTCTCCTCAGCCAGGCCGTGACGAACAACCTGACGCATCGCCTGACTGCCGGCGCGCAGCTCCGTGCGAAAACGCACAAAGCCCGGACGGGCAACCCCGGTCACAAATTCAACCGCCTCATCCTGCGCCGTGTAAGAAATCCGTTCCGAAAGTAACGCCGGTTGCCCAGGCAACACATCCAACAATTGCGCCGAAACCCGATCTACCTCCCCCGCCTCCAAGAACTGCACCGCCCGCACCGGATAAACTTCGTAAAACTGACGCAGCACCTGATACAACGATTGTTCGTGACCAATGTGAACATCCAACGCCGGGAAGCGTTCACAAGCCAGATGAGCCCGTTCGACTGCCAGCGGAAAATCATCCGCCAGGCGCAACCGCACAACCTGAAACAGCCGCGCCCCAACAGATACGCCCAACAAGCGCGCCATCAACCGGTCAGCCGGTAACACCTCAACGGACACCAACCGCGTCGAAGGGCGCATGCCCTGCGCCAAAATCTCCTCCGTCCAGCCCATGAGCGTTTGCAAGTTTTGCTCAATGTGCGGGCTGTTGGCAACAAAGGTGCCTTTGCCCGGCACAGTATACAACCAACCCTCGTTGATCAAAGTTTGCAGCGCCTGCCGCACCGTCATGCGGCTGACTCCCATGCTTTCGCTCAAATCGGCTGCCGAAGGCAGTTTTTGCCCCGCCACCAATTCTTGCTGACGAATGGCCTTGAGCAAAATCCGCCGGATTTGCAAATATAACTGCTCAGAACTTTGCTTGTCGAGGGTTGAAAAATCCATAGACAACAACCTGCGCTAGACGAGATAGAACCAGTATAGCGCAGTCTAGACCGGTATACAAGCATGATTTTCATCACATTTTTAGTTTTTCCCCTCTTGACAGATGCCCTAAAAGCAGTATAATTCGTGTATAAATTACACCAACGGGCGGGCCACACAACCCCGCCTTTAAAAAACAAACCACTTGGTGTAAAAAATACACAAAGGAGTTTTTTGAAATATCATGAGTACTGCCGTTGCCCCTGTTTGGACGCTTGATCATGCTGTTGAACAAGTTGGCTATGGACGCTTTCAAACCCGCCTGATGCTACTTTGCGGACTAGGCTGGGCTGCCGATGCCATGGAAGTGTTGTTGATTTCTTTTGCCCTGCCCGCCATTGGCCAGGAATGGAACTTGACCGCCGCTCAAAAAGGCTTGCTTGGCACGGCTATTTTTCTCGGCATGTTAGCGGGTGCGTGGGTATGGGGCTACCTCAGCGACCGCATTGGACGAAAAACCGGCTTCATCAGCACGGTCGCCATTGATTCCGTCTTTGGCCTGCTGTCAGCGTTTGCCCCCAGTTTCGGCTGGCTGGTAGCACTCCGCGCCCTGACAGGTTTTGGCGTCGGCGGCACCCTCCCCGTAGATTACAGCATCTTTGCAGAATATCTCCCCGCACAAAAACGCGGTCGTTATTTGGTGCTGCTCGAAGCCTTCTGGGCACTTGGCACCATTGCCGCAGCTGGCCTGGCCTGGCTGATCGTGCCACGCCTGGGGTGGCGTTGGCTACTTGCCATCTCAGCCCTCCCTGGTCTGCTGATTTTCTTCATCCGCCGCAACATTCCCGAATCCCCGCGCTACTGGATGGTGCGCGGCGAGACAGAACAAGCTGCCAGCGTGCTGCAACACGTAGCCAACATCAACGGTCGCCCTTTGCCAAAATTCACCCTGCACCCCCTCCCCACATCGCCGCGCCCAGGCCTGGCCGACCTCTGGCGGCACGGTTTGCGGCGCACGACCCTGCTGCTATGGGTTATCTGGTTCACCATCTCACTGGGATATTATGGCGTCTTTACCTGGCTGCCCAACTACTTCCGCTCACAAGGCATGGCGCTCTTACCCGTTTATCAAAATGCCTTTCTGCTTGCCCTGGCCCAATTGCCCGGCTACTTCTCTGCCGCCTATCTTGTGGAAAAGTGGGGCCGCCGCCGCACCCTGGCCTTTTATTTGCTTGCTAGTGGTCTGTTTACCTATCTGTTCGCGATTGTCAACTCGCTCAACTGGATCGTCGCCATGGGCATCTGGATGTCATTCTTCACCCTTGGCGCGTGGGGAGCCCTCTACGCCTACACACCCGAGGCCTACCCCACCGCCCTGCGTGGCAGCGGCATGGGCGCAGCCAGCGGCATGACGCGCATTGCCGGCGCACTTGCCCCAAGCCTCGGTGCGGCGCTGATGAGCGGCTCTTCGCTTGTCATTCCTCTCACCCTCTATGCAGCTGCTTACGTTCTCGGCAGCCTGGCCGCCCTCGCCCTGCCAAACGAAACCCAGCACAAACCTCTCAGCGATTTATAAAGCGCAATGCCAATTGATTCAATTGCGAATAGCTAATTGGCTTAATCAACACAAAATCTGCTGAGTCCTGATATAAGTCAGCCAGCAACGGGTCTGCCGTCGCAATAATGACAATCACATCCTGCAAAGCCGGCGTTGTGCGAATTTCACGCAGCAACTCAACCCCGGATACACCCATCAGGTGCAAATCCAGCACAATCAACGCCGGCTTACATTCACGCAACAATTGGCGCGCAAGGTTACCATCAAGCGCCTTTTGAACCGTGAAGCCAGCCCGTTCTACCGCCAGGGCGTAAATCATTGCCAGGTCGGCATCATCTTCAATCACCAATGCTTGCGTACATGCGCTCATTTTCTGCTCCCTTGCGGTCTCAACGGCAAAATCACCCGAAAGACACTCCCCTTGCCATAATCACTCTCGAGTTCAATATATCCCCCCATCATTGTTGTGAGATGTTGCACAATCGCCAGGCCCAACCCCGCACCGCCATGACGCCGCGTCTCCGAGGCATCAAGCTGCCGAAATGGCTCAAAAATCAATTTTTGCTGCTCCGGGGCAATGCCAATCCCGCTATCACGCACTTCCATCAACCAATGATCATCATCCAGTCGCCGTAACTCAGCTCGCACCCAGCCCGTCTCGGTAAATTTAATCGCGTTGCTCATCAAGTTCACCAAAATCTGTTGCAACCGTTTCTGATCTCCATGCAACACCGGCGGCAATTTGGGGTCTATCATTGAATACAATTCCAGACCCTTATCGCGCGCCTGATTTTCCAACATTGCACAAGCCCCATCCAGCAAGGAACGCGTCGGGAAATGATCCAGGTTTAACACCAGGCGCCCCTTTTCAATCAACGATTGATCCAGCAAATCATTGATGAAAATATTCAGCTGTTGTGAACTATACAGCAACCGCTGCAATGTATCCGCCTGTTCCACATTTAACTCTCCCCACACACCACTACGCAACATCTCAGCATAGCCCAAAATAGCGTTTAACGGAGTACGCATCTCATGGCTCACATTCGCAATCAATTGCGTCTTGAGCAAACTCGCCTGCAACGCCTGATCGCGCGCTTCCGTCATCATCTCCTCAGCCTGTTTGCGCAGGTCAATGTTACGCAAAACCATCAACCGCCCCAACAAACGGCCATTTGCTGATCGGATCATCGTCATGCGCATATCATACCAGGCAGCCTGTTCCTCGCCCAAATTTAGCTCTGTGCCAGTCTCACCGCAATAGCCATAACATTCAAGTAAGCGCGGGTAGACCGCAAACGCATCCTCTGCGCGCTTGCCAATCATGTCATTTACCCTCGTGCGCAACAACTTGGCTGCAGCAGGATTTGCATCCACAACATGATCTTGCGCATCCAACACCAACACAGCATCTTCCATGCTTTCCAACACACGATCATGCGCCACCGGCACAACATTGAGCAGCTGAAAGCGGAATAAACTGACTGAAAGCGCAATCGCGCTGATCATGAAAGCCATGGGGGTTGGGTCAATCGGCACAATGTTGGCAATGAAAACCACATTGCCAACCCAGGGTGCCAGCGCACCAATCAGCATCGGAATCACCTGCCCGCGATACAAATCTGGCGAGCGCACCAAAGCCTGTAGGATCAACATCGTTGCTGCCAAAAGCACCAGGTACGAATAAACCACGTGTACCCAAAACGCCACACCGTGCGTCACATCGAGAATCAACAATCCCTGCAACGAATAGGATGTAACCGATGTCCAAATCCAGCCATGCAAATCATTTGTCCACACCAAAGCCATGACCACAATTGGCTCAACAGCCAACCCAATCAAATATCGTGGAGAGAGCCACCGAAAACGCCCGGTATAATTGAATGCAAACCCCAAAAGACCAGCCGGAACCGCTGTAATCCCCAAATACTCAAAACGCGCCCAAAACAGCGCTTTTGCCTGTGTCTCAGCGCTGAGCTCAAACGCATATCCGAACGACCAAACCGCCACACCAACCAAAAGCGCCAACACAGAACGCGAACCCGGGGCGGGCTGACGGCGCCAAACAAACACAATCAGCACCACAGCGATGACCACGTTGAGCATCAATGTGTATACGTACGGATGATTAGACAACGCTCCTCCCCGACAAAAATCTTATACTTTCTTAACCAACAATATAAAATCATTGTAGAGCAAAACCCCACCTTCGTCAATCAGCAAATGAACGCAGTTTTTCGATTTCAGTCTCAGCCCTTCTTGCTTATCAGGCGATAGCCACGCCCCGGCAAGGTTTGAATTGCATCTTCTCCGATCTTTTGCCGCAAACGACGCACCAACTGTGCCAGGCTATCATCGCGCACACCGCGCTCAAACACACGATCTTCGCTCCACACCGCCCGAATCAAGTCATCCTTCTGACACACCTCACCAACACGCGCTTGCAACGCCGTCAACAAACGATGTTCAAGCGCCGTCAGCTCCTCACCCCGACCACTCAACCAGGCATGGTTCTCCAGACCACACAGGCGCAACGCCTCAGCTCCCGGCGCATCGCTCCAAAACTCCTCCAGACGCGCCCGCACCGCCGGATGCGCCCGCAGCGCCTCCTCCTCTAGCACACCGTCCGCCGCAAACGCCTCGCACGTCGCCCGCAAAAAAGAAGCATACCCGCCACTCAACGCATAGATCCGTTCCTGAACCTCAGCGGGCCAATCCAACCCGGCCCGACGGGCAAACTCCGCCACACTCCACACCCCATCTGCGTGTGACAATGGCCCAAGCCATAGCGTGTTGGCTAAGAACAGCTCTGCCAGCTCGCTGTTGGGGGCCGGCGGGTGACGCATTCCGATCACATAACTTAACTGATACTTGAATGTATCACGCAAAGCCCGCAAATTACCCGCCACAACCTCAGCTTCCATCTCCGGCAACGCATCAAAACGATCCATCACCAGGCAAACATGCTGCTGTGGATTTTCCAGGCGCTGTGCCAATGCGCGTTCGATCTCCATCAGCTCCGCGCCACAACCCAGCGCCTCTCCGATCAATTGCCAAAAGCCATCCGCATTCCTTTGCCGCAAGCGGTTTCCATCCAACCATTTCCATTCCAACCCCGCCACCGCAACCCTGCGCACCAAAAAGCCCAACAAGTTGCTCTTGCCCGATCCGCTCAGGCCAATCACAGCCGTGCAAGCCCCGCGCTGTGCCGCGGCCACAATTCGCTGCACCTCTGCTTGCCGATAGGTCGTCGGGTAAAAAGACCAATGATTCATCTTTTGCCCTTTCCGGTGGGGGAACTTTGCCGTTCCTCCAACGTCTTATTTTCAAATCGTGTAGAATTGATTATACTAAAAGTTGGAGAAACGCACATGAGCCGCAACAAACGATGGGTTTGGATCGTTTTAGGGGCCATCCTCATTGTATTGGGGATGCTGATGCTCAGCTCTGTGCTCATCCCGGCCGGCAACATCTTGCATGACGCCACGCCGCTTGCACCTACCTTTTTCCTTCCGCCAGGTAGCTGACAGATGAAACGCGCCCTTCCAGCCTTCATGCTGCTGCTAACCCTGCTCCTGATCATTGGTTGCTCACCCGCGGGCAAACCAATCCCAAGTCAACACCCCCAAGAAGCAGAACAAACCACCACCCAAACTTTCGTGCCTCAGCCCACCCAAGCCGAAGCTCCCCGCCAAAACACCAAATCTCCAACTGATGCATACCCCAACACCCCCACGCCACAAACTGGAGTGCCCACCCCATCCAGCGAAGGGCGCCTCATCGAACTGGAATGGCCAGATGAAATGCATCTCGGCGAGTCGGATATCATCCGCCTATCCCTCATTCCAACCCAAGATGGATATGTCGTAGAAACCGAGTTCCCTGAACATACGCTTGTCACACAACCCGCCGTCATTGAATACCGTGCCGGTTACAGCTTGTTGGTGCGCGCCCGCCTCGATGCAGTCACTTTTGATGTTTCGCCCAGCAGTGAGCAGGCGCTGTCCCTTGAACCCGGTCACCCGATCACCTTTCGTTGGAGCCTGACGCCGCGCCATGCCGGTCAACAACGTCTTTCCCTCAACCTTTGGCTCGAATGGCACCCACTGGATGGCAACCCCAACCACACCGTCCAAACCCAGGTTTACACGCGCAGCTTATCCATCCAGGTGCGTTCTTTCTTTGGCCTGCCTCGCCCGCTTGCTTTCGGCACAGGTTTGTTTGCCCTATTGCTCGGCAGCAGCTTCAGCCTCACTGGGCTATTGTTGCGCAGCCCCGACCGCCGGCCCAAGCTACGCATCCTATCCCCCAACCCAGCAGTGCAGATCGACTCGGGCGAACTCCAACTAACCCCACAAGAGCGCGCCCTGTTGCAAGCTCTATTTCAGCGCTACGCCCGCTTGTTGATCAAAAGCGAATTCCTCTCTGGCTATTCTGGGGCGCGTACCTTTCTTGCCCTCCCCATTCGCAACGATGGACAAAGCGACGCCACGACCATTGTCAAACTTGGCGGGCGCACCGCCATCGAGCGCGAATATCAGGCCTATGAGACCTTTGTCAAAGACCGCCTGCCCCCCATCACAGCCCGCATCCAACATGCCCCCGTCACCCTGCCCAACAGCCAGCGCGCCGCAGTGCAATATACCTTCATCGGACGCCCCGGCGAACAGCCTATCAGCCTGCGCCAAAAGCTGCTAGCGGATCCCACTCCCCAACACCTATGGCAGCTTTTTGAAACCTTTGGCGCCAACTGGTGGTTGCAACGCCAACCGGCCACATTCCGCTGGGGGGAAGAATATGATCGCGTTTTGCCCGCTCACCTCATCCTTGAGCCCATTGAGGGCCGCGCGACAGCCCGCGCAGTACTGAACGAACAAACCAGCCCAACCCAGCTGACCCTGGCCCCCGGTGACATTGTCGAAATTGGCACATTCAGCCAAACCGAGCTGCGCGCCGATGGCCGTTCCTACAGCCTGACCGGCAAAGCAATTGCAGGTGCACCGCCTTTGCGTCTGCGTTGGTTGGCGCCCACCCCACCCAGCCATACCCTGGCACGCATCCTATCCACTCGCGCCAGCCTCTTACACCAATGGAGCGATGGATTGCAAGAAATTGGCTTGCCCAATCTATTGCCACAGTTACCCAACTGGCTCAACGAAACCGTCCAGGCCAGTCGTTCCATCATCCATGGCGATCTCAACCTTGAAAACATCCTCATTGGCCCTGGAGGGCTGATGTGGCTGATTGACTTCTCCGAAACCCGCCTTGGCCATCCGCTAGCCGATTTCTCGCACCTGGCCGCCGAAGTTATCGTGCACATCTACGCCACACAATTCCCTAATCCCCAAGGCTATGCGCAACAAATGCAAGCTGACGGCCTGCCCTTGCTCAACGCCCTGCAAGAGATCGCCGCGCGCTGTTTGCTATACCCTACCCAAACACGCGAAATATGGCTCGCCTTTACCTTCAGCTGTCTCGGCGCACTCAAATATCCGCAGCTCTCTGCCCATGCCAGGCAGCTACTCGCCATCAGCGCCGCGGTCTACGCCATGCGCCTCTGACGAGCCCATAAACTCACTCATCGTTGCCTGACCAGGGTGCTCCACCCCTTCGCGTTTCAAAACCTTCCACACCGTCAAAAACAAAATCTTTACATCCAGCCATAACGAACGGTGATCCACATACCACACATCCAGGCGGAATTTCTCTTCCCAAGTCAACGCATTGCGCCCATGAATCTGCGCCCAGCCCGTGATGCCCGGCAAAACCTCATGCCGCCGCATTTGCTCCGGCGTGTAGCGCGGCAGATAAGCCACCAACAGCGGACGCGGCCCCACCAGGCTCATCTCCCCCCGCAACACATTCCAAAGCTCAGGCAGCTCATCCAAACTGCTCGCTCGCAACAAACGCCCCAACCGCGTCAGGCGCTGCCCATCCGGCAAAGGCTTGCCATCCGGGCCCAATGCCTCGCGCATCGTGCGAAACTTCACCAGGCGAAAAATCTGCCCCCGATAGCCAGGCCGCGGTTGCACAAACAACACCGGCGCCCCCAACTTAACCCTGACCAACAACGCCACAAGCCCCATCAACGGCAAGGTCAATGGCAAGGATAACAACACCAACGTCACATCAAACACGCGCTTGGCCAACCAGGATGTTTTTGACATACGCACATTGTACCAAAAAGACGCTGTCTGCGTTATAATTTAGGCTACTTAAAACCGGGCCACGCAATACCCCGGTCACTCTAAGAATGCTTGAAGGAAGGCACCCCATGACCCATAAAAAAGGCCGTGTATTCTCCGGCGCGCGCCCAACAGGCCGTCAACACCTTGGCAACTATCTCGGCGCCATGAAAAACTACGTTGCCCTGCAGGAAGATTATGAATGCATTTACTGCATTGTGGATTTGCACGCCCTGACAACCCTCGAAACCACCTTTGAATTGCGCCAAAACACGTATGAAATGGCGCTGGACTGGTTGGCAGTCGGCATTCGCCCAGAAGAAAGCATCGTCTTCGTACAATCCCACGTGCCGCAAGTCACCGAGCTACACACCCTTCTTTCCATGGTCACCCCGCTTGGCAAGCTAACCGACCTGCCAACCTTCAAAGAAAAAGTGCGCAGTCAGCCCAACAATGTCAACTACGGCCTGGTTGGCTACCCCGTATTAATGACCGCTGACATCGTTCTCTACAAAGCCGGCCTGGTGCCCGTTGGTGTGGACCAGGCACCGCATATCGAATTTGCGCGTGAAACCGTGCGCTCCTTCAATTACCGTTACCAGACCAACGCCCTGATTGAGCCAGAAATGAAAGTGACCGAGGTGCCAAAGGTCCTTGGCATTGATGGACAACAAAAAATGGGCAAAAGCCTGAACAATCACATTGAGCTGGCCGCCACTCCCCAAGAAACGACTCAACGCGTCATGAGCATGGTCACCGACCCGCAGCGAATGCGCCGCACGGACCCGGGACGCCCGGAAGTGTGCAACGTCTTCACCATGCACAAGGTTTTCTCCCCCGCTGAAGAAGTCAGCATGATTGATAGCGAATGTCGCCGCGCAGGCATTGGCTGTGTGGATTGCAAAAAACGTTTTGCGGCCAACTTGAACGCCCATCTCGAGCCATTCCGCACCCGCCGCGCAGCACTTGACCAGAACCCCGATGCGGTGTGGGATGTGTTGCACGATGGTGCCCGTCGCGCCCGACAGATCGCCGAAGCCACCATGGAAGAAGTGCGCGCCGCCATTGGTTTGGCCCCCATTCAACGATGAAAGCTGTCCTGCAACGCGTCAGTCAAGCAAGCGTCACCATTGAACAGCGTCAGGTCGCCAAAATTGGCCCGGGCCTTCTGATTCTGCTCGGCATTGGCCCCAACGATGATCAGGCCAAAGCCCAACAACTGGCCTACAAAATTGCCCATCTGCGCATCTTTGGCGATGAAAACGGCAAAATGAATCGCTCGGTGCTCGATATCGGCGGCGAAGCACTACTCGTCTCACAATTCACCCTGTTTGCGGATACGCGTAAAGGTCACCGCCCTGCCTTTACCGAGGCAGCCCCGCCCGAACTTGCCCGCCCCCTATGCGACTTCTTTGCCGAAGCCTTGCGCCAACAGGGCTTGCCAACCCAAACCGGCGAATTTGGCGCCCACATGCAGGTTGAACTGATCAACGATGGCCCGGTGACCATCTGGATGGAGCTATGAACAAATCTCTGATCATTATTTTCCACGGCCCGCCGGCCAGCGGCAAGACCCTCCTCAGCCGCCGTTTGGCGCATGACCTGAACCTGCCGCTCTTCAGCAAAGACGATCTGAAAGAAGCCCTGTTTGACGCCCTGCCCAATTCCGCCCCCAACTGGACAGCTCAACTTGGCGCGGCCTGTTTTCAAGCCCTGTTTCGCCAGCTTGAAACACAATTGCGCGCCGGTGTGCCCGCCATGATTACCGAAACCGCCTTTTGGGCAGAGCAAAGTACTGCTCACTTCCTCGACTTGAAGAGCCGCTATCGCCTTGAATTTCTACAATTTTATTGCATCGCAGCAACAGACGTGCTGTATCAGCGCGAACAAGCGCGCCGCGCTCAGGGTGAACGTCACGCCTGTCACACCTCTGCTCCGGCTTTATCCGCCGAAGAATTCAAGGCGCTCGTTGAAGGCCCGCGCTACGCCCGCCTGCCACTAGAAAGCAAGGTCATTGATATAGACACCAATGACCTTGCCCATGTAGACTACATGCACCTTATGCGCGCCGCAGCATTTGCCGTCAACCGTTAGCCCCAACCTGTTTCACCCCTCCTCAGCATAATCATCCGCTTCGACCACCTCATTGACCTGCTCAGGCAGCGGCACCATGTCCGCCTCCAGGCTATGCGTCGAACGGCGGTAATGGCCATGCAAATCATCCTGCACGGTGCCAGTCCAAAGCGGCACACCGTCAAAATAAGCAGCTCTCCCAATCATATGAGCGGCAACCGGTGCTGTCAGCATCAAGAAAACCACAATCGCCAGCGCGCGGGTATAAATTGCCAGATCATTAAAGTAAATCGCCGCCCCCAACAAAATCAACCCCGCCCCCAAGGTACCCGCCTTGGCCGTCGCCGACATGCGCAAAAATGTATCCGGCATACGCAAAACGCCTATCCCGGCCAGCAACATCAACAAGGCGCCCGTCAACATCAGCACAAACACAATGATCATTTGCAGCATGTTCACACCCTCCGCTCCAAATAATACGCAAAAGCCACTGTTCCCAAAAAGGTAATCAAAGCCAGAACAATCGCCACATCCAGAAAATTAGGCTGATTGAAGCGCACCGCATAGGCGATAATAAACCCCATTGCCAACACACTGATCAAATCGAGCGCCACTACCCGATCGGGCAAATAGGGCCCGCGCACCAGGCGGATGAAAGCTGCAATCAACGCCAGCGAAATTAACGCCAAAATCACGCTCCAAATGATGTCGTTCATGCTTCCAAAATCCTCATCAATCGCCGTTCATACCCTTGTTTGATCCCACGCACGAACTGCTCAGGTGCATCCAACCAAAGCGTGTGAATGTACATGATTCGCCGATCGGTCGAAACATCCAGGCCCAACGTGCCAGGGGTCAGCGTCACCAGATTAATCAACAGCACCAACCCAGCCTCGCTTTTCAAATCAAGCGGCACCGCCACCACAGCCGGGCGCAGATTCATGCGCGGAGAAAGCACCGTGCGCGCCAGGCGCAAGTTGGCCCGCACCACATCTATCAGGAAGAACGCCAAAAGTTCGAACACGCGCGGCACCTGCTTGAAGTATCGCCCCTCATTCCGTCGGCGAAAAGCCAGCCACAACAAAGCAAACGCCAACAAAAAACCAAACAGAAGATTAACCGGCTCAAACCGCCCGGTCAATGCAGCCCAGGCCAGCGCCAACAAGATATTCAGCAAAAACAGGCTCATGGCACCCCTCCCAACACCGCACGCACATACAGTTCCGGGTGCAACAACAACTCAGCTGCCTGATTGGCCAGCGCAAACAGCGGCCCCGGCAACAAACCAATCCACAGCGAAAGCAACACCAAAGCTGCCGTTGGCAACCACAACCAGGGCGAAAGTGACCGCGTCGGCATAAGCTGCGCCGGGCTTTCTTTCCAAAACGCCTCGTTCCAAACCTTGGTCATTGAATACAGCGTCATCAAACTCACCGCCAAACTGACAAATACCAACACCCCTTGCCCTTGTGCCAGACCCGCTTTCACCAACCCCAGCTTGGCAAAGAAACCCGAAAGCGGCGGCAAACCAGCCAGCGAAAGTGCCGGCAGCAAAAACAACACTGCCACATCCAGGCGACGTGTATACAGTCCGCCCAGTTTCTTCAAGTCAAATGTACCCTGCAAGCGCTCCACCATTCCCGCCACCAGGAACAAAGCCGTCTTTGCCAGCATGACATGCACCAGAAAATAAATTGCTGCCGCCAGCGAAGCCTGCGTGAACAGCCCCAACCCCATCAACGGATAGCCAATCTGACTGATAATGTGAAACGACAACAACCGTCGGAAATCCGTCTGTGCAGCCGCGCCCAACACCCCGCTGACCATCGTTGCCCCCGCCATCACCAGCAACACAGTATGCGTAAAGGCAACATCTTGCACAAACAACAGCGTGAACGTGCGCAGCAAAGCATAGACCCCCACCTTGGTTAACAGCCCAGAAAACAGCGCCGTCACCGTCACCGGCGGCGTGTGATACGAAGCCGGCAGCCAGAAGAACAGCGGAAACGCTGCCGCTTTGATCCCAAATGCAATCAAAAACAGGATTGCCACCAAAGTCACCTGATTGAGCGCCTGCAACGTTGGCAATTGTCGCGCCAGGTCGGCCATATTGAGCGTGCCAGCCAGGTTATAGAGCAGCCCCACCCCCGAAAGGAACAACGTCGAGGCCAGCAAATTCAACACCACATATTTGACGGCCCCTTCGATATTCTCCCGTCCACCGCCCAGGGCAATCAGCACAAAGGAAGCCATCAGCAGCACTTCAAACCACACATACAAATTGAACAAGTCGCCAGTTGAAAGCGCCCCATTGACACCCATCAACAAAAAATGCAACAGCGGATAATAGCCAGAGCGCACGCGCCCCTCGTCGATGCCCACCTGCCCATACAATGTCACCACCAGTGCAATCACTGCCACGGTCAACAACAGCAACGCGCTCAGCACATCCACCACCAGGCTGATGCCAAATGGCGCCAGCCAATTGCCAATTTGTACCACGCGCACCCCCACCTGCTGCACATCCATCAGCAACCAGGCATTCACCCCCACCAACGCCGCGCAGCTCACCACAGCCAAAACACGCTGCGCCAGAGGCCGCTTCCACAGCAACAAAGAAAGCGCCCCCATGCCCATCGGCAACAAAATCGGCAGAACGATTGTCATTGCTCGCTCCGCTTCCCAGGCAACTCATCCAGACACGGCAAATCGGTACAGCGCATATCATTCAAATCATCGCTGTCAACCACCGCATAGGCCTTGCGGAACAACACCACCACAAAAGCCGTCACGCCAAAGCTGATGACAATCGCCGTCAAAATCAGTGCCTGCGCCAACGGGTCCGCATACACCGCCGGAGGCTGATCCTGTCCGGCGGGAATCAATGGCGGTCGCCCAGGCACCAACACCGCCGAATTGAACAACAACAGATTGACCGCATAGCCCAACAACAACAAGCCGATCAAAATCTTCAGCAAACTACGCCGCAGCACCATATAAATCCCTGCTGCGAACAACACACCAGCCGCAATTGCCAGCAACAATGTCATCTCAATCCTCCGCCAGCGTCAACAAAATCCACAGCACAATGCCGATCACCAGGAAATATACACCCACGTCAAACAACAGTGGTGTGCCAAGCTTGCCAAGCACCGGCAATGGCGTCTTGATCCACAACCCTGTCATAAACGGCTTGCCGGAAGCCACCGCCACCAAACCGCTCAACAGCGCCAACAACAACCCCGCCCCGACCAAAGGACGCGGCGCAACCGGCAACAAAGCACGCAACGCCGCCGGGCTTTCAGCAATTGCATACAGCATCAGCGCGCTCGCAGCCACCAACCCGCCAATGAATCCACCGCCCACCTCGTTATGCCCACGCAGCAACAAAAACACCGAAAACAACAGCAACAACGGCATCAAATAGCGCGTTGCCACCGGCAACATCATCGAACGTTGCAACACACGGCGCGGTTTATTCATCCTCACCTCCTTGTGCCCGACGCACCGCCCCACCTTTCAGCAAGGCAAACACACCAATTGCCGCAATCGCCAATACGGTAATTTCTCCCAACGTATCAAACCCGCGAAAATCCACCAAAATCACGTTGACCACATTCCGGCCAAAAGCTTGCGACAAGCTGTTGTGCATAAAATAACTTGCCAATTGCGAATCCTGCCCTTGCCACGAAACGACCAGCATCAAGGTTGTCATCATCACCCCGCCCAGCACCGCAACAGTTACATCCCACAGCCGCCGCCGACGACTGCTCAACTGCCGGAACTTTGGCAACCGGTAAATCACCAACACAAATAAAATCACCGTCAGCGTCTCGACAGCAAATTGCGTCATTGCCAGGTCAGGAGCGCTGTACAAAAGGAAGAGAATGGCAATGCTGTAGCCAATTGAGCCAAGCAAAGCAATCGTAGCCAGGCGTGAGCGCGAGCGTGTGACCAGGAAAGCCGCAACAATGATGATGCCCACCAAAATTACATCGTAGAAACGCGCGCCAGACCACACCACAGGCGGCAAGCCGCCCAAAGATAGCAAAGCCAACGGCAGCGCCAGCGCAACACTGAGGAAAACAATCCACAAAATGTAGCGACGCAGATAGCCGCTTTGCAACAAGCGCGTCTGCCAGGCAGCAAACCCCAACACCGCCTTCAAAGTACGCTCATACCAGGTTGCCGGGCCAAAGCGTCCCAAAGCCGCCCACCAACGAGCCTCGGCCAAGCGCTGTGCTAACTGCAACGCATACACCCCGCCCGCCAGCACCAATGTCAGCAGTGAAAGCAGCAACGGCAAATTGAAGCCGTGCCACAGCGAGAGCTTTACCTTGACCGGCTCCAACCAAACCGCCTGCACCGCCGGAGCAATCAGCCAGCGGCCCACCTCGCCCGGCCAGGCCCCCGCCAAAAGTCCTACCAGGGCCAGCAGCAACGGCGCCAGCCAAAGCCCCACGGCCCCCTCATGTGCATGATCCAAACCGCTTTTCAACTGTCCCCAAAATGGCCGCAGCCCCACCCAGGCCGCCACTGCGGTCAACAACACATTCGCCAGCACCCCGCCAACCGTCATCAGCACTGCACTGGGAGCGGAGAGCAAGCTCTCATACAACAACTCCTTGGATAAAAAGCCCAGCAAAGGCGGCAGCCCGGCCATCGAAAACGCCGCCACCCCGCCCGCCAATGCCGTCCACGGCAACGCCCGTCTCAATCCGCCCAACTGACGCACATCGCGACGATGGACAGCGTGATCCACCCCACCCGCCACCAGGAACAACGCGCCCTTGTAAAGCGCGTGTGCCGGCAGGAACACCATTGCCGCCTTGACCGATAACGGCGTATTCAACCCCAACAACAGCACCAACGCCCCCAACGATGCCACCGTGCTATACGCAAGCAACCGTTTCAGGTCGGTTTGGCCCAGCGCCAACAACGCCCCCACCAACAAGGTGACCCACCCCACCCAGGGCAGCAAGACCGGCCATAACGCCAGCCCCCCCAAGACCGGCAGCAAGCGCGCCAGCAAAAACACACCCGCCTTGACCATCGTCGCCGAATGCAAATAAGCGCTCACCGGCGTTGGCGCCTGCATGGCGTTTGGCAACCAGAAATGGAACGGGAACTGAGCCGATTTGGTCATGGCCCCCAACACAATCAGCAGCAAGGCGACCGTCGTCTGCGGCTGTGCCGTCAGCATCTGCCGCTGCATCACCCAGACAGATATGTCAAAGCTGCCGGTCAAATTGCCCAGCAAAATGAAACCCGCCAACAACGCCAACCCGCCGCCCCCCGTCACAAGCAACGCCTGCCAGGCGGCGGCGCGCGCCTCTGCCCGCTCATGGTCAAAGCCGATCAACAAAAACGAGGTAATGCTCGTCAATTCCCAGAAGACGAACAGCAACAAAGCATTGTCACTGACCGACACCCCCAGCATGGCCAGCATGAACAGCAGCGTCACGCTCAAAAAACGCCCAAGGCGGGCATCCCCTTCCAGATAAGCCGCCCCATAGATCAAAATCAGCGCGCCGATTCCGGCCACCAACAAAGCCAGCAACGCCCCCAAGCCATCCAAACGCAGCGTCAAAGATAAGCCCAGTTCCGCCGCCCACGGCAAAGAAAGAACCGGCGTCTCGCCCTGCAACAGCCCCGGCCACAAGCGCAGCAACTGCACCAACACCATCAACGGGAAAAACGCCAACAGCCAGCCAGACCAACGCCCCAAACGCCGCCCCACCCACGGCGCCAGCAAGGCTGCCACGATTAATCCACACAAACTGACAAAAAATTCGGTCACCTGTCCTCCATACCTGCTACATTGTCATTTTATTATACGGGCTCTAGGGCAAATTTCAAATTGATTGTCAAAGCCAGGGTAAATTTTTTGCCCGCCTGTCGGCTTTGCAAAGTATTGTATAATAACATCATTCTACATAGAAAGGAGATGCGCCATGGACCTTGCCCCCTCCCCCAGCGGGCGTCAGATTCGTCTGACCAGCCTATCCAACTGCGCGGGCTGAGCGTCTAAGCTCAATGCGGAAACGCTGACGCAGGTGCTGCGTCCCCTCTCCAATCTATTTACCCCGGACGATTACCCCAACTTGTTGGTAGGTTTGGGCGCGCCAGATGACGCCGCCATTTGGCAACTCGACCAAGACCGCGCCCTGGTTGTGACAACTGATTTCTTCACCCCGGTTGTAGACGACCCTTATGACTATGGGGCAATTGCGGCTGCCAATAGCCTCTCGGATGTATACGCCATGGGCGGCATCCCCGCCCTGGCCCTCAATATTGCCGCCCTGCCACCACAATTACCCACCGAGGTACTGAGCGAAATCCTGCGCGGCGGAGCCGAAACAGCCCGTCAGGCCGGGGTCGTCATTGCCGGCGGCCACACCGTCCAAGACAAAGAACCCAAATATGGGCTTGTCGTCATCGGCTTCGTAGACCCGCGCCACATGATGACCAAAGCCGGTGTGCACCCCGGCGATCAGCTCATCCTAACCAAACCGCTAGGCGGCGGCGTGACCACCACCGCCTTGAAAAAACAGCTCGCCAGTCAAACGGATGTGAGTGAAGCCATTCACTGGATGAAACGGCTCAACGACAGCGCCGGGGCATTGGCCCGTCAGGCCCAGCTGCGCGCCGCCACCGACATCACCGGTTACAGCTTGCTTGGCCACGCCTGGGAAATGGCCGCGGCCAGTCAGGTCGGTTTGCGCTTCTTCTACGATGCCATCCCCTTCCTCTCCGGCGCCCGCCGCTACGCCGAGGCCTGGTGCTTCCCCGGCGGCGCGGCCGACAACCGCCTGTACTTTGAACATCACGTTCGATTTGCTGACGCAATGGATGAAGCCAGCCGCATGTTGCTCTTCGACCCGCAAACCAGCGGCGGACTCCTGCTCGCCGTCCCGCCCGTCAGCTTGCCCGGCCTGCTCGAACATGCACAGGCCATCAACCAACCCGTTTGGGTCATTGGAGAAGCTTTCCAAGGAGACTCGATTGAAGTGGTCTGAGATTCCCATTGTGTGGCAGGTATGCTTGCAAGAAGCCTGGGCCGCCTATAGCGTCGGTTCCTTGCCCATTGGTGCTGCGCTGTTGAATCCGCACGGAGAAGTTTTGCTGCGCGAGCGCAACCATCTCGCCGATAACGCCCCGACCGGACGAGTCGGCAACAATCAACTGGCCCATGCTGAGATCAACGTCTTACTGCAACTCGACCGTTCCAAAATTGACCCACACCCCTGCACGCTCTACACCCTGCTAGAACCCTGCCCGCTATGCATGGGCGCTTTTTATATGTCCGGGGTGCGCAACCTCTCCTATGCTGCTCGCGACCCGATTGCCGGTAGCACCAACTTGCTCGGCAAAACGCCCTATCTATCGCGCAAACCGATCGGCGTGCACGGCCCTGTCTCCGCACTTGAGCCCGCCATCATCGCCTTTCAGGTTGCCGCGCACCAAAGCCGCTTCGCGGAACAAGACTTTCCAGAATTTTATGCCTTCTGGGCAACGCTTTGCCCAACCGGCAAAGCGCATGGCATCACCCTCTACCAAGGCGGTGAATTGCAAGCCGCAGCACAAGCCGGGCTGGAAATTGAGCAAGTATGGCCGCTCTTAGTCCCACCTCATGAATGATCTGCTCCCCCCAAACTTTGATTTCAACGCTCGCCGTTCGCCCGTCTTTGGGCAACAGGGCATGATTGCTGCCTCACAGCCATTGGCTGTTGCCGCCGGGCTGGAACTGTTGCGTCAGGGCGGCAGCGCTGCTGATGCCGCCATCGCCGTTGCCGCGGCGCTCAACGTCACCGAACCAACCTCAACTGGCCTGGGCGGCGATTGTTTCGCGCTCTACTATCAAGCCGACACGCAACAAATCAGCGCCCTGAATGGCTCCGGGCGCGCCCCCGCTGCCCTGACCCTCGACCGCCTGCAAGAAGCGGGACTGATGCCCGCCTGGCCGCCGCACCACCCCCTTACCATCACTGTGCCCGGTGCCTGTGCCGGTTGGTGCGACCTGCACGAACGGTTTGGCCGCTTGCCGCTCACACAAGTGCTTGCCCCGGCCATCCACCTGGCCGAACAAGGCTTCCCTGTCAGCCCCATCACCGCGTATTTCTGGCAACGCGCCGCTCAAGGCCTTTTGCGACAGGCCTGCAACGGTGTTGAGCTGACCCTGGATGGGCGCGGCCCGCGCCCCGGCGAGATCTTCCGCAACCCCGGCCTGGCACGCACCCTGCGTTGCATTGCCGAGGGCGGCAGGCAAGCCTTTTATCAGGGTGAAATTGCCGAAGCCATCGCCGCAATCGTCCGCGAAGCCGGCGGCTGCCTCACTCAGGCCGACCTGGCCGCGCACACCTCCACCTGGCAAACCCCGCTCAGCCTGCCCTACCGTCAACAGCAAGTCTGGGAATGCCCACCCAACGGACAGGGGTTGGCTGCGCTGATTGCCCTCAACATCCTCGCCAATTTTGACCTGTCTGCCCTGCCGCCGCTCTCCCCAGCCCGCCTGCACCTGCAAATTGAAGCGCTGCGCCTGGCCTTTGCCGATGCCTTTGCCTATATTGCCGACCCGGCCTTTGCCCCCGCCCCACTGAGCGAGCTGCTCGATGCGCACTATGGCGCGCAACGCGCCCGCCTCATCCACCCACAACGCGCCCTGCCCGAGGTGACGCATGGTGCACCGCCGGCCGTCAGCGACACCGTCTATTTCTGCGTTGTAGATGGACAGGGCAACGCCTGCTCTTTCATCAACAGCAACTACATGGGCTTTGGCACCGGCATCGTGCCGCGCGGCTATGGCTTCAGCTTGCAAAACCGCGGCCACAACTTCTCGCTTGACCCCACCTCGGTCAACGCCCTTGCCCCCGGCAAACGCCCCTATCACACCATCATCCCCGCCCTGCTGACCGATGCAACCGGACAATTGCTCGGCCCCTTCGGCGTGATGGGCGGCTTCATGCAGCCGCAAGGCCATGTTCAAGTCGCCATTGCGCTATGCGACGATCACCTCGACCCACAGGCCGCCCTCGAACGCCCGCGCTTTTGCCTTGAGCCGCTACAGCCCAATGCCCCGGTCACCGTCGCCCTGGAAGAAGGCATCCCCCTGCCGGTCATGTCTGCCCTGGCGGAGATGGGCCATCGCATCCGCCCGGTCAGCGGGCTGAGCCGCAGCCTGTTTGGGCGCGGCCAAATCATCCTGCGCGACCCACAAACCGGCGTGTTATGCGGCGGCAGCGACCCGCGCGCCGATGGCTGCGCCATGCCCCTCGGATAAACCTCATGCCCAGCGAACACATCCAACACATCCTTGACAGTCTGCCAACCAAACCCGGCTGTTACCTGATGAAGAACAGTCAGGGGCAGATCATTTATGTTGGCAAAGCCATCAACCTGCGCAACCGCGTGCGCTCCTACTTTCACGAAAGCGCCGAGCACGACAACAAAACCCGTCAGCTCGTGCGCCAAATCGCCGACATTGAATGGATCATCGTCGCTTCCGAGCTCGAAGCGCTGATCCTTGAAATGAACCTGATCAAAAAGCACCGCCCGCGCTTCAACATCCGCCTCAAAGACGACAAACGCTACCCTTACATCAAAGTTCATTGGTCTGACCCCTTCCCCAAAGTGACTGTCACCCGCCAAATGTTGCAGGATGGCTCACGCTACTTTGGGCCCTACACCAGCGCCTGGGCCGTGCACCAAACCCTGGACGTGCTGCGGCGCATCTTCCCCTACCTGACCTGCGACCGCACCATCACCGGCAAAGACGAACGCCCCTGCCTTTACTACGACATCAAACTGTGCTGCGGCCCGTGCATTGGCGCCATCCAGCAGGCCGACTATCGTCAAATGATCGAAGACCTGTGTCAGTTCTTGCAGGGCCGCACCGAACCGATTGTGCAACGCCTGCATCAAGAAATGGAACAGGCCGCTGAAGAACTGCGCTTTGAGCGCGCCGCTGCCCTGCGCGATCAGATTCAGGCCATTGACCGCGTCGTTGAAAAGCAAAAAATCATCTCCTCCGAGGTAACCGATTCGGATGTCATCGCCATGGCGCGCACGGATGGCGAAGCCTGTGTGCAAATCTTCTTCATCCGCAGCGGCAAACTGATTGGACGCGAATACTTCGTCCTCGAAGGCGCCGAAGAAAGCGCCGACAGCGAGATTTTGACCCAATTCATCAAACAGTTCTACGCCGAGGCCGCCAACTTGCCCTGTGAGGTGTTGCTGCCCAACGAAGTCGAAGAAGCCCAAATCATCCAACAATGGCTCAACACCACCCGCAACGGCTGCAAGGTTGAGCTAAAAATTCCGCATCAGGGCGCACAGCAAGAACTGCTGCAAATGGCCAGCGAAAACGCCGCGGAAACCTTGCGCGCCCTGCGTGCACAATGGCAAGCGGATACCAACCGTCAGACCGAAGCCCTGGCCGAATTGCAGGCCGCCCTGAGCCTACCCGCCCCGCCCAACCGCATTGAATGTTACGACATCTCCAACACCCAAGGCACAGCCTCCGTTGGCAGCATGGTCGTCTTCGAACAAGGCGTGCCGGCCAAACGCCTCTATCGCCGCTTCAACATCCAAAGCGTGCAAGGCCCAGATGATTTTGCCAGCATGGAAGAAGTCCTCACCCGGCGCTTCCGCCGCTGGCAGGCTGCCCAAGAGACCGCTCAGCTGCCCGGCCAAAAGCCGGATGCCGCCTTTGCCCTGTTACCCGACCTGCTGATGGTGGATGGCGGCAAAGGACAGTTGGGGCGCGCCGTTGCCGTCTTGCAGCGTTTTGACCTGCTCGAACGCGTGCCGGTCATCGGCCTGGCCAAACAGCAGGAAGAAATCTTCCTCCCTGGTCAGAGCACCTCCATCCTGCTACCGCGTCACTCGCAAGGCCTCTACCTGATACAACGCATCCGCGACGAAGCGCACCGCTTTGCCATCACCGCGCACCGCAACCTGCGCTCCCGTCAGGGCCTGGCCTCGCGCCTCGATAAAATCCCCGGCATCGGCCCCGCCCGCCGCAACCTGCTACTGAAACGCTATGGCTCCATCGAAGGCATCTTGCAGGCCAGCATAGAGGAACTGACCAGCCTGCGCGGCATCAGCGAAGAAATTGCCCGCGCCCTCAAATCCAACCTGGAAGAATGACAAGGAGAAAGATCGCATGAAGTCTGACGAATTGTTGCACAAAATGCCCGAAGAAACGCGTCAAACCGTCGAATTCATCTGGAGCAGCCTGCCGGGAAGTGAACGCATCATTCTGGAGAAAGTCCTCCAAGGCATCCCCAGCGACGCCAACCTGTTGCGCATGTTGTTCAAAATGGCCACCACGCAGCTGCGCCTCTCCTTTGGCCAAAAACGCAGCGTTGCCATTGTTGGCCCGGCCAATGTCGGCAAATCCACCCTCTACAATCAGCTTGTGCAGACCCGCGAGGACCGCGCCCTGGTCAGCGCCCTGCCCGGCACAACCCGCATCAATCAACAAGCCGATGCCGGCTTGTTTGCCATCGTAGACACACCCGGCGCCGATGCGGTTGGCGCAGTGGGCGAAGAAGAACGGCAGCGCGCCTTTGCTGCTGCCCGTCAGGCCGATGTGCTCATCATCGTTTTTGACGCCATTCAGGGCATCAAACGCACCGAGCAAGAGCTATACCAAGACCTGGTCGCCCTCGGCAAACCTTATGTCGTCGTCCTCAACAAAACCGACCTGGTGCGCCGCGAGGTCAGCGAAGTCGTTCGCCTGGCCGCCACCAACTTGCAGCTTGAGCCGGAACAAGTCATCCCCATCGTGGCCAAAGATGGACGCAACCTGGCACAAGTCGTCGTTGCCATCTCTCTGACCGAGCCGGGCATTGTCGCCGCACTCGGTCAGGCCCTGCCGCACTACCGTTGGCGCCTGGCCTGGCGTTCCATCGTCAGCGCCGCCTCCGTCTCCGCCGTGATTGCCCTGGCCCCCATGCCGATCATAGATTTCGTCCCCCTGATTGCCACACAGACCAGCATGGTGCTCGGCATTGCGCGCATCTACAACTACCCGATTGACATGCAGCGCGCCCGTGAACTGCTCGTCACCTTTGGGGTAGGCTTCCTCGGGCGCACCCTCTTCCAGGAATTAAGCAAATTGGGCGGCGTGCCCGGCTGGGTGCTCAGCGCCGCCATTGCCGCCTCCACCACGGTCGCCATGGGCTATGCCGCCGCCATTTGGTTTGAGAAGGGCGAAAAAGTCTCCCGCGCCTCGCTCAACGCCATCAGCAGCAGCCTGACGAAGCTACTCCTCGAGCGCCTGCGCGGCAAAAACAAGCGCCCCGGGGAAATCAAAGAACAAGTTGCCGCCGCGCTGCAAGACTCGCCCCTGGCCGAGGACCGCGCCCCGTTGGATGAACAGGCCGAACAAGCCGAACAGACAGACCTGTAGGGGCAAGACAATCTTTCCCAGGCCTTCCCCCCCTCACACCCCCGTAGGGGCATGGCGGTCTCAAACCGGGCCCTGCCCCTCACACCCCCGTAGGGGCATGGCGATCTCTTTACCGGGCCAACCCCTTCACACCCCCAGCCATGCCCCCCCCCATG